>Ga0082335_1000566_pt1 | contig 90546 bp, 100 predicted proteins | sample Subgrocontami58m_FD_72375 | JGI IMG/M metagenome (GOLD analysis project Ga0082335, IMG submission 72375) | Subsurface groundwater microbial communities from S. Glens Falls, New York, USA - GMW37 contaminated, 5.8 m (SPADES assembly) (version 2) ...
TGTTTACAAAAAATAATCTCCAGGCTGGATTTGTGAATGGTACTTTGGGGGAAGTTGATGAACTTGTTTCTTACGGCTCTCCTTTAATACGATTAAAAAATGGTCGTATCATCATGGCTGAACCCATGGATTGGACGGTGGAAGAAGGTGGTAGAGTCAGAGCCCGTATTACTCAAGTGCCTCTTCGTCTGGCTTGGGCTATTACAGTGCACAAAAGTCAGGGTATGAGTCTCGATGAAGCGGCAATGGATCTCACCGATGTCTTTGAATTTGGACAGGGCTATGTAGCACTCTCAAGGGTGCGTTCTTTAGCGGGTCTCTATCTTCTGGGCTGGAATGAAAAGACTTTCCAAGTCCATCCAGAAGTGCTTCAAAAAGATCTCGAATTTCGCGAGATGTCAGAAAGAGCAGAGAAAACTTTTACCAAAGTTTCTTCTAAAGAACTTTTCACTATACACTCCAACTTCATCCGCGCCATGGGTGGAAAGATTGCTCCGAAATAATGAATGGGTGACAGGAAGTTATAAAACCTGGTATTATAGTGGCTATGTCAGACAACCTCTCGACTTCGCTCAAGACAAGGAAAATACTTCTTTCTGGGGTCAAACCGACCGGCAGGCCACATATTGGTAACTATTTTGGTGCTATGAAGCAGTTTGTGGATCTGCAAAATGATTTTCAGAGTTTTGTTTTTATCGCGGATTTACACGCCCTAACTAGTGTTCAAAACAAAGTAGAATTGGAGGAGAATACTCTCGGAGTATTTCTCGACTATATGGCTATTGGTCTTGACCCTAAAGCAGTTACTATCTATAAACAGTCTGACATACCGCAGGTGACGGAATTGGCATGGATTTTCAACTGTCTGACCACCATGCCGTATCTTATGCGCGCTCATGCTTATAAAGATGCGATAGCGAATGGCAAAGAACCGACTGTAGGTCTTTTCGACTACCCACTACTCATGGCGGCAGATATTCTCATTCAAGATACTGATGTGGTGCCGGTGGGTCTTGATCAGAAACAGCATGTGGAAATTGCCCGTGATACGGCAGAGAAATTTAATCGCATTTTCGGCGAAACGTTCAAACTGCCCGAACCGCTTATCCTCGCAGACGTAGCCGTGGTGCCTGGCACAGATGGACGTAAGATGAGTAAGAGTTATGGCAATACCATACCGCTTTTTGCCACAGACGAAGAGATTGAGAAAGTAGTTATGAGCATCGTCACCGATTCTTCTGGCGATAAACCGGAAAATGTTTATGCCATCCATTCTCTGCTTCTAGATAAAGAATCTCTGGACAAATTGTACGAAGAGAAAAAGGGAAAATATAAAGAACTCAAGGAAGCTCTGATAGAGGATCTAAAAAAACTTATTGGTCCCATGCGGGAGAAGAGGGAAGCTCTGGAAAAAAACAGGGCTAACGTTCTTGAGATTTTCAAAACAGGTGGTATGAAGGCTCGCGCGAGAGCCGAAAAGAAAATGGAAGAAATTAGAGAGAAGATCGGATTGAAACTATCATGATACAAGGTTTTGTCCAAGCATTAAGAGTTCAGTCGAAGATTATTTTCGTAATAGTGAGGAATCTTAAAGGGTTGACGCAGGTTGTGGTTACCGTGGACAATGGGGAATTTGAAACAGCCAAGAATCTTTCTCTAGAATCAGTCATACGAGTGACGGGGGAGATGAAGGATGCTCCGCAGGCACCCGGTGGTTCTGAAATGCATCCGGTTAAAATTGAAGTGCTCTCAAAGGCAGAGCCGGAATTACCTATACCAGTTGTTATCAAGGGTGGGGAAGAGACAGAACTACCCATACGACTAGATTATCGCTGGCTAGATTTGCGGAAACCCGAGAAGGCCAAGATTTTCAAGGTCTGGACAGAATTTGAAAAGGGCTGGCGCAAGTATTGGGATCTAAACAGCTTTATCCAACTTTATCCTCCGGCATTTATGAGCACGCCGTCTGAAAGCGGGTCGGAAGTCTTTGAAGTTAATTATTTTGATCGCAAGGCGTATCTGGCACAATCACCGCAATTTTATAAACAAATGGCCATGGCGGCTGGTTTCGAAAAAGTTTTCATGGTGTCTCCCGTGTTTCGGGCCGAGCCCTCTTTCACTACTCGCCACCTCACCGAGTTTACTGGTTGGGACTTTGAAATTTCTTATATTGAACATCACTATGATGTCATGGATGCGGAAGAGGGGATGATTGTCGCTGGGTTTAAGCAAGTAAAAGAAGCATTTCCCGACTTGAATATGACTGTTCCGACCAAACCATTTCCCAGAATGACAATGGTGGAAGCGAAGAAAGTCTTAGCTGGCTTAGGTGTATCTTCACCAGAAGAGCACGATATTTCACCCGAAGAAGAGAGGGCTATTTCAGAATATATATTGAAAGAACATAATCATGAATTTGTTTTCATTTCCGATTATCACAAATCCAAAAGCGCGTTTTACCATATGCGTTTGGAAGAAGGTTCTGATTTCAGTCGAAGAGCAGATTTGCTGTATCGAGGCATTGAAGTGACTACACTTGCTCAGCGTGAACACCGACTAGATATCCTAGAAAAACAAGCAAAAGAAAAGAAGATGGATCTCGAGTCGCTCAAAGATTACCTAAACTTCTTCCGCTATGGCTGTCCGCCACACGGCGGTGCGGGCATTGGTCCCGGCCGCTTTATTATGAAAATGTTGAACCTCCCCAACGTCCGCGAAGCCACTTATCTCCCGAGAGATGTAAAGAGGTTGAATCCCTAGGCGTTCTAATTCTTCTCTTTTTCTTCTACGACCTTGAAAATAAGGTAAATTGTGTGTTATAGTTGCAAGTTCCTAATAATTTTATATGAAGAAGTTAGATACTCCAAACGTTGAATTGTCTCATGTGCTTAAGGCCTTTTGGCAGGCCATACGGCCTCAACAAGCCCTAATGTATTTCACAATATTTGCTTACTCTGTTGTTAGCGCATTAGATTTAGTGGTCCCGCTTGTATATAAACAGTTTTTTGATTTACTAGCCACAGAAGGAAATCGGGATTTTTTAGCGCCTCAACTTGTAAAATTTCTGGTTCTTATCCTTATAATCCATGTAATTGTATGGATTTTTTTCAGAACGGCAATGTTTATGCTGAATGACTTTGAGTCCAAAACCATGGCTCGGCTTAAACAAGCATCTTTCGACCACATGATGAATCACTCCCACTCATTTTTTGCCAGTAATTTTACGGGAGCGCTAGTTCAAAGGGTAAACCGCTTTAGTCGCTCATTTGAAAGGCTCTACGACACATTGGTATTCAATATCATCCCTCTTTTTGTCAACATAGTGGGCGTAATAGTTATAGTCTGGTTCCATGAACCAATATTTTCATACATTATCATTGTATGGATAGTCATTATTATGATATTTAATTATTTCTTTTCTAAGTGGAAATTGAAGTACGATTTAGAATCTGCCAAAGCCGATTCTGCCACCACAGCCCTTTTGGCCGACGATGTGACAAATCAAAATGCTATAACTCTTTTCGCCAACTTCAGCAGAGAATCTTTATCTTTCAAAAACGTTACCAATAACCAGGCCAAAATTCAAAGATTTACTTGGAATCTTGGAAATATTGTCGACGCCGTGCAAGGTGGACTCATTGTTATTGTGGAATTTCTAATATTTTACTACGCTGTTAAGTTCTGGCAAAAAAATTTGATAACTATTGGGACCTTCGTGCTAATTCAGGTGTACATATTGAGTATTGCACACCGACTTTGGGATTTCGGTAAAATAATAAGAAATCTCTACGAAAGTTTTGCTGATTCTAAAGAGATGGTGGAAATCCTGGTAACACCTCACGAGGTCGAAGACTTGCCAATCGCCACCAATCTTTTAGTAAAAGATGGAAGAATTGAATTTAAAAATATATCATTCAGTTTCGACAAGAATCGAGGTCTGATTGATAACTTGAGCATATCTATTTGTAGTGGAGAGAAAGTTGCTCTCATTGGTCCTTCTGGTGCTGGTAAGTCAACTATAGTTAAACTTCTGCTCAGAGCGTTTGATATAACATCTGGTTCCATTCTAGTAGATAGCCAGAATATCCAACATGTTACTCAAGAAAGTTTGCGACAAAACATCAGTCTTGTGCCACAAGATCCAGTCTTATTTCACAGGACATTGCTCGAAAATATTCGCTATGGACGACCCAACGCTACTGATGATGAGGTAATTGAGGCGGCTAAGTTGGCTCATTGTGATGAGTTTATAGATGTGCTTTCTCTCAAATACGACACTTTTGTGGGGGAAAGAGGAATTAAACTTTCCGGAGGTGAGCGTCAGAGAGTGGCCATTGCTCGAGCGATTCTTAAGAACGCACCCATCCTGGTACTCGATGAAGCAACCTCGAGTCTTGACTCACATTCAGAGTCCCTGATACAAGACGCCCTCGATAGACTTATGAAGGATAAGACCAGTATTGTCATTGCTCACCGGCTATCTACTATACGAAAAATGGACAGGATTCTTGTCATTGAGGGGGGCAAAATAATTGAAGATGGCAGCCACGAAGATTTATTGAATAAGGACCAAGGTCTATACAAAAAATTATGGCAACTTCAAGCAGGTGGTTTCATTTCCGAATAGGTCGTCCAAACTATTAACTCAGACGCTTTAGGGCTATAATAGTTTGGTGAAAGGAGAACTATATACCGTAAAGACTGGAGTTTTTGAAGGTCCGTTGGACCTTCTTCTTGATTTGGTGGTGAAGAGGAAACTTTTTGTTAATGATGTCTCATTGTCGCAAGTGACTGATGACTTCATACACTATATCGAAGAACATGACGAGTTTCCGATAGGGGAGTCGGCAGAGTTTATCGTCGTTGCCTCCACTTTAATGCTCATCAAATCTCGTTCACTTCTCCCTATGATTAAGCTTTCCGACGAGGAAGAAGAAAGTATTCACGATTTAGAGGATCGCTTAATTGTATATGCGAAGGTCAAAGAACTTGCTTCAGGTTTGAAAGAGATCTTTGGCAAACAAATTATTTTTGAAAAGACTCCTAGCAAGTCACCCACAGTCGTATTCTCTCCTGATGCAAAAACAGACACGAAAAATATTCTTTTAGCATTAGAGAAAGTGCTGGATTCTCTACCGAAAAAAGAGTTACTCCCCAAGGTATTAGTGAGGAAAGTTATCAGTCTAGAAGAAATGATAGAGAAATTAGCCGAGCGAATATCCAAAGCAAGTAAAGTTAATTTCAAAGATTTTCACTCCACCAAGGGCTCTCTAACCTATGAGAAGAAAGTTTCTATTATTGTGGGCTTTCTTGCTATGCTAGAGCTTGTTAAACGCGGAGCCATTCGCGTGACGCAAGAGGGTCACGGAGATATTGAAATGGAGAGTGAATCAGTACATACCCCCATCTATGCCTAATTTAGAATCAAAAATTGAAGCAGTGCTTTTTTTCAAAAATGAGCCTGTTACTATTGGGGAACTGACGAAATGGCTTGGGGAGAAGTCAGAAAATGTAAGGGGCGCGATCGCGAATCTTGCGGATTCATATAAAGATCGGGGGATTGTGTTGGTGAGAGACTCGGATAGCGTCAATCTCGGCACTCATCCAGCCGTTAGTGATTTAATAGAAGGTCTGCAGAAAGAAGAATTATCTCGCGATCTTGGTCGCGCCGGTCTTGAGACTCTTGCCATCATTCTCTATCGTGGGCCAATTTCTCGCCGAGAGATTGACCATATTCGTGGTGTGAATTCTGGCTATATCTTACGCACACTACTTGTACGAGGCTTGATAGAGCGTACCGAAGGAATAGGAAGAAGTTATAGTTACAAAGCTACTCTTAAGCTCTTGGAACATCTTGGTGTAACTCGCCGCGAAGATTTACCAGAATATGGGGTTACTTCTAAACAGATTGAGGAATTTATAAAAACTGTACCTGCAAATCAAAATGGATACTAAACGCGATTCAGAAATTAGACTCTTTTTGATTCTTGCAATCATCCTTTCCATTCTATTTGTTTTTTCTTTTATCTCTGGGTCGATATCTCAAAGAAAAGACATTTCTGTACCTACGGAAGTGACTTCTAATCCATTTTTACATTTGACGCTTGAGGCAAAGGCAGTTTATGTTTATGACACTCGCACCAAGACTGTTTTGTTTGCGAAAAATGAAAATAGTCGTCTGCCTCTCGCTTCTCTAACTAAGTTGATGTCGGCGGTGGTGGCACTAGACTCCGCACATCTTGATGAGGTAATCACTGTAAGCAAAGATGCGCTAAGCGCAGAGGGGAACAATGGTCTTCGTGTTGGCGAGAGGTGGACGCTTGGCAAACTCTTAGATTTTTCTCTCGTAACTTCATCAAATGATGGTATGCATGCGATAGCTCTCTCGCTCGGAGCTTTGCCCAACGCTGGTGTTAATCCCGAAACGAGTGTAAATAATTTCGTCAGAGCTATGAACGGAAAGGCAAGTGATCTAGGTCTCAAGAACACTTACTTTTTTAATGAAACAGGACTCGACAACTCGGATGTTAAGGGAGGTGGCTATAGTAGTGCAAGAGATGTAAATGCGTTTCTCGAATATGTTCTTGGGCATTATCCGCAAATGCTAGATCTGACGAGTGAAGCCACTTTGACACTGGACTCTCTTGAGTATTCACATGTTGTCCAAAATACCAATACTATTGTTTCCCAAATTCCCGGACTACTTGCATCTAAAACCGGATTAACGGATATCGCGGGGGGCAATCTTGTGATAGTCTTTGATCCGGAATTAGGCAGGCCCTTCATCGTTTCCATCCTCGGCTCTACTGAATCCGGCCGATTCGAGGACGCCCGTGTCCTCGTGAGTGCTATCATGGATTATATTGGAAATTCTAAATTGAAAATTGAAAATTAATACCCATGGATATTTTGAAAATTATATTGCCAACCGTTCTAACGTTTTTTATAGGCATTTTTATCACGCCTTTTTTCACCGCTTATTTCTACAAGTACAAAATGTGGAAAGGTTCTTCAAGAACCGATGCCGATACATCCGAGGCATTCAAAAAAATACATAACACCACACATGAGCTAAGTACTCCGAGAGTAGGCGGAGTGATCATCTGGGTGGCTGTGCTTCTCGCGGTCTGTGTCATATATTCTCTCTCTATATTTTTTCCTTCTGATGTCACGCTTAAACTGAACCTTTTTTCCAGGAGCCAAACGCTGGTTCCTTTGGCCACTTTTTTCCTCGCGGCGCTCATTGGCTTTGCGGACGATTTGCTAAATATATACGGGTATAGCAAGTTCACCCAAGATGCGCTCATATATCGCAAAATTAAAATAATTCTTGTAACACTTATCGGTCTCGTTATAAGCTACTGGTTTTATTTTAAACTTGATTACAATTCTGTTCACATCCCCTTTGGGGGCGAATGGTATTTGGGGATTTGGTTTATACCGTTTCTTATTGTCGTGATGCTGGCCACTTTTTCCACTTCTGTCATAGATGGATTGGATGGTCTTGCCGGTGGCGTTTTTGCCTCTGTTTTCACCGCCTTCGCGGTAATCGCCTTTGTTAATAATCAGATAGACATTTCGGCGCTTTCTGGAGCTATTGCTGGGGCCATTCTTGCCTTTCTTTGGTTTAATGTTCCCCCTGCGCGCTTTTATATGGGGGAGACGGGGAGTATGGCTCTGACGGTGGTTCTTGCTGTGATAGCATTTCTGACTGACTCTGTTCTACTTCTCCCCATCATCGCTTTTCCCCTCGTGGTGACTTCGCTTTCGGACATTATCCAAATGGTTTCGTACAAATATTTTAACAAACACAGAGTTTTTAAAGTGGCTCCTTTGCATCACCACTTCCAAGCCATCGGCTGGCCGAGAGAAAAGGTTGTCATGCGCTACTGGATCGTCTCCGTTATCTCCGCCATCACCGGCGTTATCCTGGTCCTCATCAGTTAGTGATAATGATATAATTCCCGAATGATGATGGCTAGACGGGGAAAAGTTGATAAACCTTTTTTATTTATTTCCATCTTACTTATTGTAGTGGGTTTTTTCATCTTTAGCTCCGCCTCTCTCGCCCTTTTGGCTAAAGAGAATTCAAACTATTCAAGTATCGCATTTTCCCAGACAGTTTTAGGTCTTTTTCTTGGCATTGTGGCCATGATTGTGGCTTCGAGACTCGATATTAAGATCTGGAAGCAATTTGCTTTCTACATCCTTCTGGTAGCTATTGCTCTCAATATCCTAGTCCTCGTGCCAGGTATAGGACTGGAACACGCAGGCGCTAGACGCTGGATTGCACTTGGTCCTGTTTCCTTTCAAACTTCGGAAATATTGAAATTGGCTTTCATTATCTACTTCGCGGCCTGGGCAGCGAAGGTTAAGGACAGGATAAAAACTATAAGAGCCGGACTCTTACCACTCCTAATCCTTCTAGCAATTTCCGGCGCTCTTCTATTACAACAACCTGACACCGATAATCTTGTTCTCATTATCTTTGCCGGGGTGGCGATGTTTGTCGTCGCAGGGGGGAAGTGGCGCCACGTCTTTCTCATTGTGCTTGCCGGAATAATTGGGATCGCCATGCTTGCTTTTATGCGACCCTACATTATGCAACGCATCACCACCTTTCTTCACCCCCAATCAGATTCTCAAGGCGCAAGCTATCAAGTCCAACAGTCGCTTATCGCCATCGGCTCCGGCGGTCTTTTCGGTCGTGGCTTCGGCCAAAGTATTCAGAAATATACCTACCTCCCAGAGCCGGTAGGGGATTCCGTTTTCGCTGTGGCGGCGGAAGAGTTCGGTTTCATCGGGTCAGTTACCCTGATCGTTTTATTTGTATTATTTGCCACACGTGGGATGAAAATTGCTTCGGGCATAGAGAACCCCTTCGGTAGACTGATCGTTGTAGGAATTGTTATAATGATTGTCTCCCAAGCATTCGTCAACATTGGCGCCATGCTTGGAGTTATTCCGCTCTCTGGCATTACCTTGCCTTTCGTCAGTCACGGCGGCACCTCTCTTCTTATCACGCTACTTGAAGTAGGCATCGTGCTCTCAATTTCTAGAACTCGACAATCCTAAATCTTTAATCCTAAATCATGAGAATTCTTTTTACAGGTGGCGGCTCTGGAGGACACTTTTACCCCATTATCTCCATTGCTGAAGAATTAAACACTCTTGCCAAAGAGAAGAAACTCTTTAAGTTGGAACTTTTTTATATGTCTCCGACCCCTTATAATCCCGGAGCTCTTTTCGAAAACGGTATTACTTATAAAAAAAACAGTGCCGGCAAGATTCGTCATTCTGCCAGTTGGATGGTTTTTTTGCCCAATTTCTTAGATCTTTTTACCACAGCATGGGGCGTCTTGGTCTCGCTTGTCCAGGTTTATCGGCTTTATCCTGATGTGGTCTTTGGCAAAGGCGGGTATGCGAGCTTTCCCGCCTTGGTCGCGGCGCGCATTCTGCGAATTCCTGTCGTGATTCATGAATCTGATACGTTGCCCGGCAGAGTTAATTTATGGGCCGGCAAATTTGCCCAGAGAGTTGCCGTTTCTTATAAGGACGCGGCTAAGTATTTTCCGGAGGGCAAGGTGGCCCTTACAGGTCAGCCCGTGCGTAAAGATATTGCCATCCCGATTACTTCCGGCGCTCGCGAATTTCTTAAAATAGAGGAAAACGTGCCAGTCATTTTGGTTCTCGGAGGATCTCTTGGCGCGCAAAAAATCAACAATGTCATCGTCGAGAATCTTAAAGAGCTTGTGGAGAAGTACGCCATAGTACATCAGACCGGTAAAAATAACTTAACTGAAATTAGGGCGATAGGGGAGGCGTTGCTCGAGAATAGTCATTACAAAGAGAGATATAAAACTTTTGATTATCTTAATGCCCTAGAGCTCCGCATGGCGGCGGGCATTGCCTCCGTCATCATTTCACGCGCGGGTTCTACAATCTTTGAAATTGCCGCATGGGGCGTACCCTCTATTGTTATTCCCATAAACGAAAGTGTTAGTCATGACCAACATTCCAATGCCTTCGCCTATGCCCGCGCCGGGGCCTGCCAAGTGATAGAGGAGGATAACCTAACTGCTAACTTACTTGCATCGGAAATCGATCGCTTGGTGACGAACGAGCCCGAGCGAGAGAAGATGAAAGCGGCGGCGAAGGCATTTTACAAACCCGATGCCGCGCGCTTGGTGGCCGAAGAGATTCTTAAAATCGCCCTCGAACACGAGATAGAGAAATGAAAAATGTCCTAAGCTCGGCTTAGGACACATACGTTACAATAATGCTACAGCATTAAAGTAACGTATACGCTATAAACTCACTGCAGTGAGTAAATAACGTAGGTGTAAATATTTGATTTTAATTACAAAATGGAAAACCCGCCGCCGATACAGCTGGCGACGGGTCTCGTCGTTGCCGTTCGGGGCGGGGGGTTGTGTCAGGGAATGCGTTCTCCGATCGTCTCCATCCTTGTCTGGAACCTCTGCCAAACATGGAAGATAGCGATTTCGTCCTTCTTAGTACGAATGGCGACGAGATCACCACCACAGAAGAAGCAACAGTTTGGCTTCCCCTTGTAGTCACCTGCAGAATGCTCCAACGCCAGGACATCCGCTACACCCCTGTTGCTCATGTCGGCATTCTTGAGCCGGTACCGTCGTGTCGCGTCGCTCAGCGTTTCCAAGCCCATGGGGTTCTCCTTCAGTTTGGGTTAACCTCGGTCTTTGTTCATTCCCAGCGAAAATTCCGTTATTATCCTAGCATATTGCAATCTTTATGTCAAGGATTTTGGGAGAAAAGAAATAGTGATACTTAATGCTAAAATGGGCTGATGAAAGAGAAAGTTGTTACAAGATTTCCTCCATCGCCGACTGGGGCACTTCATATTGGTAATGTGCGGACCGCCCTATTTAATTATTTATTTGCCAAACATAGTGGCGGAGATTTTATTGTTCGGGTTGAGGATACGGATAAGGCACGGTCAAAGAGAGAGTATGAAGAGAGCATGCTAGAGAGTCTTTCTTGGCTTGATTTGAAAAGAGATGGAGAACTTTGGCGCCAGTCTGATAGGACAGAAATTTATAAAAAATATCTCCACAAACTTATTGATGAAGGCAAAGCATATATTTCTAGAGAGATTGAAGGAGAAAATAGGGAAGTGGTGCGTTTCAAAAATCCCAATCAGATTGTTTCCTTCGAAGATTTGATACGAGGCACAGTTCAGTTCGATACCACAGAACTGGAAGATTTTATTATAGCGAAAAGCATGGATGAACCACTCTACCACTTGGCGGTAATCATAGACGACTTCGAAGCCGGAGTGACACATGTCATCAGAGGAGAAGATCATATATCTAATACTCCCAGACAAATCCTCTTGCAAGAGGCCATCGGGGCGTCAAGACCTCTATATGCCCACTTGCCTCTCATTTTGGCTCCAGACAAATCTAAGCTTTCTAAACGCAAGCATGGGGAAGCTGTTTCTCTCGATTTCTATCGGCAAAAAGGATACTTGCCACAGGCCGTTATCAATTATCTGGCTCTCTTGGGCTGGAATCCTGGTACTGAAAAGGAAATATTTACACTGGAAGAATTAATTAAAGAGTTTGATCTTGCAAAGGTTCAGAAATCGGGTGCAATTTTTGATGAGAAGAAACTGGAATGGGTTAACAAGCAACATGTTAATCTTCTATCACCGGAAGAGAAACTAAAAATTATTGCCCGAGATTTTGACACGGAAACTATTCCAGTATTGGATACGGAGAAAATTTCATGGAAGAAAATTTCTAAAGAAGAAACGCTGAAGCATTTAGAAAACGCGAAGAAGATTCTTGAAGAAGAGGGAGATCTAATGTCCTATGCCGAGAGGGAAGGGAAGGGAAACGTTTTATGGCCTGTACGCTATGCTCTTACTGGGTTAGAGGCCTCCCCCGACCCGTTTATTATTCTCGAGATTCTTGGTAAAGAAGAGTCACTTAAGCGCCTAGAAAAAGCAATTGCTATATTAAGAAAATGAAATGTATTTTTATTCTAACTCTTTCTATTTACTTCCTACTACCTTCTTCTACCATTGATGCGGCCAATCCTACTGAAATTCAACAACAGATCGAACAGGTCAAGAGGGATAGGGAAGCGCTAATTGAAGAGCAGAAGAAACTTCAAGTCGAACTTGAAGCGATCAATAAAGAGCGCCAAACACTGGGTACTTCGGTGAAGACTCTGGACGCCACAAGAAAAAAATTAACCAAAGATATTAGTATCACCCAGTCGAAAATAAAATCGACCAATCTCACGATTCAGACGCTTGAAGATTCTATGAGTGAAAAGGAGAGGCAAATCGCGATTCATCATAAAGCTATCAAAGATACACTAGCGTTGCTTTCTGAATATGATTCTCACCCCCTCTTGCTTGATGTGCTGGCGGCCGGCTCACTCTCGGATCTATGGAAGGATAGGAGTCAGCTTGAAGGTCTAAATTCTAGTTTAGAAGAAGAAATAAATTCTCTTCGAGAGACTCGGAAAATCTTAAGTCAAGAGAAGGAGCAAAAGGAGAGGATGAAGAAGGAACAGCTAACTTTGAAGGGTCAATTGAGCGGTCAGAAGTCCGTGATAGAAGAGAGCAAGAAAGCGAAAGAAAAACTTCTTGCCGAAACGAAAAGCAAAGAAACAGAATATCAAAAAATGCTAGCAGAGAATCTCGCTCGGCAGAAAGAATCGGAAGAAGATTTGTATAAATTAGAATCAGGTCTTCAAATAGAACTTGACCCCTCTCTTGTTCCTTCGCCGAGACACGGCATTCTCTTTTGGCCTCTGGATAACATTTTCATTACTGATTCATTTGGTCAGAGGCCTACTAGGTATCATAACGGCGCAGATTTTCGGGCGACTGTGGGGACAGCAGTTAAAACAGTTCTTTCGGGAATAGTGCAAGGGGTAGGGAATACTGACGAGACCAAAGGATGTTATTCCTACGGTCGCTGGATACTCATAAGGCATGGTAATGGCCTCTCAAGCGTCTACGCGCATCTTTCTGCATCTTTGGTTAAGACTGGCCAGAGTGTTGAGACAGGGGAGACCATTGGTTATTCGGGGGGATACCCCAGAGCATTTGGTTCTGGCAATTCGAGAGGCCCACACCTCCATTTAGGACTATTTGCTTCTCAAGGCGTTGAGATAAGACAGTTTACAACGAGTAAGGGTTGCAAGACTGTCTCTATGCCCATTGCTCTCGGTCTAGGCGTGTATCGCGATCCTCTTGCGTATTTGCCTACGCTCTAATAAAATTGACTTATGAGACAAAAAGGATTTATTGGGCAATTGATATTGGTTGTCATCGCATTGGCACTTTTAAAATATTTTTTCAATTGGTCCATTTTTGACGCGGCGAATTCAGAACAGGGGAAGATGACCATAAACTATATTAAAGACGTTTTAAATATCGCTTGGTCATACATTAGAACCCCCATTCTTTTTATTTGGCAGAAGGTTATAGAATATTTGCCTGCTCGATAAATGAAAGCGCTTAGAATAATCCTTTTCTTCCTACTGACCCCCATATACCTGCCAGCATATTTATTGATGACCTTCACATTCTCTTGGTGGTCGGGGCTTCTAGATAAAAAATAAATATAAAGAGGGTCGCCGCGTCTGACGCGGCGACCCTCGTGTTTCCTCTCCTTCCTATCGGTACTGATTGATAAGGTTGTGGAGCTTCAGTGTTTCGCGACGGGCCGCTTCCGCGAAGTCCGCACCTTTTGAGGCGAAGATGATTCCGCGAGATGAGTTGATGATCATGCCTTGTCCGCGGCTATCCTTACCTGCCGTGACACTTTTCTCAACATCACCGCCTTGCGCACCGATGCCGGGGATGAGGATTGGCATATCGCCGACGATCTTCCGCACTTGCTGGAGCTCTTCGGGGTAGGTAGCTCCTATCACTAACCCGCAATTTCCTACAGTGTTCCAGCTCCTCATAACCCGGTAAGCGACATGCTGGTACAGAGGCCACTCGGGCGGGGATTCTTGAACCGAGAGTGGGCACTCCACCATCAAGTCCTGGAACTCGCCGGCACCGGGGTTAGATGTTCTACATAGGATGAAGATTCCCTTGTCGACCAGATTCAGGAACGGCCGAAGCGCATCTCTCCCGAGGTACGGATGAATCGTGACCGCATCAGCGTACAGAAAGTTGAACGCCGCATCCACATAGCCAGCGTTGGTGTTACCGATGTCCGCACGCTTGGCATCGAGAATCACCGGCACATCCGGCGCGATGGCGTGGATGTCCGCGATGGTTCGTTGCAAAGCACCGATACCATCGTCGCCGTGCGCCTCGTAGAACGCGGCGTTCGGCTTGTAGGCGCAGACGAGGTCCTTGGTCGCCTCCACGATCTCCCTGTTGAACGCAACGATCGTGTTGGCGACGCTCACGTCGCACTCGTTGCCGCTTCTGTGCGCAGACTCGGGAATTTTGCCAAACTCGCTGTCGAGTCCGACACAGACGAACTTGCCTTCTGCCCACTTGTTCTGAAGCAGATCATTAAAGTTCCGGTCGCTCATATCATCTCTCCTCTCTATGCTGAAGATGTACAACTTTAGCCAGTTCATCTGGCTAATTCTGGGACTAGACTAACAGAAATATCAAATATATCAAGTGTCCCAAAAATTTCCTATTGGGGCAAAATAGGGGAGAGGGGAGAATTTTCAAAGCCGACGATTCTGTCGGCTCCCCGACTGCACGTCGGGGTTTACAATTTTCAATTGTAGATTTGGGTGAATTCTAATCAGTAAATTTTTGCGGTATATATTTATAGTGCGCTATAGCATATTATAGATGTAGCGTTGTAACTTTTTCTACTCAGTCTGTTTGGGCTTGTATATGACCGCAAAGGTATATTGTGCGACATATTGCAATGAGACCAAAGTCCTCTCCCCTAACAACAAACCCGCGCCTAGGCGCGGGTTTGTTGAAGAGTTATCTCTTAGCGATTTCAGATTGCTTGAACTTGGCCCAACAGGCGGAAGAAGACATCCACGGCTTGGCACCCTCTTTCTCGTAGAGATAACGTGCATATGCCACGTTATCATCGAGATTTTGGATGTCCAAACCAAGTTCTTCGGCTGTTTTGGCATGATACCAGAGATTAATCTGCATCACCCCGCGGTCATCGCTATTTTCCTCCCCTTCCAGCACCTCGCCGTTTGAGTTGAGGTGTCTGAAGTGTGATTCACATTTTGCAATTCCTGCGAGGATGGGAATGTCTGCGAAATAATCTGTAACGAATTTTTCTATGTTCTTTGAATCAGTAATCGGTTGATAGTCTCGGGCTTTAACTTCTTTAGGTGCTGGTTCTACTACCGCTACTTCAATTTCTCTTGAAGGCATTACAAGCGATGGAATCGCAGGCAACACGGCGTATGCTCCAGAAGAGAAGCTAAGGAGAAGACTGATCGTTGTAAGCTGTAAAATAACAGTAGATTAAATTTCTAATTAAGGGTTGCAATAACCGTAAGAGCTCCCCCTTTGACACGCCGTAGCTCGAAGAGCGAAGGCGGTTAAACGAAAAGCCAGCACTTGCTGACTTGGATACAAGTTATCACATTGAGCCATTGATGTCAAGCAATAAGTGTGGTGTAATAGTAAAGGAATGGCTCTACTAAGCCATATATTTGGTTCGACAAGCTCACCATAAAGTGCCTATTTTGGCTTACAATTGGCTGCGAGGGTGTAGCCGGCACTCTCGGCGGCATGGGCTGTTGGGAAGATGATTTTATTCTCTTCTTTGATCTGTTTAGCTCCCCCGCAATGTAAATAATGATAACGAGTTCCGTTTTTAGAGACGACCACGGGAGCGGAATTTTCAATTTTCGAATTTTCAGTTTTCAATGAATTTTCAATGTTAGAAACGGCTTGGGAGACTGAGGCCTCATTAGAAATTGGAAATTGAGAATTGGAAATTGATGCATCATACTCTATCTGTATCGGTTCCCTCTTCCCTACTACTGACAAACGGCCGATGCCGAAAGAAAGCCCGGCGACTAAGATGATAGTTATTGACAGAAATAGTTTCCTGAATAGAGAGAAACGTTCAATTTTGCCATCCTTGTCAAAAGCAACTTCTTCAGTTATACTCATTGCTTAAGTATAAATTAATTATGGCAACGAAAAAAGCAGGAGGTTCGACACAAAATGGCCGGGATTCAAACCCAAAATACCTTGGAGTTAAGCTATCCCCGGGTAGCTTTGCCCAAATTGGGTCTATTTTGGTGCGCCAGCGTGGGACTGTTGTCTTGGCCGGGAAGAATGTTTCGATGGGCAAGGATCATACTCTTTTTGCCACTAAGGATGGTGTAGTCTCCTTAAGCTACAAACGCAAAATCCACTTTGATAATAGCGTTGTTAAAAAGAAGGTTATGCACGTTGTTCCCGCCTAAATTTCTCAAGCGCTTCGTGCTTCTCTTTTCTCTTCGTTAGCTTTTCATTCTCCTCCTTTTCTTTTTCTATTCTTTTCTTCTCGCTCTGCTCTTTCATACTTCTTACCATATTTAAAGAAGTGGGATTCACGGGCAAAGCCAAGCCCTTAGGAATCAGGAAGTTATTGCCATGTCCATCAGAAATATTAATTTCTTCAAATCTCTTCCCTACCCCTTTGACATCTTGAAGTAGAATGATCTTCATTTATAGTGAGTTCATCGAACTATATTTTATTTGGATAGAATTTCTACAGCTTTTTGGAGTTGTGGATCGCGATTGGCCTTCCTATCTTCGGGAGTATAGGGTACAAGATACTTTGGCACTATCCCCGCTTCTGAAATGGATAAGCCGTTCGGGGTAAGCCATCTGGCGATGGTGATCTTAAGCGAAGTTTCCGGTGTGATATTTACCAGTTCTTGCACCGATCCTTTGCCGAAGGTTTTATCCCCCACTAGTATTGCCCTGCCATGTTCAGCGAGTGCTCCCGCCAAGATTTCGGAAGCTGAAGCAGATCCCCCATCGACTAGGATTACAAATTTTAGGTTATCGTTGAAGATATCGTACCCCTTGCTCCTATATACCTTCTCCTCTTTTGAGGGACCGAAGTCCTCTCTCACTACTACCTTGCTCGATGGGAGAAACCAGCTTGCCATATCTATCGCTGCCTCGAGATACCCTCCGGGGTTGCCACGAAGGTCTAAAATGAGCTTGTCGTTTTTAGAGAGAATAAATTTTCGCAAAGCCGTTCGAAAAAGATTGGGAGACTGGGCAGAAAAGCTGTAAAGTTCTATGACAAATATCCCTCCGGGCAGTTCCTTCGTGTTCATCGTCGGAATATTGATGACCTCGCGAATGACCTTGATCTCAAATGGTTCTTTGACACTGGTGCGAAATACGGTCAGGACCACAGAGGTGCCCTTGGGTCCGCGGATTAATTGCACAGCATCTTCAGTAGAAAGGTTAGACGTTTCTTTTTTATCTATTTTGATAACTCTATCACCGGGTAGAATACCGGCCCTTGCAGCTGGAGAATCCTTGAGCGGGGCTATAACCGTGAGTGCCCCATCTTTGGCAACTATTTCCATGCCGATACCTTCAAAGTTGCCTCGGATGTCTGATTCAAAGAGCTTTGATTCCACGGGTGGAAAAAAAACTGTATATGGGTCGCCGAGAGAGCTGGTCATACCCTGTATTGCGCCCCAGACCTTTTCCTGTGTGTCAACTTTCTTCGCGGTAGTACTTGCTGGCACATATTTCTCATTTAGAAGATTCCATGCGTTCCAGAATGGAGCGAAGTCGACATCAATTGGTTGATTTTCGGAAGGGTTTTTTAATCCGGTTGCTGTAGTAGAGAGGCTCTTCTCGCCAGAGTGAAAGCCAAAATAAAAAGAGCTGGTGGCAATGATAAGTCCCAGCACCAAGAGGGCCGCGTGTTTCCTTAAAAATTCCATTTTGAGTATTCTATCATATAATAGATGCGTGGCTATCAAACTCTACAACACTCTCTCCCGATCGATTGAGGAATTTCAGCCGATCAACCCCGGCGAGATCAGGATGTTTGTCTGTGGGCCGACTGTGTACGATTTCTCTCACTTGGGACATGCCAAGACCTATACTCAGTTCGATTTCATCGCCCGCTATTTCCGCTATGCAGGGTTCAAGCTTAGATATTTGCAAAATATTACTGATATAGATGACAAAATTATTGAGCGCGCTCACCAGAGGAATATTAATCCTCATGCTCTGTCTGAAGAATATGAGAGATATTATCTAGAGGATATGACCACACTCAATATCACTAGTGTTGATAAATATGCTAGGGCTCATGATTATATACCGCAGATTGTTGCCCAAGTTAAGCATCTTTTAGAGAAAGGAGTAGCATACAAAATTTCTGATGGTTATTACTTCGACACCACTAAGTTTTCAGATTATGGGAAGCTTTCTGGTAGAGATTCTCTCAACCCCAATGACTCCGTCTCTCGAGTCGATGAGAATCCGGAGAAAAAGAATTCACGTGATTTCTGCCTCTGGAAATTTAGAAAAGAAGATGACCCCTTCTGGCCGTCAGAACTTGGCGAAGGTCGTCCCGGTTGGCACATTGAAGATACAGCCATTACTGAAACAGAATTTGGACCCCAGTATGACATTCATGGTGGTGCTGTTGATCTCATCTTTCCACACCACGAGGCTGAGATTGCTCAAATGGAGTCTATTTCGGGTCTGAAGCCACTTGTTAGGTACTGGCTTCACACAGGATTTCTTAATATCCAATCAAAAAAGATGTCAAAAAGTTTAGGTAACTTCCTGACTATCAGAGAAGTTATGGAAAAGGGAGTCCCCCCTCTTGCTTTAAGATACTTATTTCTTCTATCCCATTATCGTGCCTCGACAAACTTCTCTTGGGAAGCTCTCGAAGCGGCCAGCAATGCCCTTCTAAGACTTTATAAAATTGTGGACGCCTGGCGTCCACAGGCGGGTGGTGTGGTGGATGAATCCTATAAAGCTAAATTCCGCGAGAAGCTCGACAATGATCTTAATACTCCACAAGCGCTGGCTGTAATCTGGGGGTTAGTAAAAGATTCTCATGTTTCTCCTGAAGATAAATTAGCCACTTTACTTGATTTCGACAAAGTTCTTGGGTTGGGTCTCGGCTCTCCCCAGCTTACACACTAGTTTTTCAACATTTCCAGCTTGCCTCGCCATGGCGGGGGTTGCTACTATGGTGATATGCAAGTAACTTCTATGGATATTAAATCAGGATTACGAATACCTCCTCACAGTATGGAGGCAGAGATGGCGCTTCTTGGTTCGATTATGCTTCGGCCGGACGCTATTTACGATGTCCTTGATATCGTCACTCCGACCTCCTTCTATTTCGAAAAAAATAAGACAGTTTTCGAAACAATGATGGAACTCTTCGGCAAACATCAGCCAATAGATATTCTCTCCCTCTCCTCGAGGATGAAGGAGAAAGATCTTTTGGAACGTATTGGAGGTACGACATATTTAACTGAACTTTCTTCCGCAGTCCCCTCCTCTGCTAATGCCAAACATTATGCCGAGATCGTGATGAAAAAGTTTATGATGCGCGAGCTTATTGAAGCGTCGGAGCACCTTTCTCACCTGGGCTTCAACGAGGCAGGAGAACTGGAAGAAATTTTAGACCAAGCGGAGAAGAAAATTTTTGATATCACCGAGCGCTTCTCCGGTTCCGCTCGTTTCAGAGATTTGATACCTTTATTGCACGAAGCCTTCGAGCGCTTTGAGAAGCTCTCCAGCGCCGAGCATGAACTCCGAGGTGTGCCGACTGGTTTTAAGTCCCTTGACGACATTTTAGGAGGTTTCCAAAAATCTGATCTCATCATCATCGCCGCTCGCCCTTCTGTAGGCAAAACGGCTCTGGCTCTGGACATCGCACGACGCACCGCCAGTATGCACCAGACGCCTGTAGGTATTTTTTCTCTTGAAATGAGCGCGGACCAGCTGGTGGACAGGATCGTCGCGGCCCAGTCACGCACCGACTCGTCTGTGATCAGGAAAGGTATCAGAACCCAGACAGGCACCTGGCGTGATGATGTCTTTAAAAATATTCGCGATGCGCTCGATGAATTGTCTCGCACGCCTATTTATATCGATGACCAGCCGGGCAATACTATTATGAAAATGCGTTCCGCCGCGCGTAAACTCAAGATTGAAAAAGGACTTAAACTTTTGGTAGTTGATTATCTCCAGCTCATGGCACCGTCTACTGCACGCGCCAATGACTCTATGGTCCAGCAAGTGACAGAAATTTCCCGTTCCCTCAAGCATTTGGCTCGTGAGCTCAATATTCCCGTCGTGGCGCTTTCCCAACTTTCTCGCGCGGTTGAGACTCGCGGAGGCAAGCCGAAGCTCTCTGACCTGCGAGATTCCGGGTCAATCGAGCAGGATGCAGATCTAGTTATGTTTATTCATTCTAACGAAGAAGACATCAGGGACGAGAATGGCAAGATGAAAGAAGTGCAGAGAAAGGAGCTTATCATTGCTAAGCATAGAAATGGTCCGCTTGGGGTTGCTACTCTTGACTACCACACTCGCTTCAATACATTTGTGGAAATAGATTATTCAAATTATGGTAAAGCAGAGGAAGAGTTCAAGAGTTTATGAACTCCATTGACAAGCTTTCAGAGATTTTTGCTCGTTTCCCCGGTATCGGTCCGAGGCAAGCTAAGCGTTTCGTTTATTTTTTACTATCGAGAAATGGCGACTATTCTAGTGAGGTGGTTAAAGCAATTCAGAATTTAAAAAAAGAAATAGTCCAGTGCGTTGAATGCATGAGGTTCTTCTCAAAAGATGGCCGAACTCAGAAGCTTTGTTCTGTATGTAGCGACGAGTCGCGTGACAGCTCTATGCTTATGATCGTGCCTAGAGATATTGACTTCGAAGCGGTGGAGAGGAGTGGGGGTTACAAAGGCTATTATTTTATACTAGGAGGTGTAGTACCGATTCTCGAAAAGGAGCCAGAAAAAAGAATACGGATTAAAGATTTAGGATTTAGGATTAATGAAGGATTAAAGAGTGGACTTAAGGAAATTATTTTAGCCATGAATGCCAATCTCGACGGCGAAAACACCGCCGAATTCATCAAACAAAAATTAGTACAAGGTGAGACCTTGTACACCATATCGACTCTTGGGCGCGGACTCTCGACAGGTGCTGAACTCGAATACGCTGACCCCGAAACCCTCAAAAACGCCTTTTTGCACAGGACTAAATAATTTTCGGTTTGACTTAAGATCTATTTTAGAGTACAACGGCAGGAGACTTTGCTCACTCACAGCTCACTAAGGGGGAGCCATGAACCTGCGTTCTATAATCGCACCTATCACCTATCTCTACATCCCTTCGCTACATCCCGTAACGACATCGATGGAGGACTTCAAAAGGGCTGGCGTTCGGTCGTTCGGGGACAATTTCAAGATACAGTTTGTGGAGATCAGAGTAGGGGGCACGAAGTCGTGTCAGCTCGAAGAGCGCCATCTTGAACTTGGGGGCTCCATTGAGGTCCCGGCCCTTACCATGATTGCTCGAATGGACAGAGTCAAGCTCACCATCTCCCAATTTAGCCAATTCCTAGCCACAAACCTCGGCAGTTCAGAATGGTTTGTGGCGTCGATCAACGGGAAGGATGGAAGGTGTTGGGCCGTAAACGCTCTCTGGTACCATGGCCGAGATGGTTGGCGCATTGATGCAGATCCTCCTTTTTAATCGGAATAGCACTTAGTGCCACGAAAGGAGACTAAGGGCGCCCTAGTTCACTCGGGGCGCTCGTTTTACTTTATAGAATCTATTTTAATTTCGAAGTAAGGTTTGTAGTGATTGTATTTTTTTGTCAGCTATTTAAGTTTTTTAAAATTCTTACACGTTATCTTTTCACTGCAGTGAGTTTTTGGCGTATACGTTATAATTCCGCTATAGACAAAATATAACGTATGTTAAATTCGCAGTGTTAAACATAAATAGTGCAGAGCTCGAATACGCCGACCCCGAAACTCTCAAAAACGCCTTTTTGCATAGGACGAAGTAATCTCTCGACTTTAAGCAGTTTAAGCGTACAATTAGCATAGAAATTAAGTTCACCCCCACCAAGGAGGTTCGACTATGGCAAAGATCGCGGTTGGCATACCCATTTACAGCATGCTCTACCCTCTCGTCGATGCTCCAGCTCATCCTCAATTCGTCACGACAGAGAAGTATTTTAAGGAAGCAGGCGTGATTGGGATGAGTCATAGCTTCAAGGAGCATTACGTTGGTCTCAAGGTTGGGGCGAAAGAGCCGAGCGTACTCGCACTTCTGCGACTCAACTGGGAGATCTCTGATCCTGTATCGTTGCGCAGACTCGCTAACAAAGCTGAGGTTTCGGTTACGGAGTTCCTAACCGCCCTCTCAACTGGCCAGAGTAAGAAACGGATCATTGGCCATGTAAGGGGTATTGGGGGAAATCACAACCATTACGACGTAGTGGTGGCAACGTACATGTCAGGATTTCTGGGTAACTGGGCAGTAGATGTAAGTTCCATCATGGACAAAGGCAAGAGGTCGGTGGGGAGCAAATTTGTGACTCAACACTGAATTTCTAAGAAAGGGGGTCAAGGGCGCTTTGAGTAAAATCAAGGCGCCTGTAGTTTTTTATTAATCTATTTAATCGAATCGATTTTTATTTCAAAGTACGGTTGGCGGTGGCCGTATTTTTTGAAGTAGCGGGATTTTTGTTTATATTTGATGACGTCAATAGTTTTGTATCTGGCAATTTTATCCAAAGTGGCATTGACTACAGCGCCTTTGATATAAGGTGTGCCAATAGTGGCTTCGCTTGCCCCATCGTCTACCAGAAGCACTTTGTCAAAAATAATTTTATCCCCCTCTTTATGATCATCAGAGAGTTTCTCGATTTTAACTTTATCCCCTACCGCCACGCGGTATTGTTTGCCCCCCGTAGTGAATACTGCATAATTAGTCTTCATAAGAAGCTTATTCTACTGATGGTTTCTCTAAAGTCAATGGCTCTAAACCAGCCCCAGTACCAGTGATACGAAGAACATCTTTATCTACCTTGCCAAGTTCTTTGTAGCCAGAATTATAGTGATTTATAGTAGTTGAGAGAGAGTTGCCAAGTTTGGTGTAATATTCTTCATAACTTTTGAGGTGTTTGCCAAGTTCTTCCACTCTTTTTATTATTTCTACAGCCTTCTCCTCGATATGAAGCGCGTTGAGTCCCTGTAGTACAGTTTGGAGATAGGCGAGAAATGAAGTGGGCGAGACTATAAGTACATGATACTTGGATGCGGCTCGCTGAATTAGAGTCTCCGAATCTTCTTTTAGCGCCCCAATCTTATTAACAATCAAATCGTAGTAGATAGCTTCATGTGGAATAAACATGAAGGCGAAGTCCATAGTGCCTTGACTCGGCTGAATATATTTAGCCGTTTCTGCGATACGCATTTTAAGATCAGCCACGAAGAGCTTCTCAAGTTTCTCTTTCTCTACCTCGTTTTTCTCTTCTACGATACGGTTATAGTTTTCAAGCGAAAACTTGGAATCAACAGGAATAATTTTATCTTTTACAAACACGGCGGCATCGACAATAGTACCGTCTGGGAAGGCGTATTGCATTTGGTATGATCCGGGCGGTAAGACATTTTTTAATAGCGTTTCAAGATAATATTCTCCAAGGACTCCACGCTGTTTAGGATTCTTTAATATGTCTTGTAGGGATTGTAGTTGGTCGGCAAATGAGATGACTTGTTTGTTGGTCTCATCAAGCTTGGTTACTCCTTTTATTATTTCCTTGATGTTGTCGTTGACCATCTTATTCATGTTCTGCATTTGGTTCTGAAGCAAGATAAGTCCCTCGCTTTTGTCCTCCTTATTCTCTTCTTTTGGCCGCAACAAGATAAAGAACAAAGCTACATTTGAAGCAACTAGTATCAAAAGAATGACGAGAATCCAATTCATGCTAGGATTATAGCATGTCACTACACCAAGATATTAAGAGCCAGATGGTTACAGCCATGAAGGCAAGAGACACTTTGCGTTTAAATGTTTTGCGTGGTCTTATGGCCTCCTTTACTAACGAAGCCGTTGCCAAGAAAAGAAAACCAGACGAAGAACTGTCCGATGAAGAAGCTCTCGCTGTCATAGGCAGAGCGGTTAAACAAAGAAAAGATTCTATAGAGCAATTCCAAAAAGGCAGACGGGCGGATTTAGTGGATGCAGAGCAAGCAGAACTTTCAATATTAGATGCCTATCTTCCTACGCAAATGACTCGAGATGAGATTGTTGAGTATGTAAAACAGAAATTGACTGACCCCACTACGCCAGAGGCTACGCGGGGTAACAAAAACCAGTTTACTGGTTTTGTTATGAAAGAACTGAAAGGCAGGGCCGATGGGGCTGTGGTCAAAGAAGTGATTGACACGCTAGTTGTTTCGTGATAGGATAATAGACGGAAAGGGGGTGATTTGAGATGAGTTTGGAGGATCTTTTTAGGGAGTTTCTCTGCCTGAAAAAACGTGGGCGGCGCAAGCTGAAAAAGCTACAGCTTTCACGGAAGGCAGTAGCGAAGGTCGAGAGGAAGGTGGAGCGAGAAACACACTGGTGTTCCTACTGCGAAACAATAGGACGCCAGTGCAGACGTAGGTGAAAGGGGCTATCCCCTTTCACGAGGGCAGATGCGCAAGCACTGCCCTTGAATTATTTATAGTACCCTTCCTCTCTTAATATTTTGATTTTGAAAATACTTCCATCTCGGTAACCACCAATCTTTCCATCAGAACGTATTACCCTATGGCACGGCACTTTTGGATCCACATTTTTATTCAAAATATTTCCGACTGCTCTAAAAGCCTTCGGCTTCTCTGCTCTCTTTGCCACTTCTTTATAAGTTAAAACTTTTCCTCTCGGAATCATTTTGACCACTCTGTATACTTTTTCTTGAAAAGTCATCTTTGTTCCTGTATCTTAATAAAATACGGCCCTATCGTCTATCGGCTAGGACACATCCTTCTCAAGGATGGAAGCGGAGTCCGACTCTCCGTAGGGTCATACTTGACAGATAATTCACAAACCCCGTAAATGTTAAACACCGAGTGTTTAACAAAATAGCGAATATCACCATACGTTATCCGTCGGCTATAGCCAACTTATAACGTATGTGTCCTAAGCCGAGCTTAGGACATTTTTACTGCGAATGTGCCGGTGGAGGTGCCTCTCTATCGGGTGGTATGTCGTAGTAGTTGATAAGAAACTTTGCCATGTTCATAAATGCGTCAGTTAAAGTTTCCGATGCGAATTGAACATCTTTCGGATAATAAGTGTAGAGGAAAATTAGGAACTTTGGGTCGTAAGATGGTAAGTAACCGAAGAATGAGTGTAGGTAGCGATCGTCGTAGTAACCGCTCCCTCCCGGTTTGGCAATCTGCGCAGTACCGGTTTTAGCGGCGATACTGTAATTGTCGAGTCTCACCGTGCCACTGCGATAAGCGCGGTCCAAGACTTCTGTCAGCATGCGAGAAATCTCGGCAGAAGTTTCTGGACTTATAACACGTACCCTTTCTTCCTCTGTTGGGAAAACCATCGTTTTTGTTACTCCAAGCTTATATCTAATCTCTTTGACTAAGTGAGGCGTTATGAGAGTTCCGCCATTGGCAAGAGTCGACAGTGCGCGCACTGCGATAATAGGAGTGAGAGCAATTCCCTGTCCAAACGCGGCTTGAGCTGACTCGAGGTCTCGACTGGTCTTGAGGTTAGAGACGAGAGATTTGCCTTCATTGGGAAGATCAATTCCCGTAGTACTATCGAGTCCAAATGAGAGCATGGCGCGGTTGAAGTCGGAGCTACCAACACGAGAGGCCACGTAGGCCGCGCCTGTGTTGAGCGACTTATTTAGCACAGATTGCATTGAGATACCGTTTCCGTGGGATTTGCCGTCAAAGTTACAAAAGGTTCTCGTATTTAAGGTCATACAGCCTGGGTCGTTGTATGTGCTTTTAGCCGTTATGGCACCCGAATTTATGCCTATCGACATGGTCAGAGCTTTCACAATCGAACCCATCTCGTAACGATCTTCGACCAGTCTGTTGGAAAATATTGCAGAATCCTTTTCTTCTTGAGGCGTATTTGGATCGAAGGTGGGAGTAAGGGCCAGGGCAAATATTTCGCCAGTTTTTGGATTTATCACAATACCACCTGTGTAGTCTGACGAATATTTCTGAGTGACCTTCTTTAACTCGCTCTCAAGGAATGCTTCGACAGATGGCTCGATTGTGGTCACGATGTCTCCCTCCAGACTCTCATTTTCGCTCACTACCTTGTTGATATTTGAAAAAATCTCCGCAAAAAAGTTGACAAAGGTGTTATCTCCCTTTCTCTCGAGTGTAGATTGGTAGAAACGCTCTAGACCATATCGTCCGGCAAGTTCGTCGCCACGGAAGCCAATGAGACCGACCGCATGTGCCGCCATACTCTCTCCTGGGTACACTCGCCACCTCTCTCTCGCGACAGAGACCCCTGTGATTTTGAGCGCTTGTATTTTATCTGCAACCTCTAGAGGCAGGCGCTTTGCTAATTCTTCATACGGGTCGTCCACTTTGCGTGCTTTGGCCAAAAACTCATCCTTATCGATCGGGGTGATAGCGTTAATGAGCGCGGAAATATCTTCTAAATCCATGCGTTTGCTAAGGATAGTTGGATTAACGTGCAGGATAAATCCGGTTTTCGTAGTTGCCCCGGGTACCAGAACACCATCTTTGGTTAGAAAATTGATACTCCCCCGGTCGAAGTAATTTACTCCGGCGACATATTGACGCTCTGCTTTGATTTCGTAACTATCACCGGAGACAATCTGTACAAAATACAGTTTAGCAATGAGAAAGATCGCGCCTAAAAGTACGAAAAGCGATAGGAGCCGCAATCTGTTTTGATGCACGCGCATATCTCTTATCGACTAAGCGTATTGAATGTAAGTGAAGTGGTGCGTGTACGAGGGACAAAGAGTGGCGATTTTACCTCCTTAAAACCGTATTCATAGGCAAGTTCCATAGTGACATTATTCTTTAGCTCAATGTAGGCGAATTCCAGTGCGTCAAGGTCGGTCGATATTTTCGCAATCTGTCTTTCAGATTCTTGTCTGGTGGCCACATTTCTTGCGGTGGCGTTCACGGCATAGATATAGACACAGAAGGAAAGTATGGATAGAGAAATGAGAAACAAGAATGTAAAAAAGCGATAGTCGTAGGGAATTGTTTTGGTTCTATTTGTCATAATATATTTATATTTTTTCGATAACTCGCAACTTGGCGCTGCGTGACCGTGGATTGTCCTTGAGCTCCTCGGTACTCGCTGTGATGGGTTTCTTTGCCACAGCTCTGGCTTCTCCCGATCGCACTTTGTCTCGAAAGAAGTTCTTTACGATCCGATCCTCGAGAGAGTGGAAGGATATAACCGCAAACCTTCCTTTACTTCTCAATACGTTGAATCCTTTCTCTAAGCCGATCTCGAGTGCGGTGAGTTCCTCATTGACGGCGATCCGCAAAGCTTGGAAAGTTTTAGTAGCGGGATGTATTTTCCCTCTTCGCTTCCCCACCATCTCCAGAAGGTCAAATGTGGTGGTGAATGGCTTTACTTTTCTCCTTTCCACAATCCTGTGAGCGATCCTTCTCGAATCTCTCTCCTCTCCGAAGCCTCGTAAGACGAGTTCGAGAGCGTGCTCATCCCAGGAATTTAAAATTTCGGCCGCTGTAGGACCCTGTCTCGAGAGTCGCATGTCGAGATGCTCGTCTCTCTGGAAAGAGAGGCCAGGGATTCCTCCTTCCAGTTGATCACTAGAGAATCCTAAATCAAAGAGAATGGCATCGACCTTTTCATGCACTACTTGATCCAGGTCTCTAAAATTAGATGTGGTGGCATCGCTTTCGGGGTCCTGATCAATCCCCATTACTTTCACCTCCGGGTATCGTCTACGGACTTCCCTACTGTGTCCCCCAGCACCAAATGTGGCATCAAGGAATGTTTCTCCTGGTTGAAGATCTAAGGCGCTAATACTTTCGTGTAAAAGAACAGGTTTATGCATATTCTGACTCGAGCCGCTTTCTATAGGTTGACCAATTTGAAGCATTCCAGATTTCCACTCTGTCGTGGACACCGGTAATGATGATTGGGTTTTTCAAATCTGCGAATTCCCGCAAGAATTCGGGGATCAGAATCCTGCCTATAGAATCGATCTCGATTTCAGATGCGCCGGAGAAAGTGAATCGCGCATAACGAGGATCACTTTCCACGTGACCGAGTTTCTTCACCTCTTCCGAGATGGAAACCCAGGTCTTCGTGGGATAGAGGGATAGACAGCGGTCTTTGCCACGAGTGACAACTACTTTTTTCCCAAGCTCCTTACGAAATTTGGCAGGTAAAGAGAAACGATTTTTCTCATCAACTGTATGTGTGTACTCGCCGATAAACATGGTGCTTGTATCATACCACTATTTCCCACTAACAAACATTCTATACCACTAGTAGCCACTTCACTACCAATCTTATCCACTTTTTATCCACACTTTGTACACAGGTACAAAGTGTGCCCTGAGCTTGCTTGCGGTGAGCTTGTCGAACCTGTCGAAGGGCTGTATGTAAATCTTGGTCAACACCGAGTGTTGACCATAAAAAAGACTATGTAAATTTATTCCCTAATTCTGCAGAACATTGGTATAAACTCTACACATCTAGCGTGGCTTTTTTGGCGTTGGATTGGATGAAAGATTTGCGGGAAGGGACATCGGTACCCATGAGGATGTCGAAAATGCGGTCGGCATCACGGGCGTCTTCTACTGTGATTTGTTTCAAGATTCTTGCTTTAGGATCCATGGTTGTTTCCCAGAGCTCTTCCGAATTCATTTCTCCGAGCCCTTTGTAGCGCTGAACATCTGAACCTTCGACCGCTTTCTTATCACGTTCTTCGTCGGTGTAAACATAGAAAACTTCTTTTCCTTTCTTAATTTTATAAAGCGGCGGTTGAGCGATGTAGACATATCCTGCGTCAATGAGGGGACGGAAAAATCTGTATAGAAGCGTCAGAAGCAAAGTGCGGATATGCGCGCCATCGACATCGGCATCGGTTGCGAGGATAATTTTGTGATATCGCAGTTTAGAAATATCAAATGTATCACCTATGGCTGTTCCGAAGGCGATCACTAAATTTTTTATTTGTTCACTCGCGAGCATTTTATCAAGACGCGCTCGTTCGATGTTTAAAATTTTTCCCCTAAGTGGGAGTATGGCTTGGATTTTCCTATCCCGTCCCATCTTGGCGGTACCCCCGGCGGAATCTCCCTCGACGATAAATAGTTCCGCATCTTCGGGAGTAGTACCAGATTGGCAATCCGCAAGTTTCCCCGGTAGGGTCATACCTTCTAGTGCCCCCTTGCGCAAGACAGAATCTTTCGCCGCTTTGGCGGCCTTACGCGCCTTGAGAGCGAGTACGACCTTCTGGATCATACTTCGCGCATCGTCCGGGTTTTCTTCCAAATAGGCGGTAAAAGCGTCCCCGAAGACAGTTGTCACCATACTTTGGGCCTCGACACTGCCAAGCTTTGCCTTTGTTTGTCCTTCAAATTGAATCTCACGCAATTTTATTGATATAACTGCGGTCAACCCCTCTAACACATCATCACCAGTGAAATTGTCTTCCTTCTCACTCACTAGATTATTCTTTCTCGCATATGTATTTAAACTTCTTGTGAGAGTAGTTTTGAAGCCGGTGACATGGGTTCCTCCCTCACTCGTATAAATATTGTTGGCGAAAGGCAGAATGCGTGATGAGATATCATCGACATATTGAAGCGCCACTTCCACCGTTTCGTATTCGTTGCCGTTAGCCACTTTTTCTACATAGAAAATATTTTTGTGGATTGGCTTTGAATGCTCATTTTCAAATCTCACGAGTGACACTAGTCCCCCCTCGAAATAAAAAGACATGGACGGAATGTCTAGCCCCAATTCTCGGATATAGAAGACGTCAGCGTCCGTAACCCTGCCAACATTTCGAGTGTCTAAAACTGATATTCTCAATCCCTTCACTAAATAGGCCTGTTGACGAAGATGATTAGCAATGCGTTCGAAACTAAAATTCGTGTCTGGGAAAATTGCAGGGTCTGGCTGGAAAGTAATGATAGTTCCATGCAACTTAGAACTTCCCAACTTTTTAACTTTAGACTTTGCCTTACCCTGGCTGTACTCCTGGACATAAACTCCCCCGTCTCGATGCACCTCCGCTTTGCAATATATAGAAAGAGCATTGACTACAGAACCTCCGACACCATGGAGCCCTCCAGATATTTTATAACCCTCTCCACCAAACTTAGCGCCTGCATGCAAAGTGGTCATGATGGTCTCAAGCGCAGAAACTTTCGTTTGTTTGTGAATATCAACGGGGATGCCTCGGCCGTTGTCTACAACGCGGACGCGGTTGTCTGGTAGAAGTACAATCTCTATATCATCGGCAAAGTTTCCCATCGCCTCATCACGGGAATTGTCAAAAATCTCTGTGACGAGATGATGAAGGCCGTCTGGCCCGGTGGTGCCGATGTACATTCCGGGTCGCTTGCGTACTGGCTCTAGGCCCTCTAAGACGGTGATTGATTCGGCGCTGTACCCCGCAGATGACGGGGCAAGTTTGCTCGCTTTCTTGACTGATTTCGGCATATGTTTTATCGTCCTATTTTAGCATAAATAGGGCTGAAAAGAAAGGAGTTTTCTAGCTTTGCGTGGGGACAAATCATGCCTCAAAAGTGTCCTAAGCCGAGCTTAGGACATCCCAACATTCTTGAGAATGTTGGAGTGTTTAAACTCTTCTTATTTCTCCGTCGAAATCTTTTTCGGTTTTTTCTTCGAGTTGGGCGTGCAGGTCGTTTACTTCGGCATTAGTAAGAGTTCTTTCAAGACTTCGGTAAGTGATACGGAATGTATAGCTCATTCTTTCTTTCCCAAATTTTTCCGCGTTCTCATATTTGTCCAATAATTCAACTTGTTCTACTAGCTCACCATTGATATCGCGAATGACATCGAAATAATCATTGGGCACGAAACTTTTTGTCACTACAAATGAAATGTCGCGAACAACAGGGGGAAACTTCGAGACCTCTTTATATTTATTACCAAGTTTCAACTGTTTCTTCACTCTCTCATCTGTGGACCAGAGCAGGCGAATATCAGGCAAGTCCATTGACATCATAGCGAGGCGTTCCATACCAAAGCCGAATGCCCAGCCGTGATAACCAGTCAAACCGAAATTAGCCAGCACACTTTTTTTGGGCATGCCTGAGCCAAGCATCTCAACCCATTTCCCCTTAACCTCCGCTTCCATCTCAAAACTCGGATCGGTATAAGGAAAGTTATGGTCATAGAAACGAAAACTGGTGTCTTTCCCGAAAATATTCTGAGCCACTTCGGTTAGAACATTTTTCAGGTCCTCTGGTTTGGCGGTCATTTTATCATCCGGTACTAAGTACAATCCCCCTATCTGGTGAAAGACGTTCATATGGGTGCGGTCTATCTCATCTTTTCGGTAGACTTTGCCGTGACAGATTACTCCGAGAGGCTCTTTATTCTCAATTTTTTTCTTGATGGATGGATAATTCAAGTAGTAATACCAGAATACTGTATCGTGCGGGCGTAAAATATGATTATCATCGACATAATAAGTGTCGGATTTCGAGCGTGACGGATGGTCTGGGGGAAAGTTAAATAAGTCGAAAAAGATGGCAGTTGAGATGATTTCCGGTATTTTGATGATGTCAAATACTTCCAAGGATTTTATCTTGCGGGTGCGATTGACGATCTCATTAAGAGGGTTTCCCTCTGTCCTAGAAAGATCAGGCATGGCGAGAAATCTCTTAAGACGCTCCGCCTCGGCGTCATTTCTAGAATCGAGCAACTCAAGTAATTTTGTTTCCTCCTCTGTTTTAATAACTATATTTTCAGGCATAATCTTATATGTTATGTTATAGTGAGCATTATCGCAAATGGCTGAAATTCAGTCGCTTATTCTTTACAGTTTTATATTCATCTCACTCTTTTTTGAGGTGTTTCTTTTGATTACCTATCTCGAAGTTAGAGAAGAATTAAATCTGGAAAAAGATATTGATAAAAGCATCTCGCAATTTCCGACGGTGACTATTATCGTGCCATGTTTTAACGAAGAGAAGACCCTAGCCGTAACCATGCGATCGATTCTTAGTCTTGATTATCCTCAAGATAAAATATCCATCATTGCGGTGGACGATGGCTCAACCGATACTACGCTAGTAGAGCTAAATAAATTTTCTAATAATCCCAGAGTCAGAGTGTTGTCTAAGGAAAATGGCGGCAAACACACCGCCCTCAACATGGCTTTGAAAGAGGTTCGAAGTGACCTAGTGGGCTGTCTCGATGCAGACTCATTTGTCGAAAGAGACGCTCTCAAAAAGATCGTGCCATTTTTTGAAGATGCAAAAACAATGGCAGTGACCCCTTCGGTTAAGGTATTTGAACCTAGAAGTGTATTGCAATACGTTCAGAAAATTGAGTACAGCTGGGGCATATTCTTGCGCCGGATGCTCTCTTCTATCAATGCACTATATGTGACACCGGGGCCGTTTTCTATCTTCCGTACGAGGGTTTTCAGAGAGCTTGGAGGCTACGCGGAGGCACATCATACAGAAGATCTAGAGATAGCTCTCCGCATGCAAAAAAATCGCTTTAAAATTGCCAATTCTTACAACGCCCATGTCTATACCGTTGCACCGGCGCGTTTCAGCGCGCTTTATAAACAGAGAGTTCGTTGGGCTTATGGATTTTTGAATAATGCTATAGATTATCGTGGAATGTTCTTTAATAAAAAGTATGGGCACATTGGTCTCTTTATCTTACCCATTGCCACGACCTCCATTTTCTCCTCCCTTTTCCTCTTCGGCAATATGCTCTGGAACGGCGTGAGAAATATTTTTGACGCTCTCGTGAAGTTTCAGACAGTTGGTTGGAAGTGGGATTTCTCTCTACCATCATTTGATTGGTATTTCTTAAACACAAGCGCCATGTCACTTCTTACTCTGACGGCTATCATACTAACTTTTGTTATCTTGTATCTGTCGTTAAAGCTTGCTGACGGTAAATTCAGATTTTCGCGTGGGCTCTTTTATTATGCGATCTTATACGTTTTCATCGTGCCTCTCTGGCTTGCTAAAGCAGTGTTTTTTACGATCATCAGACGGCAGGTAAGCTGGAGGTAACAAGATATGCTCAACTCGAGAAAATATATTGTCGCTTTTCTTATAACTGCTGTCATTTTTGGCACAGCTATATATGTATCTAATCTTTTGGGCGAAAAAAAATTAGAAGACGTCCGAGCGATTGAAAATCGTGTGGCACTCGACATACTCTCGTCGGAAACGCAATTTTCTCTTCTCGAAGAAACGTCCTGTAGGGATATCGGGCCCGGCTTTCTCTCCAAAGAACTCGGGTCACTTGGAGAGAAACTGACGTACGGTGATACGCAAACAGAATTAAATACTAGTAACCTAGATTATCTTAAGCGCTCATACTTCCTTCTTGAAATTAAAGACTATCTTCTGATGAAGCGGCTAACTCTTAAGTGCGGTATCAAGCCCACTTTTATTCTTTACTTTTATTCGACGGAAGATTCATGTCCGGACTGCGAGAAGATGGGTTACGTCCTCACAGCTTTGCGGGACTCTTATCCAGATCTGCGCGTATATTCATTTGATTACCATTATGATGTGGAGGCGATAAATACTCTTATTTCTATATATAAAGTGAAAGATGATCTGCCTGCCCTCATTGTGAATGGCGAGATCGTTTATGGCTTCCACAATGTCGAAGAGTTGGAAAAAACCGTCCCTGCCCTCAAAGAACTAGCCCGCCTGAAAGCACTCGAATCAGCTACTACCACTCGACCAAAAAAGACCAATTGAGCCTGGGACAGGGATCGAACCCGTGACATCCACTTTACAAAAGTGGCGCTCTACCAACTGAGCTACCCAGGCAACCTCATCACTTTACCTCTTTTTCTACCTCTTGAGAACCATCCTCATAGACATCATGTATTTCCCCATTCCCCTTCTCTATACTCGACATATTCTTGAAAAATTCTGAAATACCGTCTGATTTTTTTAGTAATCTAGAATTACGCATATTATTTAAATATTTCGCCTTCTTATCGACAAGATAGGAAAGCAATTTGTTGGAAGAATTTTTCGAGTGAAGCGGAATTCGCCTTTTAAAGATGAAAATAGCTTTCTCCTTGCCCTCTGAATAATAATGTACCGCTCGATGGTAGAGGTTTCTAAAATGGATATTACTTTTTGAAATCATGGTAAGGATAAAAAATGGCTTTCTGCGCTTTTGTTCCAATCTCTTGGCAATAATAAGTACAGGTATGGCCAAACCCGACAAAGCAAAAATAGATATGGTAATCATATAGAGAAACGTACGAAGTGCCCCACTTCTGTCCTCTCACCGAATTTTTGCACCGTATCACTTACAAGATCGCTGATTTTCCGATCAGGATTTTTAATAAATGGTTGTTCAAGGAGCTCGGCCGTGTCGACTGGATTCATGGCTGCGACGTGCATGGCAATGTCGCGGGCAACCGATTTGAAGTCCGGATTCTTAGCCACAAAGTCTGTCTCACAAAGGAGTTCAAGCATCACCCCTACCGTATCTCCTGAGTGGACATACGATACGATTGTTCCGGCACCAAGAGTGCGGTCGCCTTTTTTACGCGCTATCTCAATACCTTTTTTCTGGAGTATGGCTATGGCTTTTTCCCTATCGCCTCCCGCTTCTTCAAGCGCACTTTTACACTGCATTATAGAAAGTCCGGTTTCTTCTCTAAGTTTCTTGATTTCCTCTGCTGTGATCATTGTTTTTTAAATTTTCAATTTTTAATTTAGAATTTTCAATCAATTTTTAATTTTCAATGATCATTGTAAATTTAATGAAAATTGAGAATTGTAAATTGGAAATTATTCTTTTTTAGTAGCCGCTTCCTTTTGGGCCTGCTCTTTACCTCTTTTGTAAGCGGCTGTGAGCTCCTGAAGAATGAACCCAATACTTTGTCTTGATGAGTCATTACCGGGAATAGCATACTCTATGGGGTATAGATTAGTGTCGGAGCCAGCGAGAGCCACCACTGGTATGCCGATTCTCCTCGCCTCGGCTACTGCTATCGATTCCTTTTTGGGATCTATTACAACCATAAATTTGGGCAGGGCCTTTAATAGAGCAAGTCCGCTGAAATAGATATTGAGTCTCTCAATCTCACGATCAAAGAGTAAGCGTTCCTTCTTTGTATATTTACCGAGCTCTCCTCTCTCGCGCTGCCCGACAAGTTCCTCGAGTCGAAGAATGCGCTTCTTAATTTCAGAAAAGTTCGAAAGCGTACCTCCAATCCAACGCCCGGCCACAAATGGCATTTCAAGCTCTTTGCCCGCTTTCTTGATAGCTTCTCTGGCCTCACTCTTGCCACCCACGAAGAGCGCTTTGGCCCCCTCCTTCCCCTTCTCCTCCACGAATGCTAAAGCTCTTTCTAACTCTTTGCTTGTCTTTTCCAGATCAAAGATTTCAATATTATTTTTCTGTCCGAAGATAAACGGTTTTGCTGACGGGTGTCTCCTCGATTTCACAAAGCCGAAATGAGCCCCCACAGAAAAGAGCGCATCCACCGGGCTTTTACCATTCTTTGATGTATCCTTCGCTTTTTCCATAAGTCAAAAGTCTATCAGAATTACCTCATTTAGACAATAGATTCGCTATATTCCTTCATGGCATCAAGAATAGGGTCTATTCCCCCTTTCATAATCTTTTCAATATTGTGCCATGATTTTTTGATACGATGATCTGTGATACGGTCCTGCAAAATGTTATAGGTACGGATTTTTTCCGAGCGATCGGCTGTGCCTATTTGACTTTTTCTATTAGCGGAGTATTTAGCTGATTCCTCTTCTTCTTTCTTCGCTTCAAGTTTTGCTGTGAGGATACTCATAGCCTTCTCGCGATTTTTAAGTTGGCTTCTCTCGGCAGTAGAACGTACATCTATGCCTGTGGGCTTATGTATGATGCGTACTGCGGTCTCAACTTTGTTAACATTCTGTCCCCCCGCTCCGCCAGAACGCGAGGTTTCGATTTCCAAGTCCGATGGCTTAATTTCTATACTTGTTTTGGTGCGAATGGGCAAAATGGCAACGGAGGCAGTGGATGTATGAACCCTACCCATCTTCTCTGTTTCCGGCACTCTCTGTATGCGATGCACACCGGTTTCGAAGCGTAGTTTCCTGTAAACGTCTTTGCCTCTTATTTCCAAGACGGCTTCTTTATATCCGCCGAGTGAGCTCTCCGAACTGTAAAGCGGAGAGACCCCCCAACCCTGAAGAGAGGCATAGAGTGTATACATTTCCGCCAATTCTTTTGCAAAGAGTGATGCTTCCTCCCCCCCAGCTCCGGCGCGCACCTCCAAGACAATTTCATTAGGAAACTCCTCTGTTTCCACTGTTTCCAAATTTTCTTGACTTTTCTTCCACTCTTGCCAGTCCATTATTATTTCTTGCCCTTAGCTTTTATTCTTTTTTGTTTGAAGCGTTCCACGCGGCCAGCTGTGTCTAAAATGCGCACTTCACCTGTATAGAATGGGTGCGTGGCGGAAGAAATTTCTACCCGAAATATTGGATACTCTTTCTTGTCTGTCTTAGATTTGCCGGTTTCCTTCGTCGCTACAGTAGAGGGAATGATATACTCTGTGCCATCAGAATTATCGATAAACAGCACAGATCTATAATTGGCTGGGTGAATATCTTTTTTCATAGAAAACCTATTATATCAGCAAATTAAAGGTTTTGCAACGGATCTATCATGGTCAGCTGGATGTTCGATGCACGAGACATCACCTTGGTTCCATAGCTTAAGCCGACATTAGCTCGTCCTTTGGAGGTATAACACGTTTTACCGGAATAATATTTGCAAGCGGCAGTTCGTTCATTGGTGTAATCCCCAGTATTAGCGCCCAGATCTGCCAAGAGAATTGCCGAAGCCATGATGGCATCAGCTGGATCCCACGGGTCCGGGGTCGTCTTACCGAGAGCCGAGGCAATTTTACTTTCAATAAGATTCCATGTGGAAGGAATAAATTGCGCTGGCCCCATGGCACCGCCGTATCCTGGTACGCCGTCGATAGGACAAGACACTTTCGTCTCCATAGGATTTCTTCCCAGTCTGTTTAATATATTTTGTAAGAGCGGCAAGTCTCGCGTCGGGTGAATACCGTTACTGAAAACACGACCAGTATTGACACCTTTTGTCTCACCTGTAGAAAGATTAGTAATAACACAAGAGCCCACGTTGGCTCCCAGATTAGATTCTTGTTGGAGAATAGCCAGGACAAACGCTGGGCGTACCCCTGTCTTAATACTCGCCGCTTCGGCATATTGAAGCGCAAGGCCAAAGGGAATAGCCCCCGCATCTCGGAGAGGAAAGAGGATCGCTCTAATCTGCGCGGCCTTAGCTTGTTTATCAGCCAAGACTTGAGCATACGTTTTTTCCCTACTTTGGCTTACGGCAAGGAGAGTCTTCTTCTCTGCTTGATTAATCTCCACTTCCTTTTTGGAAGCCTCGAGCGCCGCCTTGGCGGCGGCTTCTGCTTCTTTCTTCTTATTTAAAGCCACTTTTTCTGTCACCGTAAGGGCTCTGGTTGCACGCAATTCATCAAACAATACTGACAGGGCTTGCTCCGTAGACGCGTAAGTATCTATATCGATAAAAAATTCAGATAGATTCTTCTCACTAAACATGGCTTCAACGAGGGAGTAAGAATAAATATCATTGGTTTTACGCAAAATGTCTGCTATCGCCTGTTTGCCTTTATTGAGGCGAGTGTCGAGGGCCGAAATTTGGGATTGCTTCTTCGCAATATCTTTTGTCAAATTGGCAATGGCAATATTTTTTCCCTTGATGTTGGCTTGGGCGGCCTTAATTTTCGCCGTTAGAGCCGTGATCTCGGTGGTAAATGATGCGCTGTCTTTTTTTGTCTTATTGAGCGTATCGGTCCATTTGAGAATTTCCTCGTTACATGCTTCTAGATCCTGTTCTAGTTGAGCTCGGCTTTTACCCGCGATTTGATCTGTACAAGCACTTTGGGCCGAGATAGGGTGAATAGGTGCAACAAAAAAGCCGATAACTAGTACAAGTGCGGCAAGAGTGTTGATGATTCTAAGCTGGGGGGGTCTCTTTTTTGACTTCACTTTCATTAGTTTCTGTAGTTTCTTCTTTACCTTTCTTCTCGACCTCTATTTGAGTTAGGTCAATTGGTGCGACTTCTTCCTCCTTCTCTTCTCGAGGGGCGGATACGAGAGCAACTACTTCTTCCGGATTTTCTTTGAGAACGACTCCTCTAGGCAGGACTATATCTTTAGCCAATATCTGATCACCGAAATTAACGAGAGCGCTTATTTCAATATTGATGTTGTGGGGTAAATCTTTCGGCATGGCCTCCACCTTCACTTCGTGGAGCACCTTTACTAGCATACCACCTAAATCTTTGACCGCTGGGGAGATGCCGCTAAATTCAATCGGCAATTCAACCGTCACCTTGTGCCCCTTCTCGAATACGTAAAAGTCGGCATGTCTTGGGACGCCAGTAATAGGGTCAAGATCCACAGCGTGGATAAGACTCTCCTTCGGTCCGTCTGCGGTATCTAGAGTGACGACGCTTGACTCCCCAGCTTCTTTCCAAACCTTGAGAAAATCTACTTTAGGAACAGAAATGACGGTGGATGCCTCCTTTTTACCATAAAAGACTGCGGGTATCTTCCCCGCTTTTCTGACCGTTTCCGGTTTGGTCTTGGTATCCCGTATTTCTGCCTTCAAAGTAAGCATATCTGTATTTTACCTGATTATTACAAAAAGTGAAAGCGGGGCCACAGAGTGGCCCCGCTGGGGTTGGCGACTACCGGAAGCCGCTACGTCGTGGCAGCTCCTGTCTGTGGTGTTTCTACTCTCTCTGGACCCGGTATACCCTCATCGTGGATTTTATCTACGAGCTCACCTAAGCCCATAGTTAGCTTGGCAGTTGCCTCTGCCTCATGACGCTCGCGCCATAGCCGTTCGATCTCTTGATGGTTTTCGGCTCTAAGGATGTTGAGGTCCGTGAATATACTGTGTGGATGGCGAGCGTTGCTTTGCCCCATCGCTGCGAACAATTCATCCCTGCGCTGGTACTCGTCACCGATTTTCCTGGCGATATCCCTGAGGCGAATCGCAACCCCGTGTTCATTGTATCCTACCGTAGCGAAGTGCTTCTTCTTGAGATGCTCGAGGGACAATGCGCGACCGCTATACCGAGAGCCGATGGCAACCAATATGAGAACGGCGATGAAGAGAAGTCCTCCAACAATGAACTCGCTGTAGGTCATGGTGAACATGTCAACTCCTTTCCGAGGGCTCTCCTCGGATTGCTCACAGGGGTCTCTGTCCCCTACGAGGGAGGTCAAAGAACTAGGCCAGGCACCCTGACCTTTCGCCGGAATTTATACCATAAATCATTAAAATCTACAAACAATTTATTATGCAAAATGTCCTAAGCTCGGCTTAGGACACATACGTTATTGTCTCACTGTGGTGAGTTAATAACGTATCTAATAAATTATTAAAAAGAGATTCATCATTTAATCTACAACTTATTCGATGGCTATGTGAGATTCAAGGTACTCGAGAGTTCCACCAACCTTTTTGCCCGGATTGAAAATATTTTGGGGGTCGAAGATTTCTTTAGTTTTTTTGAAAAGTTCTAAGACTTCCGGACTATACATTTTACCAAGATAGGGAGTGCGGATAATGCCGTCGTTATGTTCTGCAGTAATTGAACCTCCATACTCTGCAACAAGGTCATAAATTTTATCAGCTACCACGGTAATTTTATCTCGTTCACTCTGCTTTCTTAAATCCATAAGCGGAATGATGTGGTAGTTACCATTACCCGCGTGGCCGGCAATGTTGGCTTGAATACCATTCTCCTTTAATATCGCAAGCGCTCTTGGTAGAAATTGTGGCATCGAGTCTGGTGGTATACAGAAGTCGTCAATGAAAGGCGCAGTTCTTTTTTCCTTCACATGTTGGCGCAGAAGATTAAAAGATTCCCGTCGCATCACCCAGAATTTCTCCTCCTCTGAATCTTTTCCCACCACTCTTGACCAGATCTTGAATGGTTTTATTTTCTCAACAATATTTTGAACTTTCGCCTTTACCTCTTCTTCGGTATTTTCTGATATCTCTACCAAGACGACGAGCGCTGGCAAACCGTGCATTTCTGCTCCGATGATAGCTTCAGGGATAAATTTGAGTGCAAAGGAAAGGAGGTTACTACCAGCTTTCTTGGCAATTTCCGGCATAAAGCGAAGCCCAAGTTTGAGCGTATCTTTGTCAAATGTTTCTATACTTTCCGGATCTTGTGGCAAAATGGCGTTGACTACTTGTGGCAACTCATCCCACGACTTGAAGAAAATTGTGATCAAATCGTGATATTTCTTAATTGGTACCAATCTAAGCTTCATTTCTGTAACAATCCCGAGAGTTCCCTGTGATCCTACTAAAAGTCTATTTATGTCGAACACCCGGTGTTCGACATCCCACACGTTCCAAAGATAATAGCCAGCAGAGTTTTTAGAAACTTTGGGTTTCGCCTGCTCGATAACTGTCCTATTCTCTTCAATGAGATTAAATAATTTTTTATATATCTCTCCTTCAAAATCTCCCTGAGCCATTTTGGTATCAAGAGCTCCCCTTGATAATGGTTTTACTACATATTCATTACCATCAGAGAAAATTACTTTTGTTTCTAATATGAAATTTTCCATCTTTCCATACCGCAGTGTTTTCTCTCCCGCGCAATTATTACCGAACATTCCTCCCAGAGCGCACAAATTTTTTGAAGCCGGATAGCAAGGCAACAAGAGGCCTTTTTGAAAAGTCTTTTGTTCAAAATCTCGGTAAAACACTCCGGGCTCTACTATCGTGCCATCTATACTCACTTCTCCTATCTTATTCATATACTTACTCACGTCGGCCACTATGGACTCACTTAACGGCCCCCCGGTCATATCTGAACCGGCGGCTCTCACTGTCAACGATAAAAAGGTGTCTGACACCTTTTTATCGTTTATGTATTTAACTAAGTTCTGTATGTCTTCGGAATCTTTCGGGTATACGACTAATTCTGCTCTGACTTCAAAGAGACTGGCATCACGGGAATAGATTTTTAGTGTCGCCTCATCGTTTAAGACTTCTCCATTAAAAAACTTCTCTATCTCTTCTTTCATAATTTATTAAACAATCTTAGTTTTTCCTGAATTACTTTTTTCATCCCCGCTACTCCTTCTGCCATAAATTTATACGGCGCTATCTCGCCCGACTTAAGTCCCTCTTCCACTCCAGCCTTGTAGGCAAGTCTAATTTCTGTATTGATATGAACAATCCTGATACCTGCATCTATGGCCGCCCGAATGTCTTCATCGCTATTACCTGAAGCACCGTGAAGCACTAGTGGTATGCCTACGGCCTCTGATATAACTTTGATCCTCTCGATATTTAAATTTGGTTCGCCACCTTTGACCATACCGTGGATATTACCAACAGAAGGAGCAAAAAGGTCAATGCCCGTTTCTCTTACAAACCTTTCTGCCTCCTCCGGTTTAGTCTGGGTTTCTTCTGACACTCCCTCGGGTATGATTTCTAAAATTTTTGAAGACTGCCCAATGAATCCGAGCTCTGCTTCCACTAAGACTCCAGTGCCCTTTGCTCTTGCATACGCCACACACTCGTGAGTCATAACCAAGTTCTTTTCGTGAGTCTTGGCTACGCCATCTATAATGACCGAGTCGAAGCCAGCATCAATCGCTTCCCTCACCTTTTCCACCGAATAGGTATGGTCTGCGTTTAGGAAAATGGGCAGGCCCCTTTCTCTCTCGGCTTTTACTAACACCACAATTTCCCGGATGCCTATAAAGTCTCTCTCGCCCTCTGAAACACCAATGATTACTGGGACATTCAACTCTTTAGCGGACTCAACAACTGCCTTGAATCCCTCTGAATCGGAGATATTGAAGTGACCTATAGCAACTTGTCTTTCTTGTGCCCAAACTAGGTATTCCCGCAAAGTTTTCATTCTAACGATTATATCATGGTAGAATTATCCTTATGCATGATTTCATAGCCATTGGCGAGACAACCATAGATGCTTTTATAAAGCTTGAGAATGCAGACGTCCATTGCAATATCGATAAAGAGAATTGCCAAATATGCCTTCCTTTTGCTACCAAGATCCCGTATGAATTTGTTATAGAAATACCTGCTGTTGGTAATGCTAGTAACGCCTCTGTGTCAGCAAGCAGATTGGGTTTAAAGTCTGCTCTTGTGGCTAATGTTGGCAAAGATCTGGATGGTGATAAGTGTCTGAATGCTCTAAAGCAAGATGGTGTAGCTACCGAATTTATTGGTATCCATGAACATGAAAAAACCAATTACCACTACGTGCTGTGGTACGGTGATGACAGAACTATTCTCCAAAAGCATAGTAACTTTGTTCATACCCTGCCCGATATCGGAGATCCTAAATGGATATATCTCACGTCTCTCGGAGAAGATTCTCTAGATTTCCATACGAAGATTATTGAATATCTTAATGCCCACCCACAGGTTCAGCTTGCTTTCCAACCCGGTATATTTCAAATTAATTTTGGTAAAGAAAAACTAAAAAATATCTATGAGAGAACTAATATCTTTTTTTGTAATGTCGGAGAAGCGAAAAAGATTCTCGGTCTTGATACATTGGGAACAGATGAACTACTTAAACGTATTCATGCCTTGGGGCCCAAGATTGTGGTTATAACCGATGGTCCTAAAGGCGCATATATCTTTGACGGAGAAAAAATGTGGCATCAACCTTCATATCCGGACCCTAAGCCTCCTTACGAGCGCACAGGCGCGGGTGATGCGCTCGCCTCTACTACAGTCGCTGCCCTTTCGCTTGGTAAAGACCTTGAGATGGCTCTGAAGTGGGGCATGATCAACGGTATGTCTGTAGTCCAACAAGTCGGCGCCCAAAAAGGTCTCCTTACCCGCCCCCAAATCGAAGAATATCTCAAGTCTGCCCCTCCAGAATTCCAAACTAAGAAACTATAAACTTTCAACATACACTTTACTTGCGATAGCGAGCAAATGGTAATATTAAGATATGACAAGAAAAGGAGCCATACAGAAAAAGGTGATACTGCTTCTACTGGCTGGAGTTGCTCTATCTTTCGCTAGAACACCTAGTAAACAACTAAGGATTATCAAGGATGTGCACCGGGAGTGGAAAGACATAAATGATAGGGCTCTAAAAGCGGCTATTAAGTCACTTTATTCATCAAACCTTATTAGTCAGAAGAATAATAGAGATGGAACGACGACTTATGAGCTTTCAAAAGAGGGCAAATATATAGCACTTACCTATGACATTGATAATATGAAAATATTTAGGCACCCGTGGGATAAAAAATGGAGAATTGTAACTTTTGATATCCCCGAAAAAATTAAAAAGGTTAGAGAAGCACTACGATTTCATTTGAAAAATCTAGGATTTAAGGAATTACACAAGTCTGTATTCGTCTTGCCTTATGAATGTCGAAACGAGATTGAATATATCACTGAATTCTATAACGCCAGACGTTTTGTCAGATATATTGAAGCATTGCATATTGATAACGAATTAGATCTAAAACAAAAATTTAATCTGCTATAAAAAACCTTTTACTTGCTATCGCTGACAAAAGGTTACTTGACGAAATTTTATATAGATGTTAGTCTCTGCTTTAGAATTTGCAGGTTGTTCCACTCTTACCCTATAGGAGGCGCTATGAACAAAGAGGAGTATAAACAGAAACTAACCAAAAGTGGACTCTTCAGCCCAGAGGAGATCGCGAAGAACGCTGACTTCGCATGGAAGATTATTGAGAATGGCATGACAGCGGCAGACCTCACCAAGATCATCGAGCAAACAGAAAAACCAGTTCTCGTTAGAATGCGAGTTCATGACGGGCTTATTGAGCTGAAGGCTCATGTGGAAGCCCTCCAAGGTTCGCTTAGGAGAAAAGAGGACTGGCTAGAACTTCGGAGACTAACCGTGCGAGGAAAGAGGATCGCCACCCGAGTTGGTGATAACGAGATGAGGAAGTACTTCGGCGTGCTCTTCAACACTGCTTCTACCTACCTCGGTCTTCCGGGTGACAAGGACCAGAGAGAAGAGTCGTACGCGTTGACTTAGGCATGAGGGCGAGAAGTGAGGCGGTGATGGATTTGTTCCCATCGCCGCCTTTTTGTTTATTATCGCTTCAAAATTTTCTCTACTGCTTTGATGATGCTTTTGGTGCCCATGCCATAGTGTTCAATTAGTTCATCTGGCGTTCCAGATTGGCCGAAGAGGTCATCAACGCCAATAAATTCCATGGGTACTGGAAAGTTTTTTGCTAAACATTCCGCCACTGCAGAGCCCATGCCACCCCTGATTTGATGTTCTTCTACAGTAATTATTTTTCCAGTCTTCTTGGCAAGTTCTATTACTGCTTTCTCATCAAGAGGTTTAATAGTAGATAGATTCATCACCTCTAATTCAATTCCCTTCCCCTCCATTTCTTTGGCGGCACTAAGAGCTTTGTGAAGAAGTGCGCCCGTAGCTATAATACCAACCTCAGGTTTTTCTGATTTCCAAAATATTTGTGCATTCCCTATTTCAAATGGAGTCTCGGACGTCGTCATGACTGGCGTTTTCTCCCTAGCCAAGCGGATGTAGACAGGCGTCCCCGTATCTACACTGGCAAGCGTGGCCTTCTTAGCTTCTAGGGCATCGCACGGGGAAATCACTACCATACGAGGCAAGACTCTCGTAATGGCGATATCTTCTATGGCCTGATGCGTGCCACCATCTGGTCCGACCGAAATACCTGCATGCGAGCCTGCAATCTTGACCGGTCTGTTGTTATAACAAATTGTGGTTCGAATCTGTTCCCAATTTCTACCGGGGCTAAACATGGCGTACGAGCTTATAAAAGGGATCTTGCCCATTGCCGCGAGACCCGAAGCGACCGAAGCCAAATTTTGTTCTGCCACTCCCACCTGTATAAATCTGTTAGGAAATTTGTCTGCAAAAAGATTCATCTTGGTAGATTCTGTCAGATCCGCACAGAGCCCCACCACTTGGGCATTTTTCTCCCCGGCTTCTAAAAGTCCTTCGCCGAATCCTTGGCGAATAGGCACCTGTTCAACAGCTTTCTCAAACATCTTCGTATTTAGTTTTAATTCTGGATTTAACATTATTTATAGTGAGCGTAGTCGAACTACTCGTGTTCGCTTTTTATTTTTCCACCTAGTGTGCGAAGTGTATTAAGCGCCACCGCCTCCTCCTCTTTATTAGGCGGTTTGCCGTGCCAGCGATAATCGCGCTCAAACTCTGGCACACCCTTCCCCGCTATAGTGTGCGCTATGATGACAGTAGGTTGGCCAAATATCCCCTTGGCGGCGTCGAAGGCGTCAGCGATTTCTTCAATATTATGTCCATCTATTTCTATCACATGCCAGTTCCATGCTTTCCATTTTTCGGAGAGCGACTCAAGTGGCATAACATTCTCTGTGTAGCCCTCGATCTGAATATTGTTTCTATCGATGACCGCTACGAGGTTGTGCAGTTTCTCTTTACCCGCGAGCATTGCCGCTTCCCATGTTTGTCCGCATTCTTGTTCCCCATCAGATAGAAGTGCGTATATTCGTCTTTCACTTGTCAGACCGTGATCCATTTTATCTGCAAGCGCCATGCCCACTGCTTGAGAAAGTCCAGATCCGAGAGGGCCGGAACTTGTTTCAAGCATTGGAAGAAAGTCACGATGGGGGTGACCCTGTAAGCGTGAACCAAATTTGCGCAAAGTTTTTAGCTCTTCGATTGGGAAATAGCCAGCATGTGCCATTGTTGAATAGAGTACGGGGCAGATATGGCCATTGGAGAGTACTAATCTATCGCGCTCGGGCCAGTCCGGCATCTTGGGATTATGTTTTAATGTATGGAAAAAGAGTGTGGCAAAAATATCTGCCATGTCTAAAGGGCCTGCGGTGTGCCCAGAACCAGCGATAGTAAGCGCTTCAATAAGCGAGATGCGAATGCTGTTCGCCTTCTCCTCTAATTCTTTTATTTTTTCGTCAGTGAGTTCCATACCTCTTTAAAATGCGATCCAACTATCAGTCTATCAGCTCCAGTATCTAATAGTTTTTGATAATTTTCTGCTGACACTCCGCCATCAATACTTACTAATACATCAGGAAACTTTGTTTTCAACTCTTTTATTCTATCAAAGATTATCGGTTCGAAATCATCACCTTGTGTGCCCAAGGCATCTATAGACATAAGATGTATAAAATCTACTTGAGAAACTAGAGGAGTAATACTTTCTAATGACACAGAAAGCTCTACTCCCAAACCAATCTCAATCCCCGCCCACTTGGCGGTTGAACCGCCAAGTGAATGAATTATGACTCTTTTGGCTCCCCTCTCTATCCATCTGTCAATAATTTTTTCTGGCTCTCTCACCATCAGATGCACCTCGAAATCAATATTTATCGGCGTCCAAACATCGTTTTCTAAAACATCCAAGTGGACATAAATTATCTCTTTCGGCAATTGAGCCAGTTTCGTTTCAAGATCTGCGATACTAATGGCGAGTATCGCGGGAATGATCTTACTCATCATGAATGCGCGCCATCTTCGACAAGCGCCTCTTATGTCTTTCGTCCGCTACGAAAGGAGTGTCTAACCACTCTTTGACAACCTCTTTCATCTCTTCTTCAGTGATAAAACGCGCGCCAAGAGAGAGAATATTGGCATCGTTGTGCTCTCGAGAAAGTTTGATAATAGATTCATCAGTATCCTTGACGATGCACTGTCCTAGCCCGTAGTAAAGCGCGGCTCGCACATCTCTAAATTTGTTGGCCGCCATCGCTTCTCCCTGACCAGACCCTCCAAAAATAATTCCTTTCAACTCATTTGGATGCATAGAAATCTCACGCGCGAGCGGGATAATAAAGTCTGGATAATCGTCTTCTTCATCATATTCAAATGCCCCTTTATCCTCTACTTCATGACCAAGCTCTTTGAGATAAGTAATAAGTTTCTCTTTTAACCCAAATCCTGCATGGTCTGATGCAACTAAAATTCTCATAGCTTTATTATAGCACTAGATTTGTTTACATATTTCCCAAGAAGACTTTTTCCAGCACATTTCCTGCTTTTTACGCCGCGCGTGTACACCTCATTATTTATAAAAATCTTCTTCCTCGTAATAGTATGATTGCTCAATACCCTTCATGAAGACTTCGCGGTCATCAATTTTATCGGTTAAAGCGGTACGCAAAAATTCACGAATTTCAATATCGCTTACTGGGCTACGCTGCATGGCATTCAGGTAGCTTGATTTGTCGATTTTCGACCAATCAACACACTGTTTCAATTTTTTTTTAAAAATTAAATCGAGCCAAATCCTCATACTCCGACCATTACCTTCCATAAATGGATGAGCGATATTCATCTCAACATATTTAGTTACAATTTCTTCAAAAGTACTTTCGGGCATTTCTCTAATTTTAGCTAAACTTTCTTCCAGATATAGACAAGAAGCAAATCGGAAACCGCCTTTACTTATATCTTTCGTGCGAATTTGGCCAGCGAAATCGTAAAGCCCTCCAAACAGGTATTCGTGAACTTGTTGCAAACCCCTGGTTGTACCGATTTCAAAGCTTTTAATTTCCTGACTGTCAAAAAGTTTTTTAGCTCGTTCTTTGCTGATTTCATCAACATTTTTCATTCCAATATTATACCATTTTTACAAATATTTACCTATTTCTAAAACGTGCCTTACGAGGGTGTGGCAGTAACCTACTTCGTTGTCGTACCAAGCAAGAACTTTCACCAAATTACCACCGACAACGCGAGTGAAGTTGAGGTCTGCTATGGAGCCGTAGGCACTGCCGAGGATGTCGGAAGAAACAAGCTCTTCTTCCGTTACAGTAAATATTCCTTTCCATCTTTCTGTTCCCGCTGCCTTTTTTAAAATACTGTTTACTTCCTCACTTGTAGTATTTCTTTTAGATATAAAAGTGACATCAACGATAGAACCAGCGACAACGGGAACTCGCATAGAAATGCCGTCAAAGAGACCATCGAGTTTAGTAAAGGCCTTGGTCACGGCAATGGCTGCACCAGTCGAAGAGGGTACAATATTTTGCGCGGCCGCTCGCCCTTCTCTCAATCCCCTTTTGGACGGTCCATCTACTAAAGACTGCGAGGCAGTGTAGCCATGTGTCGTATTTAAAAGGGCTTTCTCTATGCCTATAGCTTCATCTAGAATCGCTATAAGGGGACTTGCGGCATTGGTTGTGCATGAGGCGTTTGAGGTAATTACACAACTTGAAAGTTTTTCCTCGTTCACACCCATTAGCACCGTGTCTCCGTCACCTTCGCCCGGTGCTGTAATAACTACTCGCTTGGCGCCAGCATTAATGTGCGCTTTGGCTTTCTCAAATTCTGTAAAAAATCCTGTGGATTCAACAACTACATCTATATCAAGATCTTTCCACGGCAGTTTGCTCGGATCTTTTTCTTGGAAAAACTTAACGTCAAATTTGCCCTCCCATTTGCCATACACGGTATCATGTTTCAAGAGATACTCTATATTCTCTTTATCCCCGAGATCATTTACGGCTACAACCTCAACTTCCGGTCGTTTAACAGCTAATTTATAAAATGCCCTACCTATTCTCCCAGCGCCATTTATTGCTACTCGTATTGCCATTCTAGAATTGTACCATAGTGCTTGTGGCAATCTGATATTTATCAACTGCTCCAACTGGTAGCTCCAAGACATATCTAATCTCCTTGTCTGGATAGAAGACTTGGGGAAAAGTGTCTGGAGAGACTTCCTTATTTATATCAACAATCTGGTAATTCTCATCTATCCAGACCATATCAATAGCGAAGTTCATATCCTTCATCCAGAATCCATAATCTCCCGGAGTGTCAAATATAAAAAGCATTCCAGTATTGTCTTGAAGTTTCTCTCTACCTGATAAACCCTTCTCTCGCGCTTTCGGTGTATCTACTACTTCAACTTCTATGCTCGCATTATTTATCTTTATGACTTTTACTGGGCCGTCTTTAACCGAGGTCCGTGCGAGAAATATAAAAATGGAACAAAATATGATTGAGAATCCCAAGACCAAGAAAAAAGTGTTCTTCATTTGTCTATTATAACTCCTCGATCTAACTCGGAGTAAACAAAAAAGCCCCCGAAGGAGCTTTTTTGTTTTCCTACATAGGTCTACGATCGCGAGGAGCGCGAGGCTCAAGGGGACGAGCGACGTTGACAGTCAACTTTCTTCCTTCGAAGTCTTGACCGTTGTACATCTCGATTGCCTTTTGAGCTTCATCATCATTTGACATCTCGACGAATCCGAAACCTTTGCTTCTGCCGGTCATGCGATCAATAATAATTGATGCAGAGGAGACAGCACCTGCCTTGGCGAAAAGATCGCTAAGGGCAGCTTCTGTCGTGGAATAAGGAATTCCACCGACGTATAGCTTTGTTGCCATTTTGTTTGTGCCGACATTATATTAACTATGTAAGTGTCGGGCCGATCTCATCTCGCGCTCTCTTTCGCTTGCCCGCCATAGCCTTGGCGACGGTGGGGATTTTAAGTAACCTCTCAACGAGAACCTTACATGGCGCAACTATAGCATATGGTTGTAATTTGTGCAACTACGTCGGCTATCCTCGTCCAAACCAGCTCTTTATCCTATGCCAGACCAAGATCCTTAACCCCAATATTTCCAAGCCAACAAGCAAGAGAAAACCGACTGGGGTAAATGGGGTGATGATAGAAAGGAGACCTATAATAACTAAAATAACACCAACGGTTCTCCTTATCGCTATATTCTCACTCCAAATATTTTTAAAGTAGTTCCTCAAATTAATTATCCTCTTCTTCGTTGCCTGCTTCTCGCAGTTGTTCCTCTTTTGCCTCTTGCTCTTTTTCTTCCCGCTTTTCCTTAAGCTCCTCCGCTTCTTCTTTCGCTTCTTCTAAATCTTCAACATCCTCTTCTACCGTGTCAAGGCTTTTTTCTGCTTGTTTTGCCAACCGCTTTGCTTCTAGGTAATTATCGGCAGCAAAAGCGGACTTTGCTTGAGCAAGCAAGCTGTTGAATTTGCCAAATGCTTCGGCTGGCACCGCAATATCTTCTTCGGCGGCTTCGTCTAATACTTCTTGCTTCTCTTTTTCAGCTTCCAGAATTGCTTTCTCGGCTTCTTCTTTTGTTTCCATTTCTTCTTCTAATTTTTCTTCTTCCGCCTCTAACTCATCATCAATATCTTCTTCTTTCAACTCCAAAAGTTCCAGTTGATCCTTTACCTGACCAAGCTCTTGGGCAATAGATTCTGCCTTTGCGGTGTCGCCCGCACGATATGCGGCCTTGAGCTGGGTCTTGAGTTCATCCCTTTTCGCTTCCAATGCCCGCTTCTCGGCTCTAAAACTATCGGCAAGTGCGGATTTGGGTTTCTCAAATTCGTCATCAAGTTCTTCGGCGAGCTTGCTAGCATCTTTTCCTTTGTTCTTTTGTTTGACAACAATTTCAGCTGCTTCACCAAGATGTGCCTGAAGCCGAGCTTGAGCAATTCCAAGCCCTTTTGCCTCAACACCTTTTGTTTCCAAGATAATTTTTATTTCGGCCACACGCTCTGCGGCAAAAGTGATTTGAAGGCGGGCTTTGCCTTCTGGATTAAAGGTAAAGAATTCTCGTAACGCCTCACTCCATCTATCGAGGAAGTAGAACGGGCTTTCGGGGGTTAGACCCGCCTTCGGTAAACCTACGGCGGGCAAGCCGGCCGAGGGAAGCGCAACTTGTTGGTCCTGTGCGAATACCGCCCCGCAAGTGGATACGAATAAACTTGCGACCAATGCTATTGTAGTGAATGATTTTTTCATAGATTTTATTGTTTAATTATTTCCTTTTCAGTATATCATAACAATTGGAATGCCTAACGCTTGGGCGATTTTTGCGACCATTTGCGCGTTTGGCTCGCCCGCACATGGCGGAGGAGACAGGATTCGAACCTGCGATACCTTGCGGTATACACGCTTTCCAAGCGTGCGCGTTCGACCGCTCTGCCACTCCTCCGCCATAAGCAGGGTTACTGAACTATTTATACCATAAATGACTTTCTCTCCCATTCATCCTAAATGAATGCGGCCGCATTCATTTAGGATATATTATTATGTGATATTAAATTAGTCTAAATTTGTGTTTGAGATCAAGCTCGTTATCTATATGTCGGGCTTCAATGTATCTGACATAGCGTCTTACGTTATGGAATTCAATTAAATACTCTATCTCTTTACGGCATTGAAAGGGTAAGACAAAGACTGAATGCTGTAATTCCCTGAATCCTAATCTTTTCAAATGGAAGCGAAGCATTTCTCGAACCGGCTTTAATTTCTCTGGTATATCAAAAATGACTATTCTCCACATTTTATCCCAGGGATGTCTGGCCACCACAAGATTATCTAAGTCATAAGTCAGAGCTAAATGCTCACCTTCTGAAGAAAGTACTAAAGTGGTTGTACCATCTTTATTATGCTTTTCGCTGACCAATTTAGATTTATAAAGTGCACTGATCGCCACTTCTAGTGTTTTCTTATTAATAGCTTGCCATTCCCCCGCGGCGCCTTTAATGATTCTGAAGTGCTGTTTAGGCGACCTTGTTAGTACTAATCCTAAACCGGCCCATAGTAAAAGTATAACTTTCTTTTGTATTTGACCTGTTCGCTTCATTTCCCATATTGTATCAAATGACAGCGGCCGCTGTCATTTAGCACTTTTTACCTTCTTTTCTTTCTGCGTAATTCTTTTTCTATTGGTTGCATATACTTAGTTTTAATTTACCATCGCCCACTCGCGCCTCCACCCCCAGACATTCCCCCACCGAAGCCGCCAAAGCCACCTGAACCTCCCCCCGGCCCTCCCCCGCCTATCCACCAAGGAGGCACTCCCCCTCTCAACTTAGATTTGCTATAAGCTCTTGAGACAATGAAATCAAAAATTAGTCCGATCAAAACATAGCCAACAAGATAGATAACTTCAGAGAAAAATATAATTCCCACTATCCCACCTATGATGCCCCCAGCCCACCATGATTTAGATCTCCCTAAAATTGCCGCCAGATAAATAAAAGCGAAAATAGCATAGGGAAAGTATCGAGACCAATTATTTTGAATGGAATTTGAACTTGGCGGCATCTTTTCGCCACCAATAAGCCCGGAAATTGTATCTACGGCCCTACTCACACCCCCATCATAATCTCCCGCTTGAAATGCCGGAGTAAGTATTTCCCTTATAATCTTACCGCTATCTATGTCTGTTACTAGTGGCTCTAATCCATAACCGACTTCAATGCGCATCTCTCTATCTTCTAAAGATATTAGGAGAAGTACTCCATTGTCGGCCTTAGCCTTGCCTATCCCCCATTCCTGAAATAATTTTTCGGCAAAAGTTTCTATAGTCTCGTCTCCGAGTTTGGTTATAGTAACGACTGAAATTTCGTTACCAGTATCTTTAGAGAATTGTTCTAATTTCTGATTTAATGTAGAGATAGTCTCTGGTTTGAGAATACCCGCGAAGTCATTGACAAATCCTGACGGACTTCCAGGAGATACGTATCCAAAGATAACAGTAGGAAGGGTAAAAAGGAAAGCGAGAGCTAACCATTTCATTGTTCTTATTCCAGGTTTACAGTTGGAGCAGTTTCGGCGCCATTTGCTGCTTCAAAGTAAGCTCGTTCCCCGAATCCCAGCATCTTCGCGAAAATATTTTTGGGGAATACTTTTACGGCAACATTGTAGTCACGAACCATGTCGTTGAAACGTGTACGTTCTACAGATATACGATTTTCCGTTCCTTCAAGCTGGGTCATAAGATCGCGAACATTTGTGGACGATTGAAGTTGCGGATAGCTTTCCATTATTACTAAGAGTCTCCCTAAAGCACCCTCTACTTGGCTTGCGGCAGCTGCCCTATCATTCGCTGTGACGGCTCCGCTATAACGAGTGCGAGCATCGGCAATATCGCCGAAGATCTTTTGTTCTTGAGTCAATATTCCCTTCACCGAACTGACGAGATTGGGAATAAGATCAAAGCGTCTTTGATATTGCGTTTCCACTTTGGCCCATTGGGCGTCTACTGACTCATTCAACGAAATCAGACTGTTGTAGCTAGAAAAGCCCCACAATACAACTAATACAATCACACCCAAAATTATCCAAGTAGTTTTGTTCATATTTTTTTGTTATTGACTAGATTATAGACTAATTTAATTAATAATCCATCCCCGGGTTTTGCGGCATCTCCATCTTGTCCTCTTTGGGTTCATCGGCAATAGCGACTTCGGTTGTTAAGAGAATAGCCACCGCAGAAGAAGCATTTTCAAGCGCGCATCTGGTCACCTTAACAGGATCGATAATGCCCGCTTCAAACATATCTGGCGTATTCTTATCGTTAAGAGCATCGTAGCCAGAATTAGAATGTCCCTTTATTACTTCATTAAGAATAACTCCTTCATCTTTTCCTGCATTTCTTGCAATCTGTCTTAAGGGTTCCTCAAGCGCTCGGAGGACTATGAAGTATCCGGCCGTATAATCTGATCCTTCTAGACCATCTACTATCTTTTTCTTCTCTGTGTATCGGTCACTAAGCTTTCTGGCAATCTTGGCCAATGCGCTTCCTCCGCCGATTACAATACCTTCGCTAATGGCGGCCTTAGTGGCATTTACGGCATCTTCAATCTTGAGTTTGAGATATTTCATCTCGGTCTCCGTAGCGGCTCCCACTCGAATGATTGCCACTCCGCCAGAAAGTTTACCAATGCGCTCATCCAGTTTCTCAATGTCGAATTTCGAAGTGGTATTTTCGCGTTGAGTTCGCAAACTATCGATTCGCGCTACTATTTCTGATTTCTTGCCCTTACCGCCTACTATGGTGGTGCTATCTTTTTTCGATACAACCTTTTTGGCATGTCCGAGATATGTGAGATCGACATTCTCCCATTTGACCCCCGTCTCATCTGAAATAACTTCCGCTCCGACTATCGTAGCGATGTCAGAGAGCATATCCTTTTTCTTATCGCCATAACTCGGCGCTTTAATAGCTAAGACATTGAATGAACCTCTAAGTTTGTTGACTATAAAAGTCGTCAGCGCTTCGCCATCAACATCGTCGGCAATAATTACTAAATCTTTCTTTCCAGTAGCCGCCAGTTTTTCAAGAAGGGGCAGGATTTCCTTAATGATTGATACTTTCTTATCCGTGATAAGAATCATCGGGTCTCGATATTCCGCTTCCATTCGTTCTGGATTGGTAATCATATAAGGCGAGAGATAACCTTTATCAAACTCAAGTCCTTCGACAATCTCCGAATCCACGCCAAAAGTTTGCGACTCCTCCACGGTCACTACGCCGTCTTTACCAATCTTGTTTATCGTCTCGGCAATGATACTGCCGATCTCTTCAGACTCTGCTGATATGGTAGCGACCTGCTTAACTTCGGCTTCAGACTTGATAGCTTTGGCAATCTTTTTTAGTTCGTGAATCGTATCTGCTGTTGCCTTCTCAATACCCTGACGTATGGCCATAGAATTGGCACCGGCCACAATCTTTTGAAACCCTGCTTCTACCAAAGCTTGAGTAATTATGACCGAAGTGGTCGTGCCGTCTCCGGCCGTATCATTTGTTTTGGAGGCCACTTCCTTCACAATCTCGGCTCCCATGTTTTCAAACTTATCTTTAAACGATATGTCTTTAGCAATGGTGACCCCGTCATTTGTTATAGTAGGTGTACCATAACCTTTATCTAAAACGACGTTGCGTCCTCTCGGCCCAATAGTAATCTTCACCGCATCTCCCACCCTATCTACACCTCTCTTGAGTGCTTCACGAGCATTTTGTCCAAAAAGAATTTGCTTTGCCATAGAATTAGTTTAATAAGTTGTATAAGTTGATAAGTTCAATAAGTTATTTAATTACTGCAAGAATGCTGTCTTCTTTCAAGAGATAAAGTTCTTCATCATTTTGCTCTACCTCGTCATAACCATATTTTGAGAAGATAACCACGTCGCCTACTTTTATTCTCACTGGCACGAGTTTCCCGTCCTCCCATTTGCCATCGCCCACCGCTAGTACCTTGCCTTGAGCAGATTTTTCTTTAGTGACAGATTCAGGGAGAATAATGTTAAATGAGGACTTTTTACCCTGAGCTAGTCGAAGGGCTTCTTCTGTAAATGGTCTTACCAGGACTCTATCCCCAAACGGCTTAATCTCTCTCTTTTTTGTGTTTTTCATAATATTTGCACATTATATTCAAAAAATCTCCTAAGTCAATGATAATTGTTTAGAAAACGAAAAGGCCCCTCGTAGCAATATTGCTACCACGAGGAGCCTTGAGTTGGAGTCGAGCGGACCTCTGGCATTTTATTTCAGGTGGACAAGCGAGGACGGACGAACAGTATGAACATCATGATTGACTCGACCGCAAAGAACATGAGGGGCTGGACCGCATCGGCCAGAGTCCAGTGCGGGATCGCGATGACCGCGAACACGCAAGAGATCCAGTAGATCGTCCACGCCGTCTTGTTCTCGTTTCCCGGCTTCTTCCACCCGGACACGAAGGTCGGGATGGAACCGATGAACGCCACGACCGCACTCGTTACGATGCCGAGCACCGGACTGCTGAACATTTGCCACAGCACGATGCCGAGAACAGCGCCGCCAAGACAGAACTTGTCGAGGCGACTCCAACCGGGAGTACTGCCGTACCAGAGCGAGAGGACAACTACAGTGGCTGCGCCAGCAGTTGCACCGACGATCTGGTAGTTCAAGGTGCCCGACGCGAACATACCCATGCCAGCGACAACATCGAGCGTTACCCAGATGAGCCATGATGCTTTCGCTGGCTTCGTCTTTCTCCGCACGATAGCGCGGATGTAAGGGACGAACCCAGCGATGAACAACAGACCAGCAAGAACGGATAGCGCCCCTTTCATCTGATTCCCCCCCTTGTTTGAAGTTAGAATCTAGTCTTTTCGATCCAAAGAACATTCGAAAATTCTGCCTACATGGTAGCATATCTATATATAAAAGTCAATGGCACGTAATGTAACTATCCACACCTCCCAATATCTCCTTGTTTCTCAAGGTATTTTAGGTACCCAGTTTTAGATACACTAGGAACCAAGTGTTAGGTCTATTCCACTTCAAGGAGGGAAAAGGTGTCAGACACCTTTTTCCCTTAGCGAGTACCGTTCTTGCTAAAATAATAAATGACTAGATGTTATTCCAATCGTGTTTTGAGATGCCTGTTTGTCTTAGAATTTCATTGACCAATCCGACAGAAATATCACCTTGATGAGGATTGGGTATGTGAACCTTTAATCCCCCTTTAATCATAAACAAATGTCTTCCTCCAGAATAAGGACCATCAAATCCCAATGTCCTAAATTTTTGAACTAATTTTCGCCAGGAAATATTAGTTGGCATTTTTCACAAGTCGGCGCTGGTCTGTATGAATAATAAAACCAGTAATTTTTTCCTTAGCTCTCAATTTTAGAAATAACCAATCTTCAAGAACCTCTTCTAATTCTTTGCGACACAATTCCAGATTTTTTGCGCTAGCCCAAACTCCTTTCAAACCAGGAATTTCTCCAAAGTAGGTTTTATTCTCTAGGAGTTTATATTGAGCTTTAGCTAGATTTTTTTGAATATAATTACTTAACATATGGCCATATTAGCAGATATCACCCAAAGATTCAACTTGTGTTTCGAGTCTAAATCATGCTAAAGTAACCCAGTACAAGCATGGTCCGGTTTCTCCCCTATGTTCAAATAGTTTTAAGCCTGCTCCTCATTATAGGAGTGCTTCTTCAACGTTCTGATGCAAGTCTCGGATCGGCTTTTGGCGGTGATGGCTCGATAGGTGGCAGATTTATGCGTCGGGGGTTTGAAAAAATACTTTTCAATGGCACTATTGTCATATGCATACTCTTTATCATTTCGGCATTTGCCAGCCTTCTTCTCGGTCGCTAGGATGATGGTTCGACCCTTCAACACGTTCAGGGTAAACAAAGCTCACCATAAATGAAGTACAAAGACTTTCAAGCTATCTTATTAAAACGTTTCTGGATTCCAAGGGAACACTTCATTCGCAGAACAATTCGCTGTTTCACTATTGCTGAGCAATCAGTTTTTTATTTTTTTGTCGCTATTTTTATTCTTTCCGGCTTGACACTTTTGTGGAACGTGAGCAGTGCCTTTCTGGTTGAAGTGCCGACTCGCGGGGGGACGCTCACCGAGGGTATTGTCGGCAACCCACGATTTATCAATCCAGTTTTAGCGATTTCTGAAGCGGATAGAAATCTTACCGCCCTCGTCTACTCTGGTTTGGTTCGTCTCACTCCCGAAGGCAAGATAGTAAATGACCTGGCAAGTAGCGTAGAGGTTTCAGAAAATCGTTTGACTTACACTGTGCGTATCAGCAACGCCGCTCTATTTCATGACGGTGAATCTGTAACCTCTGATGATGTAATCTTTACTATCGCGAAGATTACTGATCCTCTGATAAAGAGCCCAAAGAGGGGCAACTGGGATGGCATCACAGTCGAAAAAATTGACGAGAAGACAGTATCTTTTACTCTTAAACAGGCCTACACTCCATTTATATACAATTTAACCGCCGGTATATTGCCAAAACATATTTGGAAGAATGTTTCCGATGATGAGTTTTCGTTTAGTCAATACAATACCCTGCCGATCGGTTCCGGGCCGTATAAAGTCGAGAGTGTGGAAAGAAATTCTGGTGGCATCCCCAACTTATACTCCCTCGTCCCGTTTGATGATGTCTCAGGCTCGGCCCCCCTGATCAGCAATTTGGTCTTCAGGTTCTATCCAAGTGAAGATTTGCTTATAGAAGCGTACAACGGACAAGAGGTTACTAGTCTGGGCGGAGTCTCTCCCGAAAATATGGACGCACTCGGCACCAGTACTTCGCGCGTGATATCCTCACCCTTGCCAAGAGTCTTTGCGGTATTTTTCAATCAGAGCCAATCAAAAGTGCTTTTGAATAAGGAAGTTAGGCAAGCATTAGATCTCGCAAGTCCCAAAGAAGAGATTGTAAAGAGTGTTCTAGGCGGATTTGCCACAGCGATTGACAGTCCAATGCCTGCGGGTATTTACCCATGGACCACTACCGTGAGCAATAAATACTCATCTGATGAGAAGCTAGAAATGGCGAAAGCACTCTTAGCAAAAAATGGTTGGCAAGACAATAAGGAAACTGGGGTATTGGAAAAAAAGATTGGTAATGCTATGATGTCCTTGTCGTTTTCCATCTCTACCGGTGACGCCCCCGAACTTCAGGCCGTGGCTAATGAACTTAGAAGCGCGTGGCAGAAGCTTGGTGCCAAGGTACAAATTCTAGTCTTTGAAAGTGGAGACTTGAATCAAAATGTCATACGTCCGAGAAATTTCGACGCCCTTCTATTCGGTGAGGTTGTTGGTAGGGACGCGGATCTCTATCCCTTCTGGCATTCGTCACAGCGAAGTGATCCGGGATTGAACATTGCTCAATATGCAAACAATCGAGCGGATAAATTTCTTGAAGCCGCGAGAAAAGCCAATCAACCGGAAGAGATAGAGAGAAACTATAAATCGTTTGTGGAAGAGCTAAATCTCGACAAGCCAGCTGTATTTCTCTACACACCGGGGTTTCTCTACGTCGTACCAGATAAAATAAAAGCCATTGAACTCGGCTCTCTCACAGTCTCTCAAGATAGATTCTTAGGTATTAGAGACTGGTATATAGAAACAGATAAAGTTTGGAAAATATTTGTTAATAATTAGCATCCCAATAAACATCATGAATAACACATTCTCAAAGGGCATGAGGCACAAAAATATACGTCGCCGAGGCAACACGCCTCTTGCCGTGAAAAAGCCGCATGACACAATCCCTCCCATTGGAGATGCGGTTAGGATTATACCGCTTGGAGGTGTGGAGGAAATTGGCAGAAACATGATGGTCATAGAATATGGAGAAGATATTGTCGTCCTTGACGCGGGCATAAAATTTACCGATCACGAGACACCGGGTGTGGATTATATATTGCCGAATATTAAATATCTTGAAGATCGTAAAGACCGCATCCGCGCTATTGTCATCACACACGGTCACCTTGATCACATCGGTTCCATCCCCTACATCATCGACAGACTCGGCAACCCGCCGATCTACACGCGCGAATTCGGAGCTCTTCTGATCCAAAAGCGACAAGTAGAATTCCCCCATCTCGCTCCTCTGAATATTAAAGTTGTCAGTGCTGATGATAAATTTATACCACTCTCGCCCAACCTAAAAGTGCTCTTTTTTGGCGTGACGCATTCCATTCCGGATTCTACAGGCGTTTTAATTGAAACTCCCTATGGAGATATTGTGAATACTGGCGACGTTCGGATAGAAAATGAAAATGGCGTACCGGATCAAAAGGAGATTGAACATTACAAAATGTTTAAGGATCGTAATATTCTGCTTCTTTGTGTCGATTCCACCAACATTCAGCAACCCGGCTTCTCTCTCTCTGAAGCTTACATATTGAAAAATATCGATGCCTATGTTTCTTCGGCGCCCGGCCGCATTATCCTCGCTACGTTTGCCACTCAAGTGGAGCGAGTGATTGAGTTTATAAAAATGGCTCAACACTATTCTCGAAAAGTGATCATTGAGGGCAGGAGTATGAAGACGAACGTCGAGATTATCAAACATCTTAATCTTGTTGATACAAGTCACATCATTCCCATTGAGGATATGGTCAAATATCCGCCCAACAAGATTATGATCATCACGACAGGAGCCCAAGGTGAAGAATTCGCGGCGCTGATGAGAATGTCCAATAAAACTCACAAATTTATCCGTCTTGAACGATCTGATACTATCGTCTTGTCTTCATCTACCATCCCCGGCAATGAGAAGGCCATTGAGAAGCTCAAAGATAATCTTTATCGCCAAGATTCAAGAATCATCACTCATATTGATTCCGATGTGCACACCTCCGGACACGGTAAGCGCGGGGAGCTCGAGTGGCTACACCAGCAAATTCCCTATAAATTCTTTATGCCGATTCATGCTAACCACTTCAGACTCAAAATGCACGCGGAGCTGGCAGAGAAATTGGGATGTCCTCGCGAAAATATTATAGTTCCCGACAACGGCAGTATCATAGAAATTCAAGAAAAAGGCACCAAGTTTGTAAAATTGCCCGAAGAGGCACCATCCGAAGATATGGTGGTGGAAGGACTCTCCATCGGAGATATTTCTGATGTAGTCATTCGCGACAGAAAGATGCTTGCGGAAGACGGTATCTTCGTCGTTATTGCTTTACTAGACACGAGATCCGGTAGACTTAAAAAATCACCGGATATCATTGCCCGAGGTTTCGTTTATCTGCGGGAATCGCAAGGGCTCCTTTCCGAGGCGCGTCACATCATCAAGCGTTCTATAGAGAGCACTACCGTGGGTACTAATCCGATAAACTTCGATTATGCTAAAAATGCGGTTATCGAAGATGTATCGCGCTTCCTCTTCCAACGCACGGCTAAGACCCCGATCGTTATCCCGGTCATTTTAGGAGCATGATCAGATTCGCATCTATTTTCGGTTCAGCTTTCTTCCTCTCTATACACTACGGTGTCATACTCTATATCCACTCTTCCTTCTTGAGTGAGTTTTATCCTACCAATACCGTTAGTATTATATTTCTTCTTGGCGCGATTGGCAGTATCGCCTTTTTCTTATTTGCTCCTATGCTAATAAGATCTCTCGGTAAGCGAGTCTTCTTCTACATCTCTCTCATTTTAGTTTTGGCAAGTTCCTCTTTTATGGCCATTGCTACTACACCTCTCATGATTGCAATCGCTGCAATCATCTACTCATGCCTGATACCTATGACTTATTATTGTTTGGATATTTTTCTGGAAGAAATCTCAAAAGAAAAACGCACTGGTGAGATCCGAGGTCTTTATCTCACCTGTATCAGTCTAGGAGTAGCCATGGGGCCATTTATTTTATCCTTTTTGGCCTCTATTTGGCCCGGATACCAGCCCGTTTACACTGCGGCGGCACTACTTCTTATTCCTCCGATTTTTCTCGCTCTCTTTTCTTTCAAATCTCACACACCTAAGACTCATGCTCCCTATCATCACTCCCTTCGACTGCCATTTGGAGCTTGGTGGCGTGCTGCAGATATAAGACGCATTGCTTTAGTACGATTAGTTCTCGAGACGTTTTATGGCCTGATGATTATTTATACTCCGATATATCTCTATCGGGTTCTCGGTTTCGAGTGGCAAGAGTTGGGTATTATATTTACTGTTATGCTTCTGCCTTTCATACTTTTTGATTGGCTTTGGGGAGGGCTTGCTGATCGATTCTGGGGAGAAAAAGAACTGATGAGTACAGGTCTTCTTATCACCGGTTTTTCTCTTCTCGTCATGCCTTTTATAGGAAAAGTATTTTGGGCGTGGATGCTCGTACTCTTTATCTCACGAGTGGGTGCGAGTCTGGTGGAGGCCATGACAGAGACTTATTTCTTTAAAAATATAAAAGCAGAGGACACGGGGCTTCTTAGTATTTTTAGATTAACGCGTCCGGCTGGTAACATCTTAGGCATCCTCGTCGGCATTATAACCCTCAACTTTTTCTCTTTCGAAATTTTATTTTTTGCTTTAGCAGTTATTGTCCTTCTCGGTCTGCGGGAAAGTATGTCTCTTAGGGATACGCTTTAAAACAGAAAAGCCCGACACGGTGGACCTTCCCGTGCGGGGCTTGAACCCACGTCACTTCTACAGTCGCTGGCGCTCTTTCATCCAGATTTCGAAGATGTCGGGAAATTTCAGTTTGATCAACTCCTTGAGTCCGTCCGGCTTTGCTTCAGGTGTCTGCGCCGCGAAACGCCGCCATTTCCTGTCCACTTCCTCTATTATGGCCGCCCATTGTCGGTCGTTTCCAGGCTTTCTGATCTTGGCCAAATCCGCAACTTCATGAAGCATCATTACGGCGATATCACCCAGAACCTTGAATTTATCGGCTTCAGCCCGAAATTCTTTGATGTACTCCTCCGCCTTTTTCACCGATCTCTCCCTTCGTTATGAGTTGAGTTATGGCACCATGACTTATCTAGCGGATATTATAACATGCGTATTTATCTAAAGTCAAGAAAACCAGATATGTTGTAAAAATGTCCTAAGCCGAGCTTAGGACAGATACGTTATAATCTGCCTATAGTCAGAAAGTAACGTATTGATTAACTATTCAATATCAAGGGGAGCCCTTGATATTTTAGTAGACTTTGAGAAGTTTGAAGATGGGGGCTAAGAGTGGATCAAAGTGAGTGCCGTAGACGGTGGCACCAAAGAGTCCACCGGCTACGACGATGAAAAATAGGCCAATCGTAGCAAGAGGGATGATTATGATCGGCTTCAAAATAAAACTAGACCACATGGTCAAAGCCGAGCTTTGACCACTATATTTAGAGACGTAAGCAAGTGTGATTAAACCAAAAATTAAGGCGGTGATGAGAATGAAATTTATGTACATATCGGCCAGTGGACTCTCCCCTGCCAGAGTACTGGTAGAGAATACTGCCGTGAGAACAGTCGCTATCGCTCCAAGTTCTCCTATGGTAACAAGCGTCGCCTTTATATACAACCAATATGGTAAATCTAAAACCCTTCTGAAACGCAAGAGTTCAAAAACAGCGTAAGTTGTCAGAAACGCTATCGGGTAATGTATAACCAAAGGATGTAGATCCATGTTATTTTTTTTGTTTTATTATAGCCCTAATAAAAGCGGTGAAGAGAGGGTGTGGTGCAAGTGGTCTAGCTTTAAACTCTGGGTGAAATTGTGTGCCGAGAAAAAATGGGTGGACTTTTCTAGAAAGCTCCGCTATTTCGCAAAGACGTCCGTCGGGAGAGAGGCCTGAGAAAATCAAGCCAGCTTCGCTAAGCATCTCAACGTATAGAGGATTGACTTCAAAGCGATGCCTGTGTCTCTCGGAAATTTTATTAGTCTTATATGCATCGTATGCGAGAGTTTTTGGTTTCAATATCGCAGGGTAAGCTCCAAGGCGCATAGTACCACCGAGTTTATTATTTTCTATTTTATCTTTCTGATCAGGCATAACATCTATGACCGGATAGGGAGTGTTTTTATTTATTTCAGTAGTATGGGCATCTTTGAGCCCTGCAACATTTCTAGCGTATTCAATAACCGCAAGTTGCATGCCGTAACAGAGGCCGAAATATGGGATTCTGTTTTTTCGTACGAATTCGATGACCTTTATTTTCCCTTCGACACCAGTAGCTCCGAAACCACCTGGAATGAGTACCCCGCCATATCTTTTCAACACGGCAAGCTTCTGCTTACCTGATTCAAAATCTTTTGAATTGAGATAAGTGATTTTAAGCTTTAGATTCAGAGCATAGGCACTAGATTTCAGTGCCTCAAGCACAGAGATATATACATCAGAAAGCACGAAGCTACCTGAATCAAAATATTTACCAACTACCGCTATTTTCACTTCTCGATTGCCATTTTTTGACTTCCTGACGAATGTCGTCCAGTCACGGAAATTGGTCTTTCTTTTAGGTAGCCCAAGGATATCAGTCAGGATATTCCCGAGCCCATCCTTTTCGAAATTGATTGGGATATCATAAATTGATTCTACATCTGGTGCGGAGATGACATGGTCTGGATGGGTATTACAGAAAGTCGCAATTTTTTCTTTCCGCTTCGCATCGATTGGTAAGGACGCGCGCGCCAGGATAACGTCAGCTTGAAGTCCGGCGCTGTTGAGCGTGCGCGCGGCGTATTGCGTTGGCTTAGTTTTCATTTCCCCAATCGACCCCGGGATTGGCACGTAAGAGACCATGACCACTGCCACATCGTCGGGACTTTTCTGTTTCATCATGCGCGCCGCCTCCAAGAAAATAATGTTCTGATATTCCCCTATCGTGCCTCCAATCTCGACAAGGGTCACCTCCGCCTTGGCTTGTCCGGCGGCAGTCTCGATACGACGAATAACTTCGAGAGGAATATCCGGTACCACTTCCACATTCTTTCCCTTGTATAGAAGATTGCGCTCCCGACGAATCACTTCTTGATAGACCCGACCAGTGGTCATGTAATTTATTTCGGGTAATGATTGGTTCAAAAAACGTTCATAGTTACCCATGTCTTGATCTGTCTCATAACCATCGTCCAAGACAAAAACTTCCCCGTGCTCGGTGGGATTCATAGTTCCCGCATCGATGTTGATATATGGGTCAATCTTCAGCGCCGTAACCCGAAAACCTTTTGACTTGAGGATGAGACCAATAGAGGAGATGGAAACTCCTTTGCCGATTCCCGACATCACCCCACCAACCACGAAGATATATTTATGCCCTTTCTCCTTTTTCTTCATTCACGAAATTATATCAGAAAACATTGAGAAACTTATAATTTTCATGTATCGTAACGTCTATTGCGGGGTCATCTAGCGGTAGGATGCGACTCTCTGAAAGTCGTCACCTTGGTCCGAATCCAAGCCCCGCAGCCAAGTTGTTGACTTAATATTGTTTTATATTATGATTCTAATAGACTAAGTGCTGGAAAGAATTCACTGTTCTTAACGGGGGGATGAGAATGCCGAACTACAGCCACAGGAGTGTTGACTGGGCAGGCGTCGGTATTGCGACTGCGAAAGAGTACGCCCGTATCAAGCCACGCTTAGAGAGTTTCGCGTCAAAGAATTCGGACTGGAAGTCCTTCCTCTGGGTAGCCACCTCCCCGCCGGAAATAATGATGTCGTTTTTCTTGGACCCATGCGCTCTCCAGCCACGACGACGGAGGAGAATACTCACCGACCCTGATCGAGTTGCAATTCTAAGCGAGGAGGAGATGGCAATTCCCGCCACTTTCGTGGCGGAGGTCATGGGGGAAATGAATTACAAGAGAATGAGCCATGACCCAAGTATTCTGGAATACCGACTCCGTGTGAATTTCGACCTTTACCAGCATACGGTCGAAGTTCACTCTCACTAAGAGCCCTCCCCCGCCCAGCTCACCACCACCGGCGACTACCTCTACAGAGGAAGTCGCCGGTGTCATGTTTTAGAAACACATTGACAGATTATAATCAATAGTATATACTGTGTTAGTAAATCAATACTCACAGGGTTCTTAGGAGCTTTCTCCTTTGTAGACATTCGTCTGTAAACCTCAAGAGATTTACAGATTAATGTATGTTTTATCCCCAAAGAGGCCATACTGCGCCTAGAAAATTTAATAGTCGTCCAAGATACTCCAATCGGAGTGCCTTTAGCGATGTCTCTAAGTTTATCAATAAATCAGTTGTGGGACTAAAAGCAGAGAGCTTTGCTCCCATACATTCATTTTCTGATTTTAATTTACAGCACATATTGAAGAAAAATATTGAGGCCAAGGGCTATGTTTCTCTTACTCCTATCCAAGACCAGGCAATTCCTATAGTCATTTCTGGCAAAGACATAGTCGGCATTGCAAACACAGGTACGGGTAAAACAGCTGCCTTTCTCATTCCTCTTATAGATAAGATAATTCTTGATTCGCGTGAGAAGGTTCTCGTAGTAGTCCCCACTCGTGAATTAGCCAATCAGATTGATGAGGAGCTTCGCGCCTTTGCGAAAAACTCAAATCTCTTTTCTGTATTATGCATTGGTGGTATTGGCATGGGTAAACAGATTAGAGAGCTGCGCTTGAGGCACCACTTCGTCATCGGTACGCCCGGACGCCTTCGTGACTTAATGGAACAAAGAGTTCTAGACCTACAGGGATTCAAAACCATAGTTCTCGACGAGGCAGACAGGATGCTCGATATGGGCTTCATTGCCGACATGCGCTTTATGATGTCTAAGATGCCTAAAGAAAGGCAAACACTTTTCTTCTCTGCAACCCTTTCGCCTGAAATTGAGAAACTTATTCACGAATTTCTCAAAGATCCCGTCCGTATATCTGTGAAGACGCGGGATACGGCAAAAAACGTTCATCAAGATGTCGTGAGAGTGACCGGGGGTAAGAGCAAACTGGATACTCTCCGCGATTTACTGGCGCAAAAAGAATTCAGTAAAGTCTTGGTCTTCGGCCGCACAAAACATGGTGTGGAAAGATTGGCAACTGATCTTGGCAAACTAGGCATTAAAGCGGAATCTATCCATGGCAATAAGAGCCAACCACAAAGGCAACGCGCCCTCGACCTCTTTAAAAGAGATCATGCCCAAGTACTGACCGCCACAGACGTCGCCGCTCGAGGTCTCGACATTTCCGATATCACTCACGTCATTAACTTTGATTTGCCTGCGACCTACAATGACTATGTCCATCGTATCGGTCGCACCGGCAGGGGTGATAAACTAGGAAAGGCCATCACCTTCATTGAGTAAAGGGAATTTCTATATTAAATCTGTCTGGATTCTCGCTATCCTCTCTGCTTTTTATTTATACTTCTTCCAGGAGAAATTTATTGTGGAACAATTTACTGGAATAGCTGACGCGCCTGCTTATGTGCGCTACTTAGTCTACTTACTTATTGGCGCTCTGCGGGGCTTTACCCTTATCCCCTCGACGTATCTCATAGTATTAGGGCTGTTGTTTATACCACCTCTAGCGCTTTTTATCCTGACAATGGCGGGCATAATGGTCTCTGCTACCCTAATCTACTATTTCTCTGAATTGACCCATTTAGGTAGTTCTCTGGAGCGCAAATATCCCAAACAAATAGCCAAGATAAAGACCATGCTCGAAAAGAACGAATTACCTGTCGTCATACTTTGGAGCATGTTTCCGTTCACTCCGACTGATCTTATATGCTATGTCTGTGGTTCATTAAAGATAGATATAAAAAAATATCTTCTTGGAGTGTTTATTGGTGAAGGCATCACATGCGCTGTCTACATATTTTTCGGAAAAGAGATGCTATTATTATTTCTGAAGATTTTTTAAATACATGCGCAAACAAATTAATTTTCTAAAAATCGCGTTGTCTGACGGTCAAATTGGCGCGATGGCGCGGAGCTCAAAGTATGTTATTGGATCGGTTCTCCGAAGCATCGGAAAGAGACCGCTTCATAAAGTCATAGAGTATGGGCCGGGAGATGGAGTCCTCACCAAGGAAATTCTTAAACGAATGCCAAAAGATGGCGAGCTTGTGGCAGTTGAGACCAATCCAAAATTTTATAAAATATTAAGTCATTTGCGGGATCCGAGATTAAAAGTCATAAAGGGAAAGGCGCAAAATGTTTCGAAAGTGCTGGAATCTCGCAATAAGGCCACTGTTGACCTTGTGGTCTCAAGTATCCCATTTTCAATATTAAAGCGATGGGAGCGGGAAAGAGTTACAAGTGACGCATATAACATGCTTGCTGCGAAAGGGAGATTCATAGTTTTTCATCAATACTCACCTTTGATGCTCAATATCTTGAATAAATATTTTGGTGCCAAGAGCGTAAACACTCAATTTGAGGTACGTAACATCTTGCCATGTTTTATAATGACCGCCCAGAAATAACTTATGTGTGCTAGAATAAACACATGGATAAAGAACTAAAAACGCATCTCGAGGGAATGGAAAAGCGCATAGATAAGCGCTTTGGGGAGGTGGAGGAACGACTTTCTACAAAGATTATTGAAAGTATTGTGGAGTCAGAAAAGAGATTGGCCTCAACCATTAGTGATGTGGTAACGCTTATTGACAAGCGTTTTGATGGTGTAGATGAGCGTTTGGATAATATCGAGGAGAAGCTCACTCCTTTAGTGAACCAAGTTTCCGGCCACGAGAAAAGAATCACCTTTATCGAAGAAAAAGTTCTACAATAAACAAGAAGAACTAGCGAACCGTCAGAGTACCAACCATACCCATGGCGCGGTGGGTGCCGACAGAACAGTAGTATTCGAAGGTGCCGGTTTTATCTGCGACAAATGTGACCGTTTGTTCTTCCCCGGCATTGAGCATGCGGGTTGAGACACCAAACTCATCTATCTTTAAATCGTGAGTGCCGTTTACATTCTTGACTGTAATCTTCATAGTATCGCCCTTATTGACTACCATAGTCGAGGGAGTAAAAGAGAATGGGACAGCGCTAATACTAAACTCTTTTATTTCTTCTTCTACTATCATTTCATCTACATCGCTTCCCGGTACTGGCATACCCAGATCGACTTCTGCCGGCGCTATTCCTCTATTCTTAAACATAAGGAAACCTCCAACCACTAAAATAACCACAATAACTACTGAAATTATTTTATTATTCATAACTCTAATTATACTCTAAGATACTTTCTTATCGCAAGAACACTGGAAATTGCACCTATAAATACACCAGAAGCCATTATAATAAAAGCAATTTCTAGAAAATTCCGCAAATAGTAGGAAAAGATATTGAAATCTACAAAGAAACTTGCGGTAGTACTTCCTAGCCAATAGGTTATCGGCAAAAGAAGAATAAGCGTCAATAATAAAAGCAATTTCTAGAAAATTCCGCAAATAGTAGGAAAAGATATTGAAATCTACAAAGAAACTTGCGGTAGTACTTCCTAGCCAATAGGTTATCGGCAAAAGAAGAATAAGCGTCAAAAGCCCTGCCACCACACCGTAAATCACCCCAACTACCACGAAAGGCCCCTGAATATATGTATTCGAGGCGCCGACCAATCTCATAACGCTAATCTCATCACGAGCCAAATATATCGTCAGACGGATAGTATTAAAGGCAATCAGAGCTGAAATGAAGGCCAGGAAAAAAGTGAGAATAAGTCCTAGCCGATCAGCGGCAGTGATAATCCTAATGAGCTTATCTATGGCGGCCTTGTTTTGAAAATAGTTAATTTTATCAATAATTGACGGACTACCGGAAGTGAGCGTATTGCCACTCTCTAGAAATTCCGCTACAGAGGCGTATTGAGAAGGGTCCCTCGCTCTAATGTTTAGGACCGCTCCCAGAGGATTCTCACCAAGCTCATCCAAGGCAGAGAGTATGGGTTGGTCGCTCGAATGTCTCTCTTTAAATGCTGTCAGGGCCTCTTCTCGCGTCACGTATGTCACCATAAGCACTTCAGGAAGTGACTCAAGAGTGTCCTTAATTTTCAAAATATCATCCTCTTTGGCCGTAGTGATGAAGGTGACATTAATATCAATCTTGTTTTTTAATTGGATTAGAGTTGTATCCAAAATCGCGCTTGAAAATGAGAGGAAAGCAATGACAAAGAGAGTGACCATCATGATAAGCACAGAGGCCAGCGTGACAGTCCCATCTCTCCAGAAATTGAAAAAACCCGTGCGTATGATTCTCTTCAAATTTGTCAGAAACATTTGCTTTTTACTCATAATATTTACCGGATCGATCATCACGCACCACCTTACCGCGCTCCATGGCTATCACTCGCCTCTTCAACAAATCAATTATACCCTTATTGTGAGTGGCGAGAATGACGGTGGTCCCAAGATCGTTAATCTTTTTCAAAATCTGTACTACGTCGTAAGTATTAGCTGGGTCAAGATTCCCCGTCGGCTCGTCGGCAATGATAATATCCGGATCATTCACCAGAGCCCGCGCTATGGCCACTCTCTGCTTCTCTCCGCCAGAGAGTTCTCGGGGAAAGTTCCAGACCTTAGGAGTGAGATCCACAAGCTCCAATACATGGGGCACGTCGGACTCTATCTCTTCATCGCTCTGCCCCGCCGCTTCCATGGTGAAAGCGATGTTCTCGTAGACAGTCCTATTGGGCAAAAGCCGAAAATCCTGAAAGACCATACCCACTTTTCTGCGGAATTCATTGATCGCCCTCCGGCCGAGAGAATGGATATTAACGGAATCATAATAAATATTGCCTTCTGTGGGCTGTTCTTCAGCGAGGAAAAGTTTGAGCAAAGTCGTTTTACCAGCGCCCGACGGACCCACTATAGAAACAAACTCCTTAGGTTCAATAGAAAGGGTTACATCATCTAGCGCCACAGAACTATCTGGATAGACTTTAGAAACGTTTTCGAAGATAATCATATGAGACTATTTTATCATATAAAATCTGCTATAATCAACGATATGGGCAAGTGGTATTTTACTCTCTTGGTAATTCCCGTGGCGTTGGGAATCTTTTTAATAACCAATCGCCCCTTGGGAGTTGTTGAACCCGTGCCTGAACGACCATTTTCAGTGACCCTACCGACATTGACTCCCCCCGCGCTAGACATAGTGTTGACCAATAAACCTTCGCTTAAATCGAAAGTCTGGACTACGTTTCAGAATTATCTGAAATTTGCGCAAGCGCATGATCTGGCTGGCTTGCGAACCCTTTCATACCAAATATCGGCCACATGTAACGATCCGGCAAAAGAGAAGGAGTGCTTTGATCTTATGGATAGTGTCTACCTGATCGGGAGTCCTTTTAAATTGAGTGAGTTTACAAACTTTATGTCTGATGGAAAGCAAATTATGCTTTATACTGATGGACCAGATAAAGTGATTTTATTCTTCACGAGAGACAGTACGGGCGATCCACAAGTTCTGGGTATGAGGTTTTGTCGCGAGCTGGAGAATTCAAATGAAAGTTGTGTGATGACTGACCCAGCTAAACGCGACCTTGACGGCAATGGCTGGTGGGACAGCATCGAATCCCTTTTCTACTCTGTAAACTAATTTGTTTTGATACCTAGCTGTTTTTCAATTACTGCAATTCGCACAAAGGCGTGGTCAATTTCTTTTGTATAGTGAGAGTGGTCTTTAACAATTTCTTCAAGATTATCTAAACGCTTTCGAATATCTATAAGCTCCGTACGGATTTCCATAATTTCAGTACGTATCTTTGCAATATCTGCACGGACTCCAGCAAATCCATTGGCCATTTCATCACGCACAGAACCAATCTCGTTGGTCAGGTCTTCTTTCGTCGCCATGTGTTTGATCACATGCTGAAGAAGCTTGGTATTTTCCTTTGTCTGCTTGACAACCTGCTTTAGTTCTTTACTGATAGAAATATCTTTTTTCTCTGGCATGGCGATATTATACTATACTTACTCGACCAAAATTTGAGGGAAGAGATACGCGGTAGATAGATAGAGTAGAACACTTATCAAAACAAGAAGTAAAAGAGTGTAGACAACATTTTTCGTATGCATATGCTTGGGCTTCAGCCATATGAAGAGGAGAAAAGCAAGAAGTACAATGCCTCCTATGGCTAGATAGATTGCCTCCAGAGCCATCTTGGGCGAAGCAATGACCTTATCTACGACCGAGGTCTGCGCAAGAACTTCTTCATTAACCGATTCTATGCCGGCGACTTCCTCTGCGGAATTGTTTTTTACCGCAATAAACATTTTGTCTTCAGCCACAACTTCAATATTTTCCTTCACTATAACAACAGAGGCTCTTACTTGAGCTAACGGCACTGGTTTAGCAAAAAGTTGCACAACATAAATACTTTCTCGCCCATTATAAACTCCTGATGCCATGGCTATACCTATCTCACTAAATTTATCATTGAGAATATTGGCGCGGTGACCTTCCGAATTCATCCAGGCGCGCACAACATCTTCGGAATCTACAAAGTTGACTGCAAGATTTTCTCCGGCATAGAGAAAGCTGTAGCCACTCTGTGTAAACCAATACCACGGATTCTTGCCGTCGGGGCTTGTGTGGGCAAAGTAGCTCTTCTCGGCCATATCATTGGCCTTGAGTTGCGCGGCGGAAGCGAGTACTGGGCTAAATTCCAGTGGATTTAACTTTTCCGTCAAGCGATTTGTGTTCGTTAAATCTACCAATACAGCAGTAAGAACAGCGGAAAGTAAATCTGGATTCTTTGTGACGAGAGATTTAACGGAGAAAGCTAGACCAAAGATAGCAACAACCAAAAGCCCAATGCCGATAAGATTTCTCTCACGGACAAAGATGGGCTTATAGTCATTGCCATCATGGGGAATAAAATGATTTCTTAATCTCTTTCGCATTCCCCTACTATCTACTATTTACTACTTACTGTCTACTATTCTAGTTTCCGAAGAGACCCTTTAGGAAACCCCAAGAAGTATCATTTACTTTTTGGGGAATAACAACAGGCACCACAGCCGGTATCTTTTTCGGCTTCGGCTTGTTTGAAATTGGGGTTACTGGAATGCTTACAGCAGTTGTGGGTTGGCTGGTACTCTGCGAAAGAAGCATCCCACCGCCCGCGCAGGCAAGCGCATTTATCTTATTTCTTGTCGCGAGACCGACAAAGCCGGTGGGTTTAGTCAGTCCGAGCGGTGTTAATATTTCGCTCGCGTACTTTTTCTGGAATGCGCTCACTGCCGAAACAGTCAGGGGTCCGAAGCGACCAGTAGTGAGCCCAGAGGGGTACACGCCCCGGTCTAACGCTAGAAATCGCTGTAGTGCCAACACTTCATTATTGGCAGATCCCCGAGTTAGGACAGAGGATATTATCGGTATACATGAACCGCTGTTTGTCGTTGAAGCCCCAAGCACCTTCCCCGCTTTCGTAAACTCAACAAGCGCAACCGCTTCAACAGGATTTATCGCTTTTCCCCTCTCATCTTCATAGTCTTGTCTACCGGTAAGTCGCGCAATGTTCTTATAGAGGCCGGGAATTGTCGTTGTTCCAAATACGGCGCTGTAAGTTAGAGTAATTTGCTCTCTCGAAAGCAGAGTGCCGATATTCCACGATCGTGTTTTTATAATAGCACCCTTCGGATCATACAAAGTATCTGTTAGAAGTGCGTTATAAACGGAACCCCCTAGACGGTCGTTGTGTACGACAATCTTATAATTGACCATTGCCTCGGTTGATGTAGCGACAATGACAAACGATTTTTTAAGAGAGATAACTGGAGCGTCAGACTTTTGGCTTGAATACAGATTGTCTGTATTCGATATTTGAATAGGACCCCCTCCACCACCTTGGGCAGGCGCAGGACTTGGTGAAGGAGTCGGCGTTGGCGCTGGTGCGGGTGCTGGAGTAGGTGTTGGCGTAGGTGTCGGAGTTGGTGTCGGAGTCGGGATCGGTTCCGGTACTGGTGTTGGCGCAGAAACGAGTATTGTTACCTCTTCAGAGTTATCATCTGGATTATTGTCCATTCCACTACTTGTCACAATTCCAATAAGTGGGACTGAAACTGATGTTCCGGGCAAGAGGTCGCTAACCCGCGCACTGTAGACAAAGTCTCGCGTTTCCCCTTTCGGAATTGTTCCTAGATTCCAAGAGACTCCAGCAGGCGTTTCGGTCGCGGTCGAATCTCCAGACGTAGCGAAAGCAAGCATATTCTTATCAAAGATTGTCGCTAGGACAACATTATTGGCGTTCTTATCACCGCGATTGGCAACAGTGAAGCGATAGATCACATCTGAATTCGGGAGAGTGGGACTAGTCGTTTCTACAACCAATCCTATCCACAAATCGGGATTGCCTGTTGAGCCGAACGAGACATTTCCACTCCAGTCGCCGAAAATGTTAAACATCGCAAATATCCAGTTACGTCCAACGATGTTGGTATTGACGAGATTAATGACATTGGCCGTGGCATAGGCATCTCCTGTATCTATTGTGGAAGTTGCGTTCTCGGTCACTGCCTTATTCTCCCCCGTCTCGGCCCAGACGTTGACGTCCGTACTCACCGTCGCCATGTTGGTTGAGGAAGCGAGGAAGTTTGAGGAGTTGTATTCTCCCACAGGTTCGCCACGCCGTGGGTGACCACCTACAGAAGAAAGTTCAAGGCCGTATTCTGTCTGCCGTGCTGTGATACCCTCGGGTAGCCCTTCTACTGTCCCTGTCCAATTGCCCGCGACACGGAAAACAAAAAATACCGAGCTACCGCCGACACGCGTCTGATTGGCTGATGTAAAACTGTTCGCCGAGCTGTAGGCCTGTCCTGTGAAAATCTCTCCGTGTCCGAGACCAGACGTGGTCGCCATGTTCTCCCCTGTTATCGCGTTAGCAGTGGTCGTCCCGAAGAAATTTTCATCATTGGTATTGTTGACGACATACGAGCTCGAATTTAATTCCGGCAGGGAGTTGCCGTTTAGAAAGAGCTGTTGAAAAAAACTGGCATCCGGAAGAACAATGTCATTACCCAAGTCGCCGAAGTTGTTGTATGAGAGCACGAGGTAACTTGAGTTGATAAAGTTTGAGTTGACCATGTTGATGACGTTGGCGGCCGCGTAAGCATTGCCCGTTTCAATGTAGACGCCACCCTCGCTCACTTCATTTGTAGAGGTCGCCCTATTCGCTCCGGTTGCGGCGCGTACCAAAACGTTGTTGGTGACGGTTGCAGTATTCATGTTCAGAATATTCAAAGCGGAACTGTTGAGACACGTCAAGACTGTACAACCGAACTCGGTCGGCGAATTACCGGCGCCCCCGTTAAAGAAGTAAGATAGGTCCAAGTCGCCCAGGTCAATCCCATCGCCAAAGGAGGGATTCAAGAGAAGGACCTGACCCTCGGAGTTGAAAAGGTTCGTGTTGACCATATTGATGATGTTGGCAGTTGAGACGGCATTTCCCGTGATGATGGTCGCGAGCCCTTGCCCTCCTTGCGCCTTGTTCTCTCCCGTATGAGAGAGGGTCTCGTCTCGCGTAATGAGCTCGGCAATGTTGTCCGTCTGACTTGTGATGACGGTGCTGTTCGTGACTCCCGGACTATCAAAACCGTTGACTCTCGTGATGTTGAGGGTGTTCTTAACGGTCGTAGATGCTATCGAATTACCGGTAAATATCGTCCCGCCGATTTTGCTTCCTGTCCCATCGGTTGATGTTGCGACGCTTACTTCTGGCACTGTCGCTTCCATCTCGGTCGTGGTAGCGCTTACGTCAACGACGGGGCGTCCGTCATTCGTGCTTGTACTGCCACTCCCGATATTTCGGAAATCTGTATTGTCGGCGCCACTCTCTTCTGGTGCCACTTCGCCGGAGATTATGGAGGAAGTCGAGGTGTCGGGATCGGGAGAAGGTACGCTTTGTGCGAACACTGGCAAGACCACAAACATACCCCATAGCAAAAGCCCCGCTGTAAAGAGCGCAAGTCTAGCCTTAAATTGAATTGTGTCGCGTTTTATCATCCTTGGTTTTCCCCTCCAGGCCATTCTTCTACCATAATTTTTGAGATTTGACAATACTAACGAGCACGCGTGCTGTCCGTTGGGCAAGTTGTCCTCGTGCGTCCGTCGCTTCCGCATGGGGGTTCTGATGTAGGGGGAGGTGGCCCTTCGACAGGCTCAGGGTCTTCGAGTGGAGAGTTCGTCGGCCCGATATTAATTTCATATACTTCCACATGTTCATCCCCCGTCGTGACTTGGCCACCTGTATTACCTCCCGTGCTCACGCTCCCAGTCGTTTGACTCGTGATACCGCCTCCACTCGGGGGCGGCGTTGACGTAGGAATAATGCTTGGAGGTGGAGGAATTACTGGTTCCGTTCCACGTCCCGCGCTCCTGTCACGTGTGTCCGCATATGCATCCATGCCAATCGCGTATGTGGCGAGAACGGCGGACACTATTATCACCCCAAGTATGGCCGAGATTGTTTTTGTCATAGGCGTTTTTTATTTGTTAAAAGCATTCCCTCCGGTGAATCTCGCATACTGCGGGATTCACCGGAGGGCAGGATGAGTATACTCGAATCCCGACCCTCCAAAAATCTCGAATCGTCCCCAATGAAGGGGTCAACTAGCTGAGATTAGATGCGAACACGAACGAATGCCGTGTTGAGCATGTTAATCGTTCCAGCTGTTGAGCTAGCATTACCGGTACGTACTGTGCCGCCAAAGCCGCTAAGACCGCCGTTTCCAGCATCGCCAGCGTCTGCACCTCCATTGTTGAAGGTGCCAGTTTGACCGTCAAGCGCGCCACCAGTGCCAGCTGCACCACCAAGACTACCGTCTGCGGTGTTACGACCTGTGCGAGCATCTGCATCTGTGTCGTTGTCGATGTTGTTGACACAATCGCAAGGATCAGTGTCAGAAGGAATGTCGTTGTTAGTCACAACATTAAGAGATGTGCTGTTCACATCCTCTGCTGCCGAGGTTAGGTCAACATCAACATCAGTTGTGTTGAGTGCATTCTCCGTGCCAGCCTCTGCCGTTGCATTGCCTGTTTCAATCAAGCCACCATCATCAGCGTTGCCGCCATTACCACCGTCGCCAGATGTTGCGCCTCCGTTGTTGTTGCCAGCTCCACCCAAAACGTTTCCGGCGTTACCACCAGCGCCACCAGTACTGCCGTGTGCAGTGTTGTAGCCGGTGCGAGCATCTGCCGTCGTGCTGTTGTCAATCGTGCCACGGTTTGTGGTCGTGATTGTGAATGAACTCGAGTTTATCGCCGCAGATGCCGGTGTGGCAAATGCGAAGACCGAGAGTACCATTGCTCCTATCATGGCAACTGCCACCATAGAATTTACTGTAATACTTTTTGTCATATTTCTTTAATTTTTTGACTAATAATTTTCTCTTTTATCCCGCCTCCTTAAGGACGGTAGGATACCAGAGATCGACCTTTATGTGAGCTGTTAAGTACAGCTCACAGTGCCACCCGCTTTCCCCGCGAGCCGTACTGTGAGTTCTACCCGCCCGCCATCGCTACGCTCAGGCGTTAGCGGGCGGGCCTTTTCTTCCGCAAGAACCGTTTAAGCAAGAACGGTTCTTGCTTACGCCTTACTTTCTTTCAAAGAGCGTTCTCTACACAAAAATAGCGAAACGTGCTTCTGCAACGCTTCGCTTCAACTCGAACTGAACTTTTTTGTGTTTTATAGAGAAAATCATGGTCGACATTTGTCGCCGCTGGTTTCCCTGTATCGCTACGCCGGAGCGTAACGTGCGGGCATTATCGCTCTTCTACTTATCTGTGTCAAATCTATAAAACTATTACGATACGTAAGATAATCTTTGTCCAATTATGGGGCAGGGTGTGGATATGATCTTATATTCCTGTTGCAGTGTGATGTATAATAATGGGAACGGTAAGGATTCGAGAAGAGCCCAAAACCTAGGGAAACCAGCGTAAAGCTGTCAGTTCTGGGCTCATCTCGGCGCCCTACTTACGCAGAGCATACTAAATTGATGTCCCCCACTTGTCAACTAACTGTCATTGGAGCAATGTTATACTTTCGTTATGAAAAAGATTGGGAACAATCATGCGTTCATTGATGGAGCGAACCTCTATCATGGCGCGAAAAGCATGGATTGGAATCTCGATTATGCCAGATTTAGAATCTTTCTTAAGGAGAAGTATTCTGTCACTAAAGCATATATCTTCATTGGTCTTATTCCAAAAAATAAAGACTTGTACACATTTCTTCAAGAAGCGGGATTTACTTTGATTTTCAAAGAAGTCATCTACGACGGTAACGGTAAGGCCAAGGGGAATTGCGATGCAGACTTGGTTCTCAAGGCAACACAAGAAGCATATGAAAATGCTTTTAATGAAGCGGTATTAGTTTCTAGTGATGGTGACTATGCTTCTTTGGTAAAATTTCTACGAGATAAGAACAAATTTGAGTGCGTATTATCTCCATATGAGACTAAGAAATGTTCGATCTTACTTAAAAGAATCGGAGTAAGAATTTCGTATCTTTCAGATCAGAAGAATATTCTTGAAAAAAGATAAAAAGAAAAAGCCCCCAATGGGGACGGAACCTCATCAGGGTCTTTTTCGTAAGGATATAATCACTATAGACGAACAAGATTAAAAAGTCAAATAAGTGTATATTGACAAGTAATGTGAGTGGGTGTAGTGTATCTATATGACATTTACATTGCGATTTCTCGGGATAGTAGCCACAAGTGCGTTTATTATTGCGATGGTTTTCGGTTTTGCAAACCTTGCGAGCGCCAAACATTCGTGGGGCGGTTATCACTGGGCGCGTACAGCTAATCCATTCACTCTGGCGCTTGGCGATAACGTCAACTCTACGTGGGACAGCTACTTACAAACCACTTCTTCAGATTGGTCTGTCTCAAATATTCTCGATACCACTATTGTAGGAAGCAGCGCGGGGTCAAGTTGCAAAGCAACGAGGGGACGCGCTGAGGTGTGCAACGCAAAGTATGGCAGAAATGGCTGGCTCGGCATTGCTTCAATCTGGATATCTGGAATCCATATTACTCAAGGCACGGTCAAGCTCAACGACACCTATTTCAATACCTCTACTTATAACAAGCCGGCATGGCGCAACTTGGTAATGTGTCAGGAGGTGGGACATATCTTCGGCCTCGACCATCAGGATGAAAACTTTGCAAACACGCCACTTGGCACCTGCATGGATTATTCAAACGATCCGGTTCCGAACCAGCACCCCAATCAACACGACTACGATATGCTGGAAGAGATATACGCTCATCTCGATACGACAACTACTCTTGCCGTAGTTTCTGTGACAAAAGGAGCCGATGTTGATTCTGAAGACCCACGCACATGGGGTCGAGAAATCAGACGCTCGGACGACCGACGTCTCTCGGTGTTTGAACAAGATTTAGGCAATGGAGAAAAAATCATCCGCCACGTCTTTTGGGCAGAAGAACCGCAGGCCCGCAGTCGACCGCTACGATAAGATAAAAGTGAAACACTGATGCTATGAACGCATGGATACGCGACAATTGGCTGAAGGTCATAGCCATCGGTCTCGCACTGGGAGCATTAGCGCCAGTGCCCTATTTTGCTTACTTTCAACTCATGAACTGGATTGTTGTTGGCGCCGCGCTCATGACCGTACTGCAGGCATACAAGCAAAACAGTCTTTGGATCGTCTGGGTTTTCGCTTTCGTAGCAGTCATTTTTAACCCGGTTGCTCCTCTCTACTTTTCACCAGATGTGTGGCGGATTGCTGACATCACGGTTGCTGTCCTTTTTGCACTCTCCTTTTTTCTGGTCAAACGAAAATCTAAAAATTTAACTTACGCTAAGATATAAGGGGCGAATTGCTAACGAGAACCTAGAGAGAACAGAGAGCGAATGCTTGCACAGTCATTGCATTCCCAAGTGTGAATGTTGCTCGTGCCGTTCCCACAACAGTCCATGTAGTCGCGTCGCTCGGATAAGAGGACGAGGTCACCCCTCTATTGTTTTGAGTTCCTGTTGTGCTTGTTACAAGTGCTCCGCCACCGAGAAGAACCCCTGTCGGACATGTTGCAGTTGCTGTGACCTGGGTACTAATAACTGCGTTTGCGATAGAAGATACAGGTACACCCACAATGCGTGCAGAACCAATATTCCCCGGCACACCCGGATCTCCTTGCGGACCTTGAGGCCCTTCGGGACCTTCCGGACCCTGTGGACCTACTTCGCCTTGAATACCTTGCGCGCCCGTTGCGCCAGTCGCTCCTGTCGCACCTTGGATTCCTTGTAGACCTTGTGCACCAGTCAGACCTGTCGGACCAATAGGGCCTTGAGGACCAACGATTGAAGCGAGCCATGCCACTACGTCGCCACTAAATCCATTTTCCTGCGCAAGAACGAACGCGCTTTTGCCCGAGTCACCTTGCGGACCAATCGGACCAGTGTCACCAGTCAATCCGATCGAACCTTGAGGGCCTGTCGCACCCTGTGGACCAGCCGGACCAATCGAACCCTGAACTCCTGTTGCACCGGTAGCGCCAGCTACACCTGTTGCGCCAGTCGGACCAGTTGATCCTGTGGGACCAGCTGGACCTTGTCCTCCATCAGCACCCGGATTTCCTTGGATACCCGGGAGACCTTGGTCACCTTGAATTCCTGGAATACCGGGGAGACCCTGCACGCCCGCAGGACCTTCGGCGCCCGGAGCACCCGCGACACCTGCAGATCCTTGTGCACCAGCGGGACCCGCAGGACCGTCTGGACCTTGACAATCGAGAGCGTCGAACATAGTGTCACCATTCACATCTTCTGTAGGATCATCGACTCCGTTACTGTTCAGATCCCAACAACTTAGACCATCTTCACCATCAGCGCCAGAGGGGCCAGCCTCGCCCGTCGCACCTGTAAGACCAGTGGAACCTATAGGACCTTCTGGACCAGCCGGACCGGTAGGACCTACGGGGCCAATCTCACCCTGTGGACCTTCGGGACCTTGCGGACCTGTTGCACCAGTTGTACCTAGTAGACCTTGCGGACCAATGGGACCCTGAGATCCTGCTACCCCCTGTTCTCCCTGCGGACCTATCGGACCCGTTGGACCTGCGAGACCAATCGGACCCTGCGGACCCTCATTTCCTTGAATGCCTTGTATACCTTGAGGACCCCGAGCTCCTTCGGCGCCATTTGTGCCATTGGCGCCAGCGGCACCTTCTGCTCCGACTTCTCCGTCGCAGACGTAGCTCGTTGATATTATTTCTTCAACGTCCAATACACCATCGTTGTCTGTGTCGATCCCCGACTCTACCTTCTGTCCTCCCGCCGAACAATTGGGACCTGCTGGTTCGGGAGTAACAACAACCAAAGCATCTAGGCCGTCAGCTCCACCCGCGCCATCGATACCATCCGTACCATTCGTCCCGTCAACACCATTACAAACATAGCTTACTTGCGGCACATCGTCGCCGACACTCGTCTCCACTTTCTGTCCTCCCGCTGGACAATTCAGACCTGCGGGTTCATCAGTTACAACAACGTTCGCAGATTCACCTGGTTCTCCCGGTTCACCTTGCGCGCCGGGATTGCCCTGTTGTCCCTGTACACCGTCTTCTCCATCAACACCAGCTGGACCGGCGGGACCAGTATCACCTTCCGGACCTAGCGGACCGGGAACACCCTCTGGGCCTAGTGGACCCGGATCACCTTCTGGGCCTACCGGACCTGGGTCACCCTCTGGACCTGTATCACCCTGCGGACCTGGTGCGCCATCTACTCCATCTTCACCGCTGGGACCTGTTGGCCCAGTATCGCCTTGTGGGCCTTGTGGACCTATCGGACCCTGCTCTTCAGCGCATCTGAACCTGTTGAATCCGATACTTGTTGTCGCATTCGAAAGACCTCCTATACAAACCCCGAGTCGCAATTCAGCGTGTGCTCTTGGGATAAAAACACTAACAGACAGAAACACGCCAAAGGTAATAGCAATCGTAAGTGCGAGCAAGAATTCTCTGCTCACTCTATTATTAGACATGACTTTTAATATATTAAGAACTTTTTAATTAATAAAAACTCAAAACAGCCCTTCGTTTGTCGCAAGAGCTAAATCCTGATAATTATCGCAGATACACATTTGCTTTTTGCGTATCGCTGTGCTCGTTTCCCCAAAAGCGAGCGAGTACAAAATACAGTATAGCACTCAAATTTTCTGTTCAAGGTCTATTTACCTTGCTTAAATTTCTGCTAATATAACCTCAATGAAAAAATGGGTTCCAGTCTGTTTGCTTATATTATTGAGCATATTTTTGTCTGGAGCAGAGCTCGCTTATGCGCTCATCACTAATCCCTATACGGTAGATAAAAAGCCACAGGTGCTATTTGGCGACAGCGCTTCGATATCAACAGCGACCTCGACATATTTAGGCCTGGAGAATTACGCGACTAGTTCGGTAGGCGGGTATGCCCATATCACCTTTACTTACACGCATGCAGGGTTTGACACTTTCTGCTGTTATGCCGCTTATCCGCCGTTACTCTACATCACCAATGTAGATCCTAGAGCCACTTCAACACCCGAGATTAGATCGATGGGCGCGGTGTATCCGTTACTTCCCAAACCAATTCCACCCGGCCATGAGACTGACTGGTACTTTTATGATATCCAATTCGATGCGACTGGGTACACTGTGATAGTAAAACAGGCAGGAGAAACAGAGGTAACCAATTTCCATACGGAAGTCCTGGGCTTGGCGGAAGGTGACTGGGTTGCTCTGGCAAATCAGTATCCTAATTTGAGTACTCATTCAATGACATTTACCCCTGTACCGATTATTTCTCCAGTGCCGCCACCCGAGCCGAATATCGACCCTGTAATTATCATCCCCGGTATCATGGGCTCAGCGTATAAGAATGGCAAATTGGTGATTGACCCGATTCTTCACACTTACGATGACCTCATAGCCACACTAGATGAGAATGGTTATACACATGATGTAGATCTTTTCACCTTCCCATACGAATGGCGAGATTCAAATGTTTTCAGTGCGAATCTTCTAGATGACAAAATTGAAGAAGTGAAAGAAGTTTGCGACTGTGACAAAGTAGACATCGTGGCTCATTCAATGGGTGGTTTGGTCGCTCGTTCTTATATTCAGTCGGTTGATTATGATGGCGATGTGGATCAGGTAATATTTCTAGGGACACCGCATAGGGGGGCACCCACTGATTATTTGAGATGGGAAGCGGGAAAGTTTCCCGCTGGTAGGGCTAATATTTTAACAGAGCTATTCTTTGAAGCCGAGGCATTGAGGAATGGTTATTCTACGATATTCAATTATATTCACGACAAACCAATTCTTTCGGTTCAAGAATTGCTTCCAACATTTAGTTATTTAAAAGATAAAGATACTGGGATTCTAAGAACATATCCAAATAATTACCCACGGAACTTCTTCTTAGAAAGTCTAAATAGTAATATCTCATCCCTTTTAAATTCAGGAGTAGAAGTTACCAATATCATCGGCAATTCCGGTTCAGACACTATTGAAAACATAAAAGTTATACCAAGTATGCATTCTGGGTTATGGGAACATGGAGAACCAGATGGTTTTTATACAGTGTTTAGTAGCCAAGGCTTTGAAAGAGGATTGGGCGATGAGACTGTTACAATATTTGGTGCCACATTAGATAGTCTAATTAGCAATCAGGAAATACAATCCACTCACCAGAGAATTCCTACTATAGCTGAAAATAGAATCTTTAAGATACTTACTGGAAAAGATTCAATCACTAATATAGACACCGGGATTAATTTCAGCGGATCAGTCTTGTTGTTACAACTATTATCCCCAATAGATTTTGTGATTACAGCCCCAAATGACAAGAAAATAGGTAAAAATTTCTCAAATGCTACTGAATATGACGAAATCCCACTCGCGTTTTATTCTGGCTTCCAAACTGACAATGAATACATAACCATTCTTAATCCTTTGGACGGTGAATACAAAGTTGAAGTGCAAGGGACAGGAAGCGGAGGCGAATACGGAATACTAACAAGCTATATTTCCGAAGAATTTGCAACGACTACAGAAACCACTGGTATCACAAAACCGAATCAAATCACCAACCTGGAAGTTACAGTTGACAATCAAAATCCGGAAAATCTCATCACAGAAAGACAAATAACTTTAGATGTCCTATTAAATGACATCAAAGGAGCTTATGAGCTGGGGTGGATAAAAGATAAGAAAACTAGAGATGAGCTTATAAAGAAAGTCCAGAAAATATATAAAAAGGGCAAGAAGATTGATAAAAAACTGGCTAAAGTATTGGCATTGAGCTTGAAGCTTTACAAAAAAGACAAAATAAACGAACAGGCGTATAATCTTATCAAGACGGACTTGGAGTGGCTAATCAATAATTAAAATGAATAACTTTATAAAGAATATTTTATTACTCGTATCAGTTCTAGTATTAAGTTACTTTACTGCTAATTATTTCGGGTCTCTATATGGTTATTTTTCTCCGCCGTTCGATGATTCAATGATAGGATTATCAAAGGAAACTTTGTCATTTATAGATGGCGCCCCATTCTCCTACATCTTCTTCACAACTCTACTCTTCCAGTCCTTTGGATTGGGAAATAGAAACAAGTGGACATTATGGCTTCTGGCTCCAGCCATTTTGTTCTTCGCTTCTGGAGATTTGAAGCATATTTATCTACCAGTTATTCTTGGTTTGGTTGCATGGGGACTTGCCACTCTTCTTCGAAAAATATTTCGAATTAGCTAACTTTTATATAATTAATTATCGTACGCGAAGCCAATTCAAGAAACCGCTGAACCATCCTTTCGTAGGAACGGTACTTTCTGATGCGCCGACTGCGGCGCTTTGGTCTCTACCAGTTTGTACGTCACCAACCTCCGGCTCTACGCTTGAAGGAGTACTGGGAACGGGCGGTTTAATATTCTTCGGCGCGGGTACTAATGGCGGAGCAGACGGGATTGAGTTTGGCGCCATCCAGTTCTGACCAAACGTTTTCACGCGCTCTATTTCTGCCTCTTGCTGACTGGTGAGAGGAAACTTGCGGATAAACTTACAGTGAATTTCGTTAATCGTCTTTTTAGTTGTGAAATAGACATAACCGGTTGAGCGGGTGGCACCCCACGGGGTCAAGATTTGCGCCGCATTCATCTTCTGAAATTCGTGCACCGCGACAAGAGTTGCCGCATCATAAATGCTGGTCTCTTTGAGGTTAGCAAAACCGCCGAGATCTCTTAAGAAGCGTTGTAACTTTAATACCTCGTTGGGCTTGTTTTTAGCACCAAACTTAATGTATTCAAGCAAGTATTCCCCGCATGCTGTGGCGCCCAGTACCTTTCCCTGAAGTGGAGTTACTGGTCGAGAATAATCACCACTTGTTCCGCCTCTCGAAGATCCCGAATTTGTTGGCCCTGAACCTGTCGGAGGAGTCGAGGGACTATCATTACCACCTCCAGAAGGAGGAGAAGGCGGAGAGTCAGTTTCGTCACTGTCTGTCGGGCCTGAACAGCCAGGATCAAGAAGGTCTACCTTCCCATCGCTGTCATTATCTATCCCATCAGAACATTGAGTTACGACCGGAGGGGGTGGCGGGGGTTCGACTGGCGGATTAGGCGCTTCGGTGTTGTCGTTCGCGCTTGTACAACCAAGGTCAGCGGGAAAATCCTTCAGCCCGTCGCCATCGTTGTCTATCCCGTCACTACACTGTGGAGGCACGCCCGGGGGATTCTGACAATCTCCAGCATTCAAAACAGGGATCGGCGAACCAACCCCATTAAGTTGAGTAAAAACAAAACAAACTATTTCACTACCTAAATTTCCTAAATCAGGATTTACTACTGCATGAACTTGACGCTGGTTTCCCTCCCAAAAGAATACGCTCGTGATAATTGTCACTGCGATTGCAATGACAACTCTCTTACGATTCTTCCACGTCAATATCATAATACTTTGTTATTAAATTTATAAACTAATAACACTCTCTTTTCCATACTTAAGCGTATACCTCTTCTCACCACTGTCAACTTCCCTCTTGTGAACATCTCTAGTCTAAATATCAAGGGGAGCCCTTGATATTTATCGAGTGGGGTATTCTCATAGTCTCCATCCTGCTGGTCTTTTCCCCCTTCCTTCCTCTATAGGCTAATTCGTGAGAATAAGAGAATAATAGTGTATAATATCTATAATAAAAGTATGAAAGAGAAAGAATTGGAAAAGATATTCAAATCCTTGGCCAACAGGAGAAGACTGGCCATACTGACGTTTCTTAAACAAAAGAAACGGGCCAACGTAGGTGAGATTGCAAAGGAGATTAAATTATCTTTCAAATCTACATCCAGACATTTGAGTATTCTCTCATCGTCCGGCATTCTCGATAAAGAACAGGGTGGTCTCTACTGGTTTTACTCGTTTTCCACAGAGCAAAGTGAGATACTAAAAAAGATTTTAAACGTCATCTAATTTATCATGTCTATGGGCATATTCGTGAGAATAAGACTACCGTTTTTATTGTCACAAGTTGTATTTTATAGTATAGTCCGCTTAAGAAATTAGAGTTCTCACATGAAAGATTCTGAAAAAATAACCGGAAAAGATCATAGCGAAGTAGAAAAGGAACTTTCGCGCGGAACTAATATTTCTATTATCGCCCTAGTTGACGTCCTGATAGAAGAAGCTCAAAACATGCGGGCTTCAGATATACATATAGATCCCCGTGACAAAGATATCCAGATTCGTTTGCGTATAGACGGCGTACTCCAAGATGCCTATTCATTTCCCAAGGAAATTCAGTCTGAAATAGTCAGTAGGATAAAAGTGCTTGCCGGTCTTCGCACAGATGAACATCAAACTCCACAAGATGGTCGCTTCAGAGTAATTTTAGAAAAAGGACCCATAGATATTCGAGTCTCGATAGCGCCTGTCTATTATGGAGAAAATGTAGTTCTTAGACTTTTATCAGAAAGATCTGAAAAGCTTTCACTTGAAATTCTGGGTTTGAACGAAGCAGATAGAAAGAAAATTGAAAGTGCCATTACGAAGCCCTACGGCATGATCCTCGCGACGGGACCGACCGGTTCTGGCAAAACCACGACTCTCTATACTATCCTCAAGACTTTAAATACCAGAGAAGTTTCCGTTATCACTATTGAGGACCCTATTGAATACTCCATAGAGGGCATAAACCAAATTCAAACTAATTCTTTGACCGGTCTCACATTTGCCAACGGTCTACGCTCCGTGCTTCGCCAAGACCCAGACATTATCATGGTGGGCGAGATAAGAGATTCTGAAACAGCTAGTCTGGCTGTGAACACTGCGTTAACAGGACATCTCATGCTCTCTACTCTCCACACCAATGACGCGGCCACCACTCTGCCTAGATTGCTAGACCTTGGTTTGGAACCATATTTAATCACCACCACCGTCAATATAGTCATTGGCCAGAGACTTGTCAGAAAGATCTGTGAACATTGTAAGAAACCAAACAACTTGGCAGAAAGTGAAAAGAAGAGCATATCGGGATTAGGAAACTTCGCCACCGATGTTCCAATACAGATGTATCGGGGAGAGGGATGTGACGCGTGTTTGGGAAGCGGATATCGCGGAAGAATTGGTATTTACGAAGTCATGGTTATGGATGATGCGATACGCGAGGCCATGCTAGAGAGATGCTCGTCTGCTAATATAAAAAGAATGGCTATAGAAAGAGGCATGACTACCATGGTCGAAGACGGTTTCCATAAGGCGACGAGTGGTATCACTACGCTTGAAGAAGTTTTGAGAGTTATCCATGAATAAAAAACCAAAGACACAGTTCTCCCTCTTTCGTCCGCGTCTTTCACTCAAGGAGCAGGCGGTCTTTGTCAAACGACTCTCTCTATTGGTAAAAGCGGGTGTACCCCTTCTCGAATCCATGACGATGCTCGAAGAGCAATCAACTTCCACTGCCAACAAAAAGATGTTTGGAGAAATACGACACGACATCGCGAACGGCTTGTCTCTCTTCAAAAGTCTAGGACGCTTTCCCAAAGTATTTGGAGAATTCACTACGAACATTATCCGGGTGGGAGAAACGTCGGGCACGCTTTATACGAATCTGAAATATCTTTCCGATGAGATAGAGAAGAAAAGACAACTGCGCCAGAAGGTGGTTGGCGCTCTCGTCTACCCTATTATCATTATCATTGCAGCCGTGAGCATCAGCGCCCTGATGACGGTGTTTCTCTTCCCGAAACTTATGCCCATATTCCAAAGTTTAAATGTCCCTCTGCCATTCACCACTCGGGTCCTTCTCTACATAAGTTTTGTTTTGATAAATTATTGGTTTTTTATCATTATCGGCATAATCGTTCTGATAGTCATATTTTTCGTTCTGACGCGCACAAGTAAACCCTTTCGATACGCCATGCATAGCATTTGTCTTAAATTACCTATTGTCGGTGTTATGCTAAAGCATTATTATCTAACCAATATTTGCCGCGTATCCGGCACGTTGTTTAAAAGTCAGGTCCGTGTTTTGGAAGCTATTGATGTCACCGCCGAGACGACGGCCAACCTGGTTTACCGCGACCGACTTCTGAAACTCCGTCTCTCGATTACAAAAGGCGGTAAAATATCTTCCTATTTTCAAAAACATCCCAAACTCTTTCCCAGCATGCTCTCAAACATGATTGCGGTGGGCGAGAAAACCGGAAGTTTGAGCGACACCCTTATGTATCTCGGCGAAATACATGAGAGCGAGTTGGATGAACAGACTAAACGCCTTTCTTCTATCATTGAACCAGTGCTAATGATAGGTGTAGGGCTTATGGTCGGTTTTATCGCCATTTCAATTATCACCCCCATATATGAAGTTACACAACATCTCAACCCACGCTAAAGGCAGGCTTGCCCTGAGCTTGTCGAAGGGATTCACTCTGGTTGAGATAATGATCGTGGTGGCGATCATTTCATTTCTCGGAGTAATGGGTGTTGTTGTCGGAGTTGACACTTACAGCCGATATATCTTCAGGTCTGATGTGGATAAAATAGTGAGTTTGTTACAAAAAGCTAGAAGTTCGGCGATGAATAATATTAATGAAGAAGAATATGGAGTCAAAATTGAGAAAAGTGAAACAGCAACGTGGACAGATAATTGCGCTGGCAAAATTATTTTCGAGCGACTTACAGGGAATGCTAATAACTGTGAGATTGTCATTACTGAAGGAAATAAAGTTTCAACTATAACAATAAACAACCAGGGAGGGATAAATTATTGATATGAATAGAGGATCAAGCATACTCGAAGTTCTTATCGCCATGACCATTCTAACGCTTGGCATTTCTGCGGCGGTTATGGTGGTCTTCGGTAACCAAAGTCTTAAAATTGATAACGAAACAAATAGCGAAGCGCTTTATATGGCCAAAAGCTGGCTAGAAAGAGCCAGAGCGTCTTCGACAATAGATTTTCTATCCATCGCCTCAACCACTTCCACTTCAGACATGTACACACAAAGACTCGCCGTTGACGATTTGACTCCATGTCTCAAAGAAGCATCTAGTGCCATCACTTGGTCAGTCGGTCCAGCGAGAACGCAAAAAATAGAATTAACTACTAACCTCACTGATATAGCCGCCGCATTGAGAATGGGGGGTGATTGCAACTCTCTACTTGCTGGTGATTGGGACAATCCAATCACCTCTGCCTCCATTGGCATAGGAGGTCAAGGTGGAACCGATATTGATGTACGAAACAATATGATTTATCTCACGTCAGATCCAAGCCTGGCGCCGGAAGAAGATTTCTTTGTTTATAGATTTGATCCGCTGATACTAAGTCTCACTGAAATGGGAAAAATAAATGTGACTGGCGGTCTCAATGACGTAGATGTCGCAAACAATTACGCGTTCACTATAAATACGGAGACTCTAAGACATCTGATAATTTTCGATATATCAAATCCGTCAAGCCCCTATATCATTGCGTCAAGCTCGTTACCCAACATGACTGTAGGGATAGGGCGAAGCATTTATTATTACGACAAAAAAGTTTATATAGGCACCCAATATTTGGCGTGTCCAGTGTGTCCTCCGTTGCAGAATAATGAATTTCATATTTACAACGTAGCATCTCCAGACATGCCAGTCTGGGAAGGAAGTTATAACGTAAACCACAACATAAACGACATTATAATAAGAAACCATTATGCTTATTTAGCCACATCAGACGATGACGGAGAGGTGCGCATTTATGATGTGAGTGACCCATCAACTATAATTTTCGTAGGACTATTTGATGCTCCGGGAAACGAGGATGGCGAGTCTATCTATCTTATTGGCAACAAATTGTATCTGGGTCGCGATAGAACTCCGTCGTCGCGAAAGGATTTCTATATATTAGATATTTCTAATCCTGCTAATCCAACCGAAATTGGCTCAAAAAATCTTGGTTTAAACACCGGCACTACCGTTACGGGGCTTGGGATAGTTGGTGGTCTCGCCTTTGTCGGGCTTGATGACCCCACGTCAGGCATACAAATTCTAAATATTTCTAATCCCTTTCTGATTGTGACTCATCCCGTATGTACATCGCTGAATTTTTCTCTAAACACACTGGCCATGGATGTAGAAAATAATTCTGTATTTATAGTTAATGGCAGTAATAACGAAATTCGAGTAATTCGTGATCAGATATCATCATGTCCATAAATATGCAGAAAGGATTCACATTAATTGAAACAATAATTTATATTGCGCTTCTCGCTTTTATTATAGGAGCTGGTGTGTCTAGTGCTTATTATCTTATTGATTCATCGGTAAAGGGAGAGAACGACGTGAATACAATCGCAGAAGCAGAGTTTCTGTTGCGCAAAATCGATTGGGCGATGACGGGAGCAAACAGCGTCGATGTTGGACAAATGTTTGATTTAAGTTCCAATCGGGTAAGAATATCAGTTGATGGTGGTTTATCTCATGTATATCTGACCAGTTCATCTACAAAAGTAACTGGTCTTGACTTTATTCTGCTCTCTCCAGACGGTATTACTGCAAGTACAACCATAGACGGTAAGCATTTTGAGGTAACTAAATATATACGGAAATGACATTGAGTAAAGATAAACAGGGTGGATTCGTGGCTTTGATTACTGCAATAATTTTGTCGGCTATTTTACTTATCATCACTACTACTCTCAACCAGACTAGTTTCTTCACCCGAAGTAAT
>Ga0082335_1000567_pt1 | contig 90434 bp, 96 predicted proteins | sample Subgrocontami58m_FD_72375 | JGI IMG/M metagenome (GOLD analysis project Ga0082335, IMG submission 72375) | Subsurface groundwater microbial communities from S. Glens Falls, New York, USA - GMW37 contaminated, 5.8 m (SPADES assembly) (version 2) ...
CCGCAGTTTTCTGCATACCGGCGTCGGGGTTACGACTCTGATGTGAAGTCTGCCGTCAAGAACATGGCCACATCTCAAGAGGCCTACTTTACCGACCATAACACATACACGACCCTCCTTGTCGATCTTACTAAGGTAGGATTTAAGCAGGGTGCCAACGTCGGTGTTCCAGATGCGGCCGCAACCGCAACTACCTTCATCGTTAGCGCCACGGTTGTACAGGGCTGCACTGGCAGCACAGGCATATGGACATTTGCCAATGCAAGTGGATTACTCACAGGGACGCCGTGCGGGTAGTCTAGGGGCGCCAAAGAATTTTTCTATAGCAGGGGCTTCGCTTAATGGCGAAGCCCCCTCTGTTACTTCTTCTCCGCCAAAATTAATGTTGTTCCGGGTAGAGTATCAGGGATATCTCCGCGGCTCTGAACTGAGTTGAACCCGGCATCCTTAAGCCAGGCAGAGTATTGGGATAAGGTCCAACACTCGCCCTCCGGAGTGTGGGTCAGGGCATAGACTGAGAAGCGCAGGGCGAACGTAGGGCCGGTCCGCTCCTCGTTCGGGATAAAGTCATTGACTGCGAATAATCCGCCGGGCTTGAGCGCGCGGTAAACCTTGCGAAACAGTTCCTGATTCCCGTTGGGTGACTCAAAGCGGCAAAAGTTGCTTGCCACGATCAGATCATAGTGATTATCCTCGATCGGCGCCGAGCGAAACTCGCCGTCAATGAAACGGATCCTTCCCTCCAGGCCCCGTTCTCGGTTGAGCTTCTTCGCCACGGTATTTATGCTAGGCCAATCAAGCTGGGTTACCTGCGCTGAAGGGTCACAGGCGAGGACCGTCATCCCGAATATGCTGGAGCCTCCTGCGATATCTAACATACGGAGCCCCTTCTTTGTCTTCCCAACTCCTAGAAACTCACATAGCGCTTTGGCCACAGGCTGGGTGATCGGCATGATTCCCACCACCAGCTTTTCCCACACCTCAAGTTCATCCCATGTATCCAAGCGGCTCAGCGGCTTGCCTGTTTTTAGCGTCTCTTTGAGGTGTGCCATGCCATCCCAGAGCGACAACGCTACATAGCGGAAGTCTCCCATGTAAGAAGGTTTGCCCCGGACTAAATAGGCCTCGCTGATGGGAGTGAGAAAATATTTCCCCTTGCGCTTTTCCACCAGGGCCAGGGCAAGGAGGCCGTCGAGAACGATGCGTGTAGCTCGAGGCACTGTGCCCGCCTCACGGGCGACCTCTTCGTAGGTGTCAAAGCCGCAGTGGATCAAGGTGAAAAAATCGTACTCTATGGCGGCCTCAAGAATTCGACTATTGCCGAAGTCCCCCAGCAGGCGCATCAACGGCCGAGGAGAAAGCGCCTTTTCTGTGTTTTGCCGTTGGCCGGTCATATGCTGTAAAGGCCTTCCTTTTTGACGAACTGGTAGACGCCCTCAAAAAACCAGGCAAAATAGGCCGTGCCTGTGCGCAGGCAGTATTCTAGGCTAAAGCCTGGTCGGGTTTCGCCGCGACCATCTTCGAGGATTTTTCTAAGCACCAGCCAGTCGAGATCTCCGTGGCCCATCACACCGTCGGCATGGACCTCCAGGTCCGCCTCGGAGTGGACCGTAAAGTAGACAATCTGTTTATCCGGCATCTTGTAGGTGTCGCGCAGAGCGTTGCCGAAGAAACGCGCCCAGTGACCGACCCCTTCCTCGACGCAAAAGGAGGCCCACCATTCGGCCATGGTCCCTTCATACAGGGTGCCGCGGTAATACTCCAGAAAGGCGCGGCACTCGGGAAGCATCTCGTACTCGATCATCTCTTCGTCTTTGAGACCGAAGTTTCTTCCCTGCTCCAGGACGATCTGAATGTGGCCCGGCGGCTTGGGATGAATCATCTCGTCAGCCACGTGGGCGGCGAAGTGGCCTTGGAGTTCGGGATGGCGCTTGAAGAAAGGGAGGTGGCGCTGGTAGGCGCAACCATGGAGGTTATTGATCTCGGCGACAAAGCCGTACCAGTTTTGCCAGAAAACGCGGATCGCTTCCATAGGAAGGGTTCCCTGAGCGAGTTCCCTGTGAAATCGCCCCTTGAACAGCCAGCGGTCTACCAAACCGAGCATCATCTCCCTTAATGCTGCGATGACCTCCTCGGCCTCTTGAGGCGTGAGTTTTTTGCCGAAGTAATCGTTCTTAGCTGTTGCCATCTGATTCTCCTCTTTCGTCTATTCGTGTATTCGTTATTCGATGGCCAGTCAACGAATAACCAATAACTATTAACGATCTAATACAAACGTCCTTACAAGTGTTACATGAGACCGCTTTGAGAGGGGCAAGCCTGAAGGCCATGGGCACAGGGACGTGCAGGTTCCGGCAGGCGCTGACCGTAGGAGTCAGCACCCTAAGGGGAAGGGGTGGTGGCCCTCAAGGTACTGGCCTATTGACCACGGCCGCAAGGCTTGCTCCTCTCAAATGTCAACTTACTTAATGCGTTTGTATTAGTACAGTGTCCCCGGGTTCAAGATATTATTGGGGTCAATTAGCTGTTTGATCTCCTTAACAAGATCATACACATTCCTCAGACGTTCATAGGGATAAGGCCCTTTAGTGCTAAGTGTGGGCGCGGTCCAAACAACACCTCTCTGATTACTAAATTCCTGCACCTTGCCCATCCAACGACGCACTTTTGCCACATCCTCCTCATCGTAAGGGTTATAGAAGACGAAATATTCCTCCTTAATTGCCAGGTCCCGGGTTACATAGCTATCATGTTGGGGCGAATGCTCGGGATCCCACAGCCCGCATTCCTTCTTGGCCGCCTCGTCGAGATCGTACATCTCCTTTAAGTATGTGATGGGGTACATCTTGGAAGTGACGGCGAACATCCCCGTATGGCGCACGACCGAGCTGCACCAGCCATCCGGTCCCATGATATGGAAATCAGGCCAGCCGTGAAGCCCGTATTCCTGGGCCTTGGCCCCCATCCCCTTCGCGGCGATCTCTCCGACCTCGACCCCGCCTTGCTGCTGATAGATGGATCTCATTCTTTTCTCTTTGTAGGCCAACTCTTCTTGGTCGCGCGCAAAGAGGATCGTCTTTAAAAAAAACCAGCCATCTTGAGGGATCTTGGATTTGTCGTACAGCCCCTCCTCCATGGGCCAGTGGTACTGCCAGCGGTCGGTGAAATGGATATCATAAACCACCTCCCCTTTAACGAGCTGGAGGAGCGCCTCTTGAACGTTATCCAGTTCGTCGCGTCGAAAGGAGTGACAGTAATCGTGCAGCCACTCCCTTTTGCCTTCGATGACACGGAGGCAAACCTTGCTGATAATTCCCAGCGCTCCCGCCGAAAGGGTGAAGAGCCCGAGAAGGTCCGGCAGGTGAATCCATTTTTGAAACGGCCCAAACTCTGTTCCTGCGTTGGCCAATGCGCCGAGACGCACCACCGAACCGCTAGGCAGGATGACTTCCAGGCCGATCACCAGGTCGGCGATCCAGCCGTAGCGGGTCATGCCGTAGCCGATGCCTCCCTTGGTTACCATGGCGCCAATGACCACGGCGGGACCATAGCTCCCGTAGTTGGGCAGCATCAAGCCATGTTGCCTCAGGGCGTGGTGGATAGAGTAAACGCTGGCGCCTCCTTCGGCGATGACGTATTGGAGCTTGGGGTTTACCTCAAGAACTTTATCCATCCCGAGGATATCCAGGAGGATGCCTCCTTTAAGCGGGGAGCTGATGCCCATACCGACGCCGCCTTTCGCGACGATAGGGATCTTGTTTTCATTGGCGAAACCCAAGACCTTCCCCAGCGGGTGGCTCCCGTTATCGTCCGACTCCACCCGAACAATGACATCAGGCAGGGCTTTGTAGGCCCCGTAGGCGAGTGAGTGCTGATAGTTGATCTTGTCGATGGGATTGGTAGAGACGAAGCGAGGGCCGACGATCTCTTTGAGCCTTGCAACAATCTCGTCGAGAGTGAGCATTAGAGCTGGAAGTGGCTTCCGCCGGTGATCAGGATGTGGCTTCCGGTGAGCATATCGGATTCATCGCCGGCGAGAAAGGCAATGGCTCCGGCCACATCTTCAGGGTAAAGATGCTTTTGCAGCGGCCGGGATTTGCGCACTCTCTCCTTAAACTCCTCCGGCATGATCGCCGAGGCGTCCGTCAGGGTAAGAGCCGGAGTCACCACGTTGACCGTGATCCCGGAAGGCCCCAGCTCGATCGCCATGGTGTTGGCCATCGCCTCAAGTGCGGCCTTGGCCGCCGCATAGGCTCCCATCCTGGGCAGAGGCTGCTGTGCCAGGCGGCTGCTGACAACGATGATCCTGCCTTTCTTTTTTTCCATCATGCCTGGAATAAAAGCCCGGGTGCAGTTGTAAAAAGCGGCAAGCTCGTGGTGAGTGGCCTTCTCTAAGCCCTCCCAGGAGATCTCGTGCAGCAAGTTGACCTCGAAAGGGAAGTAGGCGTTGTTGACGAGAACATCCACGGCGGAAAATTTTTCTCGCACCGCCCGTGCCATCTCCTCCACCTGTTTTCTTTGTGTCACGTCCGCCTGAAAGACCATTCCCTTCCCGCCCTCTTTTTCCACCTCCTGGAGGACCGCTAATGCCCGCTCGCGATTCTGATGATAGTTGACCACCACGGTTGCCCCGCCTTGGGCCACCCGTCTAGCGGCTGCCGCGCCGATGCCTCGGCTTGCCCCGGTAACGAGAATTACCTTGCCGCTCAGGGGCCTAAGTCCTTTTTGTTCCATTATTGTCCTACAGGCGGTTTCTTAGATCGCTACAGCGTCTTCCGCTGCCCCCTTTTCGAATTTGGCGGCGTTTTCCTTAAAGGAGAGGAACTTCATGCGGATGTACGGAGAGGTGTAGCCGTTCAAGATCCGCTCGATCCGTCCCGGCTTGCTGTAGAAGGCCTGAAAGGCCCAGCCGGTCAACTCCCCGAGCTGCTGTCGCGTTAGGTGCTTGGTCGGCATAATACAATGTTCCAGATCGTAGAGGCTCAGGTCCTTGATCTCGACCAGGTTCTCTTTGACGGCCCGCTTATAGATGGGCGAGCCCGGAATCGGGTTGAGGAGCTGGATCATGACGATGTCCGGGTCGATTTCGTCGACGGCGCGGAAACGCTGGCGGATCTTCGCCTCGTCGTCTTCCCAGAAGCCGTTGAGGTAGGTGGCGATGGTGGAGATGTCATTTTGGCGCATGAACTGGACCAGTTCTTTTAATTCCTTGACGCCGACCTTCATCGGGCCCTTGCGCGCCTCGGCGATCTCCTCGTCGGTGCCGCCGTCGATCCCGATCAACACCTGGTACATCCCGACCTTCCGCAGGCGGGGGATGAGATCAGCGTCGCGGATGAAGTTTTGCGCGCGTCCCAGGCAGAACCAGCTGAGGTCCAGCTTTTTCTTTTCCAATTCCTCCACCAGATCCACCATTTTTTGCCGGTCCGAGTTGAAGTCATCGTCCATAAAGGTGAGCGCCTTGACGCCGTATTGCCGGTTCAGGAGTTCCATTTCATTGGCGACTTTTTTACCCCCGCGGGTTCGGTGCGAGGTGAAGTCACGTGGGTTGCGCGGGTCGACCAGCCACCACTCGTAGCAAAAATGACACGCCCCCTCGCAGCCCCTTGAGGTCACGGCCTCATTATAGTTGGGGAAAGCGGAATACCCGTAGTAGCGATCCATAGGAAAGAGGTCGTAAGCGGGCATGGGAAGTTCATCGAGGTTGGCGATGACGCCTCGACGAGGATTTAGGACGATCTCGCCTCCCCTACGGTAGGCAAGTCCCTTGATCTCGTCGAGTTTCGGCGCGGGATTCTTGAGTTCCTCCAAAAGCTCCCACAGGGTATACTCATTGTCGCCGAAGACACCCACGATCACAAAGTCGAGCTGAGGGTTCTCCTGCATGATCTCCCTGGGAATGGCCGTGTACATCAACCCACCGCCCACCGTGATTGTCCGGGGAGCGATCTCTTTGATGCGCTTCATGGCAGCGTGAAAACGGTTAAGCTGAGCTGCCCCTCCAGCCGCCGGAATGACACTGCCAAAAAAGACCGCGTCAGGCCGCCTCTTGCGGACCTCCTCCAGCATCTCGCTGTCGTTGAAGCCCAAGGCACGGCAATCGAGGACTTCTACGTCGGCGCTCTTCTTTTCCCGAACGAAAGCCGCGACTTGGCTGTATAGCGAGTTGCATGCCAGGTGCCGGTCGCCCCACGGCGCCCAGTTCCCCATGGGCGGAGTAATAAATAGCAGTTTCATTAAGTCTCCCTAAAAGGCTAGAAAGTTTGCACATAAAATATTTAATGTTAAACTAATTGTCAAGAATATTCGCAAAGAGCACAGGCCGGTCCCCTTAGGGTGGGTGGAAAGAGGTCGCAAAAAATAGTCAAAATTATATATTGACATTATCCAACCCTTCTGCTAGGGGTTCAACAGAATTTAGCTTCGAGGGTTTCCGTTAATAAAAGGACTAGGAGGGTAAATCTATGGCCGAGCAGACGGCAGGAGAAATACTATTAGATATTAAGGTGGCCGAGGCTTCCAACCTCTATAAGTTTTATCTTAACCAGGAAAAGAAGATCTTAGGGGGTGTCGCTGTAGTCATTTTTCTAACCATATGGGAGTTGGTCGGGAATACCTTTCAACTGATCAATCCCATGTTTATGAGCGCCCCTTCGCTCATCTGGAAGGCCGCGGTTGGGCTATTCGCTTCGGGCGAGATCTACAATGACCTCTATGTGAGCGGGGTTGAATTCGCCTGGGGATTATTCCTTTCAATTATATTCGGCATCCCCTTTGGCATCGGGTGTGGTTGGTACAGAAGGATGGCCTACGTCTTTGATCCCTTCATCAATGCGATGAATGCTACGCCGCGCGTCGCCCTTTTGCCCCTGGTCATTATCTGGTTGGGCATTGGCATCCTTTCCAAGGTTGGGATTATTTTTCTCGGCGCGGTCTTCCCCATATTGATAAATGCGCGGGACGGGGTAAAGACCACGCCGCACAACCTCCTCAACGCGGCCAGAAGCTTTGGGGCGTCGGAGTGGCAGCTCTTTAAAAGTGTGGTCCTCCCTTCTACTTTACCCTTTATCATTACTGGCTTGAGGCTGGGGGTTGGAAGAGCCCTGATCGGTGTTATGGTCGGAGAGCTTTATGCCGCTACGGCGGGAATCGGCTTTATGATCACGGTTGCGGGCGCGACCTTCCAGACCGACAAGGTTTTCGTTGGTATCTTGATTTTTGCTACGACTGGCATGTTTTGTATAGAGGTAATTGGCAAGCTTGAAAGGCGGTTCGATAAGTGGCGGGTAAAGGTGGGGGCGGCGGCTGCATAGCTTCTCTTCATTTTTGGCTCATGGCCTAAGAGGTGGCTTCCCGGCAGAGTCCGGGGCCACCTCTTTTTTTGGTTTTAAAAAAATATAAGGTCTTGGCCCTTTGGGAAGGACCAGGGACTGCTTAGCGATGAAGACGAAAGGTGAAATAGAGGCCGAGATTACTGAGGCAATAGTCAAGTTTGAAATGGAGTATATGGGGCGTGGCCCCAAAGAGGCCCGGACCCATATTATTGAGGATATGGTTCTGGTGCGCCTCCAGGGAGTCTTGACCCCGGCGGAACAACAGCTAACCAAGAGCGTGGACGGCGTGGAGTTGATCAAGAAGATGCGCTCAACGCTTATCGAGAGCGCTAAGCCCATTCTCTTTCAAGTGATCGGTGATATTACTGGTGTCAGGGCTGTAGGTCTCTATACGGATATCAGCACGGTTTCGGGTGAACGGATCATTGCGTTCACGCTAGACAGGGACTTGGAGAGCACCCTGCCACGCAAGAAAATTCCTTGACTTCGCCTTTCTCTTCTTTTATCGTTAGTTTGGTTTGAAGATGATCCAAGGGGTTGTTGCTCTAACCAAAGAGCAGCCAGTTGGAACATAGGCCGACCTTCAGATGGAGACATCAGGTCGGCTTTTTTGTTGGATTTGAATAGGCGGTAGGCTAGTTAGAAAGTAACCCTGGCCTCTTGGCAGCATGAAATGTTAGAGATAAATCCTCAGATTCGGAGCGTAAGAATCCAAAGGCTATTAGGAGCCTATAAAAGGAGAAAAAGATGAATCCTCTTTTGGTGGTCGTCGCACCGTTAGTGTTGGTGATCTTAGGCATGATATTGAACAGTATTGGACTTTTATTCGACCAACCCGAAAGTTCGCCGGAGCAAGATCCTGCTAAAAAATTGGCAGCCGAAAGGCAAGCTTACCGCGCCTTCTTCGACCTCCAGAGAAAGCGATCTTTGAAGAGGCAGAAAAGGGTCGGTCAATATGCTTGGCTGGTGCTTGTCGCATTTGTTGCGTCTTCCTGGTGGATGTATTTAGATACAGTGAATAAAACAGCGGCCTTGAATCAAGTTGCCGCGATTCAAACCTTGTCCGCATCGGAAGGAAAAGAGCTGGTCCTGTCTGTGACTCTGCGCAACGGGGAGAATGTAAAGTACCTCATCAAATCGGAAAAAGCCGGCGCATCAGGCGCCGCCGCGAAGGAAGGACTCTCGAAAGAGTCTGTCTCATCTTGGGAAATGTCCAGATTAGGAACGGCTCAGAGTATCGGCGATAAAGCATTGCCTCTCGGCATCGCCCTGAAGATTTCTGACCTGAAAATTTCGAACTAGGGAAATGGCGGATCAGGGGTGAAGGTAAAGTGAAGGACTTGGAATTTCACTCCTGGAGGGGCTGCGTGGTTGCAAGTCCTGACCCCTCGATATTCAGTAGCCGGTAGGCCCGTTAGAGAGTAGCCCTTTTTGGGCGACTCGCTTAAAGGCAGGCCAGCTTATCCCGTAAGGGAGAGGCTGGCTTTTTGTTTTTCTAAGGCGGGAGAGATGGGAAAATGGAAGCCTATTTTTTGCCATTTTGCTGCCGGTCTAAGGGGGTCTTTCTGTTTCTGATCCTTGAACCGACAATCATTTGGTCGAGTTTGTGTTAATGGCACCGATTAATACGGGAGGTATTAGGCATGAATTCTGCGACTTATGCGATCGTCGGCGTACTTCTCATCATATTGGGCATCGTTGGTATCTACTACACGCGCCAGGCACCGGGATTAGCTCTCCTCGCTTCAATAGGTCTGATTGTGGGAATTGCAATGATAGGTAAGGCGACCGGGAAATTGTGACGCAGATTCGCATGGTAATAACGGCTCCTCTTCAGAAAAGTCCGATGTTTTTTCTTTGAAGGGCCAGAGGAAGAAGAAACGGTCTAAAAGCGCTCTTGTTCCATGCTTAAACAATGAGTTCATTGACCAACAAGCGTTCACCCAAGCCTACGGTAATGAAGCCCGGAAAAAGGGAACGACTCTGCCAAGAATTGAGAAAGTTCTTCGCACAGCGCTTGGCTGTTAGCGGGGATACAGAGGTCACGGTTGTTGATGACTTGATTCTTCTTCGCTGCAAGGATGCGGTTTCTCCCGCGGAGGCAAACCTGGGAACCATGAAAGCCGGAAGGTTACTTCTCCGAGAGGTCAACGAAAGGGTGTGTCGGGAGCTTCAGCCGGACCTCGATAGGGTTCTCCGTGAGATCACAGGCCTACATCTTGTTGACATTTGCGTGGGATTGTTTTTGGCGCGGCGGGAAAAAATTTTTCTCTTCACCATGACTGATACGATGAAGCAGTAGGCGGAGGGCATCACTCGAAAAGGGAAGGAAGGTCAAATGAATACGCTGAAAACCACTTTCTTAATGGCGCTTTTGACGGTTCTTGTGGTCACGGTCGGTGGGGCGCTGGGGGGTGAAGGGGGCATGATGATGGCCTTCGTCTTTTCCCTGGTCATGAACGGTGTCAGTTACTGGTTCAGTGACAAGATCGTTCTGCGCATGTACGGGGCTAAGGAGATCGGCCCGGAAGAAGCGCCGAAGCTTCATCGTGTTGTCCAAGACCTGACACAGCGCGCGCAGATGCCCATGCCCAAGCTCTATCTGATTCCTCAAGAGGCACCGAATGCCTTTGCTACGGGTAGGGATGAGAGGCATGCTGCCGTGGCAGTCACCGACGGCATTCTCCGAATCTTGGACGAAGCTGAACTTCGAGGGGTATTAGCCCATGAGCTCTCCCACATAAAGAATCGCGATATCCTTGTTGGGACCATTGCCGCCGCCATGGCAGGGGCCATTTCCATGTTAGCCAACATGGCCCATTGGGGGATGATTTTCGGAGGCAGGGGCAGCAATGATCGGGAAGGAGGTCATCCCATCGTTGCCCTGGCCATGATCATCATCGCGCCCTTGGCCGCCCTCTTGGTTCAGATGGCCATCTCACGCAGCCGGGAATTTGGGGCCGATGCGACCGGCGCGGCCATATCCGGTGATCCCTTGAGTCTCGCCAATGCGCTCAAAAAGCTTCAACTGGGAGCAGAGCGGATTCCGATGGAAGCCAACCCCGCCACGGCCCATATGTTTATCGTGAATCCTTTAACCGGCGGAGGTTTCATGACTCTTTTCAGCACCCATCCACCTATGGAGGAGCGGATCAGGCGGCTTGAGAAGATGGGAAGCGGGAGACCGTGAGGGCACCGGGCATAGTTATTTTGCTTTACGGGCTTCTTGTCCTCGGGGGCGGGACTATTGGTTATACCACCAGCGGAAGCATGGCATCCGTTATAACCGGCGGAGCTTTTGGGCTTGGGCTCCTGGCCAGTGGTTTGGGGGTGCTTAGAGGCAAAGATATGGGGTTTCTGATGGCCCCTATCTTAACCGTACTCCTTACCATGTTTTTCGGCTATCGCTTCGCGCAGAGCGGTGAGTTCCTGCTGTCCGGGCTGATGGGAGCTCTGGGCCTTGTGACGCTCATCCTGTACTTCACTTTGCGCCGATAGGGAGATCTGGTGACACCGGACCGATTAAAAGCTTATGATTCTAAGTCCTAGTGGCCGGGTCGATATTGTACCCCAGGGAGAATCCCACTTTGAGGTGCGCTTTTATGAAGGCGAGAGCGATAAGCGTTACCGTAGCTGGTCTTTGCCCCTTGCCGCCGCGGAAGTTATCACTCGATGGTGGTTGAGGCGGTCACTCCCGCTGGGAGAGGTACCGCTCAGCGGGGAGTCGTTAAAGATGGGCGTAAGGACGGATGAAACCTGCTCTATCTCGCTAAAGAGTGTAGCAGGCGAATCAGACATCCTGGAGCTTCATCGAGGGACGCCGATTGCCGATTGGCTCCGCTATCACAACCTCTGGGAGGGTCCTCATTCTTATGAAGCTCCCAAACTGCTGATCGTTACCTGCATGGATTATCGCATCCATTTGCATGTTCCCGAAAGGTTTGCTTATGTCCTGCGTTTGGCCGGAGCCAATCTGCGTCACCGGGAGTTTGATCTTGCCTGTGTGCTGGCTTTTGCCGGTATTCGTCATGTCTGCTTGGTGGGACACACGGATTGCGCGATGGAGTCTTTGAATGGGAAACGGGAAGAGTTTATCTCTGGGCTGCAAAAGATGGGAGGATGGAGCAAGTCCAGGGCAGAGCTTCAGTTCGATCTTTGTGCCCCTCGGCTCGCTATCCCCAATGTGGTTGACTTTACCCTTTTCGAAGCAGCCTGGCTGGAGCGGAGATTCCCGGGAATCCTGGTTGCCCCTCTCATCTACGACGTAAAGGACGGCTCTCTCTGTCAAATTGTGAGGCCACAATGACATTCCGATCGAAAACTAAATCGAAGTTTGAGTGTGAAACAATTGAAGAATAGGAGACTACCGTGCAGCCTTTTAACGATGGCGGGAACCTGAGTCAGCTTATTTTTTCTCCTGACCCTGCATCGTATTTTCAGTACGAAAAGGTGCATGGGAAAAAAGAAAGCCAGGCTGACGACCAAGCACTAAGAGCACTGATGCTCGCGTTACTGGAGGATGCAATCGCTTGCTTCCAAGGTCGTTTTTTTAAGCCATCCCGCACCCATGAGAAGCTGTTCCAGGAGGCAGAAGAGTGGATTTCCTCGAAAGATGAAGGCATCTTTTCCTTCAACACGATCTGCGAAACCCTAGGGCTTGATCCAGGAAGACTCAGAAAAGGACTGGAGCAGTGGAAGGCAAAGCAGATTAGGGCGCCTCTCGAAGCAAGGAAACGTCTCATCTTAAGCAAGGGGAAATGCGCAGGAAAGAACATAGAAGCTGCCTAAAGCTATTTTCCTGAAAGTTGTTTGCTTTCCTTTCCTGACTTCTATAGCATCAGCATTCAGCCAGAAATGTTTCGGGGGTCTGACCGATAGGAGGGGTAAGATGAGAAAATTAACAGGGCTGTTTTTCTTCGCTGTCTTGCTTCTTATCGTGTTTTTCGGCCAGGCGATTTCTCTCTACACCGACTGGCTCTGGTTTCAGGAGGTTGGCTACACCGAGATCTTTACCACCACCCTGACCTTTAAGTTGACCTTGGGGCTTGTTTTTGGCGGCCTCTTTTTCCTGCTGATCTATTTTAATGTTAAGCTGGCGGCCCACGCGCCGAGGAACATTCGTTTTTTGGAACAAGAGAACGCTATCGAACTACCCAGTCCGGAACTGGTAGATCCGCTGGTGCAGCGCTTGCTTCTTCCCGTTGCCATTCTCCTGGGATTCTTCGCCGCGGCTCAGGCAGCAAGCCACTGGGAATCTCTGCTCCTTTTTTTAAACTCGGTTCCTTTTGGGCTCGAGGATCCTCTTTTCGGTCGCGACATTGGCTTCTATGTCTTTCGCCTGCCAGCCCTGAGTGCCCTCTACGGCTGGTTTAGTTTCACCATGGGGGTCGTCATCCTGGCGACAGCCTTTACTTATCTCCTTTACCGGGGGGTCCAGTACGGTCCGCGAGGGCTGTTTCTCAGCGAGCGGGCCAGGAGCCACCTCCTTTGCCTCCTTGCCGTTTTCCTTCTAGTTAAGGCCGGAGGCTACTTCCTTGACACCTTCAGCCTCCTTTATTCATCCAGTGGCGCGGCCTTCGGCGCAAGCTATGCGGATGTCTATGCCAACCTGCCTGCCCTAAGGATTCTGACTTTCCTGGCTGTCATAGCTTCCGGGCTTTCTCTCCTGCAAATCTATCGACCAGGGTTTAAGTACCTTTTCGTTGGTTTGGGAGGGTTGATCTTGGTCCATATCGTAGGGTTGAATCTCTATTCTTCCTTTCTCCAGCGCTTTCGGGTCGTGCCCAACGAGATCAACGCAGAGAGGCCCTTCATCACGCGTAGCATCGAGTTCACGCGGCGCGCTTATGGCCTGGACAAAGTTGAGAGCAAGGACTTTCCCGCCGAGGAGCAGCTCACCGCTGCCGATCTCAAGCGCAACGACGCAACCATCAAGAACATACGGCTCTGGGAACACCGTCCTCTTCTCGCGACCTATGCCCAGCTCCAGGAGATCCGTACCTATTATAAGTTTGTTGATGTGGATAACGACCGCTACCTGATCGACGGCACCTATCGCCAGGTCATGCTTTCGGCGCGGGAGCTCTCCCATCAGCATCTCCCTAGCCGCATCTGGATCAATGAGCACCTCACCTATACACACGGCTATGGCGTGGTTTTCGGGCCGGTCAATCAGGTCACCCCGGAGGGCTTGCCGGAGTTCTTTATCAAGGATATCCCGCCGGTCTCAGTTGGGCCGCTTAAGATTACCCGGCCGGAGATCTATTTCGGTGAGTTGGCCAACGATTATGTCTTTGTAAAGACCAAGGCCCAAGAACTCGATTATCCTGCGGGCGACCAGAACATCTACACGGCATACACAGGCAAGGGAGGCGTTCCTGTGAGCTCTTTGTGGCGGAAGTTACTCTTTTCGGCCCGCTATGCAACCCTGAGAATCGCCCTCTCCAACGATGTTACCAGAGAGAGCCGCATACTTTATCACCGGCAGATTCAGGAGCGGGTTAAGAAAATCGCTCCTTTCATTACCTTCGATCGGGACGCTTATCTCGTCATCGCCCAAGGAGGTCGCCTCTTCTGGATCATCGACGGCTATACGACCTCGAACCGTTACCCATACTCGGAACCGACACAAAGACTAGGAAACTACATCCGCAACTCGGTTAAGGCGGTTGTGGATGCCTACGACGGCAGCGTGAGTTTTTACCTCAGTAACCCCGAAGATCCGATCATCCTGGCTTACGCCAAGGTCTTTCCAGGCCTTCTAAAATCCTTGGAGGCCATGCCCGAAGATCTTCGGGCTCATATCCGTTATCCCCAGGATCTATTTGTTATCCAAACTCGCATGTACGCCACCTATCATATGCGGGATCCCCAGGTTTTCTATAATAAGGAAGACCTTCTGAGCATTCCGCAAAAAGCCGTGGAGCAGCAAGAACCGGAGATAGGGAGGATGATGGGGCGAGCGACGGAACGGGAGATAGACCCCTACTATACAATCATGCGCCTCCCCGGCGAGAAGAAGGAGGAGTTCGTCCTTCTTCTCCCCTTTACCCCCAACAAAAAGGACAACATGCGGGCGTGGCTGGCAGCGCGGAGCGATCCTCCCCATTACGGCAAGCTGATCGCCCTGGATTTTCCCAAGGCGAAGCTGGTCTACGGACCGAAGCAGATCGATGCCAGGATCGATCAAGACGCCTCGATTTCCCAGCAGCTCAGTCTCTGGAACCAGCGCGGCTCGCAGGTAGTTCGTGGAAGTATGCTGGCGATACCGATCGAAAAGTCCCTACTGTACGTCCAGCCTCTCTATCTGGCTGCGGAGAAGGGGTCGATGCCCGAGCTTAAGAGAGTCATCGTTGCCTTCGGCAATCAGATCGCTATGGAGGAGAACCTGGAGCTTGCTCTCCAACGCATTTTCGGTGGTCGGGCCGCACCCGTAACGGCTCAAGCGGGCCAGGTGAGTGCGTCCCCTGGGGTCGTGGGAGCGGAGAAGAGCCTGGCGCGCCGGGCCATGGAGCACTACACTCGCTCTCAGGAGTTCCTGCGCCAGGGGAATTGGGCGGGGTATGGCGACGAGCTTAAAAAGCTTGAGTCGCTCCTTAAGGAGATGCAGAAGGGGCGCTGATTATTCCGTTACTGGTTGGCCCGTTTCGGAACCCCCCAGGAGATCTACGGTAGTCCGGTGAACGAGTTTGCCGATGACTTCATCGGCGCTGCCAACATCATTCATAGGGAATTGATCGAAGGGCCTGATGCGCATGGCCGGGCTCGCGTCCGGACGCCGCCTCTGACTTTTTCTCCTACTGAGCTGATGTCTCTTACTTCAGCCGAAAACTCTTGAAGCCTTTAGAGGGAACCGAGATTCAGTCTGCCCTCAATTCGGCATTGAATAAAGCGGCAGCAGCCTTGCCACCCCAGGGGCTGGCATACGTGCGAGAGATGGAGAATCTCTTTTCAGTAGGGCTTGGGCCTCATAAAACCTACCGAGAGCATAAAGGAATGGTCCTCAGGTTGCCTTAAACATAGCCATCGTGAAAAGAAGGGTTAAGAAGCCTGTAAAACGAAGTAACCGGGATATTACATGGGCCTTGAAAATCGCTGGGATTGGCGAAGGGCCGGAGGATCTTTCCGAGAACACGCGCGAATACCTCTATAGCGACAAATAAGCCAACCTGTCTTTGTGGATGCGTCTGCTTGGGTGGCCATCACCAATCGGAAGGACCGAAATCACCAAGAGGCTGTTCAGATCTTTCGGCGGCTGCTGGAATCATCGACGCTGCTGATCACGACGACCTGGACCAGCTACGAAGCTTTGACGATTGTTAAATCCCGCCTCGGCTACAGCCAAGCTGAGCGGCTCTGGGATCGCGTAAAGTCAAGGGCAGTTGTGGATCTTATTTGGATTGACGAACATATCGAAAGGGAATCTCTGAAAGTTTTCTGGCACTACAAGGACAAAACATGGGGTGTGTTCCCCGCGCGTGCGGGGATGAACCCAGCCTCCGATTCAGCCTGCGGTTTTCGCGTACGTGTTCCCCGCGCGTGCGGGGATGAACCTAAATAAGACCCAGTTAAATCGTCCGCCCGTTTGCTCATGTGAAATTGGTCCTTGGTGGTGTAAGATAAGAGAACGATGGCCGCGGTCTATATCGCCGGGGTGGGAATGACCAAGTTTGGGAAGAGCTCCCAAACGCTCGCCGAGCTTTTTTGCGAAGCTGCCGTCAGCGCACTCTCAAGTTCGCCGATTCAAGAGGTAGATGCCCTCTACATCGGCGTCATGAATCCGGAGGAGTTTACCGGAGACAGCAATATCGCCTCGCAGATCGCGGATGCGTTGGGGGTTACCGGCTTGCCTGCGCTAAGAGTAGAGACTGCATCTTCCGCCGGCGCGGCGGCCCTCCATGCCGCATTCCAAGCAGTTGCCTCGGGATATTACCAAAATGTCCTGGTACTGGGCGGGGAGAAGATGACCCACCTCAGCACGAGCGCGACCACGCGCATTTTAGCCGAGGTGATCGATAAGGAAGAGCGGCAGTGCGGCGCCACGATGCCTGCCCTGGCCGCTATGATCACGGAGAGATACCGAAAAAAATATCGTCTCTCCCATTCCCGGCTGGAGCATATTCTGTGCCAGGTGGCTATGAAAAACCACTTGAACGGCTCCCGCAATCCTTATGCCCAATTCCAGCAGCCGATTACCGAGAGAAGCTACTTTGCGAGCAAATTTGTCTCCACCCCCCTGAGACTTTATGATTGCTCTCCGATTACGGATGGGGCCGCGGCTGTGATCTTGACTGCGGAAAAAACAGATGCAGTCATCTCCGGTATAGGTCAAGGGACAGGGCCTTTGAATCTCCGGGAACGCGATTCCTTTACCTCGTTTCGCGCCACACAAATTGCGGCGGCCAGGGCCTACGAAATGGCCGGCCTCTCTCCCAAAGAGATCGATTTTGCCGAGGTCCATGATGCCTTCACCCCGTTTGAGATCATTTGCACTGAAGACCTGGGATTTTTTCCTCCGGGAAAAGGGGGTAATGCCGTGGAGGAGGGTAAAACCTCTCTCAACGGGCTTCTGCCGATCAATCCTTCGGGGGGGCTAAAATCCCGAGGCCATCCCGTCGGGGCGAGCGGGGTGGCTCAGGTAGTGGAGGTCGTATGGGGGTTAAGGAGGAGTTCAGGGACAAAGCTAAAGCGAGAGGCCAGGCGAGCCTTGGCCCAGAGTACCGGTGGGCTGGGCACCAACAATTTTGTTACAATCGTTGAGCGTACGGATAGCCCTGTCGTGAAAGGCCTGTGGAAGCCTTCCTCCCCTGCTCCGGTTCACCGTCATCCCTCTCCCAAGCAGCCTCGGCCCCTCACTGTCAGCGAGGAAGGTCGGATTGAGACTTTTACGATACTTTATGTGACCCCTGACGGTTTTCTCCCGCCTCTGGCCCTGGCGTTGGTTCGGGATCGGCAGGGTTCTTTGGTAATGGCCCAAGGAGAAGATATCAGTCATTTGAAAATCGGCCGAGAGGTCTATCTGCGACACCTGGGGGATCGTTATCTCTTCACTGTGAAAAGCCATCTCACGAAGGTTCGCGAGGCTTTAAAAAAACTTCTTAGATCTATTCCACCGCTGCCTTCTAAAGGAAAGGGCCCGTCCAAGAAAGAAACTCCATGATCAAGCGCAGACCGAGCCGAATAGAGAAACGGTTCAAGTCTCTAAGGAGACTTCTGACAGAGGAGCTCAAGAGGGCCGTCATTACAGGGAAGTTCACCCCGGGCGAGAGGCTCTCCGAGGAGAAATTGGCTGCTTCACTGAAGGTCGGTCGGGTTCCCCTGCGTGAGGCCCTGCGGCGGCTGGAGGCCGAGGGATATCTAACCTTTCTCTCCAATAGCGAGATCGTGGTCAGCAAGCCTACGATAGAAGACGTGCAGGACTACTACTCCATTTTGAGTGTTTTGGAGGGATTGGCCACGAGGCTCGCCGTGGAACGGGCTCAAGTTGAAGAGATCTCTCGTCTCGGGGAACTGCATCAGCTCCTCAGAGAAGCCTATAAGAAAAAAGATCTGGAGCGTTACTTTGAGGCCAACAGCGGCTTTCATCGCTTCATAGCCGAGATTGCGCGAAACGAACGGCTGCACCGCCTGATCGACCAGATGCGCCACGAAATCCAAAAGACCAGAATCCTTGCGCTCCACCTCCCTCAAAGGCTCGATTATTCTATGCGGGAACACGATCAGATCATGGATGCCTTCCTTAAGAAGAATGCCGAACTGGCAGAAGCTACGGTGGTCAGACATCTACAAAACCAGATGGAGGCGCTCACAAAAGTACTGAATGGCTGATTTGCTCGAAGTGCGTGATCTTCGTACTTATCTTCATACCTCGTACGGGGTGGTGAAGGCGGTGGACGGGATTTCCTACAGTGTGGCGTCGGGCCAGACGGTAGCCCTGGTCGGTGAAAGCGGATGCGGCAAGACGATGAGCGCCTTATCTATTATGCGTCTTGTTCCCAAACCACAGGGATCCATCATAGGGGGCGAGATTATCTTTGAGGGAAGGGATCTGCTCGCGCTGAAAGACGAGGAGATGCGTAGGATCAGGGGCGCGGAGATCGCCATGATCTTCCAGGAACCGATGAGCTCGCTCAATCCGGTCCTCACCATCGGACGCCAAATCACTGAGACCCTGGAGGCCCATAGTGCGGTTTCCAAGGAAGAGGCCAGGGAGCGCGCGCTAGAACTGCTGCGCCTGGTGGGAATACCCGATCCAGTCCAGAGACTTTCTGAGTATCCGCACCAGTTCAGTGGTGGCATGCGGCAGCGCGTGATGATCGCTATCGCGCTTAGCTGCAAACCCAAGCTGATCCTCGCCGATGAGCCCACCACGGCGCTCGACGTGACTATCCAGGCGCAAATCCTGGAGCTCGTGCGCGATCTAACGCAAAAATTTGGCGTGGCACTGATGATCATCACCCATAACCTGGGGGTGGTAGCCCGTTATGCCGACCGCGTTAATGTCATGTATGCGGGCAAGATTATCGAGAGCGCCGGCGCGCGCGAGCTCTACGAGAATCCGCGTCACCCTTATACGCTCGGGCTTCTCCGCTCCGTGCCGCGCCTGGACCAACCGCGCAAGGCCAAACTCGATCCTATCGAAGGGCAACCTCCGGATCTCTGGAATCTTCCCCAAGGATGCAGTTTCTTGCCGCGTTGCAGGTTCGCAGTTGGGAAGTGTGGCCAGGAGGTTCCACCGCTGCGAGAGGCGGGAGATAGCCACCGCTCTGCCTGTTGGGTGGCGGAGACACTAAAACCCTAATTTTGAATTTTTAGTGTTTAATTTTTAATTATGAGTTCTCAGCCAGAAATTCAAAATTCACAATTCAAAATTCAAAATTCTGCTATTGTGGAGGTGCGTGGCCTGAAGAAGTACTTTCCGATATACAGCGGGCTTTTCGCTCAACGCGTCGAGGGCTGGGTGAGGGCCGTGGACGATGTCAGTTTTTCGATCCGGCGCGGGGAGACCTTGGGTCTGGTAGGAGAATCAGGTTGCGGCAAGACAACCACCGGACGCTGCATCCTTCAGCTCGATCGACCGACCGCAGGCGAGGTCCTGTTTGAAGGCCAAAACCTGGTGCGGATGGCAGATGCGGCGCTCCGCCCTTTGCGCAGGCAGATGCAGATTGTCTTTCAAGATCCCTATAGTTCTCTTAACCCGCGCATGACCGTAGGCCAGATTCTTAGCGAGCCGATCCGGGTTCATCGGATTTCTCCGGACGGGCGTCGGTATGAAGACCGGGTTGCGGAGCTGCTCTCAGTGGTTGGCTTGAATCCGCTCATGGCCGGCCGCTATCCTCACGAGCTGAGCGGTGGCCAAAGACAGCGGGTTGGCATCGCCCGCGCCCTGGCGCTCGAGCCAAAGTTTATCGTTTGTGATGAGCCCATCTCTGCACTGGATGTTTCCATCCAAGCCCAGATCCTCAATCTCCTGGAAGAGTTGCAGGAGCGGTTCGGCCTCACCTATCTTTTTATTGCGCACGACCTCTCCGTAGTGCGTCATATCAGCGATCGGATAGTGGTGATGTACCTGGGCAAGGTGGTCGAGATCGCCGACCGCCAGGAGCTTTATGAAAATCCACTCCATCCCTATACCAAGGCGCTCCTATCAGCTGTCCCTATTCCCGACCCCCTGGTCGAGGCCAGGCGCGAGCGCGTTGTCCTGGGAGGTGAAGTGCCCAGCCCCTTAAATCCCCCGCATGGGTGTATCTTTCACTCCCGCTGCCCCATTGCCGTCGAGGAGTGCAGCCAGAGGGTTCCTGAGATAAGAGAGGTCAGGCCCAATCACCAGGCCGCCTGCATCCGCGTGTAAGAGGCCAAATCAGCCCTTGACAGCTCAAAGGCAGATGAAATAGGTTTTAAGTTGCAAAGCGGCCAGAAAGCGGTGGTCATGAGTTGGATGGACTACGGGAAGATCAAAGAGGGAGGTCTCCAATGAAAACGTCGAAGAAGGTCAGCATGAACTTGTGTCGTGCAATGGTCTTAATGATTTCGCTCGTCTCCCTGGTTTTCCAGGCTACGGCGCAGGCTGCGGAGAAAGAGAAGCCGCGCACTGGAGGGGAACTGGTCTTTGCTGTAGGGGAAACCCCGCCTTCCTATGATGGTCATCGGGAGACCACCTTTGCGATGCTTCACCCGGTTGCGCCTCACTACAGCACGCTTTTGCGCTTTGATCCCCAGAACTATCCTAAGATCATAGGCGACGTGGCGGAGAGCTGGAGCGTTTCCAAAGATGGCCTCACCTATACCTTTAAGATTCGCAAGGGGATCAAGTTCCACGACGGCAGTCTTCTGACATCCAAGGATGTCAAGGCGACCTATGAGAAAATCATTTTCCCCCCCCAAGGGGTGGCCAGCGCCCGTAAGGGCTCGTACGGCGTTGTCGACAAGATGGAGACGCCGGATATCTATACGATAGTCTTCTACCTCAAACATCCGTCCGCCTCCTTTTTGGCCAACCTGGCCTCTCCCTGGAACTTTATTTATAGCGCGGAGAAGCTAGCGAAGGACCCGCGCTGGTATGAGAAAAATATCATGGGCTCAGGACCCTTCACTTTTGTGGAGTATGTGCCCGGTTCCCATTGGGTGGGGAAGAAAAATCCCAACTACTACATGAAAGACCGGCCCTATCTGGACGGCTACAAGGCCATCTTTATAAAAGACACGGCGCCCCGAGTGGCTGCTGTCCGGAGCGGTCAGGCCTTGATCGAGTTTCGCGGTTTTAATCCCGCGGCCCGCGATGACATTGTCAAAGCCTTGGGTAACAAGGTCGTAGTTCAGGAGAGCCCCTGGACCTGCAACTTGACGGTGACCATCAACAACGGGAAAAAGCCCTTCGATGATCCGCGTGTGCGGCGTGCTCTCTCGCTTGCCATCGACAGGCAGGGGGCCTCCAAAGCCCTTTCACAGATCTCGCTCATGAAATTCGTCGGCGGTCTGTTCCGGCCCGGGTCGCAGTTTGCCACGCCCGATGCCGAACTGGCCAAGCTGACCGGTTTTGGCAAGAACATCGAGGCGGCACGCAAAGAAGCTCGTCGGCTGCTGAAAGAGGCAGGAGTGCCGGAGGGTTTTTCCTTCACGCTTAAGAACCGTAATATCAAAGAGCCCTATGAGGTCACAGGAGTCTATGTTATTGACCAGTGGCGCCAGATCGGCCTGAATGTTACGCACTTACCCCAAGAGGGCGGCCCCTACTTCAATGATTTTCGCCAAGGGAACTATGAGACCGGCATCGATTTCGCCTGCGATTTTATGGACGAGCCGGATCTCCAACTGCAGAAATTTTTAAGCAGCGACAAGAGCCCGCTGAACTATGCCCGGTACAAGGACAGCGTGCTCGACGATCTCTACGAAAAACAGAGCCGCGCGACCAATCCTAAGGAGCGCCTTAAACTGCTCAGGCAATTTGAAAAGCGGGTGCTTGATGAGCAGGCCTACCAGTTCCACGTTCTCTGGTGGCAGCGGATCATTCCTCATTGGGCCAAGCTCAAAGGCTGGAAGATCACCCCGAACCACTACGTGAACCAGGATCTCAGAGACGTCTGGCTGGCGGAGTAGCTTAAGCGAGAATAGCGGATTGAAGATCGAGGATTGCGCTATCCTCTATTCTCCATCTTCGATCCTCGGCTAGAGCATGGAAGATGCACCGGTATATTTTCAAGCGGCTCCTGTTGATGATTCCCACCCTGCTCGGTGTCGCGGTCATGGTCTTTCTTTTGCTCCGCGTGGCTCCGGGAGACATCGTAGAACTGAAATATGCCGGCACCGGCGCCTTTGCCCCCAGGGAGGCGATTGAGCGCGAGCGCGCCCAGCTTGGTTTGGACAAACCGCTCTGGCAGCAGTTCTCGAGCTGGATGTGGGGTATTGTCCGCTTTGATTTCGGCAACTCCATGTGGACGGGCCGTCCGATTACCCAGGAGATCGCCATCCGCCTGGAGCTCAGTCTCGAGCTTGCCGTTATGGCCACGCTCGTTGCGATCTCTCTCTCCATTCCTTTAGGGGCGCTCGCGGCGCTCAAACAGGACACTTGGATAGATTATGCTGTACGGATTTTTTCCATCGCTGGCCTGTCCATCCCCTCCTTTTGGCTGGGAATCATCATCATCCTGGGGTTTCTTATCTTTTTTAAGTGGCTGCCGCCGCTTACCTTTACCTCCTTCTGGGTCGATCCTAAAGCCAATATGATGCAACTCATCTGGCCGGCCCTGGCGGTGGGCTATCGCTACTCGGCGGTTGCCACCCGCATGACGCGATCGGCGGTGTTGGAGGTTCTGCGCGAGGACTATATCCGAACGGCCCGCGCCAAAGGGTTATGGGAAAGAGTAATCCTCGTCCGCCACGCGCTCAAAAACGCGCTGCTGCCGGTGATCACGGTGATCGGACTCGAGTTTGCTTTTCTTATCGGCGGCCTGGTGGTCACGGAGCAGGTCTTTAATCTGAACGGGATCGGGATGCTCTTCGTGGATTCCATCACGCAACGTGATTATACTATGACCCAGGCCCTGGTCCTGCTCGTTTCTTTTGTTTTTATTTTCGTGAATTTCGTTGTGGATCTCATTTACGCCTGGTTGGATCCGCGCATCCGCTACAATTGAGCCATGTCAAGCGAAGCCGGCGTTAAACTTCGTACATTTGCCCTGACGTCCCGGAGGCTTCCTTGGCTCGAGGCGTCGCTCCGCTTCGTGGTTCAGCAACCTTTGGGAGCTGCCGGGTTGGTCGTCATTGTCGTCATGGCCTTTGCCGCCCTGCTGGCCGGCGTGATTGCGCCTTATGACCCGCTGAGCAACGACTACGCCGCTATGCTTCGACCTCCCAGCGCTAGTCACTGGTTCGGCACCGATTCCTTTGGCCGAGACGTGTTCTCCCGCATTCTCTACGGTTCCCGCACAGCGTTGTGGGTTGGTTTTTCCTCTTCTTTGTTTTCCGCTACTGTGGGAGCGATCCTGGGAGTAACCAGCGCCTACTTTGGGGGAAAGATCGATCTCGTCATCCAGCGGCTCATGGACCTTCTTCTCTCCTTTCCCCTCATCGTTTTGGCCCTGGTCGTGGTAGCCATACTCGGCACTGGGATCATGAACGTGATTCTCGCCATCGCAATCCCTATGGTCCCCCGCTGCGCCCTGGTTGTGCGCAGCAGCGCCTTATCTCTGCGTCAAACACCTTTTGTTGACGCGGCCCGCGCCCTGGGCTTCAGTGACGCGCGGATAATCTTCCGTCATATGCTGCCCAATGTTATGGCGCCGTACCTGATTATGCTTACGGCCTTTTTGGGCCAGGCTATCCTGCTGGAGGCCTCGCTCTCCTTTCTTGGTCTGGGGGTGGCAGAGCCCGCAGCGGCATGGGGCTTGATGCTGCGCGGCGCCGCCGTCGAGTTTGCCGAGAGGGCTCCATGGATGGCCATTTTTCCAGGTCTGGCCATAAGCCTTTCGGTTTTTGCTTTTAATCTTTTCGGCGATTCCCTGCGCGATGCTCTCGATCCGAAATTGCGCGTGTCTTAAGAAGATAAGGGGGCCCTCGCGCCTACTTCGATCTCTCCCCCTTCTCCGGTAAACTTGATAGCGTTACTCAAGAGATTGGCAAAGACCTGGCCCAGACGGCGCGGATCAGCGGCGATCAACGGAAGGCCGGGCTCGACACGGCATGTCAAGGAGATTCAAAAGAAAGCAGGAGTGATTTATTGGGTGGGATGTGATATTCAAAAAACGTTCATGGTCGATATCACTGCTAATTGCCGGAAGGTGCTGGATCGGATTAACGAGGCGGCTGCCAAATGCGGGAGAGATCCCAGTCAGATTCAGCTCCTGGCAGCATCCAAGACCCAAAGCGTCTCTCGAATTCAGCGGGCCATCGAGGCGGGGATCAGGCTCTTTGGGGAAAACTACGTTCAGGAAGCGAAGATAAAAAGGGAGGCGGTCAAAGATCCAGTTGAATGGCATATGATCGGTCATCTGCAGCGCAACAAGGTTAAGATAGCTTTGGAGCTTTTTGATCTGATCGAATCTTTGGATAACGCTGAGTTGGCCAGGGAGCTGGACAAGGAAGGAAAGAAGCGCGGAAAAACCGTGCGCGCTTTCGTTGAAGTGAATCTTGGAGGCGAAGAGAGCAAGAGCGGTATCCCTAAGGAGAAAGTCGTGGCGTTGTTGCAGGAGGTAGGAAAGCTGTCACATCTCAGAATTGAGGGATTAATGGTGGTTCCTCCTTTTAGGGAGAACTCTGAAGAGGTGCGCCCCTACTTTCGCGCCTTGCGGGAACTGCAGAGAGATCTCACGGCGTTAAATTTGCCTAACGTGGATCTTAGGGAACTCTCCATGGGCATGACCCACGACTACCCGGTGGCGATCGAAGAGGGAGCCACATTGGTACGGATTGGGACCGCTATCTTTGGACCAAGGGGCGCTTAGGTCGGAAATAGGGAAAATGTTTATTGTGGCCAATTTTTTGATCGCCGTGGCACAGGTCATACATTATGTTTTGGAGGCTTATAAATGGATCATTATTGCCCGTGCAGTGATCTCGTGGGTGAATCCGGACCCCTACAACCCTATAGTTCGCTTTCTCTACAGTGTCACTGAGCCGGTGCTCTACCGATTGCGGCGCGTTCTGCCGCTCTACGCGGGGGGCATTGATTTCTCCCCCATTCTCGTCTTTGTCGCGATTATCTTTCTGCAGCAGTTTCTGGTTCAGTCGCTCTATGATCTGGCGCGATCACTGCAATTTATGGGATAGATCTTTTAATTTTTATGAAGTCTCTTTTCGTCTCTGATATCCGCGAGAACCAACAGATTGATTCGACCTTTTTGGTAACCGCCAAGAACCACGGGGTGACCAAAGGCGGCAGCGGCTATTTGACTCTGAAGCTGGCAGATCGAAGCGGTGAAATCGAAGGGAGGGTGTGGGAGCGGGCAGATGACCTGGGGCGGGGATTTAAAAAAAACGACTTTGTGCGGGTACGCGGGCTGGCGACCCTTTATCAAGGCAAGGTCCAGATTCGGGTGCAGGATATTTCTTGCTTGGATGAGAAAAGTGTAGCCACGGAAGATTTTTTGCCGAAGAGTCCCTACGATGCCGAAGCGATGGCTGCGGAGCTGATAACGATCCTGAGATCGATGAATAACCCCCACCTGCGTGCCCTGGCTGAGGCCTTCTTCGCCGATGCAGCCTTCATGGATCTCTTCAAGCGCGCCCCGGCCGCAAAGACCATCCATCATCCCTATTTGGGTGGCCTCCTGGAGCATACCCTATCGCTCCTCAAGCTCATTCTAAAGGTGGTGGAGAACTACCAGGGTATCGATGTGGATCTTCTTCTCATGGGCGGATTTCTCCATGATCTCGGCAAGATCTATGAGTTTTCTTTTGATCGGGCCGTGGAATACACCGACCGGGGACAACTCTTGGGTCATTTAGTCATGGAAGTTGAGATCGTCCATGAGAGGATCAGGACCATCCCGGATTTTCCTGAAGAGCTTGCCTTGTTGGTGAAACACATGATCGTGAGTCACCACGGCTCTTTGGAATTTGGCTCGCCGAGGCTGCCCCAGACTCTGGAGGCGGTCATCCTCCACTACCTTGACGACCTGGACGGCAAGATACAGAGTATTCAGAGCCTGATGGAGAAAGAGCAGGGCTCACGCTGGACCTCTTTTCATCGCGCCTATGGCCGTAATTTTTTCCGTGCCAAGCCCGACGAAGAAAAAGAAGAATGAAAATTGCAGATTGCAGAATGAAAAATTGAAAATTTGCCCTTGGCATTTTGAATTAACGAGGCCAGGAGGTATTACCCTATGAAGATATTTCTGGAAGGTAAGTGGGTTGATAAGTCCAACAAGATTGAAGTCCGAAATCCTTACGACAACTCGGTGATAGACACCGTACCCAGGGCGGATGGCGGCGACGTGGAGCGAGCCTTGAGTTTCGCGGAGCGCGGGGCCAAGGTCATGGCCAAGCTCCCCGGCTATGACCGCTGGAGAATTTTGCGCAAGGCCGCCGACATCATGGCTGCTCGGAACGAGGAGCTGGGCCAGATCATCTCCAGGGAAGAAGGAAAAATCATCGCCGAGGGGCGAGGAGAAACAAGCCGTGCCGTCGAAACCATCATGGGATCGGCGGAGGAGGCCAAACGGATTCACGGCGAGACGGTTCCGTTGGACGGTGATCCCGGAGGCGGCAAAAAGCTGGGATTCACGCTGCGCGTGCCGTGCGGCGTCGTCGCGGCGATCAGCCCTTTTAATTTTCCGCTGAACCTCGTGTGCCACAAAGTAGGACCCGCCCTGGCTGCGGGCAACTCAGTGATCGTGAAGCCGGCGTCGGACACGCCGCTCTCGGCCTTGAAGCTCACCGAGATCCTGCTCGAAGCCGGACTGCCGCCGGAGGGCATCCAGTGCGTTACCGGGTCAGGCGGCGAGATCGGCGATGCCCTGGTCGCCGACCGGCGCGTGCGCAAGGTCACCTTTACCGGCAGCCGGGAGATTGGCGACCGAATCTGTCGTATGGCCGGCATCAAGAAGGTAACGATGGAGCTCGGCTCCAACAGTCCGCTCATCATCATGCCCGACGCAGATTTGGACAAGGTAGCGGCCGCGGTGGCGATGACCGGGTACGGGAATGCAGGGCAGACCTGTATCTCAACGCAGCGGGTTCTGACGGCAAAGAAAGTTTACGGCGATTTTCTCGGCGCGCTGAAGCCCAAAGTGGAAGCGCTGACTACCGGTAACCAGCTTGACGAAAAGTCCAAAGTCGGGCCGATGGTCAAGGAGAGTGAAGCTCGGCGGGTCGAGGACTGGATTAACGAAGCGGTCGCGGGCGGCGCGCGTCTGGTAGCCGGCGGCGGCAGACGCGGTGCGATCTACGTGCCGGCTGTGGTGGCGGATGTGAAACCGGAGATGCGTATTTCCCGTGATGAGCTCTTCGGCCCGGCGGTAGCGGTTACTCCCTTTGACTCCATGGATGAGGCGATTGCGCTAGCCAACGATACTGTTTATGGTCTCTCAGCCGGTATCTTCACTGAGAACCTGGAGTGGGCCATGAGGTTTGCCCGTGAAGTGGAATCGGGCAACTTGCATGTCAACTGGGGTCCCCAATGGCGTGCCGACCTCATGCCCTACGGCGGGCTCAAGGATTCAGGCTTCGGCAAAGAGGGGCCGCGCTATGCGGTTGAGGAAATGACCGAGCTAAAAATGGTGGTTTTCCATCTTAATACATAGATATGCGCACCGACGGTCGAAAAGAACGAGAGTTGAGGCCCATCGTCATCACGCCGAGCTACATCAAGTCTGCGGATGGCTCAGTTTTGATCGAGGTGGGCGACACCCGTGTGATCTGCACTGCCAAACTGGAAGATAAAGTTCCTCCTTTCCTGCGCAACAGCGGTAAGGGATGGATCACGGCGGAGTATGGGATGCTCCCTTCTTCTTCTCAGGTGCGCATCTCCCGCGAGGCCGCCCGCGGTAGGATCGGGGGCAGGACCCATGAGATCCAAAGACTGATCGGTCGCAGTCTTCGGACCATCGCGGACTTGAAAAGTTTAGGGGAGAGAACAATCTGGATTGACTGCGACGTGATCCAGGCCGATGGCGGAACCCGAACCGCCTCGATTACAGGCGCCTATGTGGCCCTGGTTGAGGCTGCCCGTCAGTTGATCAAGCAAGGGGTGATCCAGAAAAATCCCATCAAAGATTCGGTTGCTGCGGTGAGCGTCGGCATCGTCGATGGTAAACCGCTTCTGGATTTGAACTATGAAGAGGATAGCCGCGCCGAGGTGGATATGAACTTCGTCATGACAGGATCAGGAAAGTTTGTCGAGGTCCAAGGAACCGCAGAAAGCGCCCCGTTCACCAAGAAGGGATTGGACCGTATGGCTGAGATTGCCCAGCAAGGCATTCGGGAGCTTCTCAAGGTCCAAAAAAAAGTGCTCGCCACGATTCCCTAGCCTATTTTGCCGTGGAACTCCTGGTGGCTACAACCAATCCGGGTAAACTTGCCGAGATCGAGGCGGTTTTCAAAGATTTCCCATTTCAGGTTATTTCTCTTAGCAGTCTCGGCAGCCCGCCCGAAATCGTTGAGGATGGGAGGAGCTTTGAAGAGAACGCCCTAAAAAAGGCCCGCACCCTGGCCGAATTCTCCGGATATCTCACTTTGGCTGACGACTCGGGTTTGGCGGTTGACGCCCTGAACGGAGCCCCGGGCATCTATTCGGCTCGCTACAGCGGAGAGAATGCCGACGATGCTCGAAATAACGAGAAACTGCTCCAATCCTTAGCCGGTGTGCCACAGGAGAAGAGAGGGGCGCGGTTTATCTGCGTGGTTGCATTGCGCGGCCCGAGATCGAGAGGGGGGAGGGAGTGGGTTTTTCGCGGCGAGTGTGAAGGATGGATTACGTTTGAGCCGAGAGGAGAAAACGGGTTTGGCTATGATCCACTCTTTTTTTACCCTCCTTTGGGCAAGACCTTTGCTGAAATCGACCGCGAGACCAAAAGCGGCGTGAGTCATCGAGGCAAGGCGTTGGCGAAACTCAAGCAGGCCCTCCCTTCGCTGCTTCATGCTTTGACGAATCCTTGATTTCACACCCTGCATGTGTAGAATGGTCCTCAGTTTCTTGACGGGGCGTAGCGCAGCCTGGTAGCGCACCTGCCTTGGGCGCAGGGGGTCGGACGTTCAAATCGTCTCGCCCCGACCAACATGACAGTAAATGGTGAATAGCGAATAGCCGATAGAGACGACGCTGAGATGAAGCGGGAGGGGCGGGCACTCCCAACCATTCGCTATTTGCTATTCACTGCACTTTGCGGCGCCAGTAGCTCAGTTGGATAGAGCAACGGCCTTCTAAGCCGTAGGTCATGGGTTCGAATCCCTTCTGGCGCGCCAGCATAAGAATAAATGAGCAGTGAAAGGTGAGGCAGTGAGGAGTGGAGGTTGAAGAGGAGAACTGCTCACGGCTCACTTCGCACTGGTCACCGGAGGGGCGAGAAGGGGCGGAGATATGGTGAGTGTAGCTCAATTTGGTTAGAGCACTGGACTGTGGCTCCAGGGGTTGAGGGTTCAAATCCCTTCACTCACCCCAATCCCTTTGGGATTGCAAATCTCAAATTTCAGATTGCAAAAAACTTGACATCTGGTTATCTGAGATCTGACCCTTCGACGAGCTCAGGGTCATGGTGAGCGAAATCGAACCATGAAATTCCGAGCAAAGCGAGGATATGGGCCGCTAGCTCAGTTGGTAGAGCAGCTGACTCTTAATCAGCGGGTCCGGAGTTCGAGTCTCCGGCGGCCCACCAAAATATTAGGGGTGCGAGAGTGGCGGAATTGGCAGACGCACTAGACTTAGGATCTAGCGGGCAACCGTGGGGGTTCGAATCCCCCCTCTCGCACCAGAAGGCATGGAAGTTGTTCAAATCCCGATGAAGATTGATGTCGAACCAATTAGCCCAGTTCAGCGTAAGGTTCGGGTCGAACTCCCGGCAGATACTGTTAACGAGGAGTTTGTCCGTGCCTACGAGAGTCTAAGTCAGCGCACAAAGATCAAGGGATTCCGCCCTGGGAAGGCGCCACACTCCGTTCTGAAGCGCCTGTACGGGGACGAGGTTAGGGGGCAAGTGCTCCAGCGGCTGGTGGAGCGTTCCCTTGGCGAAGTCATGAGGGAGCGGGGGCTCCAGGTGGTTTCTCGTCCTGAGGTGGAGGCTAATGATTTCGAAGAGGGAAAGGCTTTTACCTTTTCAGCGCTGCTTCAGGTCAAGCCGGAGGTCGATGTCAAAAACTATTTAGGGCAGGAGGTGGAGAGGGTGAAGCTCTCGGTAGAAGAGGCGCAGATAGAAAGCGCCCTGCGCCATCTCCAGGAAACCCGTGCTCATCTCGAACCCGTGGAAGATCGTGACAACGTGGAGCGAGGAGACTTTGTGGCCATCGATTTTGTCGGCTCGGTTGATGGGAAGACGTTTCCTGGGGGAAAAGGTGAGAACTATTACGTGGAGGTAGGCGGAGGAAATGCTTTCCCGCAGTTTGAAGAGGCCCTTATTGGGTTGAAAAAGAATGGCGAACATACTATTAGCGTTGCGTATCCTGAAGATTACTTTAACCGAGAGCTGGCGGGGAAAGCGGCGGTGTTTTCCGTGATCGTTCGGGAAATCAAAAGAAAGATCCTGCCCCCTCTCGACGATGAGTTTGCCAAGGACCACGGGGAATGCGCCTCGCTTGAAGAGTTGAAGCAAAAAATTTGCGTTCGATTGGAGAACGAAGTCCAGGCGATTCAAGAGAGCAGCCTCAAAGAACAGATTCTTACCCGCTTGATTGAGGCCCATCCGTTTGAGGTCCCGCCGGCGATGGTGGATCACCAGGTCCGCTATCTCATGGAGCGGAATCAGAGCCGCCTTGCCAATCAGGGAGCAGCCTCCTCCAGGTCCGGAACGTCCGTAGAGCAGATGCGGAAGGAGATCGAGCCCCAGGCGCTGCGCCAGGTAAAGGCGACGCTGCTTATTGAAAAAATCGCCTCGCTTGAGAAAATCGAAATCTCAGACAAAGAAATCCAGGAGAAGGTTGAAGAGGTGGCCCGCTCCGTGGGCGAAAAAGGCGCAACGATACGCGAGATCTATCGCCGGGAGGATGCCCGAGAGGACCTCCGCTCGCAGATGGTCTTTGATCGGACTCTCGTTTTTTTGCTTGAGCATGCCAAAGTAAAAGAAATGGCGCCACCCATTGATGCGAAAGAGAAAAAAAGCTAAAATATTTAAATTGGGGGGAGAGTCCCTGAAAAAATGAATTTCATTCCGATCGTAGTTGAGCAAACGGGGCGAGGAGAAAGGGCCTATGATATTTATTCCCGCCTGCTCAAAGACCGGATCGTCTTTTTGGGATCGGTAATTACGGACGAGGTGGCGAACGTGGTCACCGCGCAACTGCTTTTTTTGGAATCCGAGGATCCGGAGCGGGATGTCTATTTCTATATCAACACGCCGGGGGGATCTGTAACCGCAGGCCTCGCCATTTACGATACCATGCAGTATGTTAGACCTCAGATCTCCACGGTCTGCGTGGGACAGGCCGCCAGCATGGGAGCGGTGCTTTTGGCTGCGGGGGCTAAAGGGAAGAGATATGCCCTTCCCCATTCGCGGATTATGGTCCATCAGCCCTTGGGAGGGTTCCAGGGGACGGCGGCAGACGTGGAAATTCAGGCGCGGGAGATCCTGCGTATGAGGGAGGAGCTCAACGACATTCTTATGAAGCATACGGGTCAGAGCCTTAAGAAGATCGAAAAGGATACGGACCGGGACCTCTTCATGACCGGCAAGCAGGCTCTAGAGTACGGATTGGTCGACGAGGTAATCGTGAGTCGGCCGGAAGGCAATAAGAAGTGAGTCGGGGGTACTATGCCAAAGCACGGTGATGACCGATCAGGAAATCTGGTTTGTTCTTTTTGTGGCAAGAGCCAGGACGAGGTCCGCAAGCTCATCGCGGGTCCGACGGTATACATCTGTGATGAATGCATCGATCTTTGTAACGATATCATAGCGGAGGAGTGCGATCACGAAGAGGCCCTGGCTTCTTCTTCCACTGTCCCCAAGCCGGCGGAGATTAAGAGGGTACTGGATCAGTATGTCATTGGTCAGGAGAGGGCGAAGAAGATCTTAGCGGTGGCGGTTCACAACCATTATAAGAGGATCGACAGCCAGATGGTGACGGGTGATGTGGAGCTGCAGAAGAGCAACATCCTGCTGCTTGGCCCGACGGGTTCGGGAAAAACGCTTCTGGCTCAGACTCTGGCGCGTTTTCTTCAAGTGCCTTTTACTATTGCCGATGCGACGAGCCTCACCGAGGCAGGTTATGTCGGAGAGGACGTCGAGAATATCATCCTGAATCTCCTTCAGTCGGCGGACTATGATGTGGAAAAGGCGCAGCGGGGGATCGTGTACATCGATGAGATCGATAAGATCTCGCGCAAGTCGGACAACCCCTCCATCACCAGGGATGTCTCTGGCGAGGGGGTGCAGCAGGCACTGCTGAAAATCATTGAGGGGACCATGGCAAGTGTGCCGCCCAAGGGAGGAAGGAAGCATCCGCAACAAGAATTTCTCCAGGTGGACACAACCAACATCCTCTTTCTCTGCGGCGGGGCGTTCGTCGGTTTGGAAGATATTATTCGCAGACGGACAGGGCGCAAGCGCATGGGTTTTGGCGGCGACATTGAAGAGCGGGACGGGAGACGGGCCACCGAACTGCTGCACGAGGTCCAGCCCGAGGACTTGCTAAAGTTCGGACTCATCCCGGAGTTCATTGGCCGGCTGCCTGTCCTGGCCACCCTCGATGAGCTGGACGAGACCGCGTTGGGGCGCATATTAAAGGAGCCGAAGAACGCGCTGACCAAACAATATTGTAAACTCTTTGATATGGAAAGTGTGCACCTCAAGTTTACCGAAGAGGCGCTTCGAGCGATTGCCCGTGAGGCCATGAAAAGAAAATCCGGGGCCCGGGGTCTCAGGGCGATCATGGAGAACATCATGCTCGATGTCATGTATGAAATGCCTTCCCAGCCTAATATTAAGGAAGTGATCATCTCCGAAGAGGTGGCGACCCGTAACGAGGCCCCGATTATCGTTTATAGCAAGGCGGCAGAGAGTGCATAGGGAAGGGGGGGATATGTTGTTTCGCAATGACAAGAAAGACGACAGGGACAAAGAGGCCAACGGCTTGCTGACAGGGCCTCTTCTGCCTCTTCGGGATATCATCGTTTTTCCCCATATGGTGGTGCCCCTCTTCGTGGGTCGGCAGCGCTCGATCAAGGCCCTGGAGGAAGCCACCCAGAAACAGGGACCTATTTTTTTGTCATCGCAGAAAGATGCGAAGACCAATGATCCGACGGAAAACGACATCTACCGGATCGGGGTCCTTGGAAACGTCGTCCAGATGCTGAAGCTCCCCGACGGGACGGTCAAGGTGCTGATCGAAGGGAAGAGACGAGCCAAAGTCGTGCGCTTTTTGAATCATCCGGACTTCTTTCTTGTCGAGGTGGAGGAGATCGCAGAGGTAGTGGAAAAGAATACGGAAGTGGAGGCGCTTGTCCGGGAGGTCCACAGCACCTTCGAAAACTACGTCAAGCTGAAGAGAAAGATCCCGCCCGAGATGGTCATGTCTGTTTCCTCTATCGACGATCCAGCGCGACTCGCCGATACCATCGTCGCCCATTTGGGGATCAAGCTAGAGGACCGGCAGAATCTTCTGGAGACTCTCAATGCGGCGGAACGGCTGGAGAAGGTCTTGGGTCACATGAGGGCCGAGATCGAAATCCTGGAGGTGGAGCGGCGCATTCGCTCGCGCGTTAAGAAACAGATGGAACGCTCGCAAAAGGAGTATTACTTGAACGAGCAGATGCGGGCCATCCAGAAGGAGCTGGGGGAAAAGGACGAGTTTAAGAACGAGATCCAGGAGATCGAAGAGAAGATCAAGCAGAAGAAACTATCAGCCGAGGGGAAGGACAAGGTCGAGAAAGAGTTGAAGAAGCTCAAGATGATGTCGCCGATGTCGGCTGAGGCCACCGTAGTGAGAAATTATATTGATTGGATTCTGAGTCTGCCATGGAATGAGTTCACCGATGACAAGCTGGACATCAAGGAAGCGGAAAAGATCCTGGAAGAAGACCATTACGGCTTGGAGAAAGTCAAGCAGCGCATCCTGGAGTATCTGGCTGTTCAGAGCCTGGTAGGGAAGATGAAGGGTCCGATCCTCTGTCTGGTGGGGCCTCCGGGCGTTGGCAAGACTTCCCTGGGCCGTTCCGTCGCCCGGGCGACGGGAAGGAAGTTTGTCCGGGTCTCCTTGGGGGGAGTCCGGGATGAGGCGGAGATTCGTGGTCATCGTCGCACCTATATCGGCGCGCTCCCGGGGAAGATCGTCCAGTCCATGAAGAAGGCCGGCTCCAGTAATCCGGTCTTTCTGATGGATGAGGTCGATAAGATGTCTACTGATTTTCGAGGGGATCCCTCTTCGGCGCTGCTCGAAGTGTTGGATCCAGAGCAGAACTTTGCCTTCAATGACCATTACCTGGACTTGGATTACGATCTATCGAAGGTCATGTTTATCACTACCGCGAATACCCTGGACCGTATTCCCCGACCGCTGCAGGACCGGATGGAAATTATCCGGATTGCGGGATACACGGAGATGGAGAAGCTGAGCATCGCCAAGAGATATCTGGTGGAAAAACAGCGCGAGGCCAACGGTCTGACTCTGGGGAGCATCCTGTTTACCGATAACGCCATTCTCGGACTGATCCGCCATTACACCAAAGAGGCGGGGGTGAGAAATCTGGATCGAGAGCTGGCCTCGCTCTGCCGCAAGGTCGCTGTGGAGGTAGTCAAGAAGGATAAAAGCGTCAGGGTCCAAGTCGGTGTGAAGAGTTTGCATAAATATCTGGGCCCCCAGAAATACCGATACGGGATGGTCGATGTAGAACAGAGAATCGGAGTGACGACGGGGCTGGCCTGGACCGAACTCGGGGGGGAGTTACTCGTCACGGAAGTAACGGTCATGCCCGGGAAGGGGCAGCTCATCATTACTGGTCAGTTGGGTGATGTCATGCAAGAATCGGCCCAGGCAGCGATGAGCTATGTCCGCTCCCGTGGGGAAGATCTGGGATTAGAGAAGGATTTTTACCAAAAGGTGGATGTCCATATCCACGTCCCCGAGGGCTCCATTCCCAAGGATGGACCATCCGCTGGGATCACGATGGCCACATCTCTGGTTTCCGCCCTTACCCGTATCCCGGTGCGCCATGATCTGGCGATGACCGGGGAGATTACCTTAAGAGGGAGGATCCTTCCCATCGGCGGACTGAAGGAAAAGATCTTAGCTGCTCATAGGGGGGGCATCAAAACAGTTCTGATACCCGAGGAAAACGAGAAGGATATCGAGGAAATACCTTCGACGATCTTAAAAACCGTTGAGTTGAGGCCGGTCTCCCATATGGATGAAGTGTTGAAGAAAGCGCTCATCTTAGAAGATCCCGAGAGTCTCTTTAAGAAAAAGCGGGTCTCGGCTGAAACGAGAGAGGATTCTTCCGTCTTTGAGGACAAGGAGGAAGAAAGTCCCCGGGCGGATATCTTGCCACAATAGGTCGGGCGGCCTCGGGGGTCACCCCTAAGCGGATTGACACCTGAGCTCTCATGTTGTTATAAAATAGAATACCCTGCCGGTAGGCTCGGCAGGGTGGTGAGGGGGGAAAATGACAAAGGCGGACTTGATTGATTTGGTTGCGAGTAAGGCGGATATTCCCAAACAGAAGGCAGAAGAGATTGTCAACGGGGTTTTTGATGACATCGTCGCCGCTTTGAAGAACGGGGACAAAGTTAACATTTCCGGTTTCGGAACGTTCTCGGTGTCGGAGCGCAAAGCGCGGACTGGGAGAAATCCCAAGACCGGAGAGTCGATCCAGATTGCCTCCTCTCGAGCCGCCAAGTTTAAGGCTGGTAAGACCTTAAAAGATTCCCTCAGCTAAATCACTCTCTATCATAGAGACCAGGAAGAACCTTGAGACGAATAACCGGGCATAGAGAGTCTCAAGTCTAAGGTTAGAGGCTGGTGTTTTTGGCCGGAGGGCGGTTAGCTCAGTGGGAGAGCATCGGCCTTACAAGCCGGGGGTCACAGGTTCAAATCCTGTACCGCCCACCAGAATAGCGAATGGCAAATAGTAAATGGATTATAGCTTTGGTGGTAACGGGGGGGGACTATTCGCTATTCACTATAATCTATTTTGTATTTTCGGGGTCGTAGTTCAGCTGGTTAGAACGCCGGCCTGTCACGCCGGAGGTCGCGAGTTCGAGTCTCGTCGGCCCCGCCATATTTTGGATTTATGTGTTTATGGAGCTAAGAGGGAATATGAGGACCTATCAGATGAAAAGGCAAGATGCACTTGCCCAGCGCCAATGGTATATCGTGGATGCGGAGGGAAAGGTCTTGGGCCGACTGGCCAGTGAGGTGGCTAAGGTTTTAAGGGGGAAGCACAAACCCACCTTTACGCGTCACATGGATGTGGGAGACTTTGTCGTTGTGGTTAATGCCGGGGCAGTCCGGCTGACAGGGAAAAAACTAGAGGACAAAATTTACTATCGGCATTCCGAATATCCAGGGGGCATGCGGACTACCACTGCGCAGAAAATGCTTGCAGACAAGCCCGAGGCCCTGATTCGGTTAGCGGTAAAGGGGATGTTGCCTAAAAGCCGGTTGGGGAGAAGACTCTCAACTAAGTTAAAGGTTTACGCTGGCCCGGATCATCCCCATGAGGCGCAAAAACCGCTGCCTCTGGCGCTAAAGGTTTAGGAGTAAAAATCATGGCAGAAAAGGTATTCTATGCAACCGGGAGACGGAAGACCTCCGTGGCCCGGGTGTATTTAAAAGAGGGCAAGGGAAGTATCCTGATCAATGATCAAACCTTGGAGGATTATTTTGGTCGCGAGACGGCCAGGATGATCGTTCTCCAGCCATTCCAGGTTACCCATACCCAGGGGAATTTTGATACCAAAGTCAATGTGCAAGGTGGAGGCATCTCCGGTCAGGCAGGTGCGATCCGTCACGGGATTACCCGCGCCCTCATCCAAATCAGCCTCGATTTTCGTTCCCCACTAAAAAAGGCTGGTTTCGTCACCCGCGATCCGCGTGCGGTTGAGCGGAAGAAGTACGGACGCCACAAGGCACGCAAGCGACCGCAATACTCAAAGCGTTGAATTCATCGTCTCAGAGGGTTTCTAACGGGAAACGGAAAGACCTGCGCGTGGCGGTTTTGGGCGCCACTGGCTATGCGGGCGTTGAACTGCTGCGCATTCTCATCCGTCATCCCCGTGTCCAGATCACTACTATTACCTCCCAGCAATATGCCGGGAAGCGGGTAAGCGATATCTATCCGTCGCTGACGGGTCAGTGCGATCTTATCCTGGAAGAAATCCGGATAGATCAAATAGCCTCTCGATCTGAACTTACCTTTGCCGCGCTCCCCCATGAAACCTCTATGGAGGCGGTTGCGGCCTTGATGGAGCGGGGCATGCGGGTGATCGATCTGAGCGCCGATTTTCGTCTTCATGACCCCAAGACCTACCTCCGCTGGTACGGCGTGCACAAGGCGCCGCACCTCTTGCGGGACGCCGTCTACGGCCTGACAGAGATTCGCCGGAAAGAGATCGGCAAAGCCCAGCTCGTTGCTAATCCGGGCTGTTATCCCACCGGAGCCGTGCTTGGCTTAGCCCCCCTCTTTGTTGAAAAAATGGTTCAGGGAACCGTGCTCATCGATGCCAAGTCCGGAGTCACGGGGGCCGGGAGGAGCAGCGCGGTCGATCTCTCCTTCAGCGAGGTCAACGAAAACTTCAAGGCCTATAATGTCGGCGTTCATCGTCATATCCCTGAAATCGAACAGGAGTTAAGCCAGATCGCCAAGCGACCGGTCTTGGTTCTTTTTGCGCCTCATTTGGTGCCTATGAGCCGGGGGATTCTTTCCACGATGTACGTCGAACTTAAAAAAATTCTCGACGGCGAAAGACTCGCCAAGATCTACAAAGATTTTTATCGTGGAGATCCTTTCATTCGTATCCTGCCTACAGGTTCTTTTCCCCAAACCAAAGAGGTCCGCGGCTCCAACGACTGTGCCATTGGGTTTCGCTACGATCCCCGGGTCAAGCGTCTCGTGGTGATCACGGCGATTGACAACTTGGTCAAGGGAGCGGCGGGCCAGGCTGTGCAAAATATGAATCTGATGTACGGGTGGCCTGAAACTGAAGGGCTCAGGGGAATAGCCTTGATCCCTTAGGGATGCCCTTTATTCCTCTGCAGTAGAGAAAAAGAGTCCCACGAAGGCTAGGATCAGATTGGGAAGCCAAGCCGCTACCAGCGGAGGTAACGCTCCGCTGTGACCGAGCGAGACGCTAAAGGCCAGGACAAACCAGTAGCCAAAGCCGATCAGCATCGAGAGCCCGAAACTGAGGGCCAGGCCCCCCCCTGGGCCATGCCGGAGGGCAAAGGGGATGGCCAGGAGGACCATGAGGGGGGAAACCAGGGGAAGCGCCAACTTTACCTGGAGATCGACCTCGTCTTGCACCGTGTCGAAGCCCTTTGCCTGGAGATCCGCAATTTGTTTGCGCAAATCGAAGAAGCTGAACTCTTCTGCCTCGCGCGCAAGCAGCTTAAAATCCTCTGGAGTCTCCGCGAGGGGGAGGGAGGTGTTGAGTGGTTGCTGGGTCATCTGACCATTCGGCAGGAAGAGCCATTCCGTACCTTCCTTGGCCTCCCAGCGCGTGCCATTCCAGCGTGCCCGTGGGACCACGATCAGCCCTCTCGGCGTGAAGTCCCGATTCAAGAGATAAATGGTGACGCCTTCCAGGACAATCTTTTTCGTGTCGAAATGATCCACGCTGATGAAAGACCCCTCTCCGCGCATCCAAATATCCTTGGTCCCAATGAGATTCTTGGGTTGTTTTTTCTTTACTTCTGTTTTGTAGATGGTTTGGGCCTTCTGGGTGAATATTGGAACTAGCGCCTCGTTCCAGAAAAAGGCGATAATGCAAATCAAGAAGGAGAGCAGAAACAGGGGCAACGCAATGCGGCGGAGGCTCATACCACTGGAGCGCATGGCCGTTATCTCTTGTGTTCGGGACAACATCCCGAAGGTGAAAAACGTGGAGAAGAGGGCGGCGAAGGCGAACAGGCGCGAGAGCAAGAGGGGAATCTTGTAGAGAAAGTATCTGACCGAGGTCCATAAGGGCGCGCCTGCCTGCAGGAGGGTATCGATCCGGTCGAAAAAATCTACGATAAGGTATAAAACCGTAGTGCATAAAAGACTGACGGCGAAGATCCTGATAAAGCCGCGTGCGAGGTAGCGGTCTAGGATGCCCCCTATGGGCAGCAACGCCGTGCGACTGGTTTTTTCCGTGGCCACGTTAATAATCTCTCTGCAGATAGCGAGCGAGCCTTCGATTCAAGTATGAGGATAGATCTTCCAACTTGTTTTGGATAAGAAGGGGTGACTCCTTCAGCGCTTTTCCGAACAGGCGAATCGCAATCAATCCCACGACCGTATTAGGGAGCCAAAGGGCGAAGGCCGCGGGCAGGATATCCCTTTCCCCTAGCGCCTTTCCTATGGAAAGTAGGCCGTAGTAAACGAGCAGCCAAGACAGGCACAAGGCAAATCCCCAGGACCGACCGGCGCGCGAGCGTGTTGGTATCATGACCAGAGCTACGCCGAGAAGACTCAGCACCAGGGGAGCGAAGGCGGAGGAGAATCTCTGATGGAGCTCAATCAGTTCCGCAGTCGGCTTGAGGCCCTGTTCTTCTTTAAGCTGGATCGCCTTTCCTAAACGCCGGAGCGACATCTCCTTGGGACCCCGCTCCTTTTTCCGAATGGGACCGAATGCCTCCTCGGGGTCCAGCTTGAAGTCATAGGTGTTGAATCGGGTCTGGCTGAAACTCGGCCGTTTTTTTTCCCGTTCGTAGACGGTGCCGTCGAAGAGCTTCAAACTTATGCTTTTGGACTCTTCGTCTGACAGAATCAGGGCTACCTTGGCAAAAATGACGTCTTCCCTTGCCGGGTTGCGCCGGTCCACGATGAGCACGCCTTGAGAGGTATCCCCCGGCGGAATGACCTCTTCCGCGTAGATAAGGATTTGAGGAAAGTCATCATTGAAGACCTTCTCTCGCAGCGCAGTTCCTACGCGGTTCTTGGCAATGTTGAAGAGTTCTCTCTTCAATGCCAGATTGGCTGCGGGTCGGACCATGGTGGTGAGCAGGAGGGTGATCAAAGAAATAAATAGGGCGACGGTCCCTATGGGGAGTAGGACTTGAATAGGGCTAATTCCCGAGGCCTTTAGGGCAAGAAGCTCATGGTCGCTCGAGAGCCTCCCCAGACCCAGAAAGATCCCGAGCAATAGAGCCATGGGTACGGTCATTTCTAAAAAGGTAGGCAGGATCAAGGCAAACAGTTTGCCAATCTCCAGGAAGGGAACCCCACGAGTCACCACCAGCTCGACCAATTTTAGAATGCGAGCGATGAGGAGTATAATGGTGAAGGCCGAGAGTCCCAACAGGAAGGGGGGAAGGATCTCAGACACTATATAGCCGGTCAGGGTCCGTTTCACTGTGGCAACATGTTATCTGGTGGATCATTTTTTGTAAAATGCTTCTGAATTAAAAAGGATGTCTTCGTGGAAGGGAACGAAAAAACTCGCTGCTATTTTGGTGTCAATCCGGTCGCGGAAAAATTGCGGAGTTCTCCTAAAGAAGTCTTCGAGGTCATGATGATCAGGAGCGGGCAACCGCGAGCGGCCCTGCGTGCGATCCACGATGAAGCCAGGCGCCAAGGAATCCCGATTCGTTACGTTGAGCCAGGGGCGCTGGATCGCCTGGCCGATGGTGGAAAGCATCAAGGAGTGGTGGCTAAAGTGGCATCTTATGCCTATCGCTCTTTTTCGGACCTGCTTCAAGAGCTATCCTCAACACCCGGGCACGATATGGTCCTGCTCTTGGACGGGCTTACGGACCCGCGAAATTTCGGTGCGCTTTTGCGCACCGCCGAGGCTGTAGGGGTCCGTCATGTAGTGATTCCGAAGGATCGCTCGGTTGGGGTGACGCCCGCGGTCGTGAAAACCTCCGCTGGGGCAGTTCACCATCTGCGGATTTATCGTGTCTCCAATCTCAGGCAGGCGATCCTTAGCTTGAAACAAGGAGGTTACTGGGTGGTCGGCCTGGATGCTGAGGCGCAGGAAGATCTTTATAAAAGGATCTATCCGGAGAAGCTGCTGGTAGTTTTGGGGGCCGAAGGGAGCGGAATCCGCCCTTTGATCCGCCAGGAGTGTGATTTTTTGGTTTCTATACCTATGCGGGGGAAAATTGCCTCGCTAAACGTGGCCGTTGCGGGGGGGGTTTTCCTCTACGAGCTGCTGAGGCAGCAAAGGCAGTTGTGAGGGAAGGAAAGGGCTGCCATTAGCGATGGAGCCCAGGTTAAGGGCGACTAGTAGAGATTTTTATAGCGGGGGGGCTTGACATTAGAACGGGAAGGTGTTTTATATATCAGTTTGCAATATACACTAGTCTTAATCGCTGTCATTTGCCTTAAGGGTTAGGTCCAAACTATTTATACAGCGGGCTTCTCCATCGCCAATTTTTAAGGCGAGCAAGGGATTTTTTTGCATTGGCGCGTGCAATTACCTTTTTCGCAGACAAAGCTGGCGTAGCTCAACGGTAGAGCAGCTGATTTGTAATCAGCAGGTTGTAGGTTCAACTCCTATCGCCAGCTCCAGATCGAGAGTTCGGGTTGCTGACCGAGTGGGATGCTGCCAAACCCTTAGGCTCGGGGTGCTTAGCTTAATGGATTTGTTTTCGAGGTAGAGAAGGAGAGGTTCCCGAGTGGCCAAAGGGAGCAGACTGTAAATCTGCCGCCGTACGGCTTCGGAGGTTCGAATCCTCCCCTCTCCACCATTTAAATGCGGGAATAGCTCAGTTGGTAGAGCGCGAGCCTTCCAAGCTCGGGGTCGCGGGTTCGAGTCCCGTTTCCCGCTCCAGTTTGTGTATGGCTTACGACTGAAATGCCCAGGTAGCTCAGTCGGTAGAGCACGTCCTTGGTAAGGACGAGGTCAGCGGTTCAATCCCGCTCCTGGGCTTTTGCCCGGAACCTTGGCGGAGAAATACATCGTTTAAAGAGCCCAGACGGGTATAAGGGAATGAGTGAACGGCAAACCAATTAGGAGGAGGACATGAGCAAACAGAAATTTGAGCGGAAGAAGCCGCATCTGAATGTTGGGACAATCGGTCACGTGGATCATGGAAAGACCACCTTGACTGCTTCCATCACTAAGGTGCTGGAGAAAAAGGGCCTGGCGAAATTCATGGCCTATGACCAGATTGATAAGGCCCCGGAAGAAAGAGAGAGGGGCCTCACAATCAATATTGCCCATGTGGAGTATGAGACCTCAAATAGACATTACGCCCATGTGGATTGCCCAGGCCATGCGGACTATGTGAAGAATATGATCACCGGTGCGGCCCAGATGGACGGCGCTATTCTTGTGGTTTCCGCCGCGGACGGTCCTATGCCGCAGACCCGTGAGCATATTTTATTGGCACGCCAAGTCGGGGTTCCAGCTATTGTGGTATTTCTCAACAAGGCCGACATGGTGGACGATAAGGAGCTCTTAGATCTCGTAGAGCTGGAGGTCAGGGAGTTGTTATCCAAGTATAAGTTCCCTGGTGATGACACGCCGGTCGTCGTTGGTAGCGCGTTGAAGGCCCTAGAGTGCGGCTGTGGCAAGGAAGATTGCCCCAACTGTGGGGGGGTGCTCAAGTTAATGGCCGCTGTGGATAGCTATATCAAGGAGCCGGTGCGGGATATCGATAGGCCGTTCATTATGCCAGTGGAAGATGTCTTTACCATCAGTGGTCGTGGTACGGTGGTAACCGGCCGGGTGGAGAGGGGCATCGTCCACGTGGGTGATGAGGTGGAGATTGTGGGGTTTAAGGCTACCCAAAAGACTGTCGCTACGGGGGTTGAGATGTTCCGTAAGCTTTTGGACGAAGGGCGGGCTGGAGACAACATCGGAGTACTGCTTAGAGGAACTAAACGGGAAGAGATCGAAAGGGGTCAAGTATTGGCTAAGCCGGGAAGCATCACGCCACATACCCAGTTCAATGCTGAGGCCTATGTCCTGACGAAGGAAGAGGGGGGAAGACACACCCCGTTTTTCAATGGGTATCGGCCCCAATTCTATTTCCGCACCACCGACGTGACCGGAGTTGTGAAATTGTCTGAAGGAACCGAAATGGTCATGCCCGGAGACAATGTCAATGTGGAAATAACCTTGATAACCCCTATTGCTATGGATGAGGGGTTGAGATTCGCGATCCGGGAGGGAGGCAGGACGGTGGGGGCTGGCGTAGTAACCAAGATTATCCAGTAGTGTCCGAGAGAGGGAGAGGCCATGCGTGAGCTGATCGGCTTTGCCTGTGATCAATGTAAGCGAAAGAACTATACGAACTCGAAGAACCGAAAGACGACTACGGACAAGTTATCCTTTAAAAAATTCTGTCCTTTCTGCCGGACTCATACCCTGCATCGAGAGGTCAAACTGTAGAGGAGAACCAGGGTCAGTAGCTCCAACTGGCTAGAGCGCCGGACTCCAAATCCGGTTGTTGCAGGTTCGAGTCCTGCCTGACCCGCCATCACATCGCGTTCGGCACTCTCATGGGAGAATGGATACAGAAAGCTCGGGATAGTTTTTCGCACTTGGTGAAGTTCTTTAAAGAGGCCTGGCAGGAGTTGAAAAAGGTCCATTGGCCCTCTCGGAAAGAAACCTATGCGGCGACCTTGCTCGTCGTGATTGTTGTTTTGATGATTGCGCTCTTTCTAGCTTTAGTAGATTTTGGCCTGACGCGAGCGATTCAGGCTATCGTCAGTTAAATTTTAGCAGGTCATCCTGTATGGCAAAGAAATGGTACGTGGTACATACCTTCTCGGGTTTCGAGCAGAAGGCCAAGGCAGCCTTGGAGGAGAGGATCAGGACGCTTGGCAAGCAGGAATATTTTGGGGAGATCTTGGTCCCGGTGGAGAAGGTAGTGGAGTTGGTCAAGGGAAAAAAGAAGACTTCCTCAAGGAAGTTTTTCCCTGGCTACATCCTGGTGCAAATGGAGCTCAACGACGAAACATGGTATGTCGTCAAAGAGACTCCGAAGGTGACAGGATTTGTGGGGGGAACCACAAACCCTTCATCGGTTAGCGATGAAGAAGTCAAGGCCATCACTCAGCAGATGGAGGATGGGGCCATCAAGCCTAAACCTCGGGTCCTTTTTTCCGTCGGGGAGAGCGTTAAGGTCGTCGATGGTCCCTTCGCCGATTTTAATGGGGTCGTGGAGGATGTGCGGCCAGACAAAGGCAGGCTCAGGGTGCTGATCAGCATCTTTGGCCGCGCGACCCCGGTGGAATTGGAATTTGTTCAGGTGGAAAGCAACTGAGAAGACAGCAATCAGCGGTCAGCTTTCAGGTTTTAGCTGATAGCTGATAGCTGAAGGCTAATCGCTTGAAAGCTATTTTATGGCAAAAAAGGTTATCGGGGAAGTTAAACTTCAGATCCCGGCGGGACAAGCTAATCCGAGCCCTCCGGTAGGGCCGGCCTTAGGCCAGCGTGGGGTCAATATTATGGAGTTTTGCAAGGCCTTCAACGCTGCGACCCAGTCACAACAGGGAATGATCATCCCGGTGATCGTTACGGTCTATGCGGACCGTTCCTTCACTTTTGTCACTAAGACCCCGCCGGCCTCCGTTCTGCTGAAGAAGGCGGCTGGTGTGGAGAAAGGGTCGAGTGAGCCGGGCAAAGTGAAGGTCGGAAAGGTAACCAGGGCCCAAGTACGTGAAATTGCCCAGATTAAATTACGCGATCTCACCGCCAAGGATCTGGAAGCCGCGGAGAAGACTGTGGAAGGAACTGCCAGGAGTTTGGGTTTAGAGATCGAAGACTGAGGTTCGGGGGAAAAATGAAACGCAGAGGAAAAGGCTATCGTGCCGGATTGGCAAAGGTGGATCGTACCCAGAGATATCTCTTGGAAGAAGGGTTGCGCTTGGTGAACGAGACGGCCCGGGCTAAGTTTGATGAGACCGTGGAGATGGCAGTCCGGTTAGGGGTCGACCCAAGGCAGGCAGATCAAAATGTTCGAGGGACCGTGGTGCTTCCGCATGGGATGGGGAAAGCAGTGCGGGTACTGGCCTTCGCCAAAGGGGAGAAGGAGAGGGAGGCCCAGGAAGCGGGAGCGGACTTTGTCGGGGCAGAGGATCTGATCAAGAAAATAAGCGAAGGGTGGCTCGACTTTGACAAGGCGGTCGCTACCCCGGACATGATGGGGGTGGTTAGCAGGATCGGCAAGATTCTCGGACCTAGGGGTCTCATGCCCAATCCCAAGACCGGGACGGTGTCCCTGGATATCGCCAAGGCGGTAAAAGAGATCAAGGCTGGGAAGCTGGAGTTTAGAGTTGATAAGGCAGGAATAATTCATGTGCCTATCGGTAAGGCTACCTTTGGTGCCGAGAAGCTATTAGACAATGCCAGGACTGTCTTGACCTCGATCCTGCGAGCGAAACCTGCTTCCGCCAAGGGCAACTATGTTTTGGGAGTGACCCTTTCCACCACTATGGGGCCAGGGGTCAAGATCGATTTGTCTCAGGTTAGGGCGCTGGCAGCGTAGGCTTTAAGGAGAAAACGGCATGGCTGAGTTAGCGATGAAGGCGTCGATCGAGGAAAAAGCCAAGAGCGTCGCCGCAGTTCAGGAGAAGTTTAAGGCAGCCAAGATGGCCATCGTTACTGAATATCGGGGTCTGACGGTGGCACAGATGACACGGCTTCGTCGGGAGATCCGTAAGGCCTCGGGGGAGTACCAAGTGATCAAGAATACCTTGGTACGTCGTGCCCTAAAAGATTCCCCCTACGGTTCTTTGGATCGTCTCCTCGAGGGGCCGACCGGTTGGATTTTTGGCTATGAGGATCCGATAACGCTCTCCAAGACCTTAGTCAAATTTATCGAAGAGAATGAGAAGCTGGCAATCAAAGGAGGACTGTTCGAGGGCGAGTTCATGGATCAGGCAAAGGTGAAGGTCTTGGCCCAGATGCCCAGTCGTCCGGAACTCCAGGCCAAGCTCCTTGCCCTCATGCAGGCTCCTGCGGTTCAACTCCTCCGTCTCATCCAGGAGCCGGGAGCGAGGGTGGTACGGCTCGTCGAAACGCTACGCAAGGGGAAATCGGAAGCTTAATTTCTAAATCCTAGTGAAATTTATAGAAAGGGGAAGGACCCATGGCGGAAGTAACGAAAGAACAGGTGAAGGACTTTATTAAGAACATGTCGCTGATGGATGCAGCAGCTTTGGTCAAGGAGCTGGAGGGTGAACTGGGGGTGAGCGCAGCGGCGCCGGTAGCCATCGCCGCCGCTGCGGCTGGACCAGCGGCTGCTCAAGAAGAGAAGACGGAATTCGACGCTATCCTAACCGAAGTTGGGGAAAAGAAGATCCAGGTCATCAAGGTGGTGCGTGAGCTCACTAGTCTAGGCCTAAAAGAGGCGAAGGATCTGGTGGACGGCGCACCTAAGGCGATTAAGGAAGGCGTTTCCAAGGCCGAGGCCGAGACAGTCAAGAAAAAAATCGAAGAGGTGGGAGGCAAGGTCGAGATTAAATAGGCCTTTGTCCCCCAACGTTTTCCTTGCTGATTCTTAACGGCTTATTTGAAGAGGAGTAATCATGGCATTTCAAGTGGCCCACAATGTAAGGTATCGCCGCAATTTTGGTAGGATTAGGAAGATTATCGATCTTCCCTACCTGATTGAAATCCAGAAAAACTCCTACGACCTCTTTCTGCAAAAAGATGTCCTACCGAACCAGCGACAGGGCATAGGACTTCAAGAGGTTTTTAAATCTGTTTTTCCCATCAAGGACTTCAATGAGACGGCCTCTCTGGAGTTCGTGGGTTATAGTCTCGGTGAGCCGAAGTATGACGTGGAAGAATGTCACCAGCGCGGGATGACATATGCGGCTCCTTTAAAGGTTACGGTGCAGCTGGTTCTGTGGGACGTGGACCCTCAGACCGGTAGTCGGACCATCAAGAACGTTAAGGAACAAGAGGTATATTTTGGCGAGGTTCCGTTAATGACCAAGAATGGAACCTTTATGGTCAACGGGACAGAGCGCGTTATCGTGAGTCAGCTCCATCGCTCACCCGGGGTATTTTTCGAGCACGATAAGGGAAAGACCCATGCCAGTGGTAAGCTCCTTTACTCCGCCCGAGTCATCCCTTACCGGGGTTCCTGGCTCGATTTTGAGTTTGATCCGAGAGATATCCTTTATGTCCGCATCGACAGGCGCCGCAAGTTCCATGCCACGGTTCTGCTCAGGGCTTTGGGAATGACCACCGAAGACCTGCTCAACTATTTTCACAAGACCGATACCATCGTGTTTGAGGGGAGAAAGCCGCTCTTGGTCTTCAAGCCTGATCACCTGGTTGGAATTAAGGCGGGTTCCGACGTCCGTGATCCGAAGAGCAACGAGCTCATCGTGAGGGAAGGAAAAAAGTTTACCCGACCTTTGATCCGTCAGATGGAACTCTCCCGCATCAAGCATGTTGCGGTTGCCTGGGAGGATGTCCTCGGGCGAGTCGCCGCGCACAACATCGTGGATCCTGAGAACCGCAAGGTCTTGGTAGAATGTAACCAGGAGATCACCCAGGAGAGACTGGATCTTATCCGAGAAAAGGGGCTCAGCGAAATTGAGGTTCTCTTCATTGATGATTCCCGCGTAGGTCCCCATTTGCGCAATACTTTGCTGCAGGACAGGCTTGATCAACTGTCCCAGGATAAGGAAGAGAATAAAAAGCAAGAAAAAGCAATAGAACACTCCATACTTGAAATTTACCGCCGTCTCCGACCTGGAGACCCGCCCACCAAAGACTCGGCCACTAACTTCTTTAACAATCTCTTTTTCAATCCCGATCGCTACGATCTCTCCAAGGTGGGAAGGCTCAAGTTAAACCACAGGCTCAAGCTCAGCGTGCCTTTAGAACAGGGGACGTTGCGCAAGGAAGATATCCTGGAGGTGGCTCGTTACCTCATGGAGCTTAAAAACGGGAACGGTTCCGTGGACGATATTGACCATCTTGGAAATCGGCGGGTGCGAGCGGTGGGCGAGCTCGTCGAGAACCACTTCCGCGTGGGGCTGGTAAGAATGGAAAGAGCCATCAAGGAGAAGATGAGCCTCCAGGACATCGAGACGCTGATGCCCCAGGAGCTGATCAACTACAAGCCCGTCTCCGCGGCCCTGAAAGAGTTTTTTGGCTCCAGCCAACTCTCCCAGTTCATGGATCAGACCAACCCTCTCTCGGAGATTACCCACAAGCGTCGCCTCTCGGCACTGGGTCCGGGAGGTTTGACCCGTGAGAGGGCGGGATTCGAGGTCCGGGACGTTCATCCCACCCATTATGGTCGAGTTTGCCCGATTGAAACCCCTGAGGGTCCCAATATCGGTCTCATCGCCTCTCTTACTACCTATGCGAGGGTGAACGAGTACGGTTTCATCGAGACGCCGTACCGCGAGGTGGAAAATAGTCGCGTCACCGATCGCATCCGCTATCTCTCCGCTCTGGAAGAGGAGGATCATGTGATCGCCCAGGCCAATGCGCCGATCGACAGCCGGGGCACGTTCACGGCGGATCTTGTTTCAGCGCGCAAGGGTGGCGAATTTGTGATGGCCCGACCGGAAGAGGTGGATTTCATGGACGTCTCGCCGAACCAGTTGGTGAGCGTGGCTGCCTCCCTCATTCCCTTCCTGGAAAATGACGATGCCAACCGTGCGCTCATGGGTTCCAACATGCAGCGCCAGGCGGTCCCCTTGCTCCGTACCGAGGCTCCTTTAGTCGGAACTGGAATGGAGAAGGTGGTGGCGCGTGATTCCGGCGTGACCGCGGTTGCTAAACGTGATGGTGTGGTGGAAAGCGTCGACTCCACCCGAATTGTCGTCAAGGCCGATCGACCCTCCGGGGCACACCGGGATACGGGAGTGGATATCTACAACCTGGTGAAGTACCAGCGATCCAATCAAAATACCTGCATCAACCAGAGACCCATCGTGGTCGTGGGGGATCATGTGAAGGCGGGGGATGTTATTGCCGATGGACCATCTACCGAGATGGGCGAGCTGGCCTTGGGTCGCAATGTCATGGTCGCGTTGATGCCCTGGGGAGGATATAATTTTGAGGATTCCATTCTGATCAGCGAGCGCGTGGTCAAAGAGGATGTTTTTACCTCCATTCACATCGAGGAGTTTGAGTGCGTCTCCCGGGACACCAAGCTTGGGCCTGAGGAGATCACGCGTGATATCCCCAATGTTGGCGATGAGGCGTTAACGGACCTCGATGAGAGCGGCATCACCCGCATCGGGGCAGAGGTGAAGCCGGGGGATATTCTGGTGGGTAAGATCACGCCCAAAGGAGAGACCCAGCTCTCTCCCGAAGAAAAACTCCTGCGCGCCATCTTCGGAGAAAAAGCCGGCGAGGTGCGGGATACCTCGCTCAGGGTTCCGCCTGGAGTGGAAGGGACGGTCATCAACGTGCGGATTTTCTCCCGTAAGGGGCTGGGTAAGGATGAGAGGAGCCGGGTCATTGAAGATGAGGAGATCAGCCACCTGAAGAAGGATCAGCATGACGAGGTGCGCATCATCCAGGAGGGGGCGCTGAAGCGCCTCAAAAAGCTCCTGGTGGGCCGCCGCACGGCCGCACGCCTCAGCGATGACAACCGGAAGGTTCTTCTTAACAAAGGGAAGGAGATCACGGAGGAGGAGTTGGAGGAGATCCCGCTGGCCTATTGGGGGGAGATCCGGGTCGATAATGAATCGGTGGAAGCCGAGCTTAAGCGCATCGTGGAAAGCGCCACGGAACAAGTGGAGCTGATCAAAATGGTCTTTCAGGACAAGATCAATAAGCTCAAGGGCGGAGATGAGCTTCCCCCTGGGGTCATCCGGATGGTCAAGGTCTTTGTCGCTATCAAGCGGAAGCTGCAGGTGGGAGATAAGATGGCCGGACGCCACGGCAACAAAGGGGTCATTTCGCGTATCCTGCCAGAGGAGGACATGCCCTTTTTAGAGGATGGGACCCCGGTCGATATTGTGTTGAACCCCTTGGGAGTTCCTTCCAGGATGAACGTGGGGCAGATTCTGGAGGCCCATCTGGGCTGGGCCGCTCGCAGTCTAGGGCAGCAGATCGATGAGCTATTGAACAATGGCCGTCCGGACGTGGATAGTCTTCGCCGTCGCCTGAAAGAATTCTTGTCCTCCCGCGAGGTCAATGAGTTCGTCGAGGAACTCAAAGATCAGGATGTAATAAGGCTGGCGCAAAAATACTGCAAGGGCATTCATCTGGCCTCTCCCGTTTTTGACGGCGCCACCGAGGAGGAGATCTTCAATCTCCTGCGCAAGGCCGGGCTCCCGGCTACCGGACAGGTAACTCTCCACGATGGCCGGACCGGGGAGCCGTTCGACCAGAAGGTTACGGTGGGGATCATGTATATCATGAAGCTGCACCACTTGGTGGACGATAAGATCCATGCGCGCTCAACCGGCCCCTATTCTCTGGTTACCCAGCAACCCCTAGGTGGAAAAGCACAGTTCGGCGGGCAGCGGCTCGGAGAGATGGAGGTCTGGGCCCTGGAAGCCTACGGGGCTGCTTACACACTCCAGGAGATGCTGACGGTTAAATCGGATGACGTGGTGGGCCGGACGCGAATGTACGAGGCCATCGTGAAAGGGGATAATCTCCTCGAGCCCGGTTTGCCGGAGTCCTTCAATGTCATGCTTAAAGAATTACAGAGTCTGGGTCTGGACGTGAGCCTGGTGGAGGAAAAATAGGAAGCACCGCATGCTGTTCCTCAAACTATAATAGGTGGACCTTATGGAAGATCTGTTCAATCTCTTTGAAAAGCCTAAAAATCCACTTAGCTTCAATGCTATTAAAATCTGTCTCGCCTCTCCAGAAAAGATCCGCTCTTGGTCCCATGGGGAGGTAAAGAAACCCGAAACCATCAACTACCGGACGTTTAAGCCGGAACGCGACGGTCTTTTTTGCGCCAAGATCTTTGGTCCGACCAAAGATTACGAGTGCAACTGTGGCAAGTATAAAAGGATGCGCCATCGGGGTGTGGTTTGCGAGAAGTGCGGGGTGGAGGTGATTCAATCGAAAGTCCGCCGGGAGCGGATGGGACACATTGAGCTGGCCACGTCGGTCGTCCACATCTGGTTCTTAAAAAGTCTGCCCAGCCGCATCGGCGCGCTTCTCGATATGTCGCTCAAGGACATCGAGAAAATCCTCTATTTTGAATCCTATATTGTGATCGATCCGGGAACGACCCCCTTGCAATACAAGGAGCTGCTCACTGAGGCCCGTTACCGCAAGGCCCTAGAGGAATACGGCCCGAACTTCACCGCGGAAATGGGGGCTGATGCGGTTCGTAAGCTGCTTAAGACCGTAGATGTTCAGAAGCTGTCCGAAGAGCTGCACCAGGAAATGCGGGATACCAATTCCGAGGTGCGGCGCAAGAAGATGGCGAAACGGCTAAAAGTAATTAACGCCTTTAAAAACTCGGGGAACCGTCCGGAATGGATGGTCCTTGAGGTGGTCCCGGTGATCCCTCCGGATCTGCGCCCGCTTGTACCTCTGGACGGAGGTCGATTTGCCACTTCCGATCTCAACGATCTCTATCGTCGCGTGATCAATCGCAACAACCGCCTCAAGCGGCTTATGGAACTCAGCGCCCCGAATATGATTATCCGCAACGAGAAGCGCATGCTGCAGGAGGCTGTCGACGCGCTGTTTGACAACGGTCGGAGGGGAAGGGCGATCACCGGTCAGAACCGGCGGCCGCTCAAGTCTCTTAGCGACATGCTGAAGGGGAAAACCGGGCGCTTCCGGCAGAACCTTCTGGGAAAGAGGGTGGATTACTCCGGTCGCTCGGTGATCGTGGTTGGTCCAGAGCTCCGATTGCATCAGTGCGGGCTACCCAAGAAGATGGCCCTGGAGCTATTCAAACCTTTTATCTACAACAAACTAGAGGAGAGAGGATACGTCACCACGATCAAGAGCGCAAAGAAGATGGTGGAAAAGGAGCGGCCGGAGGTCTGGGATATCCTGGATGAGGTGATTCGGGAACATCCTGTGCTGCTCAACCGGGCTCCGACCCTACATCGGCTCGGCATCCAGGCGTTTGAGCCGATTCTCATAGAAGGAAAGGCGATTCAGTTGCACCCCTTGGTGTGCGCAGCTTACAACGCTGATTTCGACGGGGATCAGATGGCGGTCCATGTTCCCCTCTCCGTCGAGGCTCAGGTCGAGGCGCGGGCCCTGATGATGTCGACCAACAATATTCTCTCGCCCGCCAATGGCAAACCGATCATCGTTCCGACGCAGGATATCGTCCTGGGTCTTTATTACATGACAAGAGAGCGGCCGAATGCCAGAGGTATAGGTTGCCTCTTTGCCAATGTGCAGGAAGTGCGCATCGCCTACGATCAGGGCGAGGTGGACCTCCAGGCCAGGATTACAGTTCGCATCAACAAGGAGCGGATCGAAACGACGGTCGGCCGAATCCTTCTTTATGAAGTGGTTCCCCCCGAGATCGCTTTTCAGGAAGTCAATCGGGTGATGAAGAAGAAGGAGCTCGCCAACCTGATCGAACTAAGCTATCGGCTCGCGGGGAATAAGGCCACCGTCATCTTCGCCGATAAGCTTAAGGATATCGGATTTCATTATGCGACCAGGGCGGGGATATCGATTGCGATCAAGGATATGGCGATCCCTGCCGGCAAAGGGGAGCTGCTCAAGAAGGCGTACGAGGATGTGCGCGAGATTGAGGAGCAGTACAAAAATGGGCTGATCACGGACGGCGAGCGTTACAACAAGGTGGTCGATATCTGGGCCGAAGTAACGGACCGGATCGCTGATGAAATGCTGCGTGATCTCGGCACCGAGAGCCTCACGGACGAAAAGGGACATAAGGTTACCGTCCCCAGCTTCAACCCGATTTTTATGATGGCGGATTCGGGCGCCCGAGGCAGTGCCCAACAAATTCGCCAGCTCGCAGGGATGCGCGGACTCATGGCCAAGCCTTCCGGAGAGATCATTGAAACTCCCATCACGGCCAATTTCAGGGAAGGGCTGACAGTGCTGCAGTACTTTATCTCCACCCACGGGGCGCGCAAAGGGTTAGCGGACACGGCTCTCAAGACCGCGAACTCGGGATACCTCACGCGTCGTCTTGTTGACGTCGCCCAGGACGCGATTATTTTGGAAGATAACTGCGGGACGCTAGATGGAATCGAAATAATGCCATTGATGGAGGGGGGCGAGATCATCGAACCCCTTGGGGAGCGCGTGCTGGGTAGGGTCGCGTTGGAAGATGTCAAGGATCCGTTCACCGGCGAAGTAATCGTCAAATCCAATCAGGAGATTGACGAGGATCTCGTCCAGCGCATCGAGGATGCCGGTCTGGAGCGTATTAAAATTCGATCCGTGTTGACCTGTCAGTCCAAGCGGGGAGTTTGCGTGATGTGTTATGGACGTGACCTGGCCCGCGGCCACAATGTCACCCACGGTGAGGCTATCGGTGTGATCGCTGCCCAGTCCATTGGAGAGCCGGGGACACAGCTCACCATGCGGACCTTCCATATCGGGGGAACCGCCAGTCGAAGGGCGGAGCAGACTACCCTGGAGTCCCGCAACGACGGCGCCCTTAAGTTCATCAACGTCAGCACGGTTGTCAATAAGGACGGGGATTTCGTGGTGATGAACCGAAACGGCGAAATCGCCATCGTTGATTACCCGGAAGGGGAGAAAGGGAGAGAGCGAGAGCGGGAGCGGTACCCGGTAGTGTACGGCGCGAAGTTCAAGAAGAAAGACGGTTCGAAGATCAAGGCGGGCGAACTCCTAGCGGAGTGGGATCCCTATACGATTCCGATCCTTACCGAAGTGGGCGGGACAGTGAAGTTCGGCGACGTTATCCAGGCGATAACAATGGAAGAGAAGGTGGATGAGCGGACCGGCCTCTCGACCAAGGTCATTATTGACTCTAAAGACGTGGATAAGCGTACACGGATTTCGATCAAGGATGTGAAAGGGAAGACGACCCGTCTGTCGCAGACCATGGAGGCGCGCTATCTCTTGCCGGTTGGTGCGCACATCAATGTTCAAGATGGGCAAACCGTATCCGCCGGGGATGCGTTGGCCAAGATCCCGCGCGAGACCACCAAGACTAAGGACATCACCGGTGGTCTCCCCAGGGTGGCTGAGTTGTTTGAGGCCCGTAAACCCAAGGAGTTTGCCGTCATTAGCGAGATTGACGGCGTTGTCTGCTTTGGCAAAGATACCAAGGGGAAACGAAAGGTCGTGATTAATCCGGAAGTCGGAGAACCCAGGGAGTATTTGATCCCGAAGGGGAAGCACATCGGCGTCCATGAGGGAGATCGGGTCAAGGCGGGAGAACCCTTGATGGACGGCTCGTCCAATCCCCACGACATTCTCAACATCCTCGGGGAGAAGGCACTGGCCAAGTACCTGGTGGATGAGGTCCAGGAGATCTATCGGCTTCAAGGAGTGCGGATTAATGACAAGCACATCGAAGTGATCGTGCGGCAAATGCTCCGTCGCGTCCGGATCAAGGAAGTTGGGGATGCCGATTTTCTTGTCGGGGATCAAGTGGAAAAGGGGCGTTTCGAAGAGGAGAATCAGAAAGTGCTCGCCCAGGGTGGAAAACCGGCTGTGGCGGAACCCCTGCTCTTGGGGATCACCAAGGCCTCCCTGTCAACGGAGAGTTTTATCTCAGCTGCTTCATTCCAAGAGACCACCAAAGTGCTAACCGAGGCGGCCATCCAGGGGAAAGTGGATCTGCTCCGCGGGCTTAAAGAAAACGTGATCATGGGGAGGTTGATCCCGGCAGGAACGGGGCTTGCCAGGTACTCTAAGGTGGAGTTGGAGATGGACGAGCCTGAGCTAGAAGAGGTGGAAATCTCGGAGGCCGCTCGCGCATAGAAGCCGGCTTTGACAAGAGGAGAAATGTTTGTTAGATATAGTAATTTCGACAGGGAATATTGGCTCCGGATTTGTTGTTTAAGGCACGAGCTCGTGCGTGGTAAAGTATGCCCACTATCAGTCAGTTAATACGTATCACTAGAGAGAAGCAAAGGCGGAAGAATACTGCTCCGGCCCTGCAGGGATGTCCCCAGAAAAGAGGGGTCTGTACCCGGGTCTATACCTCGACGCCAAAGAAACCAAATTCGGCGTTGCGCAAGGTAGCGAGAGTCCGTCTTACCAATGGCATTGAAGTGACCTCCTATATTCCCGGAGTAGGACACAACTTGCAGGAGCACTCGGTTGTGCTGATTCGCGGTGGTAGGGTCAAGGATCTGCCGGGGGTAAGATATCACATCATTCGCGGCACGTTGGATTCCATCGGGGTGCAGGAACGACGCCAGAGCCGCTCCAAATACGGGGCCAAGAAGCCCAAGTAGGGTAGCATGCCGCGCAAGGGAGAAGTCAAGAAAAGAGAAATTCTACCAGACCCGAAATATGGGGATAAGCTGGTGGCCAAGTTTGTCAATACGATCATGGGCGAGGGTAAAAAGAGCGTGGCGGAAAAGATCCTTTATCGTTCCCTGGATATCGTCGCGGGAAAGGCCAAAGAGGATTCCCTGGCCGTCTTCAAGCGGGCGCTCGAAAATGCCCGACCCGTAGTTGAGGTTCGTTCTCGCCGGGTGGGGGGCGCGACCTACCAGGTTCCGGTTGAGGTTCGCCCGCAAAGACGATCGTCTCTCGGCATGCGCTGGTTGATCCAATCGGCGAGGCAAAGGGGGGAAAAATCGATGGAGGAGAAACTCGCCGGGGAATTGATCGATGCGGCAAACAATCGCGGAGGGGCGATAAAGAAGAAGGAAGATACCCATCGGATGGCAGAGGCAAACAGGGCCTTTGCTCATTATCGTTGGTAGGGCAATTCGAGGATGCAATTGGGATCAAGGAGGCGGTTGAACCGCCTCCTTTTTTTCCTGTGATGAGGACCAATGGCAAGGACAGTCTCTTTAGATAAGACTCGTAATATCGGCATCATGGCCCATATTGATGCGGGGAAGACTACGACGACTGAGAGGATTCTCTACTATACGGGGATCAACTATAAGATCGGTGAAGTGGACGAGGGAACCGCCACGATGGACTGGATGGTCCAAGAGCAAGAGCGGGGGATAACGATCACTTCTGCGGCTACCACCTGTCTGTGGCGTGATTATCGGATCAATATCATCGATACCCCTGGCCATGTGGATTTTACCATCGAGGTCGAGCGGTCGCTCCGGGTGCTCGACGGGGCCATCGCGGTTTTCTGTGCCGTTGGAGGGGTAGAGCCCCAGACGGAAACAGTTTGGCGTCAGGCAGACAAATACCGCGTTCCCCGCATTGCCTTCGTTAACAAGATGGACCGGATGGGAGCCGACTTTTTCCGTGTGGTGCGGATGATTCACGATCGTCTGGGGGCCCGGCCGATCCCGCTCCAGCTCCCTATCGGGGCGGAGGAGCATTTCAAAGGAATCATTGACCTGGTACAGATGAAAGCGATTCTTTGGGATGAGGAGAGTCTTGGGGCCAAATACCACATCGAGCCGATTCCAAGCGAGCTGGCCGGGCAGGCGGAAGAATACCGGGAAAAGCTTCTGGAGGCTGCGGCCGACTGTGATGAGTCGATCATGGAAAAGTATCTCGACGGGCGGGAGATCACGGAAACGGAACTCTGCCAGGCCATCCGGAAGGCCGGTCTCGAATTAAAATTGGTCCCCATTCTGTGCGGCGCCTCCTTTAAAAACAAGGGAGTCCAACCCCTGCTCGATGCCGTGGTTGATTATCTCCCCTCTCCCTTGGATGTTCCTCCGGTTTGGGGCAAACATCCGACCTCGCAAAAAGACGAGGAGCGGCCTGCGAGTGATGAAGCGCCGTTTTCAGCGCTGGCCTTTAAAATCATGACCGATCCATTCGTCGGCACGCTTACCTTTTTCCGGGTTTACTCTGGCGTCTTATTTTCCGGCTCCAGCGTCTACCACTCTACCAAAGGGAAAAGGGAGAGGATCGGCCGCCTCTTAAAGATGCACGCGAACAAACGCGAGGAGATTAAGGAGGTCTATGCAGGAGACATTGCCGCCGCCGTTGGGTTGAGAACCGCAACCACCGGCGACACGCTCTGCGATGAGGACCACCCGATTATTCTGGAATCTATCGATTTTCCTGAACCCGTTATTTCCATTGCCATTGAACCGAAGAGCAAAGCCGACCAGGAGAGGCTTGGCCTTTCGTTGCAAAAACTGACTACCGAGGATCCCTCCTTCAGGGTCCGCACCGATGAGGAGACCGGACAGACCATCATATCCGGGATGGGAGAACTCCACCTGGAGATTATTGTCGACCGCCTGCTCAGGGAGTTCAACGTAGGGGCCAACGTCGGCAAGCCTCAAGTCGCCTATAAAGAGACCGTCCGCAGGGCAGTAGAAGAGGAGGGGAAGTTCATTCGTCAGACCGGTGGGCGCGGGCAATACGGACATGTCGAACTCCGGGTGGAGCCCCAACCTGCGGGAAAGGGTTTTGAGTTTGTCGACGCCATCAAGGGCGGTTCTATTCCGCGTGAGTATATACCGGCAGTGGAAAAAGGAGTCCGCGAGGCGACGGAAAGCGGTGCGTTGGCTGGTTATCCTATAGTGGATGTCAAGGTCACGCTCCTGGATGGGAGTTACCACGACGTGGACTCCTCGGAGATCGCCTTTAAAATCGCCGGCTCTTTGGCTTTCAAGAATGCGGTGAGTAAGGCCGCCCCCGTCCTGTTGGAGCCCATCATGGCCGTGGAGGTGGTGGTGCCGGAGGAGTTCATGGGAGAGATCATCGGAGATCTCAGTTCTCGGCGCGGGAAGATCCTTGGCATGGATTCCCGACCTGCGGCTCAGGTGATTGAGGCGCGCGTTCCGCTGGCGGAGATGTTTGGATATGCCACGGATCTGCGCTCGATGAGCCAGGGCAGAGCCACCTATACCATGCAATTTTCGCATTATGAACCGGTGCCCGCTACCATCTCCGAGGAGATCAGCGCCAAAGCGGTTGGACTTTAAAAATGGAAAATGCGGAGTGCAAATTGAAAAATTTAAAATGGCAGAAAAGCCCAAAAACTCTGCATTTTGAACTTTGCAGTTTTCATTTTGCAATGCGCCGAAGGCGAGAGGTATGAACGAGAAAATCCGAATTCGACTGAGAGCCTACGACCACCGTGTTCTGGACCAGTCGGTGGGCGAGATTGTTGAGACCGTAAAACGGACCGGTGGGAGAGTGGCCGGGCCCATTCCGCTTCCGACGCATATTGAACGGTTTACGGTTAACCGCTCTCCCCATGTGGATAAGAAATCCAGAGAGCAGTTTGAAATACGCACCCATAAACGGCTGCTGGATATCCTGGAACCTACCCAGCAGACCATTGATGCCCTGGGAAAGTTGGATCTGGCCGCGGGCGTGGATGTAGAGATAAAACTACAGTAAGAAAATTTTAAATTTTTGATGTTTAATTTTTAATTGCGAAAACTCAAAACTCAAAATTAATAATTCAAAATTCTTAAGATATGACAGGCCTTATAGGTAAGAAGATCGGGATGACGCAAGTTTTCGGCGCCGATGGGATTGTGGTCCCTGTCACGGTGATCCGGACCGGTCCGTGTGTAGTGGTGCAGAAAAAAGAAACGGGAAGAGATGGCTACAATGCCGTCCAGATTGGCTTCGGAAACAAGAAGAACCAGAGGGTCAATAAGCCAGAGCAGGGCCACATGGTAAAGGCGGGCAAGGGGGCCTTCCAGGTCTTGCGCGAATTCCGCTTACAAGACGTGGGGCAATACGAAGTCGGGCAGGAGATCAAGGTAGCGGATATTTTTAAGGCGGGCGATCGGATTGATGTCAGTGGAACGAGCAAGGGGCGAGGTTTTGCCGGCGTGATTAAACGTTGGAATTTTAGCGGGTTCCCCGCTTCCCACGGGACGCATGAATATTTTCGCCATGGCGGCGCCATCGGTAATCGCTCTTACCCAGGCCGGGTCTTCAAAGGAAAGAAGATGGCGGGCCACTTGGGGAACGAAAAGGTGTCGGTGCAAAACCTTGAGGTCGTCGGAATTCGACCCGAGGAAAATATGCTTCTCGTTAAGGGCGCCATCCCCGGCGCCAAACGTGGAATCCTGATAATCCGGCGCGCAGTAAAGGGGAATAAATAGCAATGGAAGTCCGGGTGATTCATCCTCAGCTTAAAGACGATATCTTCGGCCTCAAGACTCGGCCTCACCTGCTGCATCAGGTTGTTGCCATGCAACTCAGCAATCGCCGAGCAGGGACAGCGGCCACAAAAACGAAGGGGTTCGTACGTGGAGGTGGAAAGAAACCCTGGAAGCAGAAGGGAACCGGGAGGGCGCGTGCCGGGAGTATTCGATCTCCTCTCTGGGTTGGCGGTGGGACTATCTTTGGCCCTCAGCCGAGAGACTATTCTTACCGCCTGCCTAAGAAGGCCCGCAGAGAGGCTCTACTTTCAGCTCTGAGTCTCAAGAATCGTGATGGCAAGATCATTGTCCTGGAAAAATTGGAAATGGCAGAGGCCAAAACCAAACTCATGCGCAAGATGCTCGAAGATCTGCAGGTTAAAAACGCCCTGATCGTTATTCCTGAGTCGGATGAAAAGGTGGAACGCTCGGCTCGAAATCTACACGCTGTTAAGGTACTTCGGGCCGAAGGGCTTAATGTTTATGATCTACTGCGCTACGAGCATTTGATTTTGACCGAGGGGTCCCTAAAGCTCCTCGAAGAGAGGTTGGTGGCATGAGAGAGCATCAGGATATCATCCGGGCCCCGTTAATCACCGAAAAGGGGTCTCTGGTGGCGGAGAAGACCAATCAAGTCCTGTTTAAGGTTCAACCCGATGCCAATAAGATCGAGGTCAAAAAGGCTGTTGAGGCGCTTTTTAAGGTGAAGGTGCTCAAGGTCAGAATGATCCGCTATCTGGGAAAGATGCGACGGGTGGGAAGAAATGCTGGCCGTCTGCCGCAATGGAAAAAGGCCTATGTGACGTTGAAGGAAGGCGACAAAATTGACTTTTTTGGCGGTGCGTAAAAATGGCCATTAAAAATTATAATCCTACCTCTCCTGGAATACGTTTTCGTACCGGGCTTACTTTTGAAGAGATCACGAAAAAGAAGCCGGAGGCCGGTTTGCTGAGACCTCTCAAACGGAGCGGAGGCCGAAACAATACCGGTAGGATTACTAGCGACCATCGCGGGGGCGGCCACAAACGATTATATCGGCTGATTGATTTTAAGCGTGACAAGAGGGGTGTCCCTGCGAAAGTCGAGGCGATCGAGTATGATCCGAACCGATCCTCGCGCATCGCCCTGCTCTGCTATGCCGACGGGGAACGAAAATATATCCTTGCACCGGACCAGTTGCGGGTGGGGGATGGTGTGGTTGCTGGAGATAACGTGGATATTAAACCTGGGAATACTCTCCCTTTAAGGGCTATTCCTGTCGGAACCATAATTCACAACGTCGAGCTGAAGATTGGTAAGGGAGGGCAGTTGGTCCGAAGCGCCGGTGCTGGAGCCCAGTTGATGGCTAAGGAGGGAGACTATGCGCTATTGAAACTCCCCTCAGGGGAGCTGCGCAATGTCCTTGCCGAGTGTCGCGCCACTGTCGGGCAGGTAGGTAATCTTGACCAGGGGAATATCTCCCAGGGGAAGGCCGGGAGGGTGCGTTGGTTGGGGCGGAAGCCGGTGACTCGAGGAATGGCCAAGAACCCTGTGGATCATCCCCACGGAGGGGGCGAAGGTCGTTCCAAGGGGAACCACCCGATGACGCCTTGGGGGAAGCCGACTAAAGGATACAAAACCAGGAAAAATCGGGCGTCGGATAAGTATATCGTGAAACGCAGAGAGGCTTGATACCAATGGCACGCTCAATCAAGAAGGGGCCTTTTGTGGACGACCACTTAAGGCGGAAGATCGAGACGCTGAACCAGACTAGGGAAAAGCGCGTCGTGAAAACTTGGTCTCGTCGTTCTATGATCACTCCGGAGATGGTCGGCTACACGATCGCTGTTCATAACGGGAGAAAGTTTATTCCAGTATTCGTCACGGAGAATATGGTGGGTCACAAGCTCGGGGAGTTTTCCCCGACACGGACTTTTTTTGTCCATTCCGGAGATCGAAAGGGAGAGGCCAAGACAACGGTTCCGGCTAGAGCCCCGGCGGCTGGTGCCCCGCAGGCGCCGTCTGCCCCTAAAGCGCCGGCTACCCCAAAGGCGGGCGCCTGAGGATCAATGCAAAATGCAAATTGCAAATCTCATATTGCCAAATCATTTTTTATTTTGCACTTTGCAATTTGAAATTTACGTTGGTTAGAAGCGATGGAGACACGTGCTATTACAAGATTTGTTCGGCTCTCTCCCCGGAAGGTAAGGCTAGTTGTGGATGAAATCCGTGGCAAAGGTGTTGAGGAGGCCCTCAACATCCTTAAGTTTGTCCCTAAGCGCTCCGCGGTGCTCGTGACCAAGGCGCTCAGAGCGGCGGTGGCGAATGCCGAGGGTACTCAGAGCGTGGATGTGGACAGGCTTTATGTTAAGCGCGTTACGGTGGACGAGGGAGGCATGTGGAAACGCTTCATGCCTCGGGCCATGGGTCGGGCCACACGCATCCGAAAGCGGCTGAGCCATATCACCGTGGTGGTCGATGAGAGGAGTTAAGTCCTAATGGGTCAGAAGGTGCATCCGAAGATCTTTCGTGTCGGGGTCATCGAGTCTTGGGACTCGAAATGGTACGCAGGTCATGACTACGCGAATCTGCTCCATGAGGATTTCAAGATAAAGAAGTTTTTAAAGAGCCGTCTTTACCATGCGGGGATTTCAAAGATTGAAATTGAACGGGCCGCTAACAAGGCAAAGATTAACATCCATACCGCCCGTCCTGGAATTGTGATCGGTAAGAAGGGCGCCGAGATTGAGAAGCTCAAGGAGGAGCTCACCCGGCTCACGGATCGGGAGACCTATCTCAATATCATTGAGGTGCGCCGACCGGATCTGGATGGGCAGCTTGTGAGTGAGAATGTCGCCTTGCAGTTGGAGCGGAGGGTGGCTTTCCGCAGGGCCATGAAAGAGAGCGTCTCCCGGGCGATGAGGATGGGGGCGCAGGGGATCAAGGTCCAGTGTGCGGGAAGATTGGGGGGGACTGAAATTGCGCGAACCGAGTGGTATCGGGAAGGCCGCGTTCCCTTGCATACCCTGAGGGCCGATATCAGCTACGGCTTTGCGGAATCCCGAACGACTTACGGAGCCATCGGGGTCAAGGTCTGGATTTTTCGGGGCGAGGTCTTAACCGAGGAAGAAGAGCAGCAAAAGGCGATGCTGGGAACGTAATGATAAAGTTCAAGGGTTAAAGGGTTCAAGGGTTTAAGAGATGCTGGAACCGAAAAAAGTAAAACACCGCAAGCTACAGAAGGGGCGAAGGGCCGGAATGGCCCATAGGGGATCCACGTTGGCCTTTGGCGACTATGGACTTAAGGCCCTAGGCCGGGGCTGGCTCAGCGCGCGGGAGATTGAAGCTGCGCGAATTGCCTTGACTCGTTACATGAAGCGGGGAGGCAAGGTCTGGATACGGGTTTTCCCGGATAAGCCTTTAACTAAGAAGCCGGCAGAAACCAGAATGGGGAAAGGCAAGGGCGCCACTGAGATGTGGGTGGCGGTCATCAAGCCGGGGAGGATTCTCTTCGAAATGGAAGGGGTGCCGGGAGACTTAGCCCGAGAGGCGTTTCGTTTGGCCTCGCACAAGATCTCTATCCCTACTTTTTTTGTCGAGCGCAGGGGGTTGGCGCATGGAGCCTAAGCAGCTTAGGGAGATTAGCATTGGGGAGCTTAATCAGAAACGTGGTGAGCTTAAAGAGGAGATCTTTCACCTCAAACTCAGACGGGCCACGAGCCGGCTGGAAAATCCCATGAAGTTGAGGGAAGCAAAGCGGGATCTGGCTCGGGTCGAGACGGTTCTGAGAGAAAGGGCGCTTCGGCAGCGGGAAGGATAAAAGGGCGAGATGAATAAAAGGGGCATGCGCAAGGAGCGCAAGGGCGTGGTGAAGAGTAATCGGATGCACAAGACCGTGGTCGTTTCTGTGGAGAGAATTGTCATGCATCCGAAGTATAGAAAATACCTCAAGCGCCGAACCAAAGTGAAGGCCCACGATGAGAAGAACGAATGTCAAGTAGGGGATCAGGTGCTGATTGTCGAATGTCAACCCCTGAGCCGGGAGAAGCGCTGGCGTGTGAGCCGAATTCTAGAGCGGGCCGTGATGACGGAAAAAGAAGCGGCGCCGGCAGATTCTCAGGTCGGACTTTAAGGCTTTTCGTGACGAGGTCGACTCATGATTCAGATGAGAACGGTGTTAGATGTGGCGGATAACTCAGGGGCGCGGAAGGTCCAGTGCATTAAGGTCCTGGGAGGGAGCAAGCGCAAGTACGCCTCCCTCGGAGATATTATTGTAGTTTCGATCAAAGAGGCGATTCCAAATGCCAAGGTAAAGAAGGGCGATGTGATGAAGGCCGTGGTGGTGCGGACTGCAAAAGAGATTGGGCGTTCGGACGGGAGTTACATCAAGTTCGACAACAACTCCGCGGTCCTCATCGATAACCAGAAGGAGCCGATCGGGACCCGCATCTTCGGGCCCGTGGCGCGCGAACTCAGGGCAAAGAAGTTTATGAAGATCATTTCTCTCGCCCCAGAGGTGCTTTAAAAGATAGCCATCAGCAATTAGCTGTCAGCTGATAGCTGATCGCTGATAGCTTGGGTTTTGTATGAACATTCGCAAGAACGACAGTGTCATGGTTATCGCTGGCAGGGAGCGGGGGAAGACCGGTAAGGTCCTCAGGGTCATTCCGGAAAGGGAGGCTGCCATAATCGAGCGGGTGAATCTGGTAAAACGACACAGCCGGCCGCGAGGACCGCAACAGCCCGGTGGAATCCTGGAAAAGGAGGCTTCCATCCATACCTCCAATCTGATGGTGATGTGCGACAAATGCAATGCCCCGGTTCGAATCGGCAGAAAGGCTTTGCCGGATGGAAAAAAGGTGCGCATCTGTCGTCGCTGTGGAGAAACTCTGGATTAAGAAAAGACTAAAATGGAGCGTCTGAAGAAAAAGTATCAGGAAGAGGTCATTCCGGCCATGATGAAGGAGTTTGGTTACAAGAACCCCCTTCAGGTGCCGCGCTTGGAGAAGATTACATTGAACGTCGGTCTCGGCGAGGCGACTCAGAATATCAAGGTCCTGGACGCGGCGGTGTCCGAGGTGGCGGCCATCACCGGTCAGAAGCCGGTGATCACGAGAGCGAAAAAGGCCATAGCGAATTTCAAGTTGCGCGAGGGAGTCCCGATCGGGTGCATGGTCACGCTGAGAAGAGAGCGGATGTACGAGTTCTTAGATCGCTTGATCAATGTGGCGCTGCCCCGGGTCAGAGATTTTAGGGGAGTCTCAGACCGCTCCTTCGATCGTCGTGGAAATTACTCGCTAGGGCTTCGAGAACAGATCATCTTTCCAGAGATCCAGGCCGATAATGTGGAAAAGGCTCGCGGGCTGACCGTATCGATCGTCACCACGGCAAAAACAGACAAGGAGGGAAAGGCGTTGCTCAAGTATGTGGGGATGCCGTTCGCCAGTTAAGAGGAGAGTTCATTGGCCAAGAAGTGTCTTAGAATCAAGGCGGAAAGACCCAATAAGTTCAAGGTGCGCCAGTATAACCGCTGTCCTCTCTGCGGTCGTGCCAGGGCCTTCTATCGGCGCTTTCGGATGTGTCGGATTTGTCTTAGGGAGTTCGCGCGTAAGGGGCAGATCCCAGGATTAATTAAGGCGAGCTGGTAACTACACGGAGTGCAAAGATGGGAATGACAGATCCGATTGCGGATATGCTGACTCGAATTCGAAATGCCGCCCGAGCACGGCATGAGAGCGTGGATGTTCCGTGGTCGCGCACCAAGGAGGAGATCCTCAGGGTCTTGGTGGCGGAGGGCTATCTGCAAGAGTTTAAAAGGACTAAGGCAAAGGAACACGCGGGCGAAGAGCTCCGCATCCAGTTAAGGTTTGACAAGGAAAACCAGCCGGTCGTTTTGGGCCTGCGGCGGGTCAGCCGGCCCAGCCTGCGAGTGTACGTAGGGTTTAAAGAGATTCCTCCCATCCGTAGGGGGCTGGGGATCAATATCCTTTCTACTCCTAAAGGGATAATGGTGGATCGGGAAGCAATGAAGGCCAAAGTGGGAGGGGAGTTGATCTGCTCGGTTTGGTAAACCGGGGGTGAGGTGTAACGGTGTCGCGAATTGGAAGATTGCCGATATCGATTCCTGACGGGGTGAAGGTCGCCTTGGAAGACGGGGCGATCCGTGTAGAGGGGCCGAAGGGCAAGCTCAGGACGGAAGTTCCGCAGGGGATCCAAATCAAGCTTGAGGGGAATCAACTTCGTGTGGTCAGAGATGGCGAGGAAAGGAATCTCAAGGCCCTCCATGGGCTGACCAGAAAACTCGTCGCTAATATGATCGAAGGGGTTAGCCGAGGTTTCAGCCGGGTTCTGGAAATCAACGGGGTGGGCTACCGAGCAGAGGTAAAGGGGAGGGATCTGCATTTGACGCTGGGTTTTTCTCACCCGGTCGTTTTTCCTCTGCCGCCAGAAGTGACAGCAGCCGTGGAAAAACAGATCATTGTTTCCCTCCAGAGCGCTGACAGGGAAATTCTGGGGAAGACCGCTGCGATGATTCGCGGTCTGAAGCCCCCCGAACCCTACAAGGGCAAAGGAATCAAATATCGCGAAGAGGTGATTCGGCGCAAGGCTGGGAAAGCCGTAGGTGCTGCCGGTTCGGCCTAATCCGAGGTAAGGTGATGTTAGACAGTCAGAGAGAAATTGGGCGTAAAAGAAGACAAGGGCGGGTACGCAAGAAGATCTGGGGAACAGATGCGCGTCCTCGCGTTTGCGTCTATCGCAGTCTCAAACATATTTACGCTCAGGTCATTTCCGACGAGAGAGGGGTGACTCTGACGTCGGCTTCCACCCTTTCACCGGAGTTAAAGGGAAAGCTACCAAAGACCAAAGGGCTGGAGGCTGCAAAGCAGGTGGGACAGTTGCTGGCTCAGATCTGCAAAGAGAAAAAAATTACCAACGTAATTTTTGACCGCAATGGGTTCCTATTCCATGGGCGCGTAAAGGCCTTAGCCGAGACTGCGCGCGAAGGTGGTCTGATTTTTTAACCAAGGTGAGGTTTCTTTGGAACGGATTGATCCACAGGGTTTAGAATTAAAAGAGAAAGTCGTCCATATCAGCAGGGTGGCCAAGGTTGTTAAAGGGGGCCGCCGCTTTAGCTTCAGTGCCCTGGTGGTTGTGGGGGATGGTAAGTCCACGGTGGGGTACGGGATGGGCAAAGCCAAGGAAGTGCCGGAGGCGATCCGAAAAGGGTTGGAGCAGGCCAAAAAGGATTTGATCAGAGTCCCAGTCATCGATGGGACGATTCCCTTCGAGGTTAACGGCAAGTTCGGCGCCGGTTATGTCATGCTCAAGCCTGCGTCCGAGGGGACCGGGGTGATTGCCGGAGGGGGAGTGCGTGCAGTGGTTGAAGCTGCGGGTATTAAGGATGTTCTTTCCAAATGCATTGGCTCCAACAATCCCCACAACATGGTGAAGGCTACCTTTGAGGCTCTCAAAAACCTTAAATTTCCTGAGGAGATAGCTGGTCGGCGCGGGAAGGCGTTGGCCGATATTCGCTGATTTTTATGGATCTAAGCAATCTTAAACCAGCCCCAGGCTCCAAGAAAAAAAGAAAGCGAGTGGGTCGGGGGGACGGTTCTGGACATGGGAAAACCTCCGGTCGTGGCCACAAGGGTCAGGGGGCCCGTTCTGGGGGGAATACCCCGCCAGGATTCGAGGGCGGCCAGATGCCGCTTCAGCGGCGAGTGCCCAAGCGGGGTTTCCATAACCCCTGCAGAAAAAGCGCGGCTGTGGTCAATCTAGGGCAGTTGGAGATCTTTGCTTCCGGTAGTGAGGTGACGCCCGAAACGCTGAGAGAGCATGGATTGGTCCGAGGCAAAGAGGAGCGGGTAAAAATCTTAGGCGACGGTTCGTTGAGTAAACCGCTGACTGTCAAGGCCCACGGTTTTTCTTTGAAGGCCAAGGAAAAGATCGAGGCCTTAGGCGGAAAGGCAGAGTTAGTAATCCCTCATGCTTGAAGGGTTCCAAAACGCGACCAAGATCCCGGAGTTGAGGCGCAGGCTTTTTTTTACTTTGGCCATGCTCGCTGTCTATCGCGTGGGAGTTCACATTCCGACCCCCGGGATTGATCGGCTGGCGCTTGCCGCTTTTTTCGAACGTGTCAAGGACACCATATTTGGTTTGTTCAACCTTTTTTCCGGTGGGGCGCTGGAGCAATTCTCGGTCTTCTCTTTGGGCATTATGCCCTATATTAGCGCTTCGATTATTTTACAGCTTCTGACGGTGGTGTTCCCTTATCTCGAGCGGCTTTCGAAAGAGGGTGAGGTGGGTCGCCGTAAAATTACCCAGTATACCCGCTATGGTACGATTGTCCTCTCTATTATTCAAGGGATGATGATCGCTGTAGGGCTTGAAGGTACCAGGGGACCGGGGGGCGAGGCTATTGTGCTGGATCCGGGCTGGCGTTTTCGTTTTATGACGATCGTCACCCTGACTTCGGGCACAGCCTTTATCATGTGGTTGGGAGAACAGATTACAGAGCGGGGCATAGGCAACGGAATTTCTTTAATCATATTTGCCGGGATCGTGGCGCGGTTGCCGTCAGCTATGACGTCCACCTTTCAGTTTGTTCGGGAGGGCGAGTTGGGGGTGCTGGTGGTTCTCATGGTCCTGGTAATCGTGGTGGCTGTGGTGGGGGTCATTATCTTCATGGAGCGGGGGCAGAGAAGAATTCCTGTACAGTATGCCAAGAGGGTGGTGGGGCGGAAGATGTACGGCGGACAGAGTTCTCACCTGCCGCTGAAGATCAATACCTCAGGCGTGATTCCGCCTATCTTTGCCTCTTCGATACTGATATTTCCTGCGACCTTAGCCCAGTTTGTGCAGCATCCTTTGGCTCAAACAGTGGCCGGCTATCTGGCTCCCGGCCGTTGGTTGCATGACGTCCTTTACGTCGGGTTCATTGTCTTTTTCTGTTATTTTTACACGGCGGTGGTTTTTAATCCTGTGGACGTCGCGGAGAACATGAAAAAATACGGGGGATATATACCGGGGATACGGCCGGGACAGAAGACTGCGGAGTTTATCGACCGCGTGCTCTCCCGGATCACGCTGGGCGGGGCCATCTATCTTTCGGTTGTAGCCCTTATACCGACCATTCTGATCAGCCAATTCAACGTGCCTTTCTTCTTCGGCGGGACAGCGCTTCTGATCGTAGTGGGCGTAGCCTTGGACACTGTCGCCCAAGTCGAGACGCATATGATTACCCGCAACTACGAAGGGTTCATGAAGCGAGGTCGCCTGCGGGGAAGAAGGGGTTAGTGGGAATTGGCCCGTGGGGGAAGTTGTGCGCGTGGTCTTTTTAGGTCCACCGGGGGCAGGCAAGGGGACCCAGGCTAAGTTTCTTGAGAAGAAATACGGTGCTTGTCAGGTATCAACCGGAGATATCCTGAGGAAAGCAGTTCATGATCGGACTGCCGTGGGAAAGAAAGCTGCAGGGTACCTCGAAAAAGGGCAACTGGTCCCAGACGAAGTGATGTTGAATCTCGTGGCGAAGCGATTGCGTGAAAAGGATTGCGCAAAGGGTTTCATCCTGGATGGATTCCCCAGAACAGTAGCTCAGGCGGAAGGATTGGAGGGTATCCTTGGCGAATTGGGTTGGGAACTGGATTCTGTCTTGTGCATGCAGGTTCCCGAGGGAGTGATCATTCAGAGGCTTTCAGGCCGGCGTAGCTGCAAGAAGTGCGGCAGCCTGTACCATATGGTTTTAAACCCTCCCCAACGGGAGGAATTTTGTGACCGCTGTAATGGCGAACTTTATCAGCGGGATGATGATCGGGAAGAGACGATCAGGGCGCGGCTTCATGTTTTCGAGACTCAAACTGTTCCACTCGTGCACTACTATCGTAAAAGGGGTCTGCTCAGGGAGATCGATGGCGTGGGAAGCGTGGAGGAGATCCGGGCCCGTGTTTTTCGGGAACTGGGAAAAGGAGCAGCATGATCTCTCTCAAGTCGGCGCGAGAGATTGAGATCATGAGGCGCGCAAACGTAATCGTGGCGGAGATCCTGCAGGAGTTAAAAAAAAAAGTGGCCCCTGGCGTAACGACGCTGGAATTGGACGCCTTAGCCGAAGAGCTGATCTATAAAAAAAAAGCCCATTCGGCATTTAAGGGCTATACGATGGCAGGCAGGGTCTTTCCACGCACCCTATGTACCTCAATCAACGAAGAGATTGTCCACGGCATTCCTTCGGATCGGGTGTTGAAAGAAGGGGATGTGGTGGGTCTAGACTTTGGCGTCATCTATGAAGGTTTTTACGGGGATGCCGCCATCACCGTCGGAGTAGGGAAAGTAAGTAACGAGGCGCGGCTTCTCATGCAGGTTACCGAGGCGGCTCTGTATAAAGGTATAGAACAACTCCGGGAAGGGAACAGATTGGGAGATCTTTCTGCAGAAATACAGGAAACCGTAGAGAACGCAGGCTATTCAGTGGTCCGAGCCTTTGTCGGCCACGGGATCGGCAAGAAGCTCCATGAGGAGCCTCCGGTTCCCAATTACGGTGAGCGTGACAGGGGGATTCGATTGAGAGAGGGAATGGTCTTGGCCATTGAGCCGATGGTCAACGCAGGAGGACACGAGGTAGAGATCACAGAAGACGGCTGGACAGCAGTAACCAAAGACAGGAGCCTGGCGGCCCATTTTGAGCATTCGGTCGCGATTACCAAAAACGGTCCGTATGTTTTGAGTAAGATCTGAATTTGTTAATCGTTATGGGTTATTCGTGTAATCAGATAACGAGTCAACAAGTAACGAATGTATGCCCAAAGAAGACGCCATTGAAGTAACGGGGATTGTGTTGGAGACGCTCCCCAATGCTATGTTCCGGGTCAAGTTGGATAATGGCCATAAGGTCCTAGCCCATATTTCGGGAAAGATGCGTATGCACTACATCAAGATCCTACCCGGGGATAAGGTAAAGATTGAGCTGTCTCCATACGACTTGGCCCGGGGAAGGATTACCTACCGTGAGAAATAGAGACAGGGTAAGAAGATGAAGGTTAGAGCATCGGTTAAGAAGATCTGTAACAAGTGCAAGGTGATACGGCGCAAGGGAGTCGTGCGAGTGGTTTGCGTCAACACCAGACATAAGCAAAGGCAGGGATAACATTAAAGGCAAAAGTAAAAAGGCAAAATATTTTTTACTTTTTAATTTTGCCTTTTTACTTGATCAGTTTCCGAACGGAGTGAGGATATGGCGCGTATAGCAGGGGTGGATTTGCCGAAAAATAAAAGGATGGAGATCGCCCTCACCTACATCTACGGGATTGGCAGGAGTAGTTCGCGGAAGATTCTCCAAGCAGCCGGGGTCAATCTCGATACTAAGAGCGATAACCTTACCGATGATGAGGTGGTGAAAATCCGCCAGATCATTGACCAAGGGCAAAAGGTGGAGGGAGATCTCAGGCGCGATACGTCCATGAACATCAAGCGCCATGTTGACATGGGATCTTACCGCGGGCTGAGGCACCGTAAGGGTTTGCCTGTTCGGGGGCAGAGGACCCATACGAATGCGCGCACCCGCAAGGGGCCGCGCAAGACCGTGGCCGGGAAGAAGACCGCTCCGTCAAAAGGATAGGTGCATTCAGCTATCAGCCAAAAGCTGAAAACCGATCGCTGAGGGCTGACGGGTAACTATTTAGGAGGAAAGTAATGGCAAAGGGTGACGAAAAAGCAGAAGAGAAAAAGGTCGAGGCACAGGAAGAAGGAAAACCCGCTGAAAAGGCGGCCCGAAAGAAGAAAGGGAAAAAGAATATCGCCGAGGGCGTTGTCCATATCCACTCGACTTTTAACAACACGATCGTCACGATTACCGATTACCAGGGGAATGTCATCTCCTGGTCGAGCGCTGGAACCATGGGTTTCAAGGGGTCACGCAAGGGAACGCCGTTTGCAGCTCAACAGGCGGCAGACAATGCAGCGAAAAAAGCTATGGATCATGGAATGCGCAGTGTTCAGGTTTTTGTTCGCGGACCAGGGGTGGGGAGGGAATCGGCGCTCAGGTCCCTCCAGGCGGCCGGGTTTAATATTAGCATGATCAAGGATGTTACCCCGATCCCGCATAATGGGTGCCGTCCGCCAAAGCGGAGAAGGGTATGATCGTGAAAATTGAAGATAGAGAATTGAGGATAGAAGATAGCGCGATTCTCAATCCTCTATCCTCGATCGTCAAATTTCGAGAAGGAGGGTTGATTGGCTAGGTACTCTGCATCGGTATGCCGGCTTTGCCGGCGGGAAAACTTGAAACTCTTTCTTAAAGGCGAGCGCTGTTATACGGACAAGTGCGCTATCGAACGGAGAAACTATCCTCCGGGTCAGCATGGCCAGAAGAGGCCAAAGTTTTCCGCATACAGCATCCAGTTGCGGGAAAAACAAAAAGTCAAACGGATGTACGGCCTCATGGAAAATCAATTCCGCCGCACCTTTGCCAATGCGGAAAGGACCAAAGGAATTACCGGCGAGGCCCTCCTCGTTCTTTTGGAGAGACGCTTGGATAACGTTGCTTATCGGCTTGGCTTTGCCAGCTCCAGGGCAGACTCGCGCATGCTGGTGCGGCACGGCCATATTTTGGTTAACGGGAAGCGGTTCACTATACCCTCTTATTTTGTCCGTGCCGGGGATGTGGTGTCTGTTAAGGAGCAGAGCCGGCAGATGGGGCGGATTATCTCTGCCCTGGATGGCGCCCAAAGACGTGGGGTTCCAGAATGGGCTGAGGTCGATCGTGAAGGCTTTAGCGGGAGGATTAGGATCCTGCCCACGCGGAGCGACATCACCGCGCCGATAAACGAAAAACTGATTGTAGAACTTTACTCGAAGTAAAGTTCAGAAACTTTTGGGAGATGCCATGTATAAGCATTGGACCGATTTGATTAAGCCCAAGAAGCTTGAGGTAGACGAAAAGGGCCTCACCTCAACCTACGGCAAGTTTTATGCGGAGCCGTTTGAGAGGGGGTTCGGTCAGATGATTGGGAATTCCCTCAGAAGGATACTGCTCTCATCGCTCATGGGGACTGCCATTGTCTCGGTCAGGATCAAGGGGATACTGCACGAATTTTCCACTATTCCAGGAGTCACCGAAGACGTGACCGACATTATCCTCAATCTCAAAGAGGTTCGCCTCAAACTGCACGACACGGAGCAACAGACCCTCAGGATCGAGGCTAAAGGGACCAGGACCGTCCAGGCGAAGGACATCGTTGCCGGTCCCAGCTTGGAGATCCTCAGCCCCGAGCAGCACATTGCCACCCTATCCCGTGAAGGCAAGCTGGATATGGAAATGGTGGCAAAATTGGGCCGGGGCTACGTATTGGCGGAGCGGAATAAGGAAGAGGGAGCTCCCGTGGATACGATCTTTTTGGACGCGATTTTTTCTCCTATCCGAAAAGTAAACTTCCATATAACCAATGCCCGGGTGGGGCAGAGGGCCGATTATGAACGTTTGGTCTTTGAGGTGTGGACGGACGGGGGCGTCAAGCCCGAAGATGCCGTGGCCTACGCGGCCAAGATTTTTCAAGATCAGCTCCAGATCTTCGTTAACTTTGAGGATGAGCCGCAGCGCGAGTCTCGCGACGAATCGCCTTCGGCTCCTCTGAACGAGAATCTCTATCGCAGCGTGGACGAGCTGGAATTTTCGGTTCGTTCCCAGAACTGTTTGCAGAATGCAGATATCAAATATATCGGGGAGCTGGTGCAGAAGACGGAACAGGAGATGCTTAAAACCAAAAATTTCGGGCACAAGTCCCTCAACGAGATCAAAGAGATCCTCCGCGATATGGGCTTGGAGCTTGGGATGAGGCTGGAAAGTTTCCCTTCGCGTGAGGAGATCGAGAGTCGGAGGCAGGCAAGCGAGAAAGAGACGGCTTAAAGTATGCGCCATTTGAAGGCTGGTAGGAAACTCAACCGTAGCGCGAGCCACCGTTGGGCCTTGATGCGCAATCTGGTGACCTCATTGTTCCAGCACGAGCGCATCCGGACCACGGATCCCAAGGCCAAGGAGTTAAGAGGCGTAGCAGATCGGGTGATCGGTCTGGGCAAGCAGGGGACTCTCCATGCCCGGCGTCAGGCGCTGGGAATCGTTCAAGATGAGTCTGTGGTTAGGAAAATCTTTGATACCCTTGCCCCGCGCTACAAGGACCGCCCTGGCGGTTACACCCGTATTGTCAAAATTGGCTGGCGCCATGGAGACAATGCGTCTATCTCGTTAATTGAACTGCTTCCAGCAGACGGCGCGGGCAAGACAGAGACCCCCTCTGGTACTAAGAAGAGGAACAAGCGCCAGGCCCAAAAAGGCAAAGAAGAAACCGCCAAGAAAAAGTCGTCTCCACGGCAGTCAGCCAAAAAAGCCACCGCTTAACGTCTACGGCTGCTGGATCGCTGTGAGCCGCCAGGGATTAGGACCCACAGGGCGGGCAAAGGTCCAGTATTCCGCAAATTCTACTGGCTCTGATTTGTTCCCGGTGACAACCATGCCGTTCTTCTCGTCAACTGTGTAGTCCAGCAGATTAGCTTCAAAGCGAACCGTAATGTAGTCCTGTCCCTGTTCTGTCCAGGTCTCAGTGATCTCGGTGACTCGAAGGGCGATGTTTTCCATGTAGTTTCTCTGGCCGCGGGCGGCGAGCGCAGCAAGCTCCTGGTCCCATGAGCGGGCGAGCTCGGCCGCGCAGAGAGAAGTAAGGGTCGCTCCGTCTTGCCTGCTCCAGGCGGCCTGGATCTTGAAAAAGGTATCCTGTGCGGATTTGACGAATCCGGCAGGGTCGAAGCGAGGGTCCATGATGCGAACAGAGTTGAAATCGGGCTCAGCCACCGCTGGAGCTTCAACGACCGGCCCACGTTCGTAACTAGAGGAATATGCCGTGTCTTGGTATTGCATACCGCCAAAGCCCGTCGCCGCGGCAGGCTTACGAAACTTGCGATAGATCAAATACCCCAGACCTGCAAAGAGAAAGATCTCGATGAAACCGATACCGCTCCCCCCTAAGCCTCCTCCCCACCCTGCATTGGCCAAACCGGAAAAAAGCATGGAACCTAACAGTCCTCCCACGAGACCTCCGGCCAAACCACGCATAAATCCGCCTGGCTGTGGGGCTATGGGGGAGGGTTGCTGTGGAGATGGGGTTGCCTCTCTTCTTGGTTGCATGGGACTAGCCGGCTGTGACGGGCGGGCTGGAGCCTGATAGCTCCTTGAGCCGCGGCTTCCGCCTGAGCGGCCCCCGCCGGCGCGCGCCTCTGCATAGCCCTCCAGCGCCACAATGGCTAACCAGGCGGTCACAAGTAAGACTGTTAACATTCGGAGAGATATACCATGTAAACTATTCATCAAAATGTCTTCCTTCCTTAAATGCAAATGAGCTTTAATGAGTTTAACCTTAGCCCCCTACAAAGCGCAAGGCGATTTGGTGATCTTGACAGGGTCTATCGAACTGACCATAACAGTCATGTCAAACCGGCCCAAGAGAGAATTTTATGAAGACAACAACTGTAACAAAACTTAAAGCCTCCCTGAGCGAATACCTGCGGCAGGTAAAGGCGGGGGAGGAAGTTTTAATCACCGAGCGCGGGCGACCCATCGCCAGGATCGCGCCGACTGTTAGTTCTAAGTTGCTGCCTGAGCACTTGGTGGAAATGGAAAAGCAGGGACTGATTAAGCTCGGCTCCGGAAAGTTGCCTAAAAATTTCTGGAAACTGCCGCGACCGAAGGATCCCAAGGGTTTAGTCCTCAAAACCGTTTTGCGGGAAAGAAAGGAAGGTTGGTGAAGTTTTGGGATACCTCAGCGATCGTTTCCCTATGTGTTGCAGTTGGCCGCCGCTTTGCAATGGTCCCAAAGGCAAACTACGGGTATGTTTTTGGTTTCCTTCGATGCACGTTTGCGAAGGTCCGTCTCGAATGGCTTGTTAGTGCGCATTTGGGTACGGCGACTGGCCGCTAGATATCGGCGGCCAATTCACGAGTGAGTTGGGCGGCTGGGATCTCCTTGCATCCGCTTGCATTCTGGCCAGACCACAGAGGCGAGAAATCACCGGAGCCTCGGCTTTCGGCTTTGGCACGCAAGGGCGCGATGGCAGCGGTGGCTAAGGGAAAAGCGGGTGCAGCGGTACTGATCGGGCCAAGCTCTTTCATAATGCGGTTCACGATTCCGCGGGCGGGTCGGCCGGTGAAAAGGTTCGTGAGCGCCGTATGGCGGGCAGCCTCACTCTTCAGCGCGGTGCGATGTACTACGCTTGTGGTAGCTTCAGGGCAGAGCAGATAAGCCGTTCCAATCTGTACGCCGGCTGCGCCGAGTGCCATAGCAGCCGCAACACCTCTCGCATCCGCGATGCCGCCAGCCGCAATGACCGGGAGCTTCACTGCCCGCACCATTTGCGGCAACAGTGCAATCGTGCCAACTTGAGAAGTTAAATCATCCGACAAGAAGAGGCCGCGATGTCCACCCGCCTCAAGACCTTGTGCGATGATGGCATCAACCCCATGCGCTTCGAGCCAACGCGCCTCTTCAACGATCGTTGCCGACGAGAGAATCTTCGAGCCCCAGGCTCTCACTCGCGCCAGCAATTCGGCCGATGGCAAACCAAAATGAAAGCTCACCACGGCGGGCTTGAATTCGTTTAGCACGTCGGCGGCTTCGGAACTGAAGGGCGCGCGCCCCGGCCCGACGGGAATGGTGTCTAGATCAATTCCATACTCTTTGTAGTAGGGCGCGAGCATAGCTCGCCAAGCCGCTTCGCGCTCGGCACTGGGTGTGGGGGGTGCGTGGCAAAAGAAATTCACGTTGAAAGGCTTGCTGGTTTGTGCCTTGATCGCCGCCAGTTCATTGAGCATGGCGTCAAGACTGAGCATGGCACAGGGCAGTGAGCCCAGCCCGCCAGCATTGGAAACTGCCACCGCCAGCGCGTTACCTTGCACACCCGCCATTGGTGCCTGAATGATCGGTAGCTCGATTCCCAGGAGTTGTTGCAGTGTCATCGTCTGAACTCCATTTGCTTTACATTCTCGGGACAATCTCGTAGATGCTTGGCTTGACCGAGAATCCCGTCGTAGCGCCCTGCGCGCTAACTACTAAGTGAGTCGGTCAGTCTATCCCAATCAACGATTTCATAATTATGGGCAATTCTATAATCTTTTCCGCCCCTTAACAATAAAAATTCCGACCCGACAAACACTGCACGATTGTCAACCTTTGCTGCCTACGGTCGGTCGGAATCAATCCCAAGTTGATCCGCCGGACTATGAACTCCCTTACCACCACGGTTCAAGACATGGGTATAGATCATCGTGGTGCTGACATCTCTGTGCCCCAAAAGCTCTTGAACGGTCCGGATATGGCTCTTTTATATCCCGTCTTTTCTTGACGTAGAAGGCATGATATTTAAACTTGAACTACGGAAGCTCGATGAGCTTGTTGCGCCATTCACTTAAAGGTCTGATAGAAATCCAACTCGATCATGCGGCCTTGGACAAGCTTCAATGGAAGGATTTTGGCAACGGTTTGTCCATGGCGCGTCTTGCGCGCGAAGGGGCTAGGGAGCTTGTCCTCTATCGCATCAAGGCCGATGCCGATCCAAAGGCTTTTTTAAAGCATGAGCATATCGGCGGAGAATTTTATCTAGTGCTTAAGGGCGGGATCGGGGATGAAACGGGCGTCTATACCGAAGGTGATATCGTCTATTTAGATCCTCAATCGGTTCACACGCCGCACGGCATTGGCGAAACGGTGGTCCTGGTTCTCTGGCCCCAAGGAGTGAAGATTTTGGAGTAGGAGGCATCTGTGGTTGGCGGTCATGCAAAGATGGGCGGTGGTATTTGATGCGCCGGAAGGCAGAAACTGGACAGCTGGGATCGAGAGATATTGGGGAAACGGAGGAACCGTGGATAATTTAACTCGCCTCATCGCCGACTATGCCTCCGCTCTGGTTTTTGAGGAACTGCCGGAGGAGGTCGTCCATGCCGCGACGCAGCGCATGGTGGATAGCCTCGCCTGCGCCATCGCAGCTTATAGGTGCGAGCCGGCCGAGATCGGCATCCGTCTTGCCCGCGGCGCGACGCCAAAGCGATACCCGGGCCGCATCCTCGGATATGGTGAAAAATCGACGGCGGAGGACGCAGCTTTCGTAAACACCGCGATGATCCGCAACTTAGACTTTAATGACCAGTATCCTGGCGGCCATCCGAGCGACTGCCTGGGCGCCTTTCTCGCTATTGCCGAAGCGGCGGGGGCCGACGGCCGCCGCTTGCTGTCGAGCATGGTGGTTGCCTATGAGCTTTTTGTCCGCTTCAACGACGCTACGGGGCTGCGTACAAAGGGCTGGGACCAGGGCTTTGTCATCGGTATTTGCACCGCTGCCGGTATAGGTCATCTGCTGCGTTTGTCACCCCGGATGGTTGGAGAGGCCATTGCTATTACCGCCGTGGCTAATGTGCCGATGCGGAACACCAGGGCTGGAGAGCTGTCGCTTTGGAAAGGAACCGCGACCGCGTTTGCCACTCGCAACGCTCTTTTTGCCACGCTGCTCGCCGCGGAGGGGATGACCGGACCCGACCGCCCGTTCGAGGGGAAGCATGGCCTTTGGGACTTGATAACGGGACCTTTTGAGTTAGCGCCCCTGCCGGGACGCGGCGGAGAATTTCGCACGCCCGAAGTCCAGCTCAAATACTGGCCGGTGGAATACAACGCCCAGTTAGTTGTGTGGGCCGCACTGGAGCTTCGCTCCAAGATCGACTGGCGTAACCTGACGGAAGTTAACTTTGGCACTTATACCTTTGCCTATAGCGAGATCGGGAGCGACCCGGAAAAGTGGGACCCAAAGACTAGAGAGACCGCAGATCACAGCCTCCCCTATATTTTTGCTCGCACACTGGTCGATGGAACCATCACGGCCGCTTCTTTCGAGGAGGCCGCCTACCGTGATCCTTTACTGCGACCGCTCATGGCCAAGATTCGCGTGCGCAAGGATGAGGCGATCGATGCGCTTTACCCTGAGACCGTGGCGTTGAGGGTGGAGGCGAAGACTAAGGATGGAAGAGGCTATTCGTTCACGCCGCAGGATCCTCTCGGGCACAATAAGAACCCTATGCAGGATAAGGATATCGATACCAAATTCCTGAGAGCGGCGGAATCGGTCCTGGGAACGGACCGGGCGTCGGAGGCGCTTCGATGCTGGTGGGATCTCCCCAACGTTTCAGATATGTCTAAGGCCCTGAACCTGATCGATATGGGGCCGAGTGCGATCAAGAGATAAGATCGAGCGCCTCCCTTTTAAGACCATCTACAGAAAGTTGCCCTAGCGACCCTGCCATATCTGGCGATAAAGCGCCTGGACATCTTTGAGCTCTTTTCCCACCAAGCGCTTTGAGACTTGGAGTTTAAGGCCCTGGGTCAGCCTGGGCGGGTCAGGGTCCACATCCACGCGAACCGGAATCCTGCCGCCATTCTTTACGATAAGCTCCTGCCCCTCCTTGGAGCTGATCCAGTTGACGTAAAGCTTGGCCGCGTTGAGATGGGGACCATTTTTGGAAACCACGGCAGGGACAACAAGGGTCACGACTGGATTGATAGCGACAAAGTCCGTAGGCGCTCCTTTTTTCTGCGCCCTGGCCACCTGATTGCCGTAATTACTGACGGCGACAGGGCACTCGCCGGCAGAGACCAGGTCCGAGAGCAATCCATGCCCGTTTCGGATCGCAGGTTGATTGGCAGCAATTCTTCTGAAAAGGTCCAGGGCCTTCTCTTTCCCCATAGAACTTTGCAGTCCCACAAACCACTCAAAATCAGAATCCTCCAGGCAGAGTTTCCCCTTCCATTTGGGGTGAGTCAGATCCTCATAGCTTTTGGGCACGTCAGCCTTGGCGACCAGCCGGGTGTTGTATTGAATGACATTGGTGTTGATGTAGACCGGGGTGCCCATCCCGTCCGGGTCCAAAAGATCCGGGTTGATCCCTGAGGCTGAGGGCGGGGACCACTTGAGCACCATTCCGAGGTTTTTTACATCCCAGGAACCGGAGGATATCAGGGCGTCGAAGTTGTACGTCTTTGCCTTGGCCTCGGCGAGGATTCTGCTCGCAAGCTTTTCATCGCTGGAGCGGAAATAATCTATCTTGACCCCGGGATATTTCTTTTCAAAAGTGTCCAAGACGGGTTTGGCCTCGTCCTCGCGCATCGACCCGTAGAGGTTAAGCCTTCCTTCTTTTTTGGCCCCTTCTTCGATCGCCTTGATTTCCTGTGCAGATGATGTGGCGGAAAAAAGAATAAGGGCCAGAAACACGGGTAATACAGACAGCCATCGTTTTGACATGATTCTCTCCTTTCTCTATAGCGGCATATACACGAGTTCCCTGTGTTATTTCAACATCACTACCATTTTACCACGGGATTGCGGTATATAAGAGCGGTCGATTAAGATAAACGTCGGAGGGGAATATGAAGACTTTAGGTTTTATCGGCACTGGGGGAATGGGCAGCGGGATGGCGGCCAATCTGATCAAGGCGGGGTATCGTTTGGTCGTCAATGATATCAGACGGGAAGTCGCGCGTAATCTGGAGAGCCAGGGAGCTGAGTTTAAAGCGTCTCCAAAGGCCGTGGCCGAGGCATCGGAGCTGGTGCTTTCTATGCTTCCCTACAATGAGGCGGTGAAGGAGGTCGGGCTAGGCAAAGGCGGTTTGCATGAGGCGAGTTCGGGGGCAAAGATTTGGATCGATTGCAGCAGCATCGACAAGAAAACGATCTTGGGTGTCCACCAGGAGTTACAAAAAAAGGGCTGGAAGGTGATGGACGCCTCAGCCGGTGGGGTCGAGGAGCAGGCGGCAGCGGGAACTCTTTCCCTCTGGGTCTCCGGTCCTAAGGAGCTATTCGATCAACACCTGCCGGTCTTTCAGGCCATGGGGAAGAAGATTGTCCATGTGGGAGAGCTGGGAAACGCCAAGCTGGTCAAAAACGCTATGGCCATGTTTGGGGCCATTCAGCACATGGGCCTGGCGGAGATCTTTACCTGGCTTAAGAAGGGCGGGGTCTCGGAGGAGACTGTTCATACAGTGTTGCGTAACTCGCAGAACCATTCCGAGTCGGTGGAGCGGGTATGCGAGACTCTGGTGAGTCGTAAGTTCAAACCGCGCAAGTCCTGGATGCCCAAGGATGTCGGTTTCGGATTGGAGATGGCCAGGGAGATGGAGGTGCCGGTTCCCTTTAGCGCGTTGGCCTACCAGCTCTTTTCCATTGCCCAGGCGAATGGTCTGGATGGTTACGAGGCTACCGGCATCGCCTATCATGTTTATGCATTAATCTCCGGGCAAAAGAAAGGATGAGGGGGTTATCTTTTTGGCCTATCGAGTTGGGTGAAAATTGCCAACGAACCATATCTAGCCAGCTTGACTTTGATATTAAAAAGACGTTATAAATAGCGATCTTATAGCCGTTTGTCGGATGGACATGGACATACTGTGCGGTGCGGTCTGGCTCAATTTCTGCCGGTGGTTTGGCCACTTGGGGCAGTGAGGGATGGTTCAAGGGAGAGATGAAAAGTCACCTTAGGGATCTGTTAGCTCAAGCCATTGAAAAAACGGCAAAGGGGGGAGAGCTGAATACAACAGACCTCCCCCCTTTGCTTCTTGAGTCCCCCAAGCAGAAAGAATTTGGCGACTTGGCCACTAACGTGGCCCTGATTTGGGCTAAGAAGCAGAGAAAATCCCCGCGCGCCATCGCAGAGGCGATTCTCAAGAACCTGGAAGATCCTGAAGGGATATTGGCGCACATGGAAATTGCCGGCCCAGGTTTCCTGAATTTTTCCTTTTCTTCTAAGTTTTGCTACCAGCGTCTCAAGGAGATCGAGAACGAAAAGGCGCTAGGATTGGAATTAGGTCGTGGAGAAAAAGTTCAGGTAGAGTTTGCCAGCGTCAACCCCACCGGTCCGCTCCATGTGGGACATGGACGCGTAGCTGTGATCGGCGATGTCCTGGCGCGCCTCTTCGAAGCGGTCGGATACAATGTAGAACGAGAGTACTATGTCAACGACGCCGGGAGACAAATGGAGAAACTAGGGCTCTCTCTCTACCTGCGCTACCGGGAGCTTTACGGCGAGAAGACGGACTTTCCTGAGGAAGGGTACCGGGGAGACTACGTCAAGGATCTGGCAGCAGGGATCAACCAGCGCTGGGGAAAAAGATTTTTATCGGAGGAGAGGGAAACGGCGGTGGATTTTCTCAGCTGTTATGGCGGCGAGACGTTGCTCAACGGGATCCGCGACGATTTGGAAAAATTCGGAATTACCTTTGATTCCTATGTCAGCGAGAAGGGGCTGAGAGAACGTGGGGAAGTGGAAAAAACGATCGAGCTTTTGCGCTCTCGTGGATTGATATACTCCGAAGAAGGGGCGCAGTGGTTTAAGGCGACCGCTTATGGAGACGAAAAGGACCGAACGGTGGTCAAGAGCGATGGCGAGCTCACTTACTTCGCCAGCGACATTGCCTACCATCGAAACAAATACGAGCGCGGCTATAAGAAGCTGGTCAATATCTGGGGTGCGGACCATCACGGCTATGTGCCTCGCCTCAAGGCTGCGATAAGAGCTCTCGGGTATGATCCCGATCTCCTCCAGGTCGTTTTGGTCCAGATGGTGCACCTCACGCGGGGCGGCGAGCCGGTTCGAATGGGAAAGCGCATGGGAGAATTCGTCTCCTTGCGCGAGGTGTTGGAGGAGGTAGGAAGGGATGCGGCGAGGTTTTTTTTCCTCATGCGAAGGTCGGACAGCCATTTGGATTTCGATCTGGAACTGGCCAAAAAGGAGTCAAGCGAAAATCCGGTTTTTTATGTCCAATACGCCCATGCCCGTATCGCCAGCATCTTCGAGCAGGCTCGTCAGGGGGGCGTCCAGGTGGAGGATTTGACGCTGCGGGATGTCGAGATCGAGCGGCTGGTGCTTGCGGAAGAGACGGATCTCATCAAACGAATAGTCCAATTTCCCGAGGTTGTGGAGGAGAGCGTCAAGGAATTGGAGCCGCACAGGGTGGTTTTCTACCTCCTTGATCTGGCGGGAGATTTTCATCGTTATTACAACCGCTTCCGGGTGATCTCGGATGATCTCGCCCTGACTCGAGCGCGCCTCCTGCTTGTGCGCAATGTGCAGAAAATTATCCGTAAGGGATTGCTGCTGTTGGGGATACAGGCGCCCTCAAAGATGGCCGCCAGAAATGAGCAGACGATCGCTCTGAGGCAATAATTTATGGCGGAAAATCGTAAAGGAAGAGGCCAAGGCCTCTATTATTGGACGCGAGGGCAACTGCTTGTCCTTGCGGCGGGGATTACGATTACCTCGGCCGTCGTTTTCTTGCTGGGTATTCTCATAGGGCAGGGGATTGAAGAGAGAAAGCTTCTTAAGAAAGAGGAGCCGTTGATTAAGATTCCTGTCCAGCCTTTGTCCCAGGGATCAGCGACGCCCGGCGCTCCAGGCAAAGAGGAAATGACTTTCTATGAAACCTTGGCGAAGGTCCCGGCCGGTGCAGCGGCCACGCGCGTGGAGGCGACCAAGGAGATCAAACCGGCAGAGAAAGTGGTAAAATCGGCGAGCAAGGAGGCAAAGCCGCCTGTCCAGGAGCAAAAAGCCGCGGTCGTGGAGAAAGTTAAGACAGTAGAGAAAGTCCAGGAGAAGGTGGTGGCAGAGAAAAGCGCGCCGGCGGCGGAGGCGAAAAAAGTCTCGCCGCTCCAGAAAACTCCAGGGGCAGAAGGATCGAAGGCCAAGGCCGAGGCGCGAGAGAAGGCATGGGCCGTACAGGTCAATGCCTATCCACTCGAGCGGGATGCGAAGAGCCTGGCCAAGAAACTCAAGGATAAGGGGTATGATGCCTATGTGCTGCCTACCAGCATTAAAGGGCGCACCTGGTACCGTGTGCGCGTGGGCCGCCTGGGGACGCAGGAAGAGGCTAAAGCGCTGCAAGAAAAGTTAAAGGCAAAGGAAAACTTCACGAAGTCGATCACCACGAGTCGGTAATTGGTTACTAGTTACTAGTATAGTAGTTACTGGTTAACTAATTTTTGAAAAACTAATAACTAATAACCAGTAACTACTAACCAGGATCCGAGTAACCAGGGAGTCAATTTATGGACATACGGGAGGCTATTGAGAAGCTGGTCAATCGGATAGATCTCTCCGAAGAGGAGACCATCTCCGTCATGAATCAGATCATGACCGGAGAGGCCACTCCCTTACAGGTGGCGTCATTTCTAACCGCATTGCGGATGAAAGGAGAGAAGGTGCAGGAGATCACCGGGGCTGCGCGGGTCATGAGGGAGAAGGTTAACCGCGTCAGGGCCAAAGCCGATCTTGTGCTCGATATTGTTGGCACAGGAGGGGATCAGAAAGGGACCATTAACATCTCAACGGCGTCGGCCTTTGTCGTGGCGGGTGCGGGGATCACTGTGGCCAAGCATGGGAACCGCTCGGTTTCCAGCAAGTCGGGGAGCGCCGATGTGTTGGCGGCTTTAGGAGTCAAGATTGATGCTTCGAAAGAGAAAGTCGAGGAGTGCTTAGAGAAAATTGGCATAGGTTTTCTCTTCGCGCCGCTGCTTCACGAGGCGATGAAGTATGCCGTCCAGCCGAGACGTGAAATCGGCATCAGAACCATCTTTAATCTCCTGGGTCCACTGACCAATCCTGCGGGAGCGACCCATCAGCTCACCGGTCTCTATGACGGAGGGCTCACCGAATTAATCGCCCAGGTGTTAAAAAACTTGGGCACCGTGAGGGCGATGATCGTTCATGGGCTCGAAGGGTTGGATGAGATCTCTCTCTCAGGGCCGACCAGAGTTTCCGAACTTCGAAATGGCGAGATCCGCAATTATACTCTAACTCCTGAGGAGGTAGGCCTTAAGCGCTGTCGCCTGGAAGAGATACAAGGGGGAAACCCCGAGCAGTGCGCCGATGCCTTGAGGGGAGTCCTGCGGGGGGAAAATGGGCCCAGGCGAGACGTGGTATTGCTCAATAGCGGCGCCGCCCTCTATGTCAGTGGAGCGGCCGGCTCTATTGCTGAGGGGATTCGTTTGGCTGCGGAATTGATCGATTCCGGCAAGGCCCGGGCAAAACTCGATCAGCTTGTTCAGATGACGAATGCGGCTTGATTTTCGTCACCTGCCCACATTCTGCCTGCGCCGCATATCTACCGTCAATTGCTGTATCCTGTCTCCGGAAATCCTGTCTATTGCTTGTTGCTTCATGGATTGCTGAACTATGGCAGAGGACTCATTTAACGTGGACGACCTCTGCTTCTCTTGCATAGGCCGCAATGAGGGATGCGTTGTTCTCCTCGGGGGTCAGAGTCACAATATCGAGGGGAATCATGAATTTCCTAAGGGTTCTGATTTCCGCTTCTTTTGTCATTGCTGCCCGTTCAAAAATATCTTTGTTCCGAAAATCATCCGAAATAATGACAACGTCGATATCGCTTTCCTTGGTTGTTTTGCCTCTGGCTTGCGAGCCGAACAAAATAATCTTTGAGGGGGTTACCCCGCCCTCTCTCAGGCATCGCTCCAAAAATTCAACTGCCGCTTTCACCTTGCGCTTAGCCATTGCAGCACCCTTTTGCTCTGGTCCAGCACTTCCTTTGTCTTTTTCTTGCCGTAATCTTTAAGCATTCTCCGCAGGTCATCCGGATAGCGCGTCGGAACGCTTACCCTGTTTAGCATAGAAACAATATCATATAGGTCTTTCGGTAATTCTAGTTTCGTCTTTTCAATCAGATAAAGCAAGTTGTGTGTTTTGGGCGGTTCTTTCCGGAGTTTTTCTGCGTAGAGCCCTTTCAAGGCTTTCTCTATAGATAGATGGCACATAAAGACCGTATACATGTACCGTCCGCCTTTGAACATATAAGCGGCGGTGCCCATGTCGTAATCGGCCTGTCTTAGCAATTCCTCAGGCGATCGTGCCATGCCTACTCCAGAAGGAGTCCCTTAGGGATTCCATCAAATGGTTCCCAGAGTATGAAAATAAAATAGTCGAGACATCGAAGTCCGACCCTACGTCGCCCACGCCAGTCCCTCAGCCACACGCCACCGCTCCGAGAAAGTCAACAAATTATCTTATCCTATATTCGTTTACAAAGGAAAGTTAATCTATGTTGGTTTGCTCAAGGTGCACGCTAACATTTATTGCTTTCCTGCCCAGCGGTAGCGGCCGTCTGAGGTTAGGTGAAAGCGTTCGCGGGGGACGTTGAGTTTGCCGCGAATAGATTTCACCTTGGCAGGGATCTTCCGTTTCTTCTCTAACTGATCCCACGGCACGGCGGGCGAAATCCCTTCGGGAACAGTCTCCCCTCGAAAAGACTCCCGACCCCTTAAATTTCGTCCCCGGAAATCCCTCCATCTTGTAATCTCCCGTTATCACCCCTTGATTAAACCGGCTTCCTGGAAGCTGTAGTAACCCTTTCGGGTCACGATAATATGGTCTAGGACACGGAGGCCGAGGATCTTTCCGGCTTCGGTCAACTGCTCATGCATCCGAAGATCGGCATCGCTCGGTTGAAGTTCTCCGGATGGGTGGTTGTGGGCAAAAATGACGGCGGCGGCCCGGTCGGCGATCACATCTGCAAAAACCTCCCGCGGGTGCACCGGGCTTTTGTCGAGGAGACCGATGGTGACAACGCGCTTTTCGATCACCTCGTTTGCGCCATTGAGTGAAATACAGACGAAATACTCCTGCTGTTTTCCGGCAATGTCGGCCACGAGCGGCAAGATATCCTTGGCGACAGCAATCTTTACCGTGTCCTTGAGCAAGTGGCGGCGGGCGAGCTCAAATGCCGAAAGAATCTGCGCTCCCTTGGCAAGTTTGATGCCCGGAATGGCCGTCAGATGTTCAAGCGCCAATTTCTCCCGATGTTCACGCACCAGGTTGACAACTTGCCGAGCCATGGTCCGCACGTCAATATTAATCATACCCCGCCCAAGGATCGCCGCGACAAGTTCCTCGTCAGTGAGAGCGGGTGCGCCTTTCTCCCGAAGCTTCTCACGCGGACGCGTGTGTTCTGGCATGTCCTTAATGGTTTTCATCTGCACACCTTTGACTCTATCCCGCCAAAGTGGCGGGATTCCTGATTCCAGGTGGATGTCTTGCACGAATCCGGACAAATTGTCCGGCTTCTTGTCCGGATGCGCGAAAAACCCAGCCGAATGGAATGCCCGTTTTGAACGGCTTGTTGGACGTACCTAGTCGGGCCTCGGGATAGTCCAGCCGCTCCATCAGGGCGATATTCTGCCGCCGGGAGATTTGTGCAATGACCCGTTGCACAATTGCCCGCTCCTGCCAGGTGGTGGCGAAAACGAATCGCCAGGGAATCGCGACACTTTGTCGCGAAAAATGTCGCGATTCCCGCATATCGGCCATTCGAGGCCAAGAATCGCGACATTCTGTCGGGATTGCTGTCGCGCTCATGGTCGCAGGACCTTATACTTTGTCGCGGGTCCGGAGCCAACTGGGCGAAGGAGACGCAACTCGACGAAATGTTTCAAGTGGCGTTGGGCCTTTCGTTTATCAAACTTCATCTGCCCGGCGTACTCCGCCATCGTTACTTCAGACCGCAAAGCTAGGAACTCCCAACCGGCCCGCTCGTCCTTGTTCAAAGAGTCGATGGTGTTGGGCTTCAAGACATGAGTTGCGCTTTCTGGAGAACGGTAAAGCGTCAGCACCAGATAGGGGTCTTCGAAGGTGTACTTCGGAAGGGGCAAGCCGAGTTTTTCAGCTCCATCCCTCAAGGACTTGATGCCCAGCCCGCGCTCTTCCGCCATCCCCATGCGGGCGAACACATAGTGCAACGCCGGATTCCGGCTCAACATGGGAGCGGTGAAAGATTGCAGTTGCTTCAGCGTGATGGGCGATAGCGGCGCGCCTGGGCTCTTGACCGTGATGGTGTCTTCCGTGACCACGAGTTGGCATTTTGCGCCCGTGATGTCGTAGTTCCGATGAATAAGTGCGTTGACCACCGCTTCGCGCACCATCTCGAAGGGCAGGGCGGGATGCTCTCGACGCTGCATTCGACTCCGATCAATCACATTGGGCAATTTGTCTCGGAGCCATTTCTCGAGCAGATCAGGAATCAGAACCAGTGGATCGTCAAAATCTCGGGGCTCTTCTTTGCCGTCGGGATAATGGATCGTGGCCAGGAGACCTGCTTGATGGAGAATCCTGCGCGGCTCTTTGCCAAAGAGAAGAAAACCGAAGCCGGTTGGGACCAACCGCGCCTTTTCCTTTTTCAGCAACCCTTGCTGCAGCAAACGGCGCTTGAAAGCTGACGAATCGGCGGCATCCGCGATCTTGGCCTGCGCGCGGTATCGTTCCAGTGCCTCATCCGAGAAATCCTTGACGGCGGAGGTAGCCAAGGCGCTTTCGAACGGAGAGAGAGTGATCTCTTTTAGTTGCTTCGCGCTCCGCGCCGTCTCGGCCCGCTCCATCGCCTGTGCGATGAACTCCCTATTCTCCGCGTGGATGATCTCCTGGAGATCGCGGTCGAACATGTGTACCGTGACGCCGGAGTCCTGAAGGTATTTGATCCCCTTGCGGTCCACCTTGGGGTCGGGGTCCTCGATTCCCACCCAGACCTCCTTGATCCGGGACAGGACGATCCGTTCCGTGCAGCTCATCTTCGGAGCGTGTCGCGAATCCGGCGCGCAGGGTTCGAGCGTGGCGAAAAGGATGGAGCCGTCCAGTTTGTTGCTCCGGTTCTTCCGCTCTAACAACGTGAACTCCGCGTGGTCTCCGTGACGCAGTTCGCCCCGGCAGGCGGTTTCAATCATGCCGTCGGCTTTACGGAGCACCGTGCCAACCTTGGGGCTGGCCTTGTCATCTTTGCGCGGCTCGTCAACCGATCGGCGCATCACCTCAATGGCCTGTTCCATCAGCTTCCGTGGGTCGAATGAGGGTTTACTTGGCACCGTCGGATTCTCCCCAAATTTCGTCCAGCTTCGCCTTGATCTTCGCCTCAAATATTTCGATCAGCTTCCGGTTCGCCTCCACCAACGCCCGATCAATACAATAAAAGACCCCTTTTCCCTCCTGACTCCGAGCTCGCTCTCCGACCGCTCTTAACCCCGGACCACCCCAGTTCGGGGAGCATCTGCGGCTGTCAGCTTCTGATCTATATACACGACGGTTAGAAACACACCATCCAGATGATCAAACCCGTTGTCGGTCGCTAGCAGTGTAGCGTTTAATATGGAACTGGTAGCCGAAATCCAAATATCATTCTTCCCCATGTTCCTTGACGAAACGCCATTCGGCAGCGGCTTCGTTCGATCTTTGCCTTGGCTATAAGCGTCAATTTCAGCATAGCGGTGAATAATTTGGTCAGTATTGATGTCGACCGCTGGAATACGCCTAAGTAAATCATCCAAGTCTTGCCTTTTTTGTGCTCCCCAGTTGAACTGGATCGCTAGTGAATAGATCTCACCTTTGCTCACCACGGAGACCAGCGGCACGTTGGGTGGCTGCGACAAACCGTACCTCCGCTCAGCGTACTCTGCGTATCCAGCCCCACGGATGTACCCAAGAAGAATCCCTGTGTCGAGCAGATAGGTAGACACTATGCAGTGTTAGTTAGTATTCAAGGCTGCTAGCAAATCCTCGATTGGCTCATCCCCAGGCCATTTACCCCATACCTCTTTTAGCCAACCCTTTTTCGCTGCTGCCGAGTCTCTCACTGAGGTTGCGAATTCAATCTGAGATGGTTCTTGTGGTAGGGTCTCGAAAACTTCCTCCCCTTGCTCCATGCTCTTGATGACTTGCGCCTCTATCAGGCGAGGTCTCCGCGACGGACGAAAATGAACAAGGCCCTTGATAGTCACCTTCTTGCCCCAAAATTGCCGCATCTGTTCAACGTCCAGATGTTCAGTATCAATCGTGCCGAGGAGTGATTCTCCATCGCTAAGTACAAGATGGAATCGCTTCTTGTTGTGCTCAATGACGTCAAACAATCCGGAAATGACGAACGCTCGCGGTTCCGGTGTTTTGGCCTTCAAACGTTGAATCTTCGCTAGTTCCTGCTCGCCGAGTCTGAAATGTTCCCTAGGACGGCTCACACAATGCAATTCAACCTTTTCAGCAAAGCTTTTCAGAAAGGGTTTAAACTGAAGTAAGCTATCCAGAATCCCCCCATCATAGGCGTCGCTGTCGAGGACCTCTGCAGTCGTGTCGTGGATGGACCTTGCCAACAACGTAAGAGCGGTGTCTTCAGGTTTCGGCAGGACGTACCAAAAATCCTGTTGGCGGACTTGCTCTTTGGCAGTCTCGCCCAGCACAGGCGCCTCGATGGCGAGAACCGTCGATCCTTTCTTCATGCCAATTAGCTTTAAATCAAGCGATTTCGTCAGCCACACGGGTAACCTTCCCCGTTTGACACTGGTCCCCTCGACGGCCAGTCTCAGTCCACGCTCCGCCGCTCCGAGCAGAAGGTCGCAAACCTCCGTTAACGCCTTCAGCGGGATGGTTCCGCTAGGCGAAACAAGCCCTTTTAGCTTCAGCTGATATTTCAGCGTCTTCATTTGCTTAAATGCTCCGAAGGCTCACCTCGCACAGGTTTTCTACCACTATTGTGCCCACTTTGTCGAATCTTTTCCACCGGTCTCTCCGATGCAACCGGACGAACAGCGCGTCTTCGGCGGCGGGCACGCAGAAACCCCATTCGGAGGGTCCATAGAGTTAGATGGGGAATTCCAAGGTCCAAGACGCAACCCCACAAACAATCTCCAGACTATTGCCTTCATTGCTTGCCTGCCCAGAGGTAGCACCCTTCGGAGGTCAGGTGAAAGCGTTCGCGGGGGACGTTGAGTTTACCGCGGATAGACTTTACCTTCGCCGGAATTTTCCGTTTCTTCTCCAACTGATCCCACGGCACAGCGGGCGGGATGCCTTCGGGAACGGTTTCGTCATTGACTAATTCGCGGAAGAAACGGGCAAAAGCCGTCGATGAGCTGTCGAATCGGGGCTTCGATGCAACCGAGCCTGCTTTATGCGCTTCGATCTGGGCGAGAGCTTCGACAACCACGGGCCACGCAGCTTGGATTCGTTCGTCTTTCCATAGAGCCGTGGTCCATGCCTCCAAGTTGATCGGACCGCCCTTCGCTTTGTGCTCCAAGTACCACTCGGCTTTCTCGGCGACCCACCAACTGAAGGCGTCCACGAACTCGGCGGCGTAGGCGACAGGGCCACACATCCAGCGGTTGCCGACCTTCCATTGTTCATCCCAGCGGCGTTTATA
>Ga0082335_1000569_pt1 | contig 90081 bp, 97 predicted proteins | sample Subgrocontami58m_FD_72375 | JGI IMG/M metagenome (GOLD analysis project Ga0082335, IMG submission 72375) | Subsurface groundwater microbial communities from S. Glens Falls, New York, USA - GMW37 contaminated, 5.8 m (SPADES assembly) (version 2) ...
CGCCTGCGCTGCCTGCTGTGACAGCGCCTTCAAACGTACCTGCGCGGCATCCAACTTGGCCTTCGCAGCAGCAGCCACCCTGGCCTTCGCCTTCTCGGCCGCCTTTGCTGTGGCAATCTCAGCCAGCGTGGGTTTGCGCGTCTTAGCCACCGCAGGCGAAGAGCCAAGGAGCAATGCTGTGCAGAGCCCGAACACTAGAATTCGACGTGACATGGAATCGAGGTTATCGGGGCAAATCCCCTATATGGCCCTCCTCAGCCCCCGTGTCCAATGGTTCGCAGGGTTCTTTCAGGTTCTACGCAGAAACATCGCGGCGCTTGAAGATGGCTCCGATGGGTAGCAATAAACCCACTAAAAAATTGAAGCACCAATAAGGCTTTGGAAAAACTCACCAGAATATCCACCGGCCGCAACGATGTTCAGCAACTGCCACGTAGCCAACTGCCCGCACCCGTACGTACCATCTTGGCCAGTGATTGCAGGAGCCGCCTAGATCAAGCCTCGCATCGTCCGCCATCACAGCAGGGCTGGATGAAAAAACACCTTGGGCAGACGTCCTTGCCTCCACGCCGAACGAGGTCCACCAATTCGCACGCAGGGCACGGTCCAGGTTCACCCATCACGGGACGCAATTAGACCTCCGTTACTGACGGAAGGAAAGCAGCCATGCCGCGATTATTGGCAACGAATGCCACAGCCAAGGCAGAGCAAGACCGGAATCACCAACGTTGCTGCCGCTGATATCGTGAAGATCGTTGATCTGTAATATCAACGCGATCGCGGAGGCGAAAGCCATGACAATGGAGAACGAGAAGACGACAGAAGGCCACATTGTGGTCGGAGTTGATGGTTCAGAATCCTCAAAGAAGGCACTTCGCTGGGCCGCTCAATTGGCCCCAGTGGTCGGTGGCGTAATCGAAGCAGTCGTCGCCTGGGAGTACCCGATGATGTTGGGCTGGGAAGGCGGAATTCCTGACTGGTGGCGGCCGGACGATGATGCAAAAAAGATTCTCGATGAGGCCCTTGAGGCCGTTTTTGGAAAGACTCCACCCAAAGGTTTAGTTAGCACTATCCGTCAAGGTAACCCCACGAGGGTCTTGCTCGAAGCGAGTAAGAGGGCAGAAATGCTCATCGTCGGAAGTCGTGGCCACGGCGGATTCGCTGGGCTCCTTCTAGGTTCGGTCAGTTCCGCCTGTGCCGAGCACGCGAATTGTCCAGTTCTGGTAGTGCACGGAGAGCACAACTGACCACCCGACGACCCCTGGGCGACGGTGGTGACGATTCTGATTTACGGTGGTGACGATTCTGATTCGGAGCCTGCTGGTGCGTTCGTCCGTGAGGTTACCCGTCGCCAATTCCTCACCGTTCTGGCAAGCGCCGTCGGCATCGCCAGTCTGGCATCGTGCTCACGCGCGACTGCGAGCACCTCTATGCCAACAAGTGACGTTCTGTCTTCAGCAAATACAGGCGGACTTCCCAAAACACGTGCATGGCACCCGCAATCAGGTGAGGTCTCCCCTTCGATCAAGGCGCGCGCCACCCTCCTGCTCGAGACCGTTGGTGCCTGGTCTGGGAGTTCTGGCGGGGCATCAGCAGCCCAAAAACGAGTAAGTGCAGTCGGCTTTAATCCGGCGCTCATCGACGCGCTCGCTCCCCTCCTCGGCGCCGGCAGTAGCGCTGTCCTTCAAGTTCGCGATGCTCAGTACGGCGGCATTCTCAGCACCAGAGCCAGTGTCTTGGTCGTGGTCGATCAGTGGCGACTGATGCCAGACGGCTCAATCAGGGCCGGGGGTACGACGGTTGATGTCCGCTTGGCGGAGGCGTCGCCGCACTGGCGCGTTGTCGAGGTCCTGCCTGCGCGCCCAGGAACACCAATCTCGCGACTGACCTCGTCGGCAGAGCGCGTCCTCTCTGAGTCAAGAATTCATCTGCCCTATGCGGCAAAAACCGATGTCCTAGCCGGCGGCGTTCACGACTCAGTCCTCAGACTGCTAATCGCTATGTCAGCGCTGCACGTAGTGGATGTCAGCGTGTTGCAATCGGGACACCCCCTCAATGTCTTCGGCACTTCGCGACCTAGTGATCATCCGCTCGGGCGAGCGGTCGACGTCTGGGCGCTCGACTCGAAACCACTGGTCCTCCCGGCGAATCACGTGCTTGCAACCAGCGCAATGCATCTTGCTTCCGCACACGGCGCTTACAACGTCGGTGGCCCTGTTCTACTTAGTGGATCACAGTATTTCAGCGACCTAACGCACAAAGATCACATTCATCTCGGCTTCAATCATTGACTTTGAATGAACCACTAACCTCGAATGTTCTTATGAAACGCGCACTAGTTGTTCGAGTTGTGCGCCGAGGTCTGGGTTGGAAGCAACCTCAGGATGTTTCTTCGCTCCGTGCATCATGACGTGCTCGAAGAGCTCCTCTTTAGATTCGGTCGTGAAAGAAGCTGGGCAATTCATTCCGGCATCGGCGCAGGCGATTGTGTAAGCCATTGTTTTCTCTTCTCATGAGAGCGGATAAAACACGGACCACTATCCGCCCATGCCTGCTATCCGGCAAGCGCTTTTTGGTTCTCACAGGTCAGAGACGTGAGTTGGATGTCTCTCCGTCGCCCACCTCACGCCCGTAGTGACTTGAAAAAACTCCGCATCTGCCGTGACGACGTTAGTTCAATGACATTGAGACTTTTCCCGTGAGCATCAAGTGACGCATCGATCTTTGCGAAGCCCTCTCTTGGAAAATGCCAGATCCACTGATAAAACGAGAAATCAAAACGTTCAGGACAACCCTCGGCCTGAATACACTTGCCGCGATTCCGTAACATGCGGGTAAAAGCTCTAAGCAAACATCGATACCGCAAAATTGCTAGCACGATCACCGTGTCTGCTTTGGCAAACCGAATATCAAAAGTTCGATTGTAATTACCGTCAACAATCCAGAGATCTCCAGCGATCAACTCGCTCTGAAGAACTCTCCATTCCTCGACGGGCGTCTCGACCCATCCTGGTTTCCAATAATGACGATCAAGATGTATCAGCGGAAGTCCTACAATCTGGCTGAGTTCACGTGAAAATGTTGACTTTCCTGCCCCGCCTGATCCGACGACCGCAACACGTTTCATAGTTGCGTATCTGCAGGCGGTTCAAGACCGAATTCCACAATTGCGCCAACCGGGCGGAAGCCAAGCCCCTGGTACACGCGGTTGCTCTTTTCGTAATTGCTATCGGCGTAGAGCATGACCGTTGAGCAGTTGATTGAATGTAAATGTTCGATCATGGAACTCGTAACTGCTGCGCCGTATCCATGGCCTCGCTCGTCAGGTTCTGTGTAGACCGGACCAATCCGTCCGATCCTGCCGTTGGGTCCCTCGACGAGCGGTGCATGCCCAGCCATCGCCACCGAATGCCCCTCGGCCTCCCAAATGACGATAGATGTTGAGCGGAGCCGGTTACGTAACTCTTCTTCGCTCGGCACATCGGCGTGGAAGACACCCACTTCTTCAGCGAAAGCCAGTAACCATTTCAATAAGAGAGCGACGTCGTGATCGTCTGCCTTCCGTGCACCGCCTAAGACGTCTGCGCGAGGAGTGTGCTGCTTCAGCACATAGATCGTATCCCGCATATGCAAAGGAAAATCACTTCTCTGTTTTCCTGTTTGATCGCACCAGGATTCAATGAATTCAGAGGCAACCTCTTCTGGTCCGGTTACGCCCCAACAACCTGGGTCGCTGACCACAACTGCCCTAGCCAATTGGCGCGCCGCACCTTCCGGCATCGGCGATAGTAGGAGTCGATAAGGAGCGGTGCGCATCGCGATACCAACGACCCTATTATCCGCAAGCACGATCCACCAGAAGCAAATTGGATACGCCCTTGTCCCGTCGGCAACAGATGCTGCAACCGAACCAATGACATTGGTTTCCATTGGATGTTCATTGCGGAATGATGCAGTGCGTTGAAGAAAATCTTCAGGCGAGGTAACCCGTTCAACCGACCAATTCATGATTTAGTGTTGCATACGCCAGAGTACTGATGCGTACCTATAATCGGACATGGCTAAAAACGCTTGGCCGCTCTACGGAATTCGGGTTGTGACGCCCCGACTTGAACTGCGCTATGTCGACGAAGAACTCGGCGCGAAACTCGCAGACTTGGCAGAAGCGGGCATACATGACCCGGAGTTCATGCCATTTGCGATTCCTTGGACCGACGCCGAACCCGAATCGCTTGGGCCAAACACTTTGAAGTATTACTGGCGCGCCCGTGCGGAGACTGAACCTGACCACTGGGATCTGCCTTTTGCTGTAATCGCAGAAGGTGCAGTCGTCGGAACCGCGTCCCTGGCTGCCAACGACTTCCCCATCCTTCGCCAGTTCGAAACGGGCTCGTGGCTCGGCCGTGGTTATCAAGGTCGGGGCCTGGGCCGCGAACTTCGTGAGGCTGCGCTCCATCTCGGATTTGCTGGCTTGGGAGCGACTCTGGCCACAACGGCTGCCTTCGACGACAATGCGCCGTCGCTTGGTGTTACCCATTCGCTTGGATACTCTGCAAACGGCGCGACCAGAAAAGTCCGTCGCGGAAAACTTGCAAAGAGTCTGCTCTTCAACCTCACCCTCGACGAGTGGACGGACCGATTGCGACGCACTGACATTTCAATCGAAGGCCTCGAACCCTGCCTGGCGATTCTCGGGCTTACCGAGCAGCAGGCTTGTCCACCGCCATGCCCCTAGCGGACTGCCATGCCCCTAGCGAACTGCCATGCCTCTAGCGGGATTCTCCAACGAGGAGACTTAACGTAATCACCGTAACTGCTAAAAATAAGATTGCGCATCCGTACCAGATGGTGCGACTCTCCCTCTTCGAGTCTCTCTCGTTCGAGAGCCACGCATATTCTGTCTCCGCATCCTGAAGATCCTTCGGCATCTTCTCTTTTGAGGTAGCGTAGGTCTCAGGCGTCGTGTAATCGATTGGGTTCTCCGCCTCCCAGGGCCCGATGAGCGCATGGAATTTAACACCAGCCGCATCTAGTGTTTTTATCTCCGAGTTGAGGAAGATGATTCTGGCAATCGAAATTGCTAAGAGTGCGGCTGCCGAAATCATTGCGTAGACCATAAATTGAGAATAGAACTCGGAAGAGACGACGAGCAAGGTTTTCAGTTCTGACGCGCTATCCCCTTATTAGTCACAGTCGGAGTTCGTCTTAGTCACAGTCGGAGTTCGTCGCGATTGAAAAGCCCATCGCCTATTTCTTGAGACCAACGGACTTGACTCGATCCAATGCCATAGCGGCCCGGACAACACCGCTGTGAGAGTAAGCCTGCGGATGGTTGCCCAAGCCCCGAAAATCACGTGGGTCCACCTGTTCTGACAGGAGCCCGGTTCGCCCCATGGCACCCAACATCGCCGAGAAGAGTTCCTCAGCGTCCTCTATCTGCCCGGCGAGTACGTACGCCTCGATTAGCCAGGCAGCACAGATGTGCATGGCGCCCTCATCTCCGGGGAGTCCATCGTCGTAGCGATACCGGTAGACCGTCGATCCTCGGCGCAAGGTCGCTTCCACGGCCGCAATCGTGCCCTTGACCTGTTCGGTTGACGCAGGAAAGCCGGCAACGAGTGGTTGCAGAACGGCGGCATCTACCTCGCGCCGGTCGTAGGCTGAGATAAATCCACCGATTGCAGGATCCCAGCCGTTGGCCTGTACATCTGCCTCGATCGCTGATCGCAGTTCCAGCCACTCGGCCGGGGCTGCGCCGTAAGCCTGAAAGATCTCAATTCCCCGGTCGACCGCAATCCAGCCCATCATCTTGGAGTGCACGTGATGGCGCGGCACATCCCGAATCTCCCAGATCCCATGATCTGGTTCACGCCAGCGCTCCGCCACCACTTCCACACACGCTTTGACTAGCCACATCTCATAATCGAGAGCGCTCCCCCGGATTCGACTCCGAGCAGCGACGAGATCACAGACCGGCCCCAGGACGTCCAGTTGCGCCTGGCCCTGGGCCGCATTGCCGATGCGCACCGGCCGGGAACCTGCATATCCAGGGAAGAGATCGAGGACAGCCTCGGGCGGCAAGATGGCGCCGCTCAACATGTAGAGCGGGTGGAGATGCGCGACGTTGCTGGCTGCGGAGAGAACTCGGTGGAGCCAGGCGAGGTAGGCATCCACTTCACTCATGCTGCCCAACTCCAACAAGGTATGCGCCGTAAGTGCCGCATCGCGTATCCATACATATCGATAGTCCCAGTTGCGGATGCCACCCACCCATTCGGGCAGCCCCATCGTCGCAGCCGCGAGAATTCCGCCAGTCGGCCGATGGCAGAGCGCTCGCAGAGTCAGTGCCGAACGCTCCACCGCCGCTCTCTCATATGTCGGCATTCTTAGCCCGTTCAACCAATCGGTCCAATACATCTCACTGGTCACCCGAGCCTCAGAGTCACCAACCTGGCCCTCTTGAAGATCTCCAGTACCAAGGCGCAATTCAAGTGTCACGTCTCCATCTCGTGGATCCACCGTGGCCACGGCGTACTGGCGCCCGACCTCACCACGAATTTCCCAGACCACACCAGGGGAACGGAGCACGATCGGATCCGAGCCACCATGCACGATCACACCCTGGGGAACCAATTCCAGGGAGACGGAGACCATCCCAAACTCCGGACGAGGTGAGAAGACCACTTCAGCAATGGATGAACCGCTAAGTGTGCGGATGAGCCGGGTGATATTCGTGCCATCTGAAAGCGGGCCGAGTTCGGTATCTAGGAAATCCACGATGGCAAGCCCCGCGAAACGAGTGCGGACGGTCATAGTTCCTGGCACATAAGCCTGCGCCAAAGGTTGACCACCATGTTGCGGCCTCACGGTGAAATGGCCAGAAGACTCGTCCCCAAGGAGCGCGGCAAAAAGAGCCGGACCATCAGGACCTGGATGGCACATCCAGCAGATCGAAGCACTCGGTGACACGAGAGCTAGCGCCGCACCATCCGCCAAGAGCGCATGCTCTTCGATCGGTTCGGCATGCCCGCCGGTGAACCAACTACGCCGTTCTTCCTGCAAGCGCGCGAGAACAAGAACAACCGCGTTGGGATCGGAGAGTCGAAAAGCTGCGACGCTCTCACCCTCACCGACCTTGATCCCAACATCGGTACCGCTTAAGCGGGCGAACCCAGACTCGTCGGTAGCGTCGTCACCAATGAACAACGTGGCCGACGCCGCAAACTCATGTTGCAACCGGGTGATGGCACTTCCCTTATCACCGGAAACGACCGAGAGTTCGAGCAATTTTTTCCCACGCTTCACCTCGACTCCCGGCCACCGCGCCGGACCATGCTCCAACTTGGCCATTAACTGGGCTCTATCCTCTTCACTGCAGTTGCGCACGTGAACTGCGATACTTGCCGGCTTGATCTCCAGACTCGCCCCCGGTACCTGACCGACATTGCGGTCTAGCCAGGCGAGTAGGCGGGCGCGTAGTGCATGCTGCTCTGGTTGCAAGGTATGCACAAAACCGAGATCAAACTCGGTGCCATGAGACCCCACCAGGTGCACTTCGGCTGGGAGCCGGGAGAGCGCCGCTAGATCTCGCAGAGCCCGACCTGAAATAACCGCCACTTGCGTCGCCGGCAGAGCCGAGAGGGTCCGTAACGCTGCCACCGCCTCCGGCAACGGGTACGCAGAAGTGGGATCGGCAACGATAGGCGCCAGCGTTCCGTCATAATCGCAACAGACGAGGAGCCTTGGGCTTCTGGCGATCGCGAGCAACGCCAGCTCCAGCGAGCGGTCTATCCCACCTTCTCTATCCACCCCCTCTTCTCTCTCCACCCCCTCGCCATTTTCGTCGACCGGTTTCACACCCGGCCTTCCAGCGTGGCCATAAATAGCCGAGCCCAACGGTTTACGTCATACTCGTGGACTCTCGCGCGAAGGGTGGACATTCGACGGCTGAGTTCTTGCGGTTCGGCGTGGAGTGCATCGTCGAGTGCGCGCTTGAGTCCATCTACGTCGTAAGGGTTGACCAACCAGGCTTGATCAAGTTGAGCAGCTGCACCAGTGAATTCGCTAAGCACCAACGCACCGTCATCATTCAGTCGGGTTGCGACGTATTCCTTGGCAACGAGGTTCATGCCATCACACAACGGCGTCACCAACATCACGTCGGCAGCGACATACATCGCAACCAATTCTTCGGTGTCCATCGGTTGGTGTAGGTAGTGGACTGGTCGATACCCAGTGCCACCAAGATCGCCGTTGACGCGCCCCACAAGGAGTTCCACATCGTCACGGATCTTCCGGTACTCATCGATATTTTCGCGGGAAGGCGTGGCTACCTGTAACAGAATGGTCATCTGGTCGTCGTCATCTCGCTCTTCAATCAATTCAGCGAATGCGCGAATACGGACATCGATACCTTTGGTGTAATCGAGTCTGTCCACCCCCAGAATCAACTTCCGTGGATCGCCGAGCTCTTTGCGAATTTCGACGGCCCGCTTCTGCACGTCCTCTCGCGCCGCGAGCGCCGCATAAACATCGGCATCAATACCAATTGGGAATGCCCTGACTAAGGTCGTACGTGGACCTGCGAGTTCCTCGGTCTCGACCCGATCACCACCGACGCGAAGCCCCAGGAACCGATTCACAAGCGCAAGGAAGTTGGTAACCGCTCCCTCGGTCTGGAAGCCGACGAGGTCGGCGCCGAGCAAGCCTTCGAGTATCTGTCGGCGCCATGGAAGTTGGGAGAAGAGCTCGATGGGGGGAAATGGAATATGCAGAAAGAAACCGATCCGGACATCAGGCCGGAGCACCCGCAACATCCGGGGCACGAGTTGAAGTTGATAATCATGAATCCAGACCGTTGCATCCGGCGGAGCAAGTTCGGCGATGCGGTTGGCAAAAATCTCGTTGACTGAGCAGTAGGCAGCAAATTGATCGCGATGGTACGTGGGCGTGACTACCGCATTATGGTAAAGCGGCCAGATCGCGGAGTTACTGAACCCTTGGTAGTAGTCCTCTGCTAGTTGGCGCGGCAACAGGATCTCGTCGAGTTGGCAGTTTCCGATTGCAGCCGGTAACGCAGGGAGTTCCTCAGGGCCGTCATTGAAACGGCCGCCCCAACCGATCCAGAGCGCATCACGCTCGCGCATCACGGGGTCGAGGGCGCTGACCAGCCCTCCCGGCGACCGCCGCCAGGTCACACCGCCCAGATCATCTAAAACGGGCTCCACTGGGAGCCGATTGGCCACCACGACGAGGTCGCTGACATCCGCCTCGGTGGTGCGCAACGGGAGAGGTACTGACATTCGATTCACTCTAGTGTGCCCACCGGCACTTGGGCCCCCGCACCCGGCGGCCGCAAATTACCTAACAAACACCCATAAATCGGTCATAACGCTTCCAACGGCTTCTTCGCCATTCTCTATTTTCGGCAAACTCAGACGCAAACTTAAAGGACGTCCCCTCATTCTCTCCGGGAGGGCCGCACGTTAAGAATTGCTTGAGCAGCCCGGCGCCCTTGCGTCATCGCTTCGACTACGGTCGCTGGTCCGATTAGCGCATCACCGGCAACCCAGACGCGCTCAGCCACGCTCACCTCTGCCCGTGCATAAGCGCCTTCACGACCTAGGGCCAGTTTCCCAACCGGTTGTCTGCGAGCAAACTCAGGCGCTCCCCCGGCAAGCAGACCGCTTGCCTGCCAACGGCGGTCCGTGAGGCCTTCTGATCGGCGCGCTATCGGCGAATCGGGCAGGATGGTGGAGAATGATGCGTCGACTCGGTATCCCATCGCCATTACAACAAGATCGACTCTTTCGGCGGCTGCGAGTTTTGAAACAACCTTGGGTAACTCGCGCGCACTGTTCTGTTGTGTCAGGCTGAGATGTGCCTGTATCAGGCCACCTTCAATGCTTTCGAGATGATTGATAGTTGTTGAAAACCTGATCTCGACGCCTTCAAGACTTGCTTCCTCCAGTTCATCCTGTCGCACCGGCGCGAAGCGTTGATCCATCCAGTCAACACAGATCGCACGAGCGCCAAGACGGCGAGCAAATCGGGCAACATCCATTGCGGTGTTGCCCGCACCTACCACGAGCACCGTGCGGACTCGGTCGTCGTCTGGGCTTTCTTCAACAAAGAGATGCGATAGAGATTGCTCCTTTACAACGGCAACTCGTGCCTCTTGGAGGAATCGTGTGGCGTCCCAGACCTTTTCGAGTTTTCCACCTTCGACAGGAAGTCGAAGCGGTGTACCCGCTCCATGAGCTAGCACCACTGCATCAAATTCCTGAACCAGCGAATCAAGTTGATGGGCCGAGACCTCGCTTCGGCACTGAAGCTTTACTCCAGCGGCCAAGAGTGCGCCCCAAGGGCGCGATGCGATCTCATCTGGCAGAGTGAAGTCTGGAATTCCCCAATTCAAAAGCCCGCCTGGATTATCGTCCTTTTCAAAAACCGTTACCGATGCTGATGCCTGTGCGAGTTCCCAAGCGGCACTTATCCCTGCAGGCCCTGAACCGACGATCGCAACACTAAGGCCCAATCCGCGATCAGAGATTTGGGTAAGTGGTGGCACTGGAGCGTTATCTGCGACAAAGCGCTCTAGCGCACCGATCGCGACGCCCTCGCCGCCCGCAAGAGACCACGTGCAGGCGCCTTCACATTGCAACGCGTGGTCGCAGACTCTTGAACAAATGTCGGGAAGGAACGAGGTGAGCCGCAAGACATCGTGTGCCTTCTGCAAATCATTATCTCGAATTGCCGCAATGAAACTGGGAATGTCGTTGTGCGCGGGACATCCTCGAACGCATGTGGCATCTGGGCAGGTGACACAACGGTTCGCCTCCGCTTGGGCTTCTGCCCACGTATTAAATCCCATGCGAGTCTCTTCTAAATTTCCCACGAGTTTTTCAGGGTGAATAGTAGGACATGTCGCCCGAGTTGAAACGAGGAGCGGACCTTCAACGGCGATCGCACTGAATGGACATGTGCGCACACATTGTCGGCACCCCACGCACACTGAATCGTCAGAGAGCACAGTCCAAGTACCTGGATCCATTGTCAGCGCGTTTGTTGGGCATCGAATCACGCACTCTTGGCAACCAGCACAACGTTCGGTCAAAACGGTTACGTGTGGCGATGATGCAGAACTAGCAACTCCGCGAATTTCTGTCAGCACCATGGAAAATCCCCCCTAGTCCGCAGCGCTTATCAAGACGTACAACACACTGGCTATCACGCCACAAACGGCGGCAAGAGAAACTGCTGCAACTTGCACTCCACGTGGATGATCAGTGAGTGGCACAAGATCGCGTTTCGCAATTCGCCAACTTGCCCACATCGCTGCCAGGGTGCCCAAGGCAACAACGATGACCTGAACTAGCACTATTGAAGGATCGGAGAGCAATCGTGCCTTGTAGAGAGAAGAGGATGCTGATCCTGAACCAAACAGATGACCAACAGATGGCACAACACGCGTCGCATGTTTAAAGAATTTCGGCAACTGCCGAGCAAAATAATCTGACCCAACAACCGGGATCAGGCCATACATCAGTGGGAGGAAAAAAGCGCGAAACTTACTCGTTTTACTGGTAAAAGTTTTACCGCCTTTAGCAATGACGAGGTCTGATGCTGCAAAAACTTTCTGTAATCCCCCTGCCGCACCTGCCATCAGCAACGAGACTCCCCCAATCATCCCAACAAAGGCAATGGGATTTGGGTATCGCGGGAAGTTGATTGCGGAGTTCAGCCAATCTTCGACGGTTGCATAGACGGGCAATGCGTTGAACTGCTGGAATATGACCAGACCCCACAGAATCGCTACCGACCAAGCAATGTCTGGTCGACGGCGTGAAGGAGCAATGACCGAAGTGAGTGGGCGTTGCACAAAGAGCCCGATGTTCTCTGATGGACAGGCCTTGTAGCACTCGCTGCAGAGTCCGCAAGTTAGATTCGAATCGGAACTTCCTGGCCAGGTGTACCAGGGACATCCGTAGCCATTCTCGCCGCCTCGCATACACTCTTTGGTCTCACAGGTGAGGCATATCTCGCGGTCACGAGTACGGAACCCGGCAGCCGAACCCATCGCACCGATTGTGCCGATCAGTGACGAGAGTGGGCAGATGTAGCGACAGAATGTGCGACGTTCAAAGATGAGAAAAAAGAGCAACGCGCTCGTGACAATGCCGATCACCATGAAGCTGGTTGCCTTTGGATCTCCGGGGCCTGCGATATTGAAAAACTCTTCAATCCAGGTAAGGAGTAGGAATACGACTACCGAAGTAAGGAGCCCGTAGCGGGCAATACGCTCTGGGAATTTGAGCCCAAGCCCTAACTGGGATTGTGCCCGCTTCCATAACGCACCACGTTGAATCCATTCGGCAAATCCGCCAAAGGGACACATCACGCACCAGGCCCGCCCAACCACCACCATCAGGACAAAGACGAGGCAGAACCAGATATACCAAGTGATTGCGGTTCCGAAGTTCAACCCAGGATCGACAGTGCCGATTAGACCGATAACGATTACGAACCAGAAAATAATCTGGTTGGGCAGAATGGTTAGAAATTGAAACTGACGACTCTTCAGCAACTTTGCTACCCGAGGATACCTGGCGAGATCTGCCCCAGAGCGGAGATCGGTTTGGGCGAAGTGTTCTTCGATTCCATCGCGTTGAGGCGGTCGCAAGTGAATTGTTACCAGAGGTGGCCCACTGGCCAACGAAGTCTTCTCGCGCTCATGAACTTTGGCCATTGGAGCCTCCTCGAGGTTGGAAAATCCGAAGATGCGGCCAATTATGTGCTCTAGGTCACTATACGTCAAGTAGGTTGCTATACATGGTTCAAACAAGTACAGGTATAGTTGTCCCATGAACATGACGCTCTCAAAGCGTGGGGACTACGTCGTCCGTTCGGCGCTCTGCCTGGCTCACGCCTACGAAGGTGGGAGTTTCCAGAAGATCCGCGAAGTGGTATCAAGCATGGAGGTTCCACAAACCTTCGCTTCCCAAATCCTTGCTGACCTTGTCCGAGCGCAACTTGCAACCTCCAAGGCTGGCAAGGACGGCGGCTACCGTCTCTCCCGCCCACCTGCGGAAATAACGATGCTTGAAATAATTGAGGCCGGCGAAGGCCCATTACGTGCCGAGCGATGTGCATTGGGAAATGGACCTTGCCATTGGGACTCTGTCTGCCCACTCCATGAGACGTGGACGGGGGCAACTGCAGCACTTCGCGACACTCTCGCCAAGGCGACCCTTGCATCTCTGGTTGCGAACGATGAAGCACTCAAAGCCGGTACCTATCTCATACCGACCGACTCACACCGCCAAGGCACCTCTCGCATCACCAAAAAAAGTGCTGCGAAAGCACTGGCCTGAATTTGATTGGGTCAATTCGCTCGCCGCTGCGGTCTAAGTGGAGGTGCCGGGAATCTACGATAGGAATTTTTGAGCTCGTAAATCAGTCTTGCAAAATGACATTACGCTTATCGATTACGCCTAGCTCTGGCAGAAAACTTCGCGCAACTGGCGATAGGAACCGCTCACGGACGATAGCGTCCTAGTGTCGGTAATTTTACGGCTCCCACAAAACCGTCCCATCACTCGTTGATAGCTTCCACGCCCTGCTGTTTGAGTCGCGCCAGATTGTCCAACATTGCTTGCAATACCTCCGGCGGATGCCCAACCCAGTCGAGCACTTCACCAGTCACTCGCAATGGTTCACGCGAACGGTAGGACTTCGTGGGATTCCCCGGAAACTTCTTGTCCGTCAAGTTGGGGTCATCTTCAATGGGACCGGTCGGCTCCACCGTATAGATCCTGCCCGGACCTTCACCCACCGTCAGTTCCGCACCCCACACTGCGGCATCCAACGTTGCCGTCAGATACACGAAGGCTGCCCGCCTCCGCTCACCGTAGTTGGAGTCGAAACCGGCCGTGATGAGGTCCCCGGGCTGCAAATCAGCGCGCGTGCCGTGAAAGTACTTAACCAAGAAAATCTCCTGACGGGATACATCCCTAGATGAATGACCCCGAGCACTGAAACCGCCATAACAGCTTCCACATCTCCCAAGCGAGAGCAGGTCCGGTTTCTTGCTGTGCGCTCAATTCGCTCATGTAACTCCCCGCTGTTACTCGTCCAAACTCAACGCACCTGATGGACACCTTCGCACCTGATCTGCAATTTGCTGAACTGGTGCGCCGTTCATGTCAACCCACGGATGTACTTCAAGGTTGAACACTGCGGGCAAACCTCGGATACAAACGCCCGAATGGATGCAGAGATGTGGCTGCCAAATGACAGTCACGCCTTCCTTCGCGTACCGGCGGATGATCTCGGCCATGATGTAAGTGTGGCACGCGATTTCCAAATCCGGTTCTCACGTACCAGTAGCGAATTACGCTAGTAGACCAAACTGCTCACGTTTGGATACTGGCACCAAGTCAAGACAGGCGCCGGAGTTCTTCCGAATCACGGCTGCCACTTACGGACAGTATGGGAGAACAGCGAGACCACGTTTGCGCGCATCCTCAAGGATTTACGTCACCAACTCACGAGACACACCTTCACCTGAGAAGGCGGGCAGGACAGGACTTCCGTGTGATTGAAAGAGATAGTGCCTGGTTCGTCATATATGTAATCTTCGAAGCCGCAGGCTTCCCATCGACGTGGATCTGTAGCGGCTCTTCTCCTTGCCGTCGATGATCATGTTGCTCACTCCTTAGGAATATTAGTCAAACTTTCGACTAATGCGACAGGTTCCGGCGAACCCTTATTCCCAGGCGCGCTTGAGCATAGATGTGTATTTCTCGCACGCGTTTGTAGATGGTGGAGGTGGCGGGAATCGAACCCGCGTCCTTCGGTACCAAAACAGGGCTTCTACGGGCGTATTCCGTTAATAGGCTCCTAGGCCCCGGCTATCACACGAACAAGTAGCCGCCAGGCTCAGCATCGGAAAGGTTTCCTCAAACAGGTCCGGTGCCCCCAGTCTGAGTTGAGCTCCCTAGCGACGCTAGACACCAGGTCGGGAGCGATCCTGGGCTAACGGATTACGAGGCTCGCTTAAGCAGCGAGGGCGTAATCAGCGGCAGTTGTACTGGCGCTTAGTTTTTTGCACGGGGATGGTTAACGAGCTCATCCCGGCTTCCTCGGCCCGCTTCCCCTGCCTCAACATCCAAAGTCGAGACCGTTCACCCCCGTGTGTATTGCCAACAGGCAAAACATTTGGGTGGAAGCATTTTCCACCACTATTTAGTTTTCAATTTTGATAGTTCTCAATTTTGGTAACCAACATGTCAGTTCCGACGTCATCAAATTCCTGCGGCGAGACCTTGAGACGATAGATAGAACGCCAAAAACGCCCCTATTTATGCCCAAAGTGCCCAATGCCCTAAGAATTCGACAATCGGTAGTTTAGCGCCTCACCACGACGTGTAGAGCGGCCGCCCTTCAGCGTACCCAGCTGCTGATTGGAGTCCTACTACCGCCCGTTCATGAAGTTCGGCCAGGCTTGAGGCCCCCGAGTAGGTGCAGGCCGAGCGGAGCCCTGCAACGATCTCGTCAAGTAGGTCTTCAACGCCTGGACGTTGCGGATCCAGATACATCCGTGAGGTGGAAATACCCTCTTCGAAGAGCGCCTTCCTGGCCCGGTCGAAGGCACCGTCATTGGCGGTGCGGGCGGCCACCGCGCGGGCGGAGGCCATTCCGTAGGACTCTTTGTATGCCCGGCCTTCTGCATCGATCCGCAAGTCGCCAGGAGATTCGTAAGTTCCGGCAAACCAGGAACCAATCATCACATTCGACGCGCCAGCAGCCAGCGCCAGGGCGACATCGCGCGGGTGGCGCACTCCCCCGTCGGCCCAGACGTGCTTGCCTAATTCGCGTGCCGCCTTGGCACACTCGAGAACCGCAGAAAATTGCGGGCGGCCGACACCAGTCTGCATCCGAGTCGTACACATAGCGCCGGGGCCAACACCAACCTTGACGATATCCGCACCTGCTGCAATCAGGTCGCGAGTTCCCTCTGCCGTTACCACGTTCCCTGCGACGATCAAGATCGTTGGCGAAACTGCACGGACCGCAGCGAGAGCTTCGAGCATCTTCTTCTGATGCCCATGCGCTGTGTCGAGAACCAAACAATCGACACCCGCATCAATTAAAACTTTTGCACGGGCTGCGACATCTCCATTGATTCCGACGGCTGCTGCGACTCTCAACTTGCCGTTCGCATCGAGAGCAGGTTGATACATCGTTGCGCGTAGTGCACCTACCCTGGTCAGGATACCGACCAACCGCCCTGCAGCATCGACCACCGGCGCGAGTTTCCGTCGCTCAGCATTCAATCGATCGAACGCTGTGCGTGGATCGGTGGTGTTCTCAAGCGTTACGAGATCCCGACTCATGACTCGAGCCAATTGCGTGAAGCGATCGACGCTCTCGCAATCACTCTGGGTAACGATCCCTATCGGCTTCCGATCCTCATCAATAACCACTAGTGCGCCGTGTGCTCGCTTATTGAGCAAGTCAAGCGCATCGGCGACCGTACTCTGCGCAGTAAGCGTTACTGGGGTATCAAAAATCAAATGGCGTGATTTCACCCACGCGATGACGTCAGAAACTACATCTAATGGAATGTCCTGCGGAATTACGCTTAGTCCACCACGACGCGAAACCGTCTCGGCCATTCTCCTTCCAGAGATGGCAGTCATGTTGGCAACCACGATTGGGATCGTGGTTCCTGTGCCATCGCGCGATTCGAGATTTACATCAAGGCGACTAGCAACTTCTGATTCCGACGGCACCATGAAAACGTCGTCGTAAGTAAGGTCGTAAGCAGGCATCTCATTTATGAATCGCACGTGCCTAGAGTTTACGGCACGGGAGCCCTAAAGACCTATCTTTGCGCTTGATCTTTGCCGCTAGACCGCCTTGAAAGCTCTCTCGCCACCTCGCGGCCAACCTGTTTCTCCATTAGCGCAGTTCTTTTGTCGTGGAGTTTCCGCCCTCTGGCCAGCGCGATCTCAATCTTGGCCCGGCCATCCTTGAAGTAGAGCGCGAGAGGAACCAGGGTTACGCCGCCCTCCTTCGTCTTGCCAACCAATTTAAGGATCTCGCGTTTGTGCAGTAGGAGTTTTCGCTCCCTGCGAGGCTCATGATTGGTCCAAGTGGCTTCGGTATATTCCGGAATGTGCACACCCTGCAACCACAATTCACCGTTACGGACGGTCGCGTAGCCGTCAATTAATGATGCCCTTCCAGCACGTAACGACTTCACTTCAGTACCGGTAAGAACAAGACCACATTCGTACACCTCGTCAATAAAATAATCGTGACGCGCCTTCTTATTCTGGGCGATCAACTTACGCCCCACTTCTTTAACCATCAGCTCTTACCCCCGCGTGATAAGACGCTGCTCAAGTTTTTCAATACCGCTACCCCGGTGGCCACCGCATTAGTATCGCTGGCTTGCACATCGGGCGACACCCCTTTGCCCTCAAGGTAGCGTCCCGTGGGCGTGCGATATTTTCCAACGGTCAATTGGATTGACGATCCATCACTCATTGTCGACGACTCTTGTACAGAACCCTTTCCATAGGTGCGCGCACCCACGATCACAGCTCGATTTCGATCCTGCAAAGCTCCAGCGACGACCTCTGCAGCACTTGCGCTCTGCTTATTAACTAGCACGACAAGTGGATCATGCATGTCTAAGCCAGGTGGGGCTTCAAGCACGCGCGTGTCCTCACCTCGTCGTTCGTAAGAAACAACGACTCCACCGTCGAGAAAGAGTCCAGCAACGTTTACTGCCTCGTCGATCAATCCGCCAGGATTATCGCGCAAGTCGAGAATCACTCCGCCTTTATGTTTGATCGTGCGCAGTTCTCGCGCGACCTCGTCTCCAACTCCTGATGTGAATGCTGTTATCTGAATGAGCAGATCCCCACTGCCTAGTGATAGGGCCTGCACGTCGGGTGTGTTCACTTCGCTGCGAGTCATTCTCAAGGCGAGATCCGTCCCCGCCCGCACGAGGTGGAGAGTAAGCACGGTACCGATGGCGCCACGCAAGGCGGCAGCAACCGTGGGCACACTCGCGTTACTCAAATCTGCTCCATCGATCCCGACGATGGCATCTGCACTCTTCACTCCAGCAAGAGCAGCCGGCGATCCCGGCTGAACACTGGCGACCTCGACCCCACCTGAGGCAGCGGCTCGCAACCAGATCCCAGCTCCGGTAAAGCGTCCGGCAAGTGCTTCGTTGTAAAAAGCGAACTGTTTCGCATCATAAAAGCTCGACCACCGATCACCAGTGGCTCGCAACATCCCCTCGATCGCAGCATGTTCAAGCGCCGCCTTATCAATCGCTTTCGCAGATCGAGCCAGAATTGAAGCGGTCGCCTCTTCCACCGGGCTCAGGTTGGAATTGGCGGCCCGCCACCCAAGTAGGTATGCCGCCGTCAGCGCGGTGACCAGCACGATCACAGCACCGACGCGAGACTTGGGGGACATAGCCGTTCATTCTATGTGGGCCAGGACGCTCCCCTGTCCGTCTAGACCCTGTCCGTCTAGACGCGAAGGTACTTGCGGAGGGTCAGCAGTGAGGCAATCGAAGAGACTAGGAAGCCCGTAATGAACAGGAATGCGGATGCTTGCCATACCGCTGACCAGCCAAAGAACTTGGTGAACGTCAGGAGAGGTGCGATCCGATGATCGACCAGACTTTTGAGGGCAGCCAGAAGGCCAGTAGCGATCGCCCACCCAATAATCGAAGCGATCACGCCCTCAAGGATGAAGGGCAGTTGAATCGAGAAGGAGGAGGCGCCCACAAGACGCATGACGCCGGTCTCACGCCGTCGGTTAAACGCCGCGATGCGCAGAGTATTTGAAATCAGAAGGGCGGCAGTAAGAACGCTTATTAAGCCAATCGCCAATGCGCCATCGCGAAGCACACCGATAAGGCTGAAAAACTTTTCGAGTACGGCCCGTTGATCCTGCACGCTGTCAACGCCAGGTCGTCCAGCGAAAGCACTCTGGACCACCGCGAATTGTTTCGGATCTTTCAGTTTCACTCGGAAAGATTCAGGCAATTGATCCTGCGTCACGTTTGTTGAGATCGCAGATCCTTTGAAACGCTCTTTGAAGCGCGTATAAGCCTGCGCTTGAGATTCGTAATAAACGGTGGCAACGACAGGAAGTGCCTTCAGGTCAGCCTGGATCGCGTCCCTTTGGTCAGCCGTCACGGGTCCACTCGCACACGATGGTGACTCAGAGAGTGAACCGCAGAGAAATACCGACACTTCGATCTTGTCGTACCAGTAATCCTTCATGACGGTGACCTGGCTGTTTGCCAATAACCCAACCCCAAGCAAGGCAAGCGAGATCGCTACGGTTACGACGACCGCAACGGTCAAGGTGAGGTTACGGCGAAGCCCGATACCTACTTCTGAGGCTAAAAAACGAGCGCGCATCTGTTCTCCTCAGCCACTGTATCCATAGACGCCACGGACTTGATCACGTACAACGACACCTGCGTCGAGCTCGATGACTCGCTTCCGCATTTGATCAACGATCCCACTGTCGTGTGTTGCCATCACGACAGTTGTTCCTGTGCGATTGATTCGATCAAGAAGTTTCATGATCCCAACGCTCGTAGTCGGATCAAGGTTTCCCGTGGGCTCATCGGCAATCAAAATAATTGGCTGATTAACGAAGGCCCTAGCAATAGCTACCCGTTGTTGTTCGCCACCGCTGAGCTGATTAGGACGCCGATCTCCGTAGCCTTCGAGTCCGACCAGTTCCAACACATCTGGAACTGCACGCTTGATTTCTTTAACGCTTGCGCCCAGCACATGCATCGCAAAGGCGACATTCTCGGTCACAGTCTTATTTGGGAGAAGACGAAAATCTTGGAAGACCGTCCCAATCTGGCGACGCAGTTCAGGAACCTTCCAATGCGAAAGCGAGTTCAACTCCTTCCCAGCCACGTAAATGGTTCCGGTCGTCGGAGGCTCCTCCTTCAGAAGCAGGCGCAGGAAGGTGGATTTGCCGGAACCTGATTGGCCCACGAGGAAGACGAACTCACCTTTGGCAACTTCAAGAGTCACATTGTCAAGTGCTGCTCGCTCTTGACGCGGGTAGGTTTTACTTACGTTTTCCAAACGAATCACGACTTCATCACCATTCGGATTTTAGGCGGATAGGACTGTTCTAGGTGCGTGAGCCACGCCGCCATCGAATACCAGCCTCAATAAAAGCATCAATTTCTCCATCGAGCACTGCGGAAGTGTTGCCCGTCTCATATTCGGTTCTCAGGTCTTTCACCATCTGATAAGGGTGGAGTACGTAAGAGCGCATCTGGTTGCCCCAGGAGCCAGAGGTATCGACCCTGAGAGCGTCCATTTTCTCCCTCTCCTCATTCCTGCGCCGCTCAAGCAGTTTGGCCTGCAGGACCGCCATCGCGCTTGCCTTGTTCTGCAATTGCGAACGCTCATTCTGGCAAGAGACCACGATTCCAGTGGGCAGGTGAGTAATTCGCACAGCTGAGTCCGTTGTATTTACGCCTTGACCACCCGGACCACTTGAACGATAGACATCGATCCGCAGGTCTTTCTCATCAATCTCAATGTGATCGCTCTGCTCGACCACTGGCACTACTTCGACTCCAGCAAAAGAAGTCTGGCGACGTCCTTGGTTATCAAACGGCGAGATCCGAACCAGGCGATGAGTGCCCTGCTCAACCGAGAGAGTCCCATAGGCGTAAGGCGCGCTCACTTTGAAAGTCGCGGACTTGATTCCTGCCTCTTCAGCGTATGAGATGTCAAAAACCTCGGTCTTGTATCCATGACGCTCAGCCCAGCGCAGATACATTCGCATCAACATCTCGGCCCAGTCGGCGGCATCAACCCCACCAGCCTCGGATCTAATCGTGATGAGTGCATCGCGGGCGTCGTATTCGCCGTTAAGGAGGGTCCGAACTTCCATCTGGCCGATTGCCACCGTTAGCGAGTCGAGTTCCGCGTCTGCTTCAGCAAAGGCATCTTCGTCACTCTCTGCTTCGGCAAGCTCCAATAGAATTGGAAGTTCGTCAACGCGGCGCCGTAGCGCGACCAATTGACGCAGTTCACTCTGCGCATATGACAACTGACTGGTAACTTTTTGTGCGGCTTCGCTGTCATCCCAAAGGTTTGGGACGCCTGCGGCACGCTCCAATTCGGCAATACGAACTCCCAGTTTGGGGAGATCGACGACCGATTCGATTGAGACCAAGGTAGCGTCAAGCGCGCTGATCTCAATTGCATATTCGCGCTGTGCCACACCGGAAATCCTAGTGGGTAAGGCTGAAGGGTTATCTTCTCTTTGAGAAGGCGGCAGCCGAGGCGCTCAACGTAACAAGACGCGATCGACCTATACCGTAAAAGAAGGCCTCCGGTACCTGAGCTGAAAGTGTGACCTCGATCCTGCCAGTTTCAACAATGAGCGATGTGATCTGTAAATTCTGCAAGTGAGAAGTTGGCCTTGGGCCCTGTCCTACCCAAGTCTGCGCGATCTGCCATGCTCGATCCGAGTCAAGGGGCATCATTCCCGGTGAGCGACCTGAATAGTAGGCCGAAAAATCGAGGGCGCTAGCGGCTGCAAGGGCAGTTGAATCCGAGAGTCTAACCAGTTCACGATGAGCCAGGAAAACGCGGGCGGAATCAGCAATGACAGCCAGTAGTAAGGCACCAATAAGAAGCGCGCCAATTATTAGTGGTGATAATGAGCCCCTCTCCTTCGTCTCCGCGTGGCAAATCATCGACTCACCACCCATGAGTCCACCGGTTCGATTTCTTCCACATGAATCGAGCGCGACATGGATCGCAGATCCGTTCTGAGATCGATGAGGGCTTTGATGGAGGCACCGGGCGTAAGGCACGGGCTCGCCGAACAGATGATCCGCAATTTGAAATCGCGATAGCGAATGCCCGAATCGCCAAGCACTCGCGCAGCGATCGTTTGCGCATCCATTGCGCCGAGTTGGGAGGTGGGGGCAAGCGCATATGCTCGCACCGCTTCTCTGGCTGCGCTCTCGCCCGCCATTAGTGCGCTGAAATAGTTGGATAAATCAGCCATTCCCAGCGATAACGGCACCAGCAATAGAACACCCAGGAGAAAGAATTCGATCATTGCACTGCCGCGCTCGCGCTCGGATCGACATTCAGCGTTCCGCGACGGCATGACCCAGCACTTTGATTCCTCGTATTCCGAAGATCGAAAAACCTGGCATCGGTGCTTTAAGTTCCACGACAACCTCGTTGACTCCGCCAACCGTTTCGCGCTCGATACGGATGGTCTCGATTGCAACGCTGCCCAGCGCGCCCGATCCCCGAATCTGCACGACTGATCGAGCCGATTGCGCGTCGCCGCTGATCGCCGTCGCTCGTGCTGCATCACTTGCCACGCTCACCAGGACATCACGCAAGTGCGACGTCAGCCCTATCTGCAGCATGCCCGTCATGAGAAGGGCGAGGGGAGCCAACATAAGCCCCGCCTCTATCGAACCTCTCTGATTCATCTACCTGAGACAGAGTCCAGCGCCGCGGAGAGCAGCGCCGTCAACTTGGGTCCGGCCACAGCCCACATCACCGTCACGAGCCCGGCAGTCATTAGCAGGACCAGAACCCACCCAGGAACATCTCCTCGCTGATTATCGCGTCTGATTGAATCGGAGCGCCTGATGATTGAATTCCAAAGTCTTATCGAAAAACGATTTACATAATCATGTATCGAACTCATTTGAATCTCCTCCGTTAGTAGGTCATCGATGAAAGCGTTGTAATGCTCGGCCAGAGAGCAAAGAGCACTGTGATCGGCATTATGAGAAAGACGATCGGAATCATCATGGCTATTTCGGCCTTACCACTTGCTTCTAAGAGGGCTCGACGACGCTCTTCGCGTACATCGTTGGCCTGCATACGTAACGTTTCCGCGATCGGAGTACCTCTCTCCAAGGTGACGACGACTCCGTCGATAAACCGGCGAAGCGCGGGAACCCCACTTGCTCGGGCAATCTCATCGAGGGCGACGACAAGTGGCACGCCCGCTTTCATCAGATTCATGGCTGAGTCGAATTCCGCAATCAATGGACCCTTGCCACGAACGACCAATCGATCTAAGGCGGCTATCGGCGACTCTCCCGCAGATACCGACAAGGCGAGCAATTCAACAACTTGAGGGAAATGCCCAGCGATTAGCATCTCGTGTCGCTTTACGTCCACCGTCAACTGACGATCCCTGAGGACCGCTCCCGCAGCAGCGCTCAGGAGGAGCAGGACTATCGATTGCATTGACGAAGGGTGAAACCAAATGACAACCAGGGCTCCAAAAGCAACCGCAAACGCTGACCAACGCAGTTGCTCTCGTCGATACTGATCCTGCGTGATGGGCGCGCTAACCCCCATACGCGCAATTCGCCTAGCAACGCTCTGGTCAATTCTCGATCTTGTCGGCTTTAGCGCGTGTATCACGATCGAATATGAGTTGCTAAGTGACCAAGTCTCGTTTGCCGTATGGGTAGACCAGTACAGAACCACCGCAAGAAGCGGAATGGTGAGGAGGGCGATACCTGCCTGTCTCATGAGGCCATTCCACCCAAATGCGACAACCGGCGCATCCAGAGATAGGCAACCACGGTCAAAACTGCTCCAACCAGAATGATGAATATTCCTCCGGCGCTCTGGTAGGTAGCCACCGATTCACGTCGGAGCGAAAGAAGCGCAAGCAGAATCCAAGGCGCAGCAGCAGCGATCCGAGCACCGTTCACTACCCAACCCTGACGGACTCGAATTTCGTCGCGCGTCTGAAGTTCCAAACGAAGAAATTGGGAGAACGTGCGGAGCAAGCGTCCGATTTCGCTGCCGCCCACTTCATGCGCAATCAGAACTGTTTCGACCAATTGATCGGCTATTGGGTCGGCGCATTCAACAGAGAAGCGGATCAACGCTGATTCAAGCGATGTTGAGGCGGCGAGATCATTGCCCAGGGCGATGAAGTACGGACGCAGAGGTATCGGTCCGCGCAGTCCAATTGCCGTCAATGATTCGGCCAGGTTGAGACCTGCCCGGATTGCCGAACTCAGGTGATCGATGGCATCAGGCCAAGCCTGGGTGATCGCGTTCGCGCTGCGGCGACGCTTTGCACCACGAATGAGCGTCGGTGTCGTGGCAAGGAGGCAGGCAAATGGCACCGCGATGACCAGGGATCCGAAGATCACCCCACCCATCAGCAGGCCAATGCCGAAGAGAGCAGTCGCAGCCAGTGCTTGTTTCGGCCTTTCGCTCGTGCGAGTGTCCACTGATCTTTTTCCCGCAGGTCTTTTTCCCGTAGGAATCCGTGGACTCGGATCCATAAGCAGAGTGATACTCACTCCAACGAGCAAGGCGAGCAAGATGATCAGGATGGGAATTGGCATTAAATACCTACTCATCAGATTCACCTCCAGCAGCAGATGCAATCAGCCGGTCATTTTTGAGGGTGAAAATGTCAACCACATCAATCCCGTCACCAGATCCTGACGGAGCGAGTGAGACGATCTCAGAAACGCGACGGCTGCCTGTCTTGGCATCCAGGTGACAATGCACAACCAGATCGATTGCTGCAGCAACTGTGGGTGTGATGAAATCATGCCTTACATTTTCACCTGCAAGCAGAGGCAGAATTGCCAACTTCTTGACTGCTTCTCGCGCCGAATTTGCGTGAATGCTCGCCATCCCTGGCAAACCAGAATTTAAGGCAATGAGTAGATCCAAGGCCTCAGCGCCACGCACTTCGCCAACGATTACTCGTGATGGGCGCATGCGTAACGCCTCTTTTATCAATCTTCGTAGGGTAATTTCGCCTTCGCCTTCGAGATTGGCTTGGCGTGTTTGCATCGAAACCAGATCGGCAACTTGCGGCGAGAGTTCGAATACTTCCTCGACTGTTATGACTCGCTCATACGGCGGCACTGCTGAAATCAGACAATTTAGAAGAGTGGTTTTGCCTGCCTGCGTACCACCACTTACGATGACGTTCTTGCCGGCTTCCACACTCAGCGTCAAGTAATCCGCGGCCGCCGAATCGAGCACAGACTGATCCACCAGATCGCTCAGCGTTGTTGCACGCAGAACGTGCTTACGAATGTTTACACACCAGTGCCTGGCAGTCACATCAGGAATTACAACGTGAAGGCGGCTCCCGTCCGTAAGGGTGGCATCCACGAAAGGGTTCGATAGATCAAGCCGACGATTACTTCCAGCAAGCATCCGCTCGACAATGTCTCGAACCTCACTGACAGTCATCACTAAAGTCGTCAGTTCTGATCGTCCACCTCGAGCTACAAATATCCGGCTAGGCGAATTTAGCCAAATCTCCTCGATGCTCGGATCCTGAAGCAGCGGTTGCAGAGCCCCCAATCCAGAGACCAGGTCGTGAACGCTCTTGTGAAGTTGGAGGCGTTCCTCATTGGTGAGATCGCGACGATATAGCTCATCGTCGATGACTTGGGTAACCATTTGGCTTTCAACTCGGGTGCTCTGTGAACGTCTGAGTAATTCGTTCCGCACTGATGTTGCGATTTCACGATCGACTTGGCCCATATTTCACCCCGAGGCAAGGAGCGCATATTTAGAGCGATCGGGGGCTACCTACACCACAGGTGGTTTTTCATGCGCCTTCATGATTTACGCTAAGCCGATGGCGATTCGCGAAGCGTTACCTCAAGATGTGATTCCAATTCATCAATTGATCATTGAACTTGCCGAGTATGAACGCGCCGCCGCCGAAGTGATCGCGACGCCACTGGATCTAGAGGCAACGCTTTTCGCACAGACGCCGACGGCATACGTACACGTTGCGATCGACGATGCGACGGGTCAGGTTGTCGGCTTCGCACTCTGGTTCATCAGTTACTCAACGTGGCTCGGACGCCAAGGAATCTACCTAGAAGATCTCTACGTGAAGCAAACAAATCGAGGTCAAGGGCATGGGCGGGCACTGCTCGCCGCCCTGGCCAATATTTGCCTGGTGAAGAACTACGGGCGGCTCGAGTGGTCGGTTTTAGATTGGAATGAACCCGCTATCAATTTTTATCGCCAGCTCGGCGCTACTGCGATGGACGAGTGGACAGTCAATCGCGCTAGCGGCGAGGTTCTAAAGGCTCTGGCTGGACTGAGGTGAGCGAAGCCACCGCTCGGGGTGAGCGAAGCCACCACTCGAGGTGAGCGAAGCCACCGCTCGGGGTGAGCGAAGCCACCGCTCGGGGTGAGCGAAGCCACCGCTCGGGGTGAGCGAAGCCACCGCTCGGGGTGAGCGAAGCCACCACTCGGGGTGAGCGAAGCCACCACTCGAGGTGAGCGAAGCCACCACTCGAGGTGAGCGAAGCCACCGGTCAGGGTGAGCGAAGCCACCGGTCAGGGTGAGCGAAGCCACCGGTCAGGGTGAGCGAAGCCACCGGTCAGGGTGAGCGAAGCCACCACTCGGGGTGAGCGAAGCCACCGCTCGGCAGAATGGCTAGAAGGCTTCGAGCACCACTCGGGATTCGCGCTCCGCGACGGCGAGACTCTCATCGGCTCGTCGATAAATTTGCTCGAGTTCAGGGTGCGGCACATCAATGAAGAGCGCCGCCGCTTTGAAATGGATCTCAATCGACAGACCGGCCAATTCATATCCAATATTGAGTGCGTTCACCACTCGATCCACTGAAGCTTCCAAATCCGCAATCGTGCTCATCCCATCACTGAAGATCAGTTGGAAGTCGTCATTACCCAATCGCCCGACCACATCAGATGGACGCACTGAGCTACGCATCCGATCAGCAGCCGCAACAAGAATCGAATCGCCTATAGCGACCCCGTAGTCCCTATTGACGTTGGCAAAGTTGGAAACATCCAATTGGAGCAGACCAAAGGAGCGTTGGTCATCTCGTCTTCGCGCAAGGAGCCAGCTGACTCGCTCGCGCAGAATCGATGGAGTGGCGAGCCCAGTGAGCGGATCGACTAACTCGCTCATCTTTCGGCCGAAATCAAGACGATGCAGACAATCAGGGCGACGATAGCGATGGGTAGCGCAATCACCCAGCGTCCGGCCTGAAGGAGGTAGTAAGAAATCGGCAGGGCAATGAGGTTGATCAGGAGGGCGGGGGTGCGACCGAACCGCTCTCCCGTTGGCAGGCGCCTGCCGGCGAGAAATAGGACTGCACCAAAGAGCAGGAAGAGCGCCAACTCGAAGAGTGCAGCCACTAAATGCTCTGATTTGCCTGCTAGAAGTTCGTAGCAGAACCATAGGCTTGCCAAGCCAAAAGCCGCCGATTCGGCGAGCAAGAGGTGTGCGCCGATCCTCCTGACCAGCGCAATTCGGATAGCCATGACAAGAGGTTAGCCTGAAGGCATGCGTGCTCTGCTCATCGCCAATCCGAACGCCACCTCGACCACGCCCAAATTCCGATTCGTAGCGGCGCATGCTCTCGCTGGCACCGTCGATCTAGAGGTGGTCACAACCGACCATCGCGGCCATGCCCTTGAGCTCGCCAGAACCAGTGCCGGCTACGACTTGGTTATCGGTTTCGGCGGAGACGGCACGATGAACGAAATCGTCAATGGTTTGGTAGATGTAGCGATCGGAAAGAGCCACGGCCCACGCCTGGGCATCATTCCAGGCGGGGACGTAAATGTCTTCGCCCGAGCTGCCGGCATCGCATCTGATCCCAGTGAGGCCACCGAGCAGTTGATCCACAGCATCACCAACAACCGGACTCGCGCGCTAAACCTGGGGTACTTGCGTTGGCAGGAGAACGAGCTAACCCAGACGCGGATATTTAATTTCTGTGCCGGCCTGGGTCTTGATGCAGCTGTCGTTCACGAAGTCGATCGATTGCGTAAAAAAGGCAATCAATCTTCGCTATCGCTTTACCTAGTGGCCACGAGCAAGGCCATCATCAATGCGGCACGAAGTGGGAGTTCAAAACCGATCTTGTTGGTTGCGGGAGAGGAAACGCGAAAGAGATTGGCGATGGCCTTGGTCACCGCAACCGATCCATGGACCTACGTGAAAGATCGACCTCTGAGACCAACGCCCAGGGCCTCATTCGACAGTGGCATAGACATGATGGCAATGACGTCGGGCAGCGTCAGCGCACTATTTAACGCAGCGCAGACTCTTCTGCGGGGAGGAACTCCAAACGGAAGGTCGATCCTTCATCTGCATGATCAGCAATCAATCACCCTTGAAGGCGTAAAGTCCTTGCCGCTCCAGGCTGATGGCGAAGCGATCGGTTTTGCTAAGCATGTTGAAATCTTTGATCTGCCTAAAGCGTTAGAAATCCATTACTGACTCAAGGCACAAATCCACTACTGACTTAAGGCAGAGATCCACTACAGCGCAGATCAGTAGACGGGTAGCGAAGGATCGATCTCTCTAGCCCACGCCAGGACTCCACCGCCGACGTGAACTGCGTCGGCAAAGCCTGCGGCTTTAATGACGGCTAGGCATTCGGCCGAACGAGCGCCAGACTTGCAGTGCAAGACGATCTGCTTAGTCTGCGGAAGCGACGCAAGAGCACTCCCGTCGAGAATCTGCTGCTTGGGGATCAGAATTGACCCTGGTATCCGGACGATCTCGAACTCGTTGGGCTCTCGAACATCGACGAGAACGAAATTAGCCTTCGCATCCATCATCGATTTGAGCGTGCGGACAGAGATTGTCGATTCCTGGGCGGCTGTCATCGCCTGTTGCGAGATGGTGCCGCAGAACGCTTCGTAATCTTCCAGCAACCCAAACTGTGTTGCCTTGGGGCCGCAGAGTGGGCAGTCGGGATCTTTGCGAATCTTGATTGTCCGATAGGTCATCTCGAGTGCGTCGTAGACCATAAGCCGACCCACGAGTGGGTCGCCGATCCCAGTGAGGAGTTTGATCGCCTCGGTAACCTGGATTGCGCCGATGCTGCCGCAGAGCACGCCAAGCACGCCGCCTTCGGCACAACTTGGAACCATCCCTGGCGGTGGTGGCTCAGGGTAAAGGCACCGGTAGCAGGGACCATGTTCTGACCAGAAGACGCTTGCCTGGCCATCGAATCGATAAATCGAGCCCCAGACATACGGCTTATCGAGCAGGACGCAGGCATCGTTGACGAGGTAGCGGGTCGCGAAATTGTCGGTGCCGTCGACGATCAGGTCGTACTGGGCGAAGATCTCCATCACGTTTGAGACGTCGAGGCGGGTCTCGTGGATTATGACCTCGGTGTTGGGGTTGATCTCGTTGACGCTCTCGCGGGCGCTCTGCGCCTTGCTCCGACCAATATCGGATTGGCCATGGATGATCTGGCGCTGAAGGTTGGATTCGTCGACGGTGTCGAACTCAACGATTCCCAGTGTCCCCACGCCGGCAGCAGCCAAATACATGAGGGCTGGCGAGCCAAGCCCACCGGCACCGACGCAGAGCACCTTTGCCGCCTTGAGCCGCTTCTGACCACTCATCCCGACCTCAGGGATGATCAGATGGCGGCTGTACCGCCTGACTTCGTCAACGGACAGATCCGGTGCAGGCTCAACTAAGGGTGCGTACTTCATTTATGACCTCTCCAGGCTGGCTTGCCGTACTCAGACAAACCCTCTCAGGCGGCAAGGTATTCCGCCCAATCGGATGCGCCTAACATCTACTAGGTGAGCCAGCAGACGCCAGGGCGAGTCAACCGCCTCCCCCGTGACCAACGTCGGGCCCAACTCCTTAGCGCTGCCCTCGATGTCTTCACCGCATCTGGCTACCACTCCGCCGGGATGGATGAAATCGCCGAGCGAGCCGGCGTGAGCAAACCAGTTCTATACCAACACTTCCCGAGCAAGTTGGAGCTCTACCTAGCCGTGCTCGATCTACACATCGACTCGCTGCTCTTCGCCCTTCAACGCGCCATCGCCTCGACCCATGACAATTCAGAGCGGGTACGCGCTACCGTCGAGGCGTACTTTGCTTTTGTCGACGGAGAGAGCGATGCATTCCGCTTGCTTTTCGAAAGTGACTTGACCAGCGAACCGGCTGTCAACGAACGATTGACTCGAATGACTTACGAGTGCGCGACCGCCGCGAGCGCGGTTATCGCCGCCGACACGGGGTTGCCAGAAGAAGCTGCAATGTTGCTCGGCGTTGGACTGATCGCTACTGCTCAGGTGACCGCACGATACTGGCTAGAGCGAGACGGCCGACTCTCTCGTGAGCGTGCTTGTGAGTTGGTTGCCAACCTGCAGTGGCGGGGAATTTCCGGCTTCCCGCTCTTTGAGCACCAACCACTAGGCTAAAGGCCAAGCCTTATCCCATAAGCACCAAGGAGTGATAAGTGGAAGTAAAGATTGGCGTTATCAACTCAGCCAAAGAGATAGTTCTCGAGATCTCGCGTAAATCAACCGAGATCGAGAAAGACGTGGCAGATGCATTGGCGAGTGGTGGTGTGCTCTCACTCACCGATGAAAAAGGCCGGGTAGTACTCATCCCAATCGAGAAACTGGCATACCTCGAAATCGGTGAGCCAACAGAGCGTCGCGTTGGCTTTGGAAGCATTTAAACTTTCACTTAAACCGCGAGACCAAGTCTCTCCATCCGATGAGTGTGCTTCTCTGTCAGTCTGATAAAGACGCGTCCTAAATCAAGGCCAAGGGTCTCGTTCGATTCTCCGCTGATTGCGTTCTTAGTGGCGGTGCCGTTGATCAGATCGAAAAGCCCCTCATGTTCGACGGCTAGGTACTGCGCTTGAGCGATCGCCTCGCCAACCAACCTTCTAGCCCAAAGCGCAAGTCTCCCGCGGAGCCGCTCATCATTGCTGATCGCCACTTTCAGTCGTGATACGGCAAATTCAATATGGCTGCTCGAGTCTGCGGTCATCAGAATTACCGCTCTCGATTCCGGTGGCAAGAGATTGGCAATCTCGAGATTGAAATCGGTTGCGATGGAATCGCCAACGTAAGCCTTGACCAATCCTTCAAACCAATTGGCTGGTTTGGTCCGCTCGTGATAACCGTCAAAGGCGGCAACGAACGGAGCCATGGCGACTTCTGGTTCAACTCCCAAGGATTTGATATGGGCGCTGATTAGCGCGTAGTGGCGAAACTCGATGTCGGCCAATTCGGCCATTCTGATTGATTCGGCCATGCTCGGGGCCAATTCTGCGTCGGCGGCGATCCGGAAGAAGCCTGCCAGTTCGCCATATGCGACAACGCCGAGGAGCTCAGTTAGAGCCTGTGATGGTGGTTCCACCTGGCAATTGAATCACCAGCCAAGGGCATACGATTACAGCACTATGACCTCGCCCTCCTTCGCCGCCTTAAAAGTCCGCCCGGAGACGGTCGAGGCACTTGAGCAGGTGGGCATCGTCACTCCCTTCCCAATCCAGGAGATGACCCTCCCCCTCGCCTTGGCCGGAAACGACCTAATCGGGCAGGCCAAGACCGGTACCGGCAAGACTCTCGGCTTCGGGATCCCAATGGTGGATCGCGTGGTGAGCCCGATGGATGAGGAATGGACCAACCACCCCGCCCCAGGCAAGCCGCAGGCGCTGGCCGTCGTCCCGACCCGGGAACTATGCATCCAAGTTGCCGAAGACCTGACAGTTGCCGGAAAGAATCGGAATGTACGGGTCCTGGCGGTATATGGCGGGCGAGCTTTCGAACCGCAGATCGACTCGCTCAAGCGCGGTGTCGAAATTGTCGTCGGCACGCCAGGACGGCTGCTCGATCTCTCGCGTCAAGGTCACCTCGATCTAGGTTATGTCCGAATTCTGGTTCTGGATGAGGCCGACAAAATGCTCGATCTCGGCTTTCTGCCAGATGTCGAGCGATTGCTAAGCCAGGTTCCAGCCGGGCGCCAGATGATGCTTTTCTCAGCAACGATGCCTGGCGAAGTAATTACGCTGGCGAGAAAGTTCATGGATCAACCAACGCATATCAGGGCGCAGAGCCCCGACGATCAGGGTCAGACCGTCGCTGCGGTAGAACAACACGTCTTCCGCGCGCACGCGATGGACAAGATCGAGATGCTGGCTCGGATCCTCCAAGCCGAAGGCAGGGGCCCGGCGATTGTCTTCTGCCGCACAAAGCGAACTACGCAGAAAGTCTCTGACGAATTGGTCGAGCGTGGCTTTGCCTCTGGTGCGGTGCATGGCGATCTCGGCCAGGGTGCAAGAGAGCAGGCGATCAGAGCTTTCCGTAACGGAAAGATCGACACTCTGGTAGCCACGGAAGTGGCAGCGCGCGGACTTGATATCGAGGGGATCACTCACGTAATCAATTTTCAATGCCCAGAGGATGAGAACGCATACCTCCACCGAATTGGTCGCACTGGACGCGCTGGTGCAACCGGCATCGCAGTCACCTTTGTCGATTGGGATGAGTTGCCTCGTTGGAATGCCATCGCAAAAGCACTCGAGCTGCCGCTGGCAGATCCGCCAGAGACGTACTCATCGTCAGAGCATCTCTACTCGCAATTGCGAATACCTAAAGGCGTTACTGGAATACTGCCAAAAAAATCACGTACCCACGACGGCCTCAAGGCTGAGCGGATAGAAGACCTAGGCGAGACTGGGAAGAAACATGCCAAGGATGCAGTCCAGAAGCCGAAAGCCAAAGCCCACGCACCGAGCAGAGCGAAGAAACCAGAGAGCAAGAAAGAAGAAGTAGCAAAGAAGTCTGACCGCACTCGGCAACGTACGCGAAAAGGCGTTACAGATAAGTAGTTTTCCGTCGGAAGCCATTTTTGAATTTCGTTATCGTCAAGTGCGCCGACAACGACATCTTGATTAGCTGAAGCCAATGAACTCCTAGTAAGAATTAAAAAGGGGTCCTAGGTTTTCGCCCAAGACCCCTGCTCAACTTTCTTAACTCCTTGATCTCTGCCACCAGATCAGCTAAGAAAACTTGAGGCTGCGGTGTTGGCGACGGGGATCGAACCCGCACCTTCAATTTGGCAAAAATGGATATGCTGCCAATTACAACACGCCAACATCGCAGATGAAGTATCGATCGGCTTGAAGAAGTCGCGATAAGTGGAAAGTGTTTCTGTGGACAAGTCAGCCATGTGAAATAGCAAATGGACCCGATAAGTAGTCGAGTCCATTTGCCAGCCAAATTGAAGGTGTGGAAAGTATGCCAGAAATAGAAGTTACCTGGAATAGCAAACCTGGTGTTCCAGCCCATGGCTAGATCTGTTAGGCGAATCCAGTGTTTAAAGACGCGCCCAAAGGGGCTTAAACCTCTAACCTTCTGATCCGAAGGTAACTCGGGAGGCCAACTCTTCGCTCCGCCATTGAATGCACTGTCATGAACCAACTAGTAGCGATCTCGGAGCTGCAGAATAATTAGAGTGTCGTTCGCAACCTCGTAAATAATTCGGTCTCTGTGGTTAATGCGCCTGGACCACATCCCAGAAAGTTCATATTTGAGTTTTTCTGGTTTACCGATCCCACTACTTGGATCTTCAAGAATTGACTCAATTAGCGCATTTATCTTTTGAACGGTCCCCGGATTAGATTCCTCCCAAAAAACAAGGTCTTCCCGGGCTGTGGCAGTGAAAACGATACTTCTAATTAGGATTCGCCTAGCCATTAGGCGGAAATTCTCCTCTTAGCCCTCTTTACAACCTTTTTCGCTGCTGCATTCTTCTTTGCTATCGGAACTTTCTTTGCTGGCGTCGCCTTCTTCGCGGGACGTGAAACCTTCACTCCTTGGGAAGCGCTTGTTATCGGAAGTTTATATTCAAATAGATTCCCAGCTGCGACATCAGCCTGACTTCTTGCAAGGCGCTCTCGATTAGTTGGCGTTCTAAGCAAATACATCGTCTCAACGATTGATTCCCATTCGCTCTCCGAGACCAAGACGGCGTTGCCCTTCTTTGATGTGATGATGATGGGCGTGCTGTCATTATTGACCTGTTCGATCAATGGAAAGAGTTGTGCCCGTGCTTCCGAGGCAGTTATGACCATAGTGTGCTCCTTTTCTTACCCAGGGGATAACTCTAGCACACTGGTACAAAATTTTGTACCAGTGTGCATGGACAAATTGATTTTCACATAAGTCTGAGAGCGGGGTGCGCCCGAATGGATTTCACTGGGACTTTCTAGTCACTTTATATATCTCAAACCAGAGAACGCTTCCAAAGCCTGCGAAAAAGACCAGAAGCCATTGCGTTGCATTTAGGTAGCTGAGGTTAAACGCTTCTCGTAATATCGGGACGTTGACCAGTACCACTAACATGCCGATTGCCCCGCCCAGTATCCACTTGATGGTCTTATTAGTCCGCTCTCTGAAAGTTTGAAACATCGAGAGATGCCGGGAGCGATTGACAAGTATTAGTGCGATATTTCCGAGCATTAGGGTTGCAAAACTAAGCGTCCGTATTTGATCATCGCCCTTGTTTGCGGCTAGAGCCCATAAGTACACGATAAGAACTGCTGCTAGAACCCCTAGACCTTGGGCGATCGAGATTCCAAGAATCTGCTTATTGAATATCTTTTCGTTGATACCGCGGGGTTTTCGGTTCATGATCTCTGGATCAGGCGCCTCTGACTCAAAGACAACAGAGCATGCTGGATCAATAATCAGTTCGAGAAAGGCGATCTGTGCAGGTAGTAATACAAGTGGCCAATCCGCGACGAAAACTGGAATGAGCGCCATGCCCAAAATTGGCACATGGACTGCAATTGCATACGACATGGCTTTCTGTAGGTTCGCGAAGATCCCCCGGCCTTGGCGTATTCCGCCAGCGATGGAGGTAAAGTCGTCATCAGTAATCACTAGCGATGCTGCCTCTCGCGCGACATCAGTTCCGCGCCCGCCCATGGCGATACCTATATCGGCAGCACGCAACGCTGGTGCGTCGTTCACTCCGTCACCAGTCATCCCCACAACTTCCCCATTGAGTTTAAGTGCACGGATGAGTCGCAACTTCTGCTCTGGCACCATGCGCGCAAAAATACTGACAGTCTTGATTCGCTCTGCAAGTTCCGTATCGCTCAATTTCTCCAATTCAAGGCCAGTGATTACTCCCGCCTGATAGTTGAGGCCCACATCTTTAGCAATCGATATCGCAGTGCCGGGATAATCGCCAGTGATCATGACGGTTCTAACCCCCGCGCGAGCACATTCAGCAACGGCCTCGGGTACGCCGGGTCGCACTGGATCATGCAGATGAACAAGGCCGAGAAATTCGAACTCAAAGGCATGGGGCGAGTCAGGAAGTTCCGACCGGGGGTCAAACTTTGCTTTTGCCACACCAAGAACCCGAAATCCACGATTTGTGGCGTCGTCTACATCTTTGATGATTGCTTGGATTTGTTGATCATCTAGGCGGCATAAGCCCGCGATCGCTTCCGGGGCCCCTTTAGCAGCGACTACAAAGCCATCTTCCGCTGGTGAATCCCATACGTGCGAAATGGCCAGCAACTTATCCGATATCGGATATTCACGTACTAATTCCCAGTTCTCCTCGTGCGAAGTAATCGCGTGAAATGCCTTGTCCATGGGATCAAATGGGTTAATCGGTGATGCAAGAAATGCGCTTTGCACTATTTCGCGATACTTATCGGGAATAGTGTCGTTATTTAATACATACAATTCACCATTAACGTTTATCTCCTGAACGGCCATCTGATTCATCGTGAGTGTGCCAGTTTTATCGACACAGATGACCGTCGCTGAGCCGAGGGTCTCAATAACTGGAGCTCTGCGCGTAATTACCCGTTTCTGGGACATCCGCCATGCTCCGATGGCAAGGAAAACCGTGAGGATCACGGGGAACTCTTCAGGTATCAGGGCCATCGATGCCGCGATTCCCGCCAGTGCTCCTTCTAGCCAATCTCCTCGCGTCGCGCCATAGATAATGACTACGGCGACTGCTGCCACGATTGCTGCAACAGCAACAATTCGAACAATTCGATCGACTTCCCTTTGCAAATGTGTTCGTTCGATCTCGATAGTTTGTAGAGCGGTGCCTATCTTCCCCAATTCGGTCCTGGCGCCCGTCTTTTCCATGACCGCGCGGCCATAGCCCCTCACTATCAAAGTCCCCAGATAGACCGAGTCATCTGGTTTCTTCAATACTGAAAGGGATTCACCGGTAAGCATCGATTCATCTGAGCTCAAATTCGAAGCACTCACTAAGCGGCCATCCGCCGGAACGCGATCTCCTTCACTCAGTATGACTAGATCCCCCCGAACCACATCTCTACCAGGAATCCTTGTTTCGATTCCATCTCGAACTACAAGTGCTCTTGGTGAAGATAGATCACGGATCGCAATTAGTGCCCGTTCAGTTCGACGTTCTTGGTAAAGAGATATGCCAACCACTATGAAGACCGTGAGCATCAATATTGAGGCGTCAAGAAACTCTGACAGTACAAAGTTGATGACGCCAGCGCTCACTAAGAGAATGAGCATGGGTTCGCGCAAAACTACGGTGATGAGTTGAATGAAATTCTTTGGTTTAGCGCTCGGAAGCAGATTAGGGCCTTCAGACCCTAATCGACGTTCAGCCTCACTTTTGGTGAGTCCAGCCGAACTCATCCCAACAGTGTATAACGAGTCAAAACTCTTCGGTAATGACGAATATTTGGTATTCCCCTCTTGGAAATAGAGTGCTCACATTCTCGTCTCAGGTAATCACACAACGCCAAAGCACGGCGTTACATACGAGAGTTCTTTCGTCGAATCTGGAAAAGACTGAAAGCCAACCGAGGCCTTCGTTACGTGCGCTTGCTGCATCAAACACAAATTGAGCGGACTCTATTCGATGCAATTCAAAGTAATAGGCCCAGTCTGAGTGTGCGCCCGAAGGGATGAAACCGGGCACTGGGAAGCCACCTTTGAATGGGCGAAATAGAAAGGGCCCCGATTTCTCGGAGCCCTTGCCTAAATTCATTCGATTTTAGATCAAAGCCAGTCGATCATCGAAAGTTCTTAGGACTGCGATGCAGGCGACGGGATTCGGACCCGCAGCTCTAGATTGGCAAAAACCAGTGTGTTTCCAATTACACCACGCCTACCTTCGCGTGGACATTTTTTCATCTAATTGGAAAAGAGTGAGCCGCTGGGAATTCCGAGATGTTCATAAAACATCTCGGTGGAAAACAAAAAACCCGAACTGTGCCGGGTCTTTTGTCTGCCAATCCAGAGCGATTTCATTATGCCACATACGATCGTGATCCGGAGTAGGGATGCAAGCTAAATAGGAACTGAAGAAGGTGTGCGCCTGACGGGATTCGAACTCCTAGCTTTTCAATCCGTAGTTTCACCGTGCCTCAATTGCAACCCATGACACTGCCCGCTGTGCCGTTGCACTTCCTTCTGGGCAGTATTCTAAGAAGTCGCAATACCCGCAGAGTTTCGAAGGGCTTGGTGGAAAGACCTGATCGATCTCTTCTGGTTTAAGAGTTGCTGCTTTGAACTCTCGCTGGGCAACTTGTGCCTCCTGGCCGATGGAATCAGCACGCCGCAGATGCCGCGAAAGTGATTCACTCGTATGGCGATGCTCGAGAATCTCGCCAGTAGGCAAGTGATGCAGCTCCACTTGAAAGCATGGCTTGCGCAATGTGCGAGTTGCAGCAGCCGCATAGATTGCAAGAGCCAGCGACGCGGCTGCGTCGTCATCTGTTAAGTTGGCGCGTCCGGTCTTGTAATCCACAATCACAAGCTCGTCACCATGCTCATCGATTCTATCGACCCGTCCTTGAATCGAAAGCCGATCAGTCGTGACTGACACGGTTCGCTCGACGCCACGTGGCTCGATCGTCGGATCTAAGTCTGCAACGTAGGACTGCAACCAAGAGATGGCCCGACCGAGCGCTTCAAAGTATTGCTCCTCATCACGGAAGCCATCGTCGCGCCAATGAACTCTGGCAAGCGAGGCAATTGCGTCAGTAGTCCTGCCACCAACTGGCAGCGAGTACCAATCGCGAAGAGCGTTGTGTATTGCAGCACCCATCGTGTTATGCGCCCACGGCGGACCTTTTGGTGGCGGCGGCGAATCTAGATAAGTCATTCGATACTTACGTGGACAACTTCGCCAACTATCCAGGCGTGATGGAGAACATGTGAAAAGCGGCTCAGGCATCCCAGGAAAGGTCGGCACTAGCCAACCTTTATGAAGGCTCGAACGGCGTCCGCGATCATCTGAACCGCGATAGCACTGAGCAATAACCCGGCAATGCGCGCGACTAGAGTCACGCCAGATTCGCGGAGAACTCTCATCGCAGCGGCACCAACGCAACACTTACGCCCACGCTGGTGGTGGAGTCTGAATCTTTGCCGGTGAGCAATTCCAAAGAGACCAGAAGGAGCAGTAGCCCACCAACGCCTTGTATTGCTGGTAGCGAGATATTGAGATATCTAAGAATGAACTGCCCAAAGAGCGCGAAGAGGGTGACAAAAGCCTCCACTCCGTACCGCCAGAGCATCATCTAAAAACCACATCCATTCCACTGGCCCTGGGGAGGAGCTCATTCCACACCACGGCTGACGTCAGATTCTCACCAAGGCGATTTAACTTACCCGTCCCATGGAAATCACTGGAGCCCGTAATTAACAGACCGAGATCGCTGGCCAAGGCACGCAATTGAGATCGGATCGCCTCACTGTGATCGCGATGATCGACTTCGAGGGCATCTAAACCGGCCTGTGCCATCTGAACGATCGCCGCCTCATCAACGCAATCACCTCGTGAACCCGCACCGGGGTGAGCAAGTATCGCAACACCGCCTGCTGCTTTCACGAGCCGGATTGCATCAACCGGGCTTGGCGAAATATGACTTACATAAAAGGGCGAGTCATTGTTGAGAAATTGATTGAAAGCCTCCGCCCGATCTTTGACAACCTGGAGTGCTACTAGCGCATCAGCTAAATGTGGCCTACCTAGCGTGGCGCCAGGTGCTAAAAAATGCTCGACGTCAGCAAATGTGATTGCAATCCCAGCGGCGCTCAATTTTTCGATCATTGCGTGCATTCGTGGCACTCGATCGTCGCGAGTGGTCTCTAAGGTCTTAGCGAGTTCGAGATTGCCTCGATCAAAAAGGAGGCCGAGCAGATGGACACTGATGAGATCTTCGGTCCGGCAGGAGATTTCAGCGCCGAGGGCAAGTCCCAGCCCTCTCGACAGGGCAGGAAGCGCATCCACGGCCTCGTCCCAACCCGCCGTGGTGTCGTGGTCAGTTAGGCCGATCACGTCAAGCCCAGCGATCGAGGCGGCACTCATCAATTGGCTGGGAGTAAGGGTGCCGTCACTGATATTGGAATGGGTGTGTAGATCGATGCGCAAGGTTCGCTCCCCTCTTCTGCCCCACTACCGTGAAGATATCGGGTAAAGATGACAAGATGCGCGGGTGACTAGTTATCGCATGCTGCCGCGGGCCCGAATCGGGCTCCTCCTAACCGGACCGGTCTTGGCACTGGTTGGGCTCTTCATGGTTGGTTTTCCTGGTCTGGTGATTGGGTTACTGGTCGGTGCTGGTCTTTACCTCTGGTCAGATCGCTGGGGTTGCACGCTTGAAGATGACGCGATTGTGATCGAGGCGGTGGGCAGGCGACGAATTCCATGGACCCAAGTGCAGGCGATTAGCTACAACATCTCACGACTGAGTACGGCCACAACCATCGTTGATGAGAAAGGCAAGGCGTGGATGCTCCGCGCGCCGGCGCATTCAAGTTTTGCTCCAGACCCACTTCTCCGCGCGAAGATGACCGAGATCGAAAACTTCTGGCAAGCCCACCGCGGGGGTCAATGGCAGGAAATGGTTTCTATTTCGTCCGGACTGCCCATCTGGAAGCGGACAGACTAGTTATTTCTTAATCGGCGAAATCCCCAGAGAGAGTCCCGAAAGCCCTCTCGCTCTAGACGACAAGACTGACGCAATCCGACCAATCGCCAGGGCTGCTGGACTTTCTGGATTTGAAAGAACGATCGGCGCCCCACCGTCTCCACCCTCGCGGAGCGCGACTTCGAATGGGATGGCGGCAAGCAGCGGAACATCAGAACCGATTAATTTTGAGAGGGCATTAGCCGTTGCAATTCCACCACCTTTGCCGAATAGATCAAGAGTCTCACCACAGTGTGGGCAGGGAAAGCCCGACATGTTCTCGACCACACCGACAATGCGCTGTCGCAATTGATGGGCCATCCGTCCTGCCCGCTCGGCGACTTCGGCTGCGGCAAGTTGCGGAGTGGTAACGACGATTATTTCTGAAGATGGAATGAGAGCACCCAACGACATCGCGATGTCCCCAGTTGCTGGCGGCATGTCGATCAGGAGATCGTCCAAATCCCCCCAAAGGGCATCGACAAGAAACTGCTCAAGGACTTTGTGCAACATCGGGCCACGGTATGCGACCGCCGCGTCGCGCTGCGGCTTGAACATCTCCAACGAGATCACTCTTACCCCATGGGATTCAAGCGGAATTATCATCTGGTCTATCACCGTCGGCCTCTGACCTACCAAGTCCATTAGCCGAGGAATCGAGTGACCATAAACATCGGCGTCGAGAATTCCAACCTTCCGCCCCATCTTGGCCAACGCTATTGCCAGATTCGCCGTGACTGAGGACTTACCTACGCCACCTTTTCCAGAGGCGATCCCATAAACGCGGGTGAGTGATCCTGGTTGGGCAAATGGGATACTCCTTTCACTGCCACCGCGCATCATCGTTCGTACGCTGTTCCGTTGCTCGTCGTTCATCACGCCAAAATCGATCGCGACCGTAGTGATACCGCTGACCTTGCCTACCGCCTGCTTTATGTCAGAGATGAGTCGCTCGCGCATGGGACAACCAGCGATCGTCAAGAGAATACGCAGATCAACGTGTCCGCCGTTAAAGGCGATTGTGTCGACCATCCCTAAATCTGTAATCGGGCGGTGAAGTTCCGGATCAATTACGGTAGCAAGGGATTGGCGAATTAAGTTCTCAATCTCAGGTGGCATCAGGATCAATCTTGGGTGTAGGGGGCGCGATCTTCGGCGCAGGAGGGTCGATCAGGGCATCAAAATGATCTTTAAGAATGGTCTTGGGTCGGATATCTGTAATCTTGCGGACTTCGCGTAATTCTTCAAACACTTGAAACTCATCACCAACTTGGCTACGAAGATCCGCGCTGGCATTTGCGTACATCACGCGTAGTTTGCGAACGAATCGGGCCGCGTCGACGGCAACCTTAGGCAGGCGATCGGGTCCAAAGAGAATCAGCCCCAGTACCGCCAGGCCAAGAATCTCACCGCCGCCTAAGTCGAAGAACACAGAGCCAACTCTAGTCGGATCGCTATTTCACGCAGAGCCGACCCTAGTCGGATCGCTATTTCACGCAGAGCCAACTCTAGTCGGATCGCTATTTCACGCAGAGCCGACCCTAGTCGGCTGGCTACTTAGTTGAGCCGGCGAGCGTTACATCTACTTTGCGCTCGGCACTCTTACCACGAATATAAGTAAGAACGACTCGATCCCCCGGAGAATGGGTCCGGATCGCCACGATTAGCTCGTCAGAATTGGCGACCCGCTTCCCATCGATGGCCAGTATCAAATCGCCAGGTAGAAGGCCCGCTTTCGCCGCTGGAGAGCCAGCACTGACCGAACCTGGAGTGGTAGCGATCCGGGCTCCAGGGCCTTGGAAAGAAGCATCGAGCGAGACTCCGATGATCGGATGCGAAGAGACACCAGTACGGATCAACTCTTCTGCCGTCCGCTTAGCCTGATTGATCGGGATGGCGAAACCAAGCCCGATCGAACCTGATTGTCCGCCAAACGATGAACCAAGTGAGGCGATCGCTGAATTCACGCCGATCACCGCGCCGGATGCATCAACTAATGGCCCCCCTGAATTTCCAGGGTTGATCGCGGCATCGGTCTGCAAGGCGTTAATGAATGAGTTGGCTGGACCGGTAGATCCACTAGTTGTCACTGCCCGATTCTTGGCGCTGATGATCCCCGTCGTCACTGTTCCGCTAAGGCCTAGGGGTGATCCAATTGCGATGACGGGATCACCTACCTGAATCTTGTCGCTATCACCGAGCGCGAGTGCGGTAAGACCAGTGACGGCCACTTTCACAACTGCAAGATCGTATGAGGCGTCGCGACCAACGATCTGCCCATCCAAGGTACGCCCATTACTGAGTTGGACCTTGAGCACACCTGCCATCTGAGTGCCATCGCTACCAATCGCATCGGCAACAACGTGATTGTTGGTGAGCAAATAACCATCAGAACGGAGGACGAATCCTGAACCGGTGCCGCCTCCGTCTGGCGTGGTTGTCGTAATGGAAACAACTGAAGGAATAACCCGAGCCGCAAGGGCCGCCACCGAGTCGGGACGTCTTTCGATTACCGATTTGACGCTGCTCAATTTGGCGTTTATGTCAAAGAGTGAACCACCATTCTGGGCAGCCGAGAAGCCAATCGCTCCGCCAACACTGCCGGCCAGAACCGCCATCGCCAGAGCCGCTGGGATTCCAATCCGACGAGTTGACTTTGCTATCGCAGGACGGAAGTCAACTGGCAAGCCTGCCGGAGTTGGCGGTGGTGTGTCCATCGGTGAAGTCGAAAAGTCAGGCAATGGAGTCGTTGGAGTCGACCACCACGGGGTCACCGGTGGTGTCCCAATAGATGGCCCATGAGGCGTTTCTGGCGTCTGTCCTTCGTTGCTCACATCTAGCTCCTGCGATCTTTTAAAGTCGGGAGAAAAACCCATCTGCTTAAGTATGTCCGCTTCATCTAGAGCAAGCACCAAAGTGTCTGTGTAATTACTGAGTATCAGGAGTGACGAATCGCCAGCAACAACCCCTCGCCCACCGGCAGCAGGAGTGGCTTCCATCTGTCGAAGTCCGCCCGGATCGACTTGCCCAATTCACGCATCGCGATCGTGAGTTCATCGCGCTGGGCTGGATCAGGAACTCGACCTGACCAGAGGGCTCGGTCAACAACCAGTACCCCGCCAGCGCGGAGGAGTCGATGGGCATGGTCTACGGCAGTGGCTAGGTCGCGCGGTTCATTCCGCAGAATCACTAAGTCATAAGCTCCATCGGTTAGGCGCGATAAGACCTCGAGCGGGTCTCCGGTGATCAGCCGAACCCGATGCTGACTTATTTCGGCATCCCCGAGAGCTTCACGGGCTAGGCGTGCGTACTCGGATTCGGCATCGATTGAAGTAAGCGAGGAATCGGTTGGCATTCCACGAATCAGCCAGAGAGCACTAACGCCACAACCCGTTCCACTTTCTACGACATTTCTTGCATCGACAAGGCTGGCCAGAAAGCCCAGCGTTGCGCCAGCAGCGGGCGATGGCTCGTATGAACCTACTTCGCTCGCTCTTGCACGCGCGGCGATAATGGCCGGGTCTTCGGGTAGGAAGGCCTCGACGAAGGCTCCGACATCACCGCGATTCAGGAAGGAGTTCATAAAGAAGCCAGCCAATCGATTAAGAGTCGAACGCCATAACCCGTGCCACCCTTTGGATTTTCGCCTGAATCCGCATCGCTGCGGGCAGGACCGGCAATATCAAGATGGGCCCATCGACGGTTACCAACAAACTTCTCAAGAAAGAGCGCGGCCGTAATTGAACCTGCTTGGAATTTGCCTTTGATTCCATTGTGATTGTAATCGGCGATTTCACTTTCGAGGGCAGAGTCATAATCATCCACGAGTGGCATCCGCCAAGTCCGATCGCCACTCTGCTCACCTATTTTCATTAGCGTCTTTGCAAGTTTCTCGTCACGCGTATAGAGAGCGGAGTATTGACGTCCTAGCCCTAGCGAGGCGGCCCCGGTGAGCGTTGCCACGTCTAACAAGTAATCGGGTTTTAATTTCAAATCTGCATATGCCAGAAGATCTGCTAGAACGAGCCGACCCTCCGCGTCAGTATTGATAATTTCAACGGTGGTTCCTCCGTACTGATGAATGACATCCGATGGACGCTGCGATGTAGCAGATAACGCATTCTCCGCACAACCAAGGAGCGCGGTGACACGGACCTTCGGCTTGATTCTCGACATCGCAACACACGCCGCAAGAACTGCTGCCGCACCAGCCATATCGGTCTTCATCGGCACCATAGTGTCGTAGGGGCGCTTGAGCGAAACACCACCGGTATCGAAGACAATACCTTTGCCGACTAGCACCACGTGGGGCCAATTCTTCGAACCCGCCGGTGCATATCGAACTTCAATCAGACGCGGCGCGCGCTTTGGTGATGACATCCCAACTGCGAGGAGACCGCCAAAACCTTCTTCTCTCAACTCTCGCTCTTCGCGGACACGGATGCTCAACGCCGGGTCGCCGCTCGCCTCAACCATCTCATGAGCCATCGCCGCGATCCAGGCGGGACTCTTAGTGTCCGCAGGAGTGTGAATGAGATCCCGAGCTGCAAAAACTGAATCAATTTGAATCTGAGCCAGGGAAATTTCGGTGGCATGGTTACTGCCAGATAGAACTAAATCGATTCTTTCAACCGGCCTAACCGAATCCGTCTTGATCCGACGCGACCAGGCGTAGGTTGCCAGCGCCAAAGAGACATTGTGCGCAATCAGCGAAGCCTTGGGTGCGGATACCGTGACCGCATTCGTAATCGCGATCTCTCTACCCTTTAGTCGGCGCCCAACCGCGATGCCGGCCTTGCGAAAATCATCAATCGTGCCTTTGCCAATTCCTACAAAAATGAGTCGCTCGATTTTCGATCCATTGGCAGCGACTGGAATTTCGGTGAGCTCGCCCGCCTTGCCGGTCGCCTTCTCGATTGCGATTTCATCGGCCAGCGTCAGGCAAAACAATTTCTCGACACTCGTTCGCAGTTGAGTCGGGATCTGCAACTCTGAGTTGAGCGGGATAGTAAGCAGCGCGCAGTCAGCGCCGGCCACTGAAATCGTGGCTAGTTGAGGTGCCACCTCTTGACTACGACCTCTTGACGAGGGGAACTGCGGCCATCAGGGCCTCACCGAGGGCTTCAGCTTCCGTAGCATTTAGCTCGACGACCAGACGTCCGCCACCTTCAAGAGGAACTCGCATCACAAGCCCGCGGCCTTCTTTGGTGCACTCAAGAGGGCCATCGCCCGTGCGTGGCTTCATAGCCGCCATTAGATTTCCTGCCTCCACCCGTGATTAACCCAAGTATCCCAGGTGAAGGGCGTCCGTAGCCAATCCGATCTTCCTCAACCCATTCCCAACGCCGCTGACAGGCGAGTTTTCCCCGCAATTAGGACCGCCTCGACCGATCTCGGAGCAACCGAGAGGGCGGAGGCGATCTCGGCGACCGAGTGACCTTGGACGTAATGGAGCGCCAGAATGGCCCGCTCCTCCTCAGGGAGGGCGGCTATCAGCGTCGCGAGGCTGTCGAGCTCGCGTGGGGTGGTCTCCATTGGTGTCTAGGGTACCGACGCGTCTAGGCGATCACCGGCCGCACACCCCACAACGTGGTCGTTCACTAAACCGCAGGCTTGCATGAGGGCATAGGCAGTCGTTGGGCCGATGAAAGCAAAGCCGACAGACTTGAGTGTCTTGGCCAGTGCGATCGATTCGACTGACTGAGCCAGAATCGGCCCGCCGACGATTGGGCGGGCCCGTAGTGGTGGCTGGTGAGACCAGATCAACTCCGTCAATCCCCCATCGCCTAGAACCAGCACCGCCTTCGCATTGACAATCGCTGCTTTGATCTTGCCCTCATGCCTGATGATTCGAGGGTCAATGCGAAGTTTGGCAACCTCTCGCTCAGAGAATGTCGCAACTACTTGCGGATCGAAGTTTGCAAAGACTTCACGGAAGGCAGCGCGGCGCGAAAGGATCGTCCACCACGAAAGTCCTGCCTGGAAACCTTCAAGGCATATTCGCTCGTAAAGGGCCCGGTCCTGGCGTACCACGACTCCCCATTCGGAATCGTGATATTCAAGGTAGGCATCAGGTACCCCTACCGCCCAACTGCAGCGCACCTCGACATTACTTCGACTCGCAAGCATTTAGCGCTTCCTCAATCGTCGTTGTCCATTTCACGATATCTCGTTGTTCAGCGCGGACGAAACCTCGTTCGTGAAGTAGATCGAGTTGTCCACGCAATAGCGAATACAGCCCATCGGGGTCTAGAACGACAACGGCAAGATCGTGAAAGCGGAGATACCTCCCCACCCAGATTTCAAAGAATTCTTCCAGTGTTCCAAGACCACCCGGCAATGCTAGGAACGCATCAGCATGCGACTCCATCAGTGCCTTACGAGTTCTCATGTCATCAACCACTATGAGTTCATCGGCGAGCGTATCCGCCACTTCCATCTCTACCAGGGCCCTGGGTATCACTCCGATCGTGTGCCCACCACCTTGGCGGACGCTCCTCGCAACCGCACCCATCATTGAGACATTGCCGCCGCCCGAGACCAGGCTCCACTTGCGGGCTGCAATTTCGCGGCCGACCTCAGTGGCGAGATCTATATATTTTTCATCGATTGAAAGTGACGACGAGCAGTAAACGCAGATCCTCATTGCCTGAGCCACCCGTCCAGTTGCTCTGCCCCGCGATTTATCATTTCAATCTCGACGAATTCGTCGGCGGTATGCGCAAGGCTCGGATTCCCCGGACCATAATTGACGGCGGGAATATTCAACTGCGTGAAACGAGCAACGTCAGTCCAACCGAATTTGGGCGCTGGTATGCCACCGATTCGCGCAACAAATTCTTGGGCGGCTGGTCTAGTGAGGCCAGGCATAGCACCCGGCGCACTATCGATTATGCGGACGGGAAAGCCCTCGAAGAATTTGCGTAAGAAACGCATCGCGTCGTCTTCACTTCGATCTGGAGCGAAACGATAATTTATCGTCACAACGCACTCATCAGGGATCACGTTCCCTGCCACTCCACCACTGATCGAGACCGCCTGTAAGCCTTCGCGATATTCGAGACCATCGATTAATACGCGGCGCGGTTCATGCTGGCGGAGTAGATCGAGCACTTCACCGGCTCCATGAATTGCATTCTCACCAAGCCAGGATCTGGCTGAGTGCGCTCTTACCCCATGCGTGCGCACCTCGACCCGCATCGTTCCCTGACAACCCCCTTCTACGACGCCGTTCGTCGGCTCGAGCAGGACTGCAAAATCACCAGCCAATAAATCTGGCCGCTCTCTCGCGATGCGAGTCAGACCATTTCGCTCCGTTTCAGTTTCTTCGCACTCATAGAAAATGAAAGTTATTTCACGATTAGGGTCGGTCATGCCGGCCGCAACGTGCAGTTGGAGAGCGACGCCGCTCTTCATGTCGCTGGCACCTGCGCCAAATAGCCGTTCGCCTTCGAGCCGACTGGGTACATTGTCACAAATTGGAACCGTGTCGATGTGGCCGGCCAGGATCACCCGTTCCAGATGTGCGCCATTCGTACGGGCGACTAGCGAGTTGCCAATTCTGTCTACCGTGAGGTGGCTGGCCTGGCTAAGGAGGGCGGTCTCAATGAGATCAGCCAGGTGCGCCTCGTCGCCTGAGACGCTCTCAACGTCGATAAGGGCGGCACAGAGGGCTACCGGATCCGCGAATAAGTCGAGCACGCCGGTACGGTATCGGGATATGAGCCCAGATTCGCGATTTCTAGTGGCACACGGCCACGCCCTAGTCACCTACGCCACCGACCAGGTCTTAGACGCCTGGTTTCCGGCCCCTGCTCTCGGTCCGAGCCAGGGTGGGGTCGTGCCCAGCCAATTGGCCAAACTCGCAGTCGAAGATCGGGCCCGAGCGGTGCGGAGTGAAGTCGTTCTCCGTGAGATCGTTCTCGAAGAACCGCCCCTGGATGCCATCGACGTCTATCTCCGACTCCACCTGCTCTCGCACCGACTAGTCAAACCACATGGAGCCAATCTCGATGGGCTCTTTGGTCATTTAGCAAATGTGGTCTGGACAAGTGAGGGGCCGTGCGCTGTTGATGGCTTCGAATCAACCAGGATGCGTCTTCGATCTCGCGGCCCCCTTCAAGTGTTTGGTGTCGACAAGTTTCCGCGCATGACCGATTACGTAGTACCAAGTGGGGTGCGGATCGCTGACGCAGATCGAGTCCGACTGGGCGCGTATCTTGCGCCGGGCACCACCGTGATGCATGAAGGCTTCGTCAATTTTAACGCGGGTACCCTCGGGGCCTCGATGGTTGAGGGTCGAATTTCATCCGGGGTCGTTGTGGATGATGGTTCAGATATTGGTGGCGGTGCCTCGATCATGGGCACGCTGAGCGGTGGCGGCACGCAGGTGGTTTCGATTGGGAAGCGCTGCTTGCTGGGCGCAAACTCTGGTCTTGGCATCTCCCTTGGTGATGACTGCGTTATCGAAGCAGGCACTTACATAACCGCTGGCTCAAAAGTTCGTACACCCAATGGCAATGTAGTCAAAGCACGCGAGCTATCGGGTCTGTCCGGGCTTCTTTTTAGACGGAACTCTCTCGACGGCTCACTTGAAATAGTTCAGCGAACCGGAACTTGGGGCGGTCTCAACACCTCTCTCCACGCTAACCAGTAATTGAGTCCTTACGACGTGAACAGAAAAGGTTTGATTCTCGCCATCGCCCTAGTCTTAGTCGTAGCTATCGTCGGCACCAGAGAGTGGGAACGAATCCGGGACGCTTCGCTAGCTCAGCGGTGCGTCTTTACCGGAGCAAGCGACACCTATGAACTTTCGCCAGAACAGACTGGCAATGCGGCGACCATTGCCGCGGTTGCGATCCGCCGCGGCCTGCCGAAACGGGCGGCCACGGTCGCGCTGGCCGCAGCGCTCCAAGAGTCAAAACTGATTGCCTTGGATTATGGCGATCGCGATTCCGTAGGGCTTTTCCAACAACGCCCATCGCAAGGTTGGGGGCCGCGGGCATCATTGATTGATCCGGTGTATTCCTCAAACAAATTTTTTAGTGCATTAATTCGAAACGCTGAATGGCAACGGCTCTCCATTGCCGACGCCGCCCAAGGAGTCCAGCGATCTGCCGATGGGAGTGCATATGCGACGTGGGAAGCGCAAGCACGTGTGATGAGTGAGACGTTTACGAGCGACCCTTATGCGCTCACCTGCTATCTGCACCGTTTTAGCAAGCCGTCCGATCCAATCAACACCAGACAATCGGCACTTACCGCGGAGCTTAGAAAAGTATTTGGGTTGACTAATTCGGTGCAACCCCGAACTCGTGGCGTGACTGTGAATGTCCAAGGCCCAAAAAATGGGCAGATCGCTGCATGGCTGATCGCGCACGGAGATCAGTACGGCATCGCAAAGGTGGACTCGAACCACCACTCCTGGGCACGTCGAGACTGGCAGGCAAGTTCATACGCCCTGTGGCAGATCAACGTGCGCTTTCTATAACCGATCTCGCTAGCTCAGGGCCTTTACCTCATCGAAAGAGGCGGCGTTGACTAGTGCGCTGCTGCCGAGCACAGAGATCGCCCCAAACGTTGGGTGGGTAGCAACAAAAGCCTTTGCCATATCGCTTACCTGACCATTCGGATCTAGCGCGAAGGTGGGGAGCCCCGAACCACCTAGCAAGAGTGGATCCGATTTTGCCGAGATGAACTGGATGCTCTTTGCCTGAGAGGTGAAAAGCCGTAGCAGGGATGATTCCACGTCGTCGCTCGTAGGCTGACGCTGGTCATCAATTTTGAACCCGGTCAATTGTGTGTCGATGACCGTCTCTGGAGTCCCTATCACGGTGACTGGCAAGCCCTTCTTCGAAATGATGCGAGCGCTCTGCCAAGGTAAAACTGCCTGGGTAGTAAAGAGAATTGGCCGCTGCGCTGCGGCAAGTGCCCCAATTGATGAGCCAATAAATGAGATGTCTGAGTTGGCGAGCAGAACTGGCGCCCCTGGAACCAGGGCCGCAACGGCTGCTGCTGTCGCATAGCGAGTCGTGCCCGTCAACGATACCAACGAGACATTCCGCAGACTCTTCAACGAAGTTGTGAGAGCAGGCGCCACATTAGTGCCGACGAGATAAATCTTGGTGACTCTTCTTCGCGCCATCTCGGCTGCCACTCGAGGGTCAAGTACCTGGCTAGAGGTAAACATCAGGGGCGCTTTCTTAGTAAATGAAAGTGGCGCGGCGATTGCCGCAGCGACCGAATCTAGATCAGTGATGGCTAGAACTACGCTCTTACTCGCTGGCCAGAGCGACTTACCAATCGCAATTGAAAGAGCAGTCTCATCAGTACCACTTCTTCGAGTTACTGGTCGTTGCAGCCAGGTAGAAGGAAGGGCCAGCCGAGATCTAAAGATCTCACCCTTGAGGGTCACACTTTTCCCGGTACTCGAGATAGCGATGACGCTTTTTATCCCACCGCCTTCGGTGCGGTCGGGAAATTTCAAAGTGACGACATCGGGCAGAGTGAATGCTTTCGCGACCAAGGCCTGCGATACCGACCTGCTCCACGTCGCATACTTCGGATTCAGAGTCTCATCGACGCTCCAGGGGTCGGCAACCGACTTAAGCCACTGGAACGGAGTGCCCCATACATCGCCAATATTCTGAGTATGTCCGCCCGATGAAGTGAAGAAGTAGGTAGTGATCGGCTTACCGTTGTAGAGAACGGCAAGACCACTACTTGAATCGGAGGAAGTGGCAGCGACAGCTGCCAGCCAGAGTAGGCCCCACTTCGGTTCGCTCTCTTTTGCCCAACCTGTATACGCGAGATCGACCGAACGGCCATAGAGATCACAATCGCACTCGGCCCTGATGCGCCCTGCTTTCGTCAGGGCGTACGTACGTGCTGCAATTGCTTGCGCTTCCATCGCTGCTTCAGGCCAGGACGATGGGACTTCTGCCACGCCGCGCAAGTATTCATCGTGTAACCGAAGGTCATTAGTTATTTCAAGGCGACTTCCTAACGCCGCGCTCTTCACAGGCTTGATGTGGATCTGTCCGTAACGATAGCGCGGCGATGTCGGTGCACCGCCCAGGTTGATTAGCGCACCAGGACCAGCTAGGTAACGAGTGCCGCTCCAGCGAAGAGTAAATGAGGGCGCACTTAGAACCGTCGAGCCATTCACGCCAGTTATGGTCGCAAGCACGCCTAGCGCAGACGCCGTCAAGGTGATGGTGTCACCAATTCCAATTGACGTCTCAACGACGGTTGATGGCGCTACACCTGATGGCAAGTCTGCGGCACTTAGTCTAGCGATGGGCACGGTAGGAGTGGTTGGCTCGATGACGGGCGGCGCGGGGGTGTCGATCGTTACCGGCGTTGGTGTCGTAGTGAATTGCGGCGAAGGTGTTGGAAGAGGCGTAGCGCCGATCGGCAGCGCCTCGATCCGAATCTTGGTAGTGACCGCTTGATGCAGGAGATTGACTCGTAGATTAATTTCATCTGGCACCGGTGCGACCGTCGTGCCCGTGTAGAAATATTGCAGAATCTCCGTCGCGCTCCGACCATCGAGGGCCATTCCTTCGGCCCCGATCTGGCTCATACCGACTCCATGCCCAAGTCCCGCGCCGGTAAAAGTGAAAGTCGCAGGAATATCAACCGCAAATGCAGGTTGGGCCAGACTAAGGGTGAGCGCGCCGGTAATAAGCAGCGCCAGCGTGCGCAGCTTGGTCTGCATTACTTCCGCGCTGCCCCGATTACGCGCAATGCGATGCCAGGAAAGGAGAGGGCATCGAGAACGCGACGACCATCCACGATTGCGGTGGCGCCAGGCAGATCGCTGGCCTTTAACGATCGGTACTCGACATGGTCGGCTTGAACGATTGCACCGTCGATATTTTCACCCAAGTGGTACGGAAGGAGACAGAGCGCTTTTAACTCATCGTCCGAATACATCGGATCGTGCACCAATCCGATAGCGCCCCGTGATGTCAGTGCCGCTATTACTGGGAAAACCCCCGAGAATGCACTCTCTTTCACTCCGCCACGATAGGAGGCGCCGAGTACCGCGATCCGTCTGCCATCGAGGGATGGTAATTCACTCTCGAGAAGGTCTACTGCATGCTCGGGCATCTGCGCGTTTGCTTCTCGCGCCGCGCGAACCACCGTAGCCTCTGGATCGTTCCACAAGTAAAAGCGCGGATAGATCGGAATGCAGTGTCCACCTACCGCAATTCCTGGTTGGTGAATGTGGCTAAACGGCTGAGAATTAGACGCAGCTATGACCTGCTGCACGTCGATGCCCACCCCTTCGGCGAAACGCGCGAATTGATTGGCCAGACCGATATTTACATCTCGATACGTGGTCTCAGCCAACTTGGCCATCTCGCTGGCCTCAGCAGAACCAAGATCCCAGACACCGTTCCCACGAGTTAAATCAGGACGTGGATCAAAATCGAGTACCGATTCGTAAAAAGCCACACCCTTCGCAGCACTCAACGGATCAATGCCCCCGACGAGTTTTGGATATCTGCGTAGGTCGGCAAAGACCCGCCCGGTGAAAACACGTTCAGGCGAGAAGACAACATAGAAATCTTTACCTGCAACTAAACCGGAGACTGCCTCGATCTTCGGAGTGAATCTCTGGCGCGTGGTGCCAACGGGGAGCGTCGTTTCATATGAAATCAATGTCCCAGGCTTCAAGCCCTCTGCCACGGCAACTGTTGCCGCATCCATCCAGCCAAAGTCAGGAATCCCATCTTCATCGACGAAGAGCGGCACAACTATGACAACGGCATCAGCCTGGGCCACTGCGCTTGTGGTGTCAGTCGTTGCAGTAAGTGCGCCGGTGGCGACAACCTGCGACAGTTTTATCGCCAGATCTGCTTCACCTGGAAACGGCTCCTTACCGCTAGCCACCAAGTCGACTGTGCTCTGATTTACATCGCACCCAGTCACCTGATGTCCTTTGGTCGCAAATTGAACGGCCAGTGGAAGGCCGATTTTGCCGAGGGCTACAACAGCGATCTTCACGGTTTCAAAGATACCTATTCTCGTGTGGTGTTCTGGTTGATGAATCGAAGGAAAAGAGTTAGAGATTGACCACCCGGTTCTCTCGAGCGCTGACCAGCATTGCTTCTGCGACCGCAACGGTGGCTAGACCTTGCTCCATGGTCACGATCCGATCGATCGCACCAGGTAGCCCAAGTACCGCATCTCGAAATGCCTCATGCTCAGTTCGGAGTGGTTCCGGTTTGGCAAAGGCATACCGAATCAAATCGCCTTCACTGACTCCGCGGAAAGCTGCAACAGCCTCCCACTCGGTTACTACCGAAGCATTGGCATGGAAGGTGAGATCAGTGGTGTTGGTGTCGGCCACAAAGGCACCTCGCTCCCCGGTGACAATCGTTACTCGCTCTTTGAACGGAGAGAGCCAATTGACCAAGTGGTTCGTGATTGTGCCATCTGCTAGTTGGCCCACGGCGGCAACGAGATCTTCGTGTTCGCGTCCTGATTTGTACGCAACCCGGGCTGAGAGAGATTCGAAAGCGGATCGGGCCACCCAAGCGGTGAGGTCGATGTCGTGTGTCGCTAAGTCCTTGACGACGCCAACATCTGCGATTCGGGCTGGGAACGGCCCTTGGCGTCTAGTGGTGATTTGGTAGACGGCACCAAGTTCTCCCGCCTCAAGCCTACGGCGCAACTGTTGCAGCGCCGGGTTGTACCGCTCAATGTGACCGACCGCGCCAACTAGGCCGCGAGAGGCAAATGCCGAAGTGAGTCGCTTGGCCGCCGGAGTGTCGACCGCCAGTGGTTTTTCAATCAGGGCATGGATGCCAGCTTCGGCCAATTCAAGACCGATCGCTTCGTGAAAGGCAGTAGGCGCAGCAACCATTGCATAATCGACGCCAAGGGCAATCAGTTCGGTGACGGTGGAGAGAAGTTCACAACCACTTACGACACCGTGCGGATCGCCACCTGGATCGACGACCGCGACCAAATCAACGCCATCGAGTGAACCGAGCACACGCGCATGATGACGCCCCATCATCCCTACACCTACGAGCCCGGCGCGTAAATTTTTCACAAGAGCTCACTCGCAGTCGCCGTTACTGCTTCGGCAACGTGCTTCAAATCTTGGGCAGAAAGAGCGGGGTGAACCGGAAGTGAGATTACTTGGCGCGCCGCCAACTCCGTCTCTGGCAAATCAAGAGATAGATCAAATGAAGGCAATCGATGAATTGGAGTCGGATAGTAAACGCCAGAGCCAACCTCTTTTGCCGTTAGAGAGGCGATAAATGCATCTCGCTGCTCGCTGGTTTCAACCGGGACCCGGATTGTGTACTGATGATAAACGTGGGATGCACCTGGTGCCACGGGCGGAACGATTACCCCTTTGATGTTTGCATCGAGAAAAGCTGCGTTTGCTTGTCGCTGCGCCGTCCATGCCGGAAGCTTACGCAGCTGGACTCGTCCGATCGCAGCATGAATGTCGGTCATGCGAGTGTTGAACCCGATGACTTCGTTCTTGTATCGCTGTTCCATGCCCTGGTTCCGAAGCAGGCGGAGCATCCGGGCAATTTTTGCATCCGGCGTTACCACCATCCCGCCTTCGCCAGAGGTCATGTTCTTTGTTGGGTAGAACGAAAAGCATGCGGTCGTTCCCCATTCCCCAGCGTTACGCCCATTCAAAGAAGCCAGGTGCGATTGAGCCGAGTCCTCGATGATCTGCAAACCGTGTTCTTTGGCCAGTGATTCAAACTCATCCATTGCGGCTAGTTGCCCATAGAGATGAACTGGCATGATCGCCTTTGTACGCGCAGTGATTGCGGCTCGAGTCGCCTCAGGGTCAAGGTTGAAGGTTGCTCGGTCGATATCGGCAAAGATCGGCGTTGCACCCGTGAGAGCGACGGAGTTTGCCGTGGCTGCGAATGAGAACGAAGGAATAATTACTTCATCGCCCGAGCCAATGCCCATAGCCAGAAGTGCAAGGTGAAGAGCGCTCGTACCCGAATTCATGGCAACGCAGTGACGCCCACCAACGTACTCAGAGAATTCACTCTCGAAAGCGGCCACCTCAGGCCCGCTGGTGATCATGCCCGAACGTAGAACGCGATCCACGGCCTCTCGTTCTTCATCCCCAATAATCGGTTTCGCCGCCGGAATCATCATTCGCTCCCTATTTCTGTTAGCTGCTCGCCATCTTCTTGGTAACGCGCGCCAGTACTTGGGCATTCAAAAGTATGTTGGCCAACTTCTACTAATGGCACTCCGGCCCGTCCTACCCACCTGATGCGTCTAGCCGGGGCTCCGGCCACCAAGGCAAAATCCGGTACATCGTGAATCACTGTTGACCCGGCGGCGACCATCGCCCACCGACCGATCGTGATAGGCGCAACACAGACGGCTCTGGCACCTATGGAGGCGCCTTCTTCAATCGTCACGCCGACCAACTCCCAATCGCCGCCGCCCTTGAGCGAGCCATCTGGGTTTATCGCCCGCGGATAGTGGTCATTGGTGAGCACAACTGCCGGACCAATAAATACTCCGTTGCTGAGCTTGGCTGGCTCGTAGACCAACGCATAGTTCTGCACCTTGCACCGATCGCCAAGAACTACTCCAGGCCCGATGTAGGCGCCGCGACCGATGATGCATTCGGCACCGACCTTCGCGCCACTGCGAACCTGAGCTAGATGCCAGATCGAGGAGCCATCGCCAATTGTGACGTCGCTATCTACGTCTGCACTTGGCAAAATTCTGGGCTGACTCACTAGTCGAGCCTACCTTCTTGGTGAGTTTGAACCGGTCAACGTGACGATTTGCGCGCCGAATTGAGCGTAATCATCACTGCCCTTGAGACCGGCTGCCCATGCGGCTGCCGCCGTCCGGGCAATAAGGAGAGTTTGCGGCGCGTTGGCCCAAGAAATAAGCGCTTCTGCCGCAGCGGCTGAATCTGTTACCACCCGACCAAATCGATGTTCAGATACGAGTTCAGCAGGTCTCGGCAATGGTGTGGTTAGCACAGCCAGATGGGCTGAGGCATATTCGTAGATCTTCGTGGGAATGGCCTCTAAGAATGCAGGAGTGGAATCGAGGAGCGAGAGCCCGACCCAAGCACCAAGTGCCCGATCCCACGACGCCGCTGGGGTCAATCTCCCGTAGAAAGTTACCAGGTGTCGTGCCGGCGATTCGCGCATCCAACGATCGACGAACTCATAATCCGCTGGTGCGATCGGACCGACGACATCCAGATGCCATGGAGTTTGAGCCCTCTGAGTCGCTTCGATGGCAGACAGCATCGTGTGCAGCCCGCGGCTCTCTCTAACATCACCAACATAAATAGCGCGTGGAGCAGAATCGATCTGATCGGTGCTTGGAATTTGTAAATCAGGAAGATTGCGAACTACTAAGCGATTCTTGGCAGTAAGTGGTGGTACTTGGGCATCCGCGACGACAGTTAGATCGGCACGACGAGCGAGCGCACTAGCAAGAGTTGCGACCATTCGAGCGCCCATCCCGATCAGGCCTACTGCCCAAGTTCGATCACGAAGCAGGAAGAGATAATCTTCATGGACATCGACCACGACTCGACGACGACGCAAACGGGCAGCGAGGATAGAAAGTGGGATCAAATCTGGGTCGATTGCAATCAAGACTTGCCCGCGAGCCTCCCATGGCAATTTCAATGCCCGGCCAACACGTGATCGGAGATCTCTGCCACCGCTTGCCTGCTTGAATGTCGACCCGAGTGGCGCCTCTGATCCAAGACCTTGGGCGATGACTTCGACTCTGAGCCCTCTTCTTACTAACACTCCAACCAGCCGATGTAGGCGGGCATCTGCCACGTTGTGTCCGGACGACAAGAGCGTGACGTCGTACTCATACGTCGTGGATTCCGCCATCAGGGTGTTTAGAAATCTTCTAAAGCCGAGGGAACTTTTCCAACATTTAAAAAATCCAGATACTGATCAGTGACTTTCTGGGCTTCGCCGTAGGCCAACATCTCACCCTTATTCAGCCACATGGCTGAGGTGCATAACTCGTTGAGGATTCCGAGGGCGTGGCTGACGATCACGATCGTGCGTGCGTCCTGACAGAGTTGACGCATCTTGTCGAATGATTTCTCTTTAAAAGCTGCATCACCGGTAGCTAGTGCCTCATCGATCAGAAGAATATCCGGCGTCATATTTACCGCGACGCTGAAGGCAAGTCGTCCGTACATGCCAGCCGAATAGGTGCGCATCGGCATATCGATGAAGCCGTCCGGTAGATCCGCAAAAGCAGCGATGGCTTCAAATCTTGATTCAAGGATTTCGCGGTCCAGACCGGCCGCGAGGCCGCCAAGAATGACATTGTCACGTCCAGAGAGAGTCCCGTTAAAGCCGACACCAAGGGCAAGGAGAGTCGAAACTTTTCCGTTGACAATAATGCGACCTTCCGTCGGCGGCAGAATCCCCGCGATCGAACGCATTAACGTGGACTTCCCAGCACCATTTGCGCCGACTACGCCGACTACTGAACCATGTGGAATATCGATCGTGAGATTCTTGATCGCTTCAATCACTCGCACGCGCCGCTTCTCGCGTCGGCCCGCACGCATGATCGCGTTCTTCAGCGTCACTTTGGACTCAACGCTCACTCGATAGCGGAGTGAGAGATCTTCGATGCGGATCGCAAGATCGCTTGGCATCTCTGGCAGTGGTTTAGATGCGGACCGCAAAGTCGCGCTCCCTTGACATGAAGAAATAACCACCGATTAGAAGTAGCCCGAGCGCCCAGGCGAGTGCGGCAAGAACTTGAGCAGTGCTAGGAGGTCGACCTTCGATCCAGACAGTCGTCGTCATGGCGAGCACAGGACCTAATGGATTTGCCCAGAGCAGAATGCGATGCCAGCCGTGTAACCGTTCTGGGAGCCAGAGAACCGGACTCAGGTATAGCCAGATTCGGCCGCCGTACGTGAGGATTTTAGAGGTGTCGCGGAAGTAGACGTTTAGCGTGGCGAAGAGCAACGCCAAGCCAAAGCCGCTCACTGCGACAAAGAGAATTATCACTGGCACCCAGAGTGTGTGCCAGGACATTCCGGTGAGGGTGCTCTTGCTATCAAGGGTGCTGCCGATCAGATAAATAATTACGTAGATGGGAAGGGTAGGGATGAATTGTCGGAATGCGCTCACCACTGAAGAAAGGGGAAGAAGAGCGCGTGGAAATGCCTGATTGAGAATCAGTTTCCCACCACCAGTAACTGAAGCCCCGCCCATCGTCATGCAGTTCTGCGCAAAGTACCAAGTGAATAGCCCAATCAGGATGTGGGCGAGGGTGTCGAACCCGCTGGCGCTTCCTTTGGATGCACGCGAGCCAGAGAGGATCGAAACAAGCAAGAAGTAAACCAGTGAGAGCATCAGTGGGTTGAGCACCAGCCAGACCGAGCCGAGTGGCGAATCCAAGTACTCGGCTTTATCCGTGAAACGAGATAGCTCGAGGGCAAAACGTCGGCGGCGCCATAGTTCGCGAAAATACGGTCGCAGCGGTGGCAGAGCGGCCTTATGTGGCTCAAAGACCTGGATTTTCTGGACTAAGGCAGTTGGCTCCGAGGTCACAATGGGAATTCTCTCACGGATTCTGGCAGCAAGTTTTTACGCGAGGTGAGAAAGCCCCAGCCCCAGGAGATCTGCATGACGGCCAACACGATTGGCAGGAGCGGGCGTACCCGAGTGGGCGCGTTGATCGTCAGACTGGCGGTGACCAAGAAAATGACGTAAATGGCTGGCAGGGCCAACAACAGTGGCGAAATCGTAAGGCCTGCCACGAGCCCAAAGATCGACCCAAGAAGCGCCATAGGCGGGGCCAGATAGCGAAGGTTGACGGTCTGGCGATTTTCCCGGATGACAACGCGCCGCCACCGTCCATATTCAAAATACTGGCGGGCAAGCGCCCTTACCGAGGGGCGGGGACGGTACGAGACGCTCAGTTCCGGCGCGAAATAGACCAGCCCCCCGCTTTCTCGGATCCGGTGGTTCATCTCCCAGTCCTGTGCGCGGACAAACCGCTCGTCATAGCCGTTTACTTGTTCGAGCGCAGATTTCTGAAAGACGCCGAGATAGACCGTATCTGCTGGTCCGGCCTGACCTCCCACGTGAAAACGGGCAGGCCCCACGCCCAGCGGACTCCGCATGGCCGCAGCAACGGCCTTTTCAAATGGCGTCTCGCCTTCAGCGGCCATCACCCCGCCGACGTTTGCTGCGCCCGTCTGGGCAAGGACTCGGAGTGCCGTGCTTACGTAATTGGTTGGTAACTTCGTATGTCCATCAACCCGGACAATAATCTGACTGGTTGCTGCCGCAATTGCCAGATTGAGCCCAGCCGGTGTCCGACCGCTTGGATTCTCAACCAGGGTGATCCGAGAATCCTTCTCGGCCATCGATCTGGCGACCTGACTCGTCTGGTCGCGCGAAGGCCCGAGTGCAAGCACGAGTTGAATTGGCCCCTGATGGTCCTGGGCGAGAACGGCGGCCACCGCCGCTCCGAGGTAGTCCTCCTCGTTCAGGACGGGCATGATCACCGAAACGGGGGTGGTTGGGTCTGGCGTTGTCATGACCCGTAGACGTTAGCGCCCCCATAGGCTACGGGCGTGACTTCCAACCTCCCCGCGCGCCGCAGAAGGGGAAGAAACTGGTTCAAAACCACGTCGGGACTCTCAATTGCCGTCGTGCTCCTTGCCACGATCTCCTGGGCAGGGCTGGTCCATGTCACGTCATCTATCCACCGCTCGGACGTTTTTGGTGGCCTTAAAATCCGACCCGACCGGGCCGCCGGCTCATCGATCAACTATCTGCTAGTTGGTTCTGATACTCGCGAAGGACTCTCCAAAGCCGAGTTGTTGAAATTGCGCGTTGGAAGCGTCAAGACCGCCGCGGGCAAGCGCTCGGACACGATAATCCTGATCCACATAAGCAAAGCTCGTGATAAAGCGACGATCATCTCGATCCCCCGCGATACCTTCGCCACCGTTCCTTCATGGACGGATAGCAAAGGCGTTCTCCATGCAGCCTCACACCGGAAAATTAACGAAACTTTCGGACTCGGTGACGCCCCGCTCTTGATTTCGACGATCGAAGGCATGACCAACGTCCGCATCGACCATTACGTGGAAGTGAATTTCGCGGGTTTCGCCCATATGGTTGATGCTCTGGGTGGAGTGACAGTCTGTCTAAATACCGCGATTCACGACAATAAGAGTCACATTGATCTTACGGTCGGCAAACATAAGCTCGACGGGATAACCGCTCTAAAATATGTGCGAGCGCGTTACTTCGATGGGACTGGCGATCTTGGTCGAATGCGGCGTCAGCAGAAGTTCATGGGATCGATGCTGAATGCGGCGACGAGTTCGGGTACGTTGCTAAATCCAATAAAACTCTTCTCGTTTATCAACGCGGCCCTGGCAACTGTTACAACAGATCCTGGATTAACGCGTGACGACCTCCTGACCCTCGCGTCACAACTCAAGAGCCTCTCGGCATCGAGTGTCCACATGCTCACGGTTCCGCTCTCGAATGTTAATTACTCGGCAGATGGAGTCTTTGGCGCGGTGCTCTGGGATCCCACGCTGGCACCTGAACTCTGGCGCCGCATCCGGCTTGACATTCCGGTAGCACCGACGCCAGCAAAGACCACTGGCGCACTCACGATGCCACCTTCAATGATTGATCTGGCGATTCGGAACGGCAGCAACATAAATGGCTTGGGCGCCAAAGCCACATTGGATCTTACAAAGGTCGGCTTTGTCGTAATGGGGGCACCTACGACCGCGCTCACGCCCGTTGCCAGAACGACCATTACCTACGACCCGGTATACGCAGATTCTTTACGCACGCTCCGAGCGGCACTACCAAGCAGTCTCTTTGTTGCCAAGAAGGGTCAAGGCCGAACCTTTATCGTCACGCTCGGTCCTGACTACAAAGGGCTTACTGCATTTGCAATTCCAACCACGACGCCTACGCCGACGCCTTCAAGTCCCTTCACCGTGCAATCGGGATCTGACGCAATCTGCAAATGAGTCAGCCGAGCAGCGCGCGCCCCATGACAATCCGCTGGATCTGATTAGTGCCTTCATAAATCTGGGTGATCTTCGCATCGCGCATCATTCGTTCAACTGGGTAATCGCGGGTGTATCCATAGCCACCTAGGAGTTGAACGGCATCCGTCGTCACTTTCATCGCGACGTCGGAGGCGAAACATTTGCATGCCGCACCCAAATAGGTCAGGTCGCTGTCGTTGCGCTCGCTGGCAGCCGCCGCTCGATACGTGAGAGCACGCGCCGCCTCAACTTGCATTCCCATGTCCGCGAGCATGAATTGGACTCCTTGGAATTCCGCAATGGCTTTCCCGAATTGTCTCCGTTCTTTCACGTATGCGACCGCGGCATCGAGCGCCCCTTGGGCGATGCCAAGAGCTTGCGCAGCAATGGTGACCCGAGTGTGGTCAAGAGTGCCCAACGCAATCTTCATGCCGTCGCCAACCCCTCCAATGACGCGGTCTTGACCGACGCGAACGTTGTCTAGGTAGACCTCACGCGTTGGGGAGCCTTTGATACCAAGCTTCTTCTCGGGAGCGCCGAAGGAGACCCCTGGATCTGACTTTTCAACAAGGAAGGCGGTTACTCCCTTGCCACGGAGGGCGGGATCGACGGTGGCAAATACCGTATATAACTCGCTTACTCCGGCGTTGGTGATCCATCTCTTGGCACCGTTTAGCACCCACGAATCACCGTCTTGAACCGCGCGCGTCCTCATGGAAGCAACGTCGCTGCCAGCCTCAGATTCTGAAAGTGCGTAGGACCACATCACTTCGCCACTGGCAAGGCGCGGCAACCACCTTCGCTTCTGCTCCTCGGTACCTCTTTCGATGATCGATAACGAGCCAAGTTTGTTCACCGCCGGGATCAATGACGACGAGGCACAGGCGCGGGCCACTTCCTCGATCACGATTGCGACTGCGAGCGCGTCAGCACCTGCTCCACCGTATTCGACTGGAAGATGCATCGCGTGGAAATCAGCCTTGACCATGGCGTCGTAGGCAGCCTGCGGAAACTCACTCTTCTCATCGACTTCCGCGGCATGCGGAGCGATGTGGGCATCGGCTAGCGCGCGAACCGTGATACGCAATTCGTTGTACTCGTCAGGTAGGCAATACAGATCAAAGTCCATAGGGAGAGAGTAAACCAGTGCGCCCTCGACTGATAACGTGAGCCTATGCTGACCCTCTCCGTAGTAGGTACCGGCTACCTTGGGGCTACCCACGCCGCAGGCATGGCAGAACTTGGCTTTAACGTCATTGGGCTAGATATGGATGAGCGCAAGATTGAAGCCTTGGCGATGGGACATCTCCCCTTCTATGAGCCAGGCCTTCCTGAATTGCTCAAGAAGAACCTCGATTCAGGACGCCTCCGCTTTACCACCGACTTCACGCAGATTAGAGAGGCAGATGTTCACTTTGTCTGCGTCGGTACTCCTCAGCGCCAAGATGGAAACGCGGCCGACCTCACTTATGTCTTCTCTGCAGTCCGGGCGATCGCCGAGATTGCAAAGAATGACTCGCTAATCGTTGGGAAGTCGACCGTTCCAGTCGGCACCGCCGAGCATCTGCTCGCGGAAATTCGTAGAATTAATCCAACCCTCGATCTGGCCTGGAATCCGGAATTCTTGCGCGAAGGTTTCGCGATCGAAGATACTCTTCATCCGAACCGGATTATCGTCGGTGTGCAAGGCGATCGCGCGGAAGGAGTCTTACGCCAGGTGTATGCGGGGTTGCTGGCTCAACAAGTCCCATGGATTCGATCTGATCTGCGTACTGCCGAACTCGTTAAATCTGCGGCAAATTCGTTCCTTGCGACGAAAATTTCATTCATCAACGCGATGGCAGAGGTCTGCGATGCCGCTGGCGCAGACGTTACGACGCTAGCCGCTGCGATTGGCTATGACCCGAGAATCGGCAATCTTTTTCTGCAGGCAGGCATCGGATTCGGCGGCGGCTGCCTGCCTAAGGACCTTCGGAGCTTCATGGCAAGAGCAGAGGAGCTCGGCGCTAAAGAAGCCCTTGACTTCCTCAGTGATATTGATGCAATCAACCTGCGAGCGCGTAATCGAATGGTTGAATTTGCGGTAGCGGAGCTTGATGGTGATCCAGTAGGTAAGAAAGTTTTAGTGCTAGGCGCGGCCTTTAAAGCGAATAGCGATGACGTCCGCGATTCACCTGCACTTGATATAGCCGATGCCCTCTCGCAACGTGGCGCACAGATCGTTATTCATGATCCGAAAGCGATAGAGAATGCCAGGATGCGCTTTCCACATCTGAACTACATACGCGATGTTGCTGATGGTGCGCGTGGGGCCGATTTGATTCTCCACCTGACCGCATGGAGCGAATACCAGAATTTAGACCCAGCAGAATTGGGGCGTCTGGTAAATCGTCGACGGATTATTGACGGCCGAAATTCTTTATCCCTGGCCAGATGGCAGAGCGCTGGATGGACCTACTTGGCGCCGGGGCGCCCCCGGTTTGAACCTCATGAGTGACGAATCAGACATCAATGCAATGCTCGCAATGAAGACGTGGGCGGTTGTCGGACTTGGCGACAATCCCGAGCGGGCCGCGTATGAAGTCTCTGCGATCTTGATCGCCAAAGGCCACCGCGTGGTGCCTGTGCATCCATTGGCCAAAACGGTCCACGGGCAGAAAGCCTATGCGCACCTTACAGAAATTCCATTCGCGGTCGATGTGGTGGATGTCTTTGTAAATAGTTCGCTAGCCGGAACGGTAGCCGGTGAAGCGATTGAGATTGGAGCCAAAGGAGTCTGGTTCCAACTCGGAGTCGTTGATTTATCTGCCTACGAGCGAGTAAAGAATGCCGGTCTGCTGATGGTGATGGACCGCTGCCCAGCGATCGAATATGGACGGCTCTAATCGGGCTAAAGGTAATGTAAGGCGTGTGAGCAGTACCGCAGCCACGGTAAGAGGACTAGTCAAATCGTATGGGCAGACACAGGCCGTCTGCGGTGTCGATCTGGTTGTCTATCGAGGCGAGGTCCTTGCCCTCCTTGGACCAAATGGTGCTGGTAAAACCACGATAGTAGAAATACTTGAAGGCTTTCGTGACCGCGATGGCGGCGAGGTATCTGTCTTAGGAATAGACCCATCAGTTAAAGGCGAGAGCGCACGCCTCTGGCGCAACCAAATCGGTATCGTGCTGCAAAGTACGAACGATGCCGCGGATTTGACCGTCGCTGAAACCGTCCATCATTTTGCCAAGTTGTATTCAAATCCACGAGATCCCGATGAGGTCATTTCGGTTGTTGGTCTGGAAGAGAAACGAAAGTCAAAGGGCCGAGAGCTATCGGGCGGCCAACGGAGACGGCTCGATGTTGCCCTTGGCATTCTTGGCAGTCCAGAACTGCTCTTTCTTGACGAACCCACGACAGGTTTTGATCCTGAGGCGCGTCGAGCATTCTGGGAATTGATCAAATCGCTTCGCGAAGGTGGTACCACCATCCTCTTAACGACTCACTATCTTGACGAAGCAGAGGCTCTCGCCGATCGAGTCATCGTGATCAATCGAGGTGTCATTCTCGACACTGGTACGCCGCAGACACTAGGTGGCCGCGACTTGGCACGGGCGATCGTAAGTTGGAAAGAGAATGGCTCTCTGCACGAGGCCGAAACTGCGACACCGACCCAACTTGTCCGTGAGCTGATAAATAGATTCAGCGGAGAGATACCTGAACTCAACGTGCGCCGTCCGAGTCTTGAAGATACCTACCTAGAAATGATCGGCGGTGATGACGAGTGAGCCAGAAACTGCCTTCCTTGCTCACAACTGGATGGAGCCGAGGTGGAATCGAGATTCGGCAATTCATGCGTCAGCGTGAATCCGTGGTATTTACCCTAATGTTTCCGGTCCTGCTACTTCTTATCTTCGGTTCGGTTTTCAAAAGCACGATCGTACCTGGCGTTACCTTCAGTCAGTATTTTGTGGCCGGCATGATCGCCTCGGGGCTAGTCAACTCAGGATTCCAAGGGCTGGCAATTGGAATTCCAATCGAACGCGATGACGGAACACTCAAGCGTTTGCGTGGAACGCCAATGCCCGCAATGGCATATTTCTTAGGAAAGGCGATCCTGGTAGTCGTTACCACCGTGGCGCAGATCATCATGCTGCTCCTAGTCGGTGTCTTGCTCTTCCACGTCAAACTACCAATTGATGCCAATCACTGGTTGATCCTGCTCTGGGTTACCGCACTTGGTTCGACCGTATCTACACTGCTTGGCATCGCATTTTCCAGTGTTCCGCGGAGCGGGCGCGGAGCCTCTGCGGTTGTGACACCCATTGTGCTCATCTTGCAATTTACCAGTGGCGTTTTCTTCATCTTCAATCAGTTGCCAGTGTGGATGCAGAACGTTGCTTCAATCTTCCCATTACGTTGGATGACACAAGGCATGAGATCGGTATTCTTGCCTCAATCCTTCGCCGCGCAAGAGGTCGGCCATTCGTGGGAACTCGGGAAGATCGCAGTAATCCTTGGAGTATGGCTCATTATCGGAGCCGTCCTAGCCCTAGGGACCTTTAGGTGGGAACGCTCGAGGTGAGCAAAGCCACCCCTCGAGGTGAGCAAAGCCACCCCTCGAGGTGAGCAAAGCCACCCCTCGAGGTGAGCAAAGCCACCCCTCGAGGTGAGCAAAGCCACCCCTCGAGGTGAGCAAAGCCACCCCTCGAGGTGAGCAAAGCCACCCCTCGAGGTGAGCAAAGCCACCCCTCGAGGTGAGCAAAGCCACCCCTCGAGGTGAGCGAAGCCACCCCTCGAGGTGAGCGAAGCCACCCCTCGAGGTGAGCGAAGCCACCCCTCGAGGTGAGCGAAGCCACCGCTCGGCACTCACTTGTATTCGTAAAAGCCACGTCCAGTTTTTCGTCCCAATCGCTCTTCCTTCACCATCTGATCGATGATCGGAGTTGGTCGCCAACGCTCATCATGATCTTCGGCGAAAATATTTAGTGATGCGTTGCGAATGATGTCTACCCCTGTGAGATCTGCCGTCCGTAGCGGACCCATCGCATGACCAAATCCGAGTTGACAGGCAATGTCGATATCTTCGGCCGTGGCCACCCCCGCTTCAACAAGGCGGCTGGCCTCAAGTATCAGCGCGGAAATCAGACGGGTGGTAACAAATCCGGCAACGTCGCGGTTGACGACCACGCAAGTTTTGCCAAGGCGCTCGGCGAATTCACGAGACTTGGTGAGCACTCCGTCGCTCGTCTTCTCCCCACGCACGAGTTCGCAGAGTTTCATCATGGGTACAGGTGAGAAGAAATGGGTGCCGATTACCCGTTCTGGATGATCAACGAATGCAGCAATCTTCGTAATAGGAAGCGCACTCGTATTGCTCGCCAGAATGACATCGCCTCCGCAGAGCTTCGAAAGCTCTTTGAAGATCTCGGTTTTTACGCCGAGTTCTTCGAAAACGGCTTCAACAACGATCGAAACACCTTCAACCGCTTCAGCTAGATCAGCGGTGAAAGTAATGCGTTCGAGTGCGGTTCCAACATCAGACTCGTCAATTGAACCATTTCTTACGAAACGTTGAAGGCTCGATTCAATTGCGCCCCTTGCTAAGCGCAACCGCTCATCATTGACATCGTGTAGCCGGACCTCGTACCCGGCGCGAGCCGCAACTTGGGCGATCCCTGCACCCATCATCCCTGATCCGATAACGGCAATCCGATCGGTCATTCCAAGTTCCTAACGATTGGCACCAGGCACCCAGAGTTGGTCGCCCTCATGACGATTGGCATACCGTGCCAGAACAAATAGGAGATCAGAGAGTCGATTCAGATACCGAGCCGTCAGTGGATTGACGCCTTCGCCAAATGCATGAATGGCCGCCCATGCTTCCCGTTCAGCACGGCGCACAATCGTCCGCGCGACGTGCAAGAGTGCGGCAGTCGGATTGCCCCCAGGCAGAATGAATGAACGGAGTGAGGAGAGTTCTGCGTTGTATTTATCGATCGCGTTCTCCAGCATTTCGACCTGGTCCGACGTGACCCTGAGAGGCTCGACCTTGGGTTCGTCGATCACGGGAACACACAGATCCCCGCCGACATCGAATAGGTCATTTTGAATCCTCAGCAGAAGTTCTGCCACATCTTCGTCCGGTCGGCCCAACGAAAGGACCACACCCAGTTGAGAATTGGCTTCATCTACGGTTGCATACGCTTGAAGTCGTGGGTCGTTCTTACTAGTACGGCTCATATCGCCGAGTGAAGTCGTGCCGTCGTCGCCTGTTTTTGTATAGATCCGAGTCAAATTAACCACAGGCCGAGCCTACTCCCGCCCTACGATATGGAATTGTGAAGGGCGATCGTTTCCACGTCATTGGCGGTGCGCGGCTCCACGGCGCCGTGGCTGTCGGTGGGGCGAAGAATTCGGCCCTCAAGTTGATGGCCCTGGCGCTACTTGCCGAAGGCCAGACGGTGATCTCCAACGTGCCCGCGATCTTGGACATAGAAATCATGGTCGAGCTCTTGACCAGGCTCGGCTGCGTGGTCCAACACGATTTCGCCGCTAGACGGGTATCGATCGAAGTGCCAGCAGAACCGCTCCACCGAGCCGACTACGACCTAGTAAGGAAGATGCGAGCCTCAATAAACGTCCTCGGGCCCTTAGTGGCCAGGTGCGGGCAGGCTGAAGTGGCACTCCCAGGAGGTGATGCCATCGGCTCTCGAGGTCTTGATTTCCACGTCGACGGACTTGAGCGTTTAGGCGCGCAAATCAAGGTGGAGCATGGCTTCGTTATCGCATCCGCGCCCGATGGCCTACGCGGTGCACAGATCTATTTGGAGTTTCCTAGTGTGGGAGCGACTGAAAACCTAGTCACCGCAGCAGTACTTGCTCGCGGCCGGACCACGATCGACAACGCCGCGCGCGAGCCTGAGATCATCGATATCTGCCAGATGCTTACCTCGATGGGTGCACAGATCGAAGGCATCGGTACCCACACTCTCCAGGTGATGGGTGTTCGATCCTTGACTCCGGTGGCGCATACGGTGGTACCAGATCGCGTTGTTGCTGGTACCTGGGCGATCGCCGCTGCAATGACCAGAGGTGATATTGAAATCCAAAATGCCTCTGCCGAACATCTGAGCATCCCATTGGAGAAGCTGGTAGAAGCCGGTGCCATTATTACTGCGCAGGAGAATGGTTTTCGAGTTGTGATGCAGGATCGCCCACGAGCAGTAGATGTCTCCACGCTTCCATACCCAGGGTTCCCGACAGATCTTCAGCCGATGATGATCGCACTCGACTCTGTTGCAAACGGAAATGCCATGGTCACAGAGAATGTCTTTGAGGGACGATTCATGTTCGTCAACGAGATGCTCCGATTAGGCGCCGACATCAAGACCGACGGTCATCACGCGATTATCCACGGCCGCGAGAAATTATCTGCGGCACCAGTGACGGCAACGGATATCCGGGCGGGGGCAGCCCTGATTCTTGCTGGATTGGTTAGCGACGGCGAAACGATTGTGGAGGACGCCTTTCACGTCGACCGCGGTTACCCAAACTTCGCCGAGGATCTATGCAGCCTCGGCGCCGAAGTAAACCGAAATTAGGTACCTGCCGCGGCTAAGCGAGTACGGGCCCGCACCTCATCCATTTCATCGGCAGCCTCGCGTGATGCCCGCTCAAGTGCATCGCGGGCGCGATCGCGATCGATCTCACTACCCAGTTCAGCAACTTCAGCCAGAATCGAGACGCGATTATTCGCAACAGAGAGAAAGCCACCATGGACTGCAGCCATCTCAACACTGCCATCGGCAACTCGGATCGTCACCACACCGTTTACCAGAATACCGAGTAGGGGTGCGTGATTAGGCAGGATCCCCAGATCTCCCTCGGTGGTGCGGGCAAGCACCATGGAGGCCTGGCCAGACCAGACTCGCCGTTCTGCCGATACCAGTTCGACTTCGAGATGCGACATCAGGACTTAGCCAATTCAGCTGCCCTACGCTCAACGTCGTCGAGTCCACCGCACATGAAGAAGGCTTGCTCTGGAACGTGGTCGTATTCGCCATCCGCTAGCGCCTTAAATGCGGCGATGGTGTCGTTAAGTGGAACGAAGGAACCTTCGAGGCCAGTGAAGGCTTTAGCCACGAAAGTATTCTGTGAGAGGAACCGCTGAATTCGGCGAGCCCGACCAACGAGAATGCGATCCTCTTCGCTGAGTTCGTCGATGCCAAGAATCGCAATGATGTCTTGTAGGTCCTTGTAGCGCTGAAGGATCTGCTTCGTACGGTTGGCAACTCGGAAATGTTCTTCACCGATGTAACGTGGGTCCAGAATGCGCGATGTGGAGTCGAGTGGGTCCACAGCCGGGTAGATCCCAAGCTCGGAGATCGGACGAGAAAGCACGGTCGTTGCATCCAAGTGCGCAAAGGTTGTGTGCGGAGCCGGGTCGGTGATGTCGTCGGCTGGCACATAGATCGCCTGCATCGACGTGATCGAGTGACCACGAGTTGAAGTAATGCGCTCTTGTAGCACACCCATTTCGTCAGCGAGAGTCGGCTGGTAGCCGACGGCGCTTGGCATGCGGCCAAGGAGCGTAGAGACTTCAGAGCCAGCCTGAGTGAAACGGAAGATGTTATCAATGAAAAGAAGCACGTCCTGCTTTTGAACGTCGCGGAAGTACTCGGCCATGGTGAGTGCTGAAAGAGCAACACGTAGGCGCGTCCCTGGTGGCTCATCCATCTGTCCGAAAACTAGAGCAGTCTTGTTGATGACGCCGGTCTCAGTCATTTCAAGGAAGAGGTCATTACCTTCACGAGTTCGCTCACCGACGCCGGCGAATACCGAGACGCCTCCGAAGTTTTCGGCGACGCGGTAAATCATCTCCTGGATGAGGACGGTCTTGCCGACACCGGCACCGCCGAAGAGTCCGATCTTCCCACCCTTTACATAAGGCGTGAGCAAGTCGATTACCTTGACCCCGGTTTCAAACATCTCGGTCTTCGACTCGAGTTGATCGAAGGCAGGCGCCTTACGGTGGATTGGCCAACGCTCTTTGATATCAAGGCTTGATGTTGGAACATCGAGTGATTCGCCGAGTGTGTTGAATACGTGGCCCTTGGTGACGTCACCGACCGGCACTGAGATCGCCGAACCAGTGTCGCGCACCTCTGCTCCCCGCACCAGGCCATCCGTCGGCTGCATCGCGATCGCACGCACGAGGTTGTCGCCAATGTGCTGAGCGACCTCCAGGGTCAGTAACCGCTTCTCACCGGCGAGCAGCACATCCACGTGGAGCGCATTGTAGATCTCGGGCATTGCGTCGGCGGGAAACTCCACGTCAACAACAGGTCCGATTACTCGGGCAACTCGGCCGACCCCGGTCTTGGTATCCATAACCATCTCTCTCACTCACTCCCCGCAGTGGCCGACGCAAGCGCATCTGCGCCGCCGACGATCTCGCTGATTTCTTGGGTAATTTCGGCTTGACGGGCCGCGTTCGCAAGTCGGGTAAGTGACTTGATTAACTCTTCGGCGTTGTCAGTCGCCGACTTCATAGCGCGACGACGTGCCGCATGTTCAGAAGCTGCTGATTGAAGTAGTGCGTTGTAGACGCGACTTTCGACGTAACGAGGTAACAGGGCGTCGAGGACATCTGAGGCAGATGGTTCGAATTCGTAGAGTGGAAACACACCGCCCGGAGGTGGCTCAGCGCTCTCGACAACTTCGAGCGGAAGGAGACGCTTGACCAGCGGTTCTTGCGTCACCATCGAAAGGAACTGGGTGTAGACGACGTGCAATTCGTCGACGCCACCGGAATCGGTTGGAGTGATGAAAGCCGTAATCAGTGCATCGGCTATCTCTTTGGCATCGAGGTATGAGGGATTGTCACTGAAGCCCGTCCAAGAGGCGGCAATGGGCCGATTGCGGAATCGGTAGTAGCTCAGTGCTTTCCGTCCAACTAAGTAAGACGAGACCTCGAGGCCGCGGCCGCGGAGAAGCGTAGTTAGATGGTCGCCTTCTTTAATCGCATTATTCGCATAGGCACCCGCCATACCACGGTCACTGGTAATTACCAGTACTGCTGCTCTCCTGGGATCGGCCACCGCGTTCGTGAGCGGATGATCAACATTCGAGTAAGTGGCAACAGCGGAAACGGCACGGGTCAACTCTGTGGCATAAGGGGACGACGCTTGAACACGTTGCTGCGCCTTGACGATTCGGGAGGCGGAGATTAACTCCATTGCCTTCGTAATCTTCTTGGTCGCCTTAACGGAGCGCATGCGCCGTCGATAGATCCTGAGTTGAGCGCCCATTTAGTTACTTCTTCTCCACCGGAGGAGCCACGTACCGCGTGACCTTCTCTTGACCAACATCACCGGCATCTAGGGCTGAGGCGGCAGCGTCCTTCACTTTCTGATCGCTGGTCACAAACTGCTCAGTGAAAGTAGCAATGGCTTCAGTCAATGCCGCAACGGTGTCATCGGAGAGATCTTTGGTCTCAGCGATCACATCAAGAATTGCTTTCCGCTCGCGGGCAATGAAGTCCAGGAATTCGCCTTCAAAGCGTCGGATATCTGGCACTGGAATTGAATCGAGTTTGCCTGTGATTCCAGACCAGATCGAAACTACCTCGCGCTCTACCGAGAACGGCGAGTATTGACCCTGCTTCAAGAGCTCGACCATGCGCACACCGCGCTCGAGTTGTGCCTTTGACGCAGCATCTAAGTCAGAACCGAATGCCGCGAAGGCTTCAAGTTCACGGAACTGCGCGAGGTCGAGACGGAGACGGCCCGCAATCTTCTTCATGGCTTTAATCTGTGCAGAACCTCCCACACGTGAGACCGAGACACCGACGTTGATCGCCGGACGGACACCCGAGTTGAAAAGGTCTGTCTCAAGGAAGCACTGACCGTCGGTGATGGAAATTACGTTGGTCGGAATGAACGCTGAAATATCATTGCCCTTGGTCTCGATGATCGGAAGGCCGGTCATCGACCCGGCGCCAAGCTCGTCGGAGAGTTTTGCGCAACGTTCAAGTAGGCGTGAGTGTAAGTAAAAGACATCGCCTGGGTACGCCTCGCGCCCTGGTGGGCGTCGGAGAAGAAGTGAAACCGCTCGATACGCCTCGGCTTGCTTTGATAGGTCATCGAAGACGATAAGGACGCTCTGACCCTGGTACATCCAGTGCTGACCGATCGCCGACCCAGTGTAAGGAGCGAGATATTTGAATCCCGCAGGATCGGAGGCGGGAGCCGCAACGATTGTGGTGTACTCGAGCGCGCCGACTTCTTCGAGCGCCGCCCGGACTGCCGCGATCGTCGAACCTTTCTGACCGATGGCGACGTAGATGCACTTGACCTGCTTCTTGGGATCGCCGCTCTTCCAGTTCTCCCGCTGGTTGATAATCGTGTCGATCGCAATCGCGGTCTTGCCCGTTTGGCGATCTCCGATGATCAGCTGGCGTTGGCCACGACCAATTGCAGTCATTGCGTCGATCGCCTTGATGCCGGTCTGCATCGGCTCCTTGACTGGTTGACGTTGAACGACAGATGGAGCCTGAAGCTCGAGAATTCGTCGGGCCTCCGCCTTGATCTCGCCCTTGCCGTCAATTGGGTTACCCAGGGGATCAACGACCCGTCCCAGGTAGCCGTCACCTACCGGCACGGAGAGAATCTCGCCGGTACGACGGACAATTCCACCCTGCTCGATTCCGGAGAACTCGCCGAGGATGACAACACCGATTTCGCGAACATCAAGGTTCAGCGCAATACCGAGAGTGCCATCTTCGAACCTGAGCAACTCGTTCGTCATCGTAGAAGGCAAGCCTTCAACACGCGCGATTCCGTCGCCAGCTTCAGTTACGACACCAACCTCTTCACGCGTCGCGGTACCGGGTTCGTATGCAGCTACGAATTCCTCGAGTGCATCTCGAATCTCTTCCGGTCGGATCGTGAGCTCCGCCATCGTGTACTCCTGTCGTCCCAATTGGCGAACCAACTGGCTCTCATCTCAAGTACCCACCGCGGCGCGATGGGCAAGTCATTTACCCTGCGAGTTCTCGCCTGGCGTTGTTTAGGCGGCTGACAATGGTGCCGTCAACCTCTTCATCACCGAGTCGAACGACGACGCCGCCGATCGCACTCGGATCAATCTGAATATTGAGTCGTACCGGCTGTCCTACCTGGGCCGTCAGTGCAGTGCTTAGGCGAGTGCGCTGCTCGTCGGATAATGGGGTGGCACTGCGCACCAGAGCGATCAGACGATTGCGGCGAGCTGCGGCAACTTCAGCAAAATCGGCTAGACCCTGTTCGATACTACGTCCGCGCGGTGCGCCAACCAGGACTTTAATCAATCGTGCACTTGAGGCTGTGACTTTGGCGTCGATAAGTGACGCGACAAGGGAAATCCGCGTTTTCTTCTCAACGCTCTGATCAACTAGCGCCCTTCGCAAGGTTGGGTTCTCGACGAGGATCCGTCCGAAGCGGAAGAGTTCTTCTTCCAGATCATCGAGTTTTCCATCTAAGTTTGCCGATGCTGCTTCGGAGTCGACAGCTAGTAATTCAAGTGCGTCGACCAGATCTCTAGGTGCCGACCAACGGAGTGCAACCGTATCTGTCGCGACGTTCAACGCTTCCGCACCGATCTGAGTTGCCACTAAATCTCTAACTAGTTTGGCTTTATCGACCCCGGTGCGCGAAGGGTCAGTCAATGCGCGGCGGAGGCTCGTTGATCCGGCCAATGCACTGGCGAGCGCGAAAAGGTCAGCCGAAAGTTTAGTCGCTTGGGGTGCATCGAGCCCGCGAAGTTGGGCATCGAGGCTCGTCCGTGAAGCAGCGAGTGAAGAACGGCTGGATCCGCGCATGATTACTTGTCCGCCTCCAGATCACTCAAGAAACGATCGACCACGCGCGACTGGCGAACCTGGTCATCGAGTGCCTCTCCGACGATCTTCGACGCTAGTGCTGTTGCCATTGAACCGACCTCTAGACGGAGCGAGGTGAGAGCCTGTTGGCGTTCGGCCTCAATCTGCGAGTGAGCCGCTGCCACAATCCGAGCCGATTCGGCCTGTGCCTTCGCCCGCATGTCTTCGATGATCGCAGCGCCTTGCTCACGTGCATCTTCCCTGAGACGCGAGGATTCACCTCGAGCCTCAGCCAGTTGTGCCCGGTACGTCGCCAGTGCAACAGCTGCTTCTGCTTGCGCCTTCTCCGCCTTCTCCAAGCCACCTTGAATCGCGGCGGTGCGGTCGGCAAATGCTTTCTCAAACATTGGCGTGACGTACTTACGCAACACAAAGAAGAGAAGTCCGAAGGCTATTAGGCCTGCGACCATCTCGGGTATTGCGGGAATGAGCGGGTTGCTCCCACCCTCAGCCGCAAGAAGTACGTGCGTCATGGCTTAGAGCACGAAGGCGAGCACGAGACCGAAGAGCGCGAGCGCTTCAGCAAGAGCAAACCCAAGGAATGCGATTGGCTGAAGTACGCCACGCGCTTCTGGCTGACGAGCTACGCCGTTGATGTAGGCGGCGAAGATCAAACCAGTTGCGATTGCCGGCCCGATGGCCGAAAGGCCATATCCGACGAGGTTGAGGGTGCCCTTCATTTTTCTTCTCTTCCCTTTCGATTGCTGCCTGAGCGGTCGCTCATGCAGGTACGACAGTTGGTGATGTTTAGTGCTCGTCAGCCAATGCGCCGGCGATGTAAAGAGCTGTTAGGAGCGTGAAAATGTAAGCCTGGAGACATTGCACGAGAAACTCAAAGAACGTGAGAGCAATGCCAATTCCGAAGGCAAAAGGGCTGATGAGTTTGAGCCCAATCACGCCGTGCAGTAGATGGTCGCCGCCCAGAATAAAAACGAGAAGGAGTAGGTGTCCGGCAAACATATTGGCGAAAAGACGAACGGCCAGAGTCACCGGGCGAGTGAAGAAAAAGGTCATCAACTCAAGTGGAGTCAAAATCACGTAGACGAACTTTGGAATGCCCGGCATGAACATGATCTCTTTGAGATAAGGGCCCAAACCCTTGTGCTTGATCGCAGTTGCGTGGAAGACAACGAAAGTCAGAAGCGCGAGAACCAGCGGGAACCCAAAACGCGACATTGAAGGGAACTGCAGAAACGGCACGATGCCAAAAATGTTGTTAACCAAGATAAAAGTGAAGAGAGTGAAAAGGAAAGGCACGAAGCGAATGAACTCGGGACCAATGATGTCGCGCCCAAGCCCATTCCTCACGAAGGTGTAGGCACTCTCACCGGCGAATTGGAGGCGCGAAGGCACGATTGCCGCTTTACGAGCTGCGACCACGAAGAAAACCGCGATCACGATGACGGAGAGGAAGACAAGCGCGATTGGCTTTGTGAGATAAGCGGACTGGCCAATAAATGGCGAGAACACAAAATCAGTGCTGCTTGGCGGCTGGAAGCCACCGCTCGCGACATTCACCAGCAACTCTCCTCGACCGGAAGGGGGGATCTACTTACTGCTTACCGTATCTGAGCCAGATCAAGTAGAGCGAAGCGGCTGCGCCTAGTACGAGCCCGACCAAGAGGAAGATCTTGGTGCCAAGCCAGTGGTCTAAGAGCCAGCCAGCGCCGCCCCAGAAAATTAGCCCAGAGAGCAGGTAACTAACGATGCTCCACGCGGCCCCATCACCGGAATTTTTCGGACCAGTCTCAGGACTACCATTTTGGCTCATCGCGTCGCGAAGACTAGCCGACGTAACCCCTTCGAAGCGAACTCATAGCAGTTAGTAGATAGTGATTTCACCCACGCCTGACATGAGCGAAGCCACCGCTCGCCCACGCCCACCTACGCCTACCCACGCCTGATATAGGCGAAGATCTCACCGGTCAACCAGGCAATGCTGACCCCGAGAGTTGTCACTGCGAAGGCGGTCGAGTCAAAAGCCTTAGTGCCGGCAAAGGTCACCAAGAAGAGGAGCAGGGCCAGGACTTTAGCGAAATAGGAGGCGAAGGCTAGGGCCATCACATAGGCCGGGTCGGCCCGCCTGGTCACTCTCGAAACGAGTAGGTGGATCGCGAAAAAGGCCAGCGCGATGGAGCCGCCAACCAGGGCGCCAAGTGCTCCCTTTCCGCCTTTGGCCAGCCAGAAGGTCAAAATGGCGACCAGAAAGGTGATCAGGCTCGGTCCTTTGGCGCCCTTGAAAGCCGCCTCTTCGAAGCCCTTCATCAACGATGGACCGGTCGTCTGGCCACCGCTTTAACCGTCGCTCCCACCGCGATTATGAGCGCGCAGACCCCGGCGACCACTGCCCAGCGCATCGGGAGAAAGGCTGACGCAGAGACCGGGAAGGCGATCGCCGCGGTCCATAGATAAAGGACAAAGGCGGCCTGCTTCTTCGAGTGGCCAATATTGAGCAGGCGGTGATGGAGGTGCTCTTTATCTGGCGCAAAGGGCGATCGACCGGCACTGGTTCGACGAATAATCGCCAATGCCATGTCAATAAGTGGAATCGCCAGAATCGCGACGGGCAGCAGCAGCGGTAAGAGTGCCGGTGCCAGATTCTCTGCAGATAGACCGTTGGCGTCCAAGCCGCCTGTTAAGGAGATCACGGCGGAGGCAAGGAGCAAGCCAAGAAGCATCGATCCTGAATCGCCCATAAAGATTCGTGCAGGGCTCACATTATGCGGTAGAAATCCGAGGCAAATTCCGACCAGGATCGAGGTGATCAGTGTCGCCGCGTTTGCGCGTGCGAAGCCATGCACGACGGCAAGCAAGTAAGAGAAAGCAAAGAATGAACTCGCGGAAATCGCCACGATTCCAGCTGCTAGGCCATCGAGACCGTCAACGAAGTTCACGGCATTTATCGCAATAAGTACTACGAGCACAGTCAGGAATGGACCAACTACCGGCGGTAAGGCAATCACGCCGTGAATTGGAAGCCAGAGCAGCTGCATCCCTTGCGACACCATTACACCTGCAGCGAGCGCCTGCCCAGCGAGTTTTGTAAGTGCGTCAAGTTGCCACAAGTCATCGGCCATGCCAAGGAGGACGATGAGAATCGCGCCGCTGGCAATTGCAATTACGTCGCGTCCATTTTGAAATGCATGATGTAAGAGCGGCAGGTGGTAGGCGACGAGCAAGGCCACAAGCATTCCGCCTAACATCGCAATCCCACCCCACCTTGGCGTCGGCTCGAGATGCACGTCACGCGCCCGAATGGGCGCCATTGCGCCTAAACGAATCGCCAGAACGCGAATAAGCGGCGTCAGCAAATAGGTCACTGCTCCCGCAATGACTGCTGTCAGCAGATATTCGCGCACTTGCTTCTAGGCCGGATAGGCCGGATGTGCAGAAGTCAGCGCGTGAACTTCACGTTTGATCGATTCGGCCTCGCTTCCGCTCTCGTCCCTAATGGCCCGTCCAATCATTGATGCAATCTTGGCCATATCCTCCACTCCCATTCCCTGAGTGGTAACTGCTGGCGCACCGACGCGGATACCGGAAGTGACTGCAGCGGTCTGAGGATCGAAAGGGATTGTGTTCTTATTGAGAGTAATTCCGGCTGCATCACAACGTTTCTCCGCCTCAGCACCACTTACGCCGGTTGCGCGAATATCCATCAGGACCAAGTGGGTATCGGTGCCACCGGAAACAGCCCGCATGTTCTCTGAAACCAATCCGGTCGCGAGGGCTTGGGCATTTGCGATGACGTTCTTTGCATACTGTTGATATGCGGGGGTCGACGCCTCCTTCAACGCAACCGCCTTTGCCGCAACCGCGTGCATGAGTGGTCCGCCCTGGGTGCCTGGGAAGATCGCCTTGTCAATCGCAGCGGCGTGTTCAGCCTTGCTCAGAATCATTCCGCCGCGGGGTCCGCGGAGAACCTTGTGCGTGGTGAACGAGATGACATCGGCATAAGGGACTGGTGATGGAATTGCTTTGCCTGCGACAAGACCAATGAAGTGCGCTGCATCAACCCACATGATGGCACCGACCTCGTCGCAGATTGCCCGAACTTTTTCGAAGTCAATCAATCGAGGATAGGCAGTTGCGCCCGTACAGATCATCTTGGGCTTGCTTGCGATCGCGCTATCCCGAAGTTGGTCGTAGTCGATCAGGTCATCTGATTGCCGCACGCCATAGGAGACGATGTTGAACCACTTCCCCGAAAAGTTAACCTTCGAGCCATGGGTGAGGTGACCGCCGTGCGGCAGTGACATGGCCAGGACGGTATCGCCAGGTTTAGTGAAGGCCGCATATACGGCGAGGTTGGCGCTTGCTCCAGAGTGCGGTTGCAGATTGGCATGATCGGCACCAAAAAGAGCCTTCGCTCGCTCGATACCTAGGTTCTCTGCTTTATCAACCTCGGCACAGCCTCCGTAATAGCGTCGACCTGGATATCCCTCTGCGTATTTGTTGGACAGAGTCGAACCAAGCGCTGCTAGAACTGCAGGAGAGGTGAAATTCTCGCTGGCGATGAGTTGGAGTCCTGAGCGCTGACGATCGAGTTCACCCAGGATGATGGCGGCAATCTCTGGATCCTCTGCCTGAAGTGCGCCAAAATCTGGGCCCCAGAATGGAACGTTGCTCATCTGATCTCCTACTTGGTCGAGGTTGGTAAGAAGGTTGGCGTTGGTTCAGCTGATGGCTCAATCTAAGACTAGGTCGGGGGCGATTGCCCTCAACTGGTCGCGCGTGTATGCACCTTCGCGGAGCAATGTGGCTGGCTCCGTCGTCAGATCGATCATCGTCGAAGCCAATCCAGCAGGCAGCGGGCCAATATCAAGGATGACTTCCGCTGAATCACTCATGGCTTGCCCGAGCAGCCCCACCTCGAGTGGTGGTGGTTCACCGACCAATGCTGCGGTAGTCACGGCCAGCGGTCCGGTGGCCCTGAGTATTTCGATGGCTAACGGGTTTAGGGGCATCCTGACCGCCACGCGGCCGAGTGCCCCAGCGTCGCCAAGATCCCAGCCCAATCCCATCGAAGTCGGCAGAACCAGGGTCAATAGGCCCGGCCATAGAGCGGCTACCAAGAGATCGCCGACCGGCGGAATCTCCCTGGCGATGCCACTCAAAGTGCGGGGCGAGCCAACCATCACGGAAAGGGCGGTTCCAGCCGGTGCACCCCGAAGGGCATTCAACTCTGCTACGGCTCTGACATTAAAAGCATCAACCGCGATCGCGTAGGAATGCTCAGTTGGAAAAATAACCTGACCGCCGCGCTTGAGGATCCCAGCGGCCCGAGTGATGATCTCTTCTCGTTGATCAAGTAGGAGTGGGACCTGGATGATATTGGTCATCCTCTCTCCCGCCTGCGCCCTGAGGTCCACCTTGGGCGGTCGTTGAGATCGTGATGAAGAGTGACTTGGCGAAAATCTGCTGTCATCAACTCGGCAATTTGCGGAGCATGGGTATCGCTGTGCTCACAGATGAGCCAACCGTCGGTACGAAGCAAGCGGGCGGCTGCGGCGATGAAGAGCGCGGGAATGCCGGTGCCATCCTCATTACCGCCCCAAATCGCAACTGCTGGCTCGAAATCGGCGATCTCTGCAGGAAGCGTCGTAACCATCGGGACATATGGTGGATTCGCAACGACGATGTCTACCGTGCCATCCAATTCGTGGAGCGCTTCGGCAACATCAGCATTGACGATCTGGACTTGAGGCGAAAGCGCTGAAACGTTCCGCGCCAGCCAGACGTAAGCATCTTTCTCGAGTTCAACGGCGTATACCTTCGACGTCGGCGCTTCGAGCGCAACGCTGATAGCAATCGCACCGGTACCGGCACCAAGATCAACGACGGTTGAACTCTTCTCGCGAGCAATCTCGATCGCCTGCTGCGCGATCGACTCGGTCTCAGGACGCGGGATTAGGACTCCTGGGCCCACCGATAACGAAATTTGCCTGAAGGCCGCAGTGCCTAACAAATATTGGAGTGGTACTCCAGTAGCACGAGCGGCCACCAGCGAATCAAAGATTTCACCTTGACCTGTTGAGAAATTGTCATACGTTGAAACCCCACCGCGCGATGTATCGAGCACATGTGCCGCAATCAACTCGGCATCAACCCTTGGTGATTGAAGTCCAGCATCTGTGAGCAAGCGTGTTGCCTGAGCTAACTGCTCGCGAATGCTGGCACTCATGGCTTAGCTCTCGTTGACCGCTGCTAGTTTGGACGAAGTGTCGGCAGCGACCAACGCTTGAATGACGGCGTCAAGGTCACCGTCGAGTACCGCGCTCAGGTTGTACGCCTTGAAATTCACGCGGTGGTCGCTGATTCGATTCTCCGGGTAGTTGTAGGTGCGGATCCGTTCGCTTCGATCGACGGTGCGAACTTGCGACCGACGCTCTGCCGAGGCAGCAGCATCGGCTGCTTCATTGGCGGCTGCCAGAAGCCGGGCGCGCATGATTCGAAGCGCCGACTCTTTATTCTGCAATTGGCTTTTCTCATTCTGACACGAAACGACAATGCCAGTAGGGATGTGAGTGAGTCGCACAGCCGAATCAGTGGTGTTGACGCTCTGGCCACCGGGACCACTCGAGCGAAAAACGTCTATCCGTAAATCGTTCATGTCTAGCGAAACATCCACTTCCTCTGCCTCAGGAAGAACAAGAACACCAGCCGCTGAGGTATGTATGCGGCCTTGTGACTCCGTTTCAGGGACCCGCTGAACGCGGTGCACTCCGCCTTCGTACTTCAGTCGTGCCCATGGTGCCTGACCAGCCTCTGGGGTTCCCCGTGATTTCACCGCCACGGAAATATCCTTGTATCCGCCTAGGTCACTCTCGGTGGCTCCAAGAACTTCGGTCTTCCATCCACGCCTTTCTGCATAGCGCAGGTACATGCGGAGTAGATCGCCAGCAAAGATCGCGGATTCATCTCCCCCTTCACCGGCCTTGATTTCCATGATGACATCGCGGTCATCGTCGGGATCACGCGGCAGCATCAGATGCTGCAGGTGATCGGCTGCTTCGGAGCAGGCTGATTCGAGTTGTGGGAGCTCGCTCTTAAACGACGGATCTTCAGCTGCCAGTTCTTGGGCGGCCTGGAGATCTCCTAGTGCTGTGCGCCAGGCGCGATATCCGGCCACTATCGGTCCAAGTTGGGCGTAACGCCGTCCCAATTGACGAGATTTCACGGGATCGGAATGGATATCGGGTGAAGCCAACTCACTTTCGATTCGTGCGTATTCGTCAATCAAGGCGAGCGCGGCACCAAATTCTTCGCTGCTCATCTGACTCCCATAAACCAAGACACGGATCTAGTTGGATAAGAAAACGCCGCGCCCTCCGCACGGATGCGGAGGGTCACGGCGTCAAAGTCGCTACTTCTTGCCGAAGCGCTGCTCGAACTTGGCAACGCGGCCACCAGTGTCGAGAATCTTCTGCTTGCCCGTGTAGAACGGGTGGCATGCTGAGCACACCTCGGTGTGGATTGAGCCGCTCTTGGCGGTCGAGCGTGTCGTAAAGGTCTCACCGCAGTTGCAGGTGACCTTCGTCTCGATGTAGTTGGGGTGGATCTCAGACTTCATTTTTTCTCTCCTGGTGGTTGTGCGCCGGGTCGCTTCATGGGTGAAGACGTGAACCGGCAACCTGGCGAGTCTACCCGGTCATCGCCGAGCGGTAAAAACCACCCATTCCGCGAGCGGTGGCTTCGCTCACCCCGAGCGGTGGCTTCGCTCACCCCGAACGGTGGCTTCGCTCACCCCGAGCGGTGGCTTCGCTCAGGCGGCGATCACTCCTAGAGGTCCTGAGGAGTCCCAAGGGTCGTCTTCTGGATCTGGAGAAGGAACTCGACGTTGGTCTTGGTCCCCTTCATCTTGTCGAGGAGAAGTTCTAGTGCGGCCTGGGAGTCGAGGGCGTGAAGCACCCGGCGGAGTTTCCAGACGATACTAAGTTCTTCGGCACCCATCAGGATTTCTTCCTTACGAGTACCTGAGGCATCGACGTCGACTGCTGGGAATATCCGCTTGTCGGCCATCCGGCGATCAAGTTTGAGTTCCATATTTCCAGTGCCCTTGAACTCTTCGAAAATAACTTCGTCCATTCGAGAACCGGTCTCAACCAGTGCCGTGGCCAAGATCGTCAGCGAGCCACCATTTTCGATGTTCCGAGCGGCACCAAAGAACTTCTTGGGTGGATAGAGCGCCGCAGAGTCGACACCACCTGAAAGAATTCGACCGCTTGCAGGTGCAGCCAAGTTGTAGGCGCGCCCGAGACGGGTGATGGAGTCAAGAAGAACTACTACATCGTGGCCAAGTTCGACCAGGCGCTTGGCACGTTCGATTGCCAACTCAGCGACAGTTGTGTGATCCTCGGCCGGACGATCGAAGGTCGAAGCGATTACCTCACCCTTGACCGAACGCTGCATGTCGGTAACTTCTTCCGGGCGCTCGTCAACGAGAACGACCATCAAATGACATTCAGGGTTATTCGTGGTGATGGCATTTGCAATCGCTTGAAGAACCATCGTCTTTCCAGCTTTTGGTGGCGAGACGATCAGTCCACGTTGACCCTTACCGATCGGACTCACCAGGTCGATGATCCGGGTAGTGAGAATGTTTGACTCGGTTTCAAGGCGTAGACGCGACTGTGGATAGAGGGGCGTCAACTTTGAAAAGTCTGGGCGATTACGCATGGTCTCTGGATCCATGCCATTGGTCGTGTCCAAGCGCATGAGCGCGTTGAACTTCTCCCGACGCTCACCTTCGCGAGGCTGGCGAACTGCGCCAGTGACAACGTCACCTTTACGTAAGCTATAACGACGTACCTGCTGCAACGAGATATAAACGTCATTGTGTGAGGGCAAGTAACCAGCCGTTCGAATGAAGGCATAACTATCAAGAATGTCGACGATGCCACCAACCGGAACTAATACATCATCTTCGGCGATAACCGGCTCCGCGTTCTCGACGCGAGGACGGCTGCGGTCACGATCACGGTTACGATTTCGTCCACGACGACCACGACGGTCATCATCCCAACCGCCTTGACCAGTCTGATTGCTTGAAGAGTTCTCGCCACCTTGGCCGCTCTGTCCACCTTCGTGATTGCGAGAGTTCTGCTGGCGGCGTGAATCATCATCTTCGCCGTCGCTCACAGCACCCGAAGCGCCCTGGGAACTGGGTTCAGCGGTCTTGGTTTCGTCAGTCACTTTCTGTCGTGGCGCTCTCGGCGGTCGCTCTGACTTTGCGGCACGATTAGCAGCCTGCTTCTCTTCGATCGCGGTAACAAGTGCGCTCTTTCGCAACTTGGCTACGCCTGCGATCTCTAATCGAGCGGCGACCTCTTGTAGTTCTGGAAGAAGCATGGTGGCGAGGGTCTCGCCCTTCTTCTTTGCGGCAGTTGTTTCGCTCACAAATCCTCTTAATAATTTCGTCGGAAGACCGTCCTAATGGACGGACTCTTTTTCTCTGTGATTCCTCTGGTGACCAGAGGCCAACGGGAGGGTTGCTTAGCCGGGGTAGACCACTCGGCTAGCAGGACTCTAGCACCAAGATCACTCTCTTTTGCAAATGGACAAGTCGCACCCTGGACTGGCTACCCGACTTCGACTCCCTTACGGGCGATCGCCAGATCAATGACTTCGAAAGAACTCCCAGCAAAATCGGCAAACCCTCCGTTCATACCGCTGGTGTGAAGCAGCAGAACAGTCGGGCCAGCCCCCGAGACGAATGCAGCAAAGCCAGCTGCTCGCAATTTGGTTACCAATGAGAGCGAACGCGGCATAGCCTCGCGACGGTACTGCTGATGTATCGAATCTTCGGTGGCGTCAAAGAGGTACTCCGGATAATGCTCAAGGGCTTCAACCAGAAGTGCTGCACGGCCTGCGTTGCGAGCCGCGTCAGCATGGGGCACTGACTCAGGAAGAAGGCGGCGAGCCTTTGACGTCGAGACTCCACCATTCGGGATGAAGGCGACTGCGCTAAGGTCTGGGTGGGGTGCGATTCTCACCGCGCGTGCCCCGTTTTCACTCTGCCAAGCGATCGTCGCTCCACCATAGAGAGCGGCTGCGACGTTGTCGGGATGACCTTCGATATCAGTAGCAAGTTGGAGCAACTTCTCATCTGGAAGGCGATCTTGTCCACCAAGGACGAGTGCCCTGGCCAATGCCATGCCGCCGATAATCGCTGCGGATGAAGACCCAAGCCCGCGTGCATGTGGGATTGAATTGGCACAACTAAGGCGCAGGCCGCGCGGGCGACCGCCCATGTGATCGAAGGCAGCATGCATCGACTTAACGACCAGATTCTTTCCATCCCGTCGCAAATCGTCGGCACCTTCGCCAGCAAGATCAACTTCGAGACACTTCTCGTCAGCAACCTGCGCCGCCAAGACGTCATACATCTCGAGCGCCAGGCCAAGAGCGTCGAAACCCGGCCCCAAGTTTGCACTAGATGCTGAAACCCGAATTTTTGCCGGTGCCGCTCTAAATGAGGGGCGAGACATGCTCATGCCAGACCAAGTGCGTTGGCGGCCGCAAATACGTCAATTGGTACCACCTTGAGTGCGCCATCGCTCTGGCCTTCCAGGGCCCATTGCACGTCTTTTAGCCCATTGCCGGTGACCGTAATGACGATTCGTCTCTCTCTTGGGAGTGAACCGCGCTCTTTGGCCTGGATTAGCCCAGCAACGCCGGCGGCACTGGCCGGCTCGACAAAAACTGCCTCTTTCGCGGCGAGCAGATGATACGCCGCAAGTATTTGCTCGTCGCTCACCATGTCGATCAAGCCACCTGATTCATCGCGCGCGGCCAATGCCTGTCGCCATGATGCTGGATTACCGATTCGGATCGCAGTTGCAATCGTCTCCGGATTCTCGACGATTGCGCCACGAACAATCGGTGCTGCTCCTTCGGCTTGAAAACCCCACATCGCAGGATGCGTGTTAGTCATCCCACTGGCTTCATATTCGACGTATCCCTTCCAATACGCAGTGATATTGCCGGCATTACCAACCGGAAGCACGTGCATGTCCGGTGCGCTCCCGAGAAAGTCAACGACTTCAAAGGCCGCGGTCTTCTGGCCTTCAATTCGATATGGATTTACTGAGTTGACCAGAGCGACCGGGTATTTCTCTGCCAGATCCCTGGCCAGATTGAGACAGTCATCGAAGTTACCGTCAATTTGCAGAATGGTCGCACCATGGACGACGGCTTGAGCCATCTTGCCCATCGCAATTTTTCCTTGCGGGACAAGTACCGCACTTACCATTCCAGCCTTTGCTGCGTAAGCGGCGGCGCTTGCACTCGTATTTCCAGTTGAGGCGCAGATAACCGCTTTTGCGCCCGACTCGGCCGCCTTGCTGATGGCCATCGTCATTCCACGATCCTTGAAAGACCCAGTGGGATTGGCGCCCTCTACCTTTAACCAGATGTCGTTGTTGAGCAACTCAGACAAGTAGGTGGCTTGAACCAGCGGAGTGCCGCCCTCTCGAAGTGTGATCACTGGTGTCGTCGCACTGACTGGTAGCCAGTCGCGGTATTCGTCAATTACCCCGCGCCACTGGTGTGCGCCATGCCTTGCACTCATTTGCGGCTGCCGCCTTCCACTCTTATGACGCTGGCAATATTGCGAACGATATCCATCGAACGTAACTGTGCGACAGTAGCCGCGAGCGCAAACTCAACGGCTGCGTGGGTCACGACCACCAATTCTGCGTCACCGTCGTGACCTTCTTGGCGAACCGTTTGAATCGAAACTTCATTGTGAGCGAAGGCTTGCGCAACCGCCGCGAGCACGCCTGGGCGATCCGCCACATCCAACCGGATGTGATACCGAGTGGCCGCTTCGCCGATCGCTGCAATTTCGCGGGCGGCATAGTCAGATTCACGAGAGCCAAGCCCACCGAAGACGCGATGACGTGCGACAGCGACCAGATCGCCAAGTACTGCACTTGCCGTAGGAATTCCACCAGCGCCACGGCCATAAAACATCAACTCGCCAGCTGCTCGCGCCTCAACGAATACTGCGTTAAAAGCTTCGCGAACGGCGGCGAGTGGATGATGGCGGGGCAGCAATGCTGGATGAACTCGCACCGAGATTCGATCATCTGCTGTCAGTTCAGCGATCGCAAGTAACTTGACCACGTGATCCATTGCTTTAGCACTCGCGATATCTTCAGCGGTGATCTGGGAAATTCCTTCCCGATAGACATCTAGAGCAGTGACGCGAGAGTGAAAGGCCAAGCCAGCGAGAATCGCCGCTTTCGCGGCAGCATCAAAGCCTTCGATATCCGCAGTTGGGTCTGCTTCCGCGTAACCAAGATTCGTCGCCTCTTGCAAAGCCTCTTCAAAAGAGACACCTGCCTCGTCCATCCGGGTGAGTATGTAATTCGTCGTGCCATTAACAATCCCAAGAACCCGCTCGATTTGATCTCCAGCCATCGATTCGCGAATTGGGCGCAGCAACGGAATCGCGCCAGCGACCGCGGCCTCGTAATAAAGATCTACTCGAAATTTTTCGGCAGCGTCATAAAGGGCAATGCCATCCTCGGCAAGCAGAGTCTTGTTCGCAGTTACAACAGACTTTCCATTGGCCATTGCGGCAAGGAGTAGAGAGCGAGCCGGCTCGATACCCCCGATGACCTCAATGATCAGGTCGATATCGTCGCGTCCAACCAGGCTTTCAAGATCATCCGTCAGGATCGCAGGATCAACATTTGCACGCGGCTTCGTCAGATCGCGAACACCAACGGCGGCCAATTCCAGCCGTGCACCCACTCGTGCGGCTAAATCGTCGGCGTGCTCATCTAGAAGTTGGGCAACGGCAGAACCGACGTTGCCACACCCGAGCATGCCAACTTTCAGCGTGCGACCAGACATCGGAATCAGCCTTCCATTATTTCAAGGCGCATGAGATCTTCAGGCGTCTCTCTTCGAACAATCAGGCGGGCTTTCCTGTTATGAATAGCAACGACCGGTGGTCTTGTTATGTGGTTGTAATTGCTCGCCATGCTACGGCCATACGCGCCAGTCGCTGGCGTTGCAATGAGATCACCGGGCACGATGTCGCTTGGCAAAGCTATGTCGCGCACCACAATGTCACCGCTCTCACAGTGCTTGCCAACGACTCGCGAAACGGAAGATGATGCGTTCGAAAGTCGATTTGCCAGCACAGCAGTGTAATCGGCGTCGTAGAGCGCGGTCCTTATGTTGTCGCTCATCCCGCCATCAATGGAGATATAGGCGCGGCTTCTCCCACCATCTAGTTCAACGGCTTTTACGGTTCCTACGGTGTACAAAGTGACAGTGCTTGGCCCGGCGATCGCGCGGCCTGGCTCAATGGAGAGATGTGGAATATCCAGACCATGCAAATCACATTCACGTTTCACAATTTCGAAAAGTCCCTGTGCGATCGCAGTGGGTGAGAGTGGATCGTCCTGCTCGACGTAAGCAATGCCATAACCGCCACCCAAGTCCAACGATTCAAGCGCCACGCCATGTTCATCGCGGATTGCCGCCAGGAGATCAATCACCCGATGTGCAGCAACTTCAAAGCCTTCGGTGTCGAAAATCTGCGAACCGATATGCGAGTGAAGACCCTGGAGCTCGAGATGCGGTGAAGTGATTGCCAGCCGCGCCGCCTCGGCAGCAGCCCCCGTGCTTATTGAGAAACCAAATTTCACATCTTCGTGTGCCGTCGCGATGAATTCATGGGTGTGTGCATCAACACCGGGCGTGACGCGTAAAAGGATCTTCTGAACTATTCCGGCCGCCAGCGCCGAATGCGCCACTCGTTCCAATTCATAAAAGGAATCAACGACGATTAGGCCAACACCTGCGGCAACCGCGTCATGGATCTCGACTTGAGCCTTGTTATTGCCGTGAAATGCAATGCGGCTCGGTGGAAAGTGCGCAGCCGAAGCTATTGCGAATTCACCACCGGTACAGACATCGAGCCCTAGACCCTCTTGCGCCACCCACTTCGCAACTTCGATTGAAATGAAGGCCTTGGCTGCGTAGTAAACGGAGACCTTGCCGACACCAAAGGCGTCTTCAAACGCCGCGAGCCAGCCACATGCGCGGGTTCTGAAGTCATTCTCGTCCAGTACAAAAACTGGAGTGCCGAACTCTTTGGCCAGGTCTGTGGCCCGAATCTCTCCAATGCGCACGACGCCATCACTGTCGCGATAAGTCCCGTGCGGCCAAATCTTCTCGTTCAACTTGCTCGGCACTTCCATCACATCCGCTCCGGAGCGCTAACACCCAGTAAAGCCAAGCCATTTTGGAGCACTTGACGCGTTGAAGCGCAGAGAACCGCACGCGCGTTGTGCAGAGGTCCAATTTCTTCATCGCCAAGTGGAAGAACTCGACACGCATCATAAAACCGATGGTAGGTACCGGCGAGTTCTTCAAGGTATCTGGCGACTCTATGTGGCTCGCGAAGTTCTGCGGCAGTGGCCACCACGCGCGGGAATTCGCCAAGGACCCCAAGCAGATCGCTCTCGCGCTCGTGGGAAAGAAGTGCAGGATCGAAGTGGTCAAGTTCTGAAGAAACTCCGACGTCAATGGCATTACGTAGAACGCCACTAATGCGCGCATGCGCATACTGAACATAGAAGACTGGATTCTCATTTGTGCGCTTGGTTAGGAGGTCGACGTCCATCGTCATCGGGGTGTCGACGGGATAGCGGATCAACGTGTAACGGGTCGCATCGACGCCTACGCGTTCGACGATGTCTTCTAGGGTAATGATTGTGCCGGCGCGCTTCGAAAGTTTAAGCTCAAGGCCGCCCTCAATAATTTTTACCAACTGGCCGATCATGACCTCTACTGTCTTTTCTGGGTCATCACCGGTGCACGCAGCAAATGCTTTCAATCGCCCAGCATATCCATGATGGTCAGCACCGAGCATGTAGATGCAGATGTCAAAACCACGGGCACGTTTGTCAACGTAATAAGCAATATCTGATGCGAAATAGGTGAGTTCGCCATCTGCCTTACGCAGAACGCGATCCTTGTCGTCGCCAAAATCAGTCGTACGCAGCCATGTTGCACCGTCAGCCTCGTACACGTGACCCTGCTCGCGCAGTTTGGCAAAAGCTGTTTCTACCGCAGTCGATTGGTGGAGACTTCGTTCGGAGAACCAGACATCAAAATGGGTGCCAAATTCGTCAAGAACCCGTTGCTGATGAGCTAGTTGTCGTTGGTAGCCCTCTTCGCGAAAGGCAACTTGTTGGACGTTCGGCGGCATTTTCAACAGCTCAGGTTTGTCTGCAATGATCTCGTTGGCCAATTCAGTGATGTAGCCCCCGTGGTACCCGTCGGTCGGTGTAGGCAATCCCTGTGCGGCGGCCATAATCGACTCACCGAATCGATCCATCTGGACACCGCGGTCGTTGATATAAAACTCGCGATGAACCTCCGCGCCGACAGCGGAGAGCACGCGCCCAAGAGCATCGCCAACAGCAGCCCATCGAGTGTGACCAAGATGGAGCGGTCCGGTTGGGTTTGCACTGATGAATTCGAGGTTGACCTTCGTGCCGACCATCCGGTCGCCAGAGCCATATGAGCCACGCTCACCGAGAATCGTCCGACAGAGCGCACCTGCCGCAGAGGCAGCAAGAGTGATATTTAGGAACCCAGGCCCAGCAACCTCAACTTTCGCAATATCGATATTGGAGCTAAGTACGCTCACGAGGAGTTCTGCGATACCCCGTGGTGGAATTCCCGCGGGCTTGGCCAGGACCAGGGCGACATTGGTCGAATAATCCCCATGCTCCCGATTCTTGGGCCGATCAATCGAGACTTCCGCCGGGATCTCGGCCTCGTGGAGGCCGCCGATCTCGCCCCCGACTGCCGCGGCACGCAGCGCGGAGACGATAAGCGCAGATAACGAGGCCGGAGTCACTAGCCAAGGCTACCCGCGTCAGACAAATCTCGGCGCCGTGCTCAGAGGCAGGGCCAAACGCTGATAATCTCGCTAAACGCTCATGAGCCCCCGTAGCTCAGGGGATAGAGCACCGCCCTCCGGAGGCGGTGGCGCAGGTTCGAATCCTGCCGGGGGCACTTTTGAAATCTGTCACGTCATCGTGAACAGTTGAACCTGTGCAGGTTATCGGAAACCCTCACCCTTGGGTTGGTAGTCGCGGTTGGGGTCGATTCTCGTCTCGCCGATGAACTCACCGTCTTCGGTCGCAAAGGTCACGACGTCATCGATGATGTAGAGACGGATCGATTGTCCGCGGTAGGACCAGCCGATGTTGAGGTGTCGCAGCTTGCCGAGATAGCGCAACGTGACGTGACCGCGCACG
>Ga0082335_1000570_pt1 | contig 89922 bp, 90 predicted proteins | sample Subgrocontami58m_FD_72375 | JGI IMG/M metagenome (GOLD analysis project Ga0082335, IMG submission 72375) | Subsurface groundwater microbial communities from S. Glens Falls, New York, USA - GMW37 contaminated, 5.8 m (SPADES assembly) (version 2) ...
ACGGAGTAGTGGCACTCCCTTCAAAACAACTCCACCCATTTTCAACCTGGCACAAACTTGTGCATCCATCACCATTCGCAGTGTTTCCATCGTCGCATCCTTCTGCTCCTTCCCTTCTTCCGTTCCCGCAAACATTTGGAGTTGCACAAGCAGGATCCCCAATACAATCAGAATCCCCGCAATTAGTCTGCCCGTCGCAATCATTATCAAATGTATCTGCACAAACACCTGTTTCAGTCACCCGATAATTCACCCCATAATTACACTGCCCCCAATTCGCCTGCAAATCGCAGCTTCTTGTAACTGCCGAACAAACTCCCAAAGTCAAAGGACAAGCTCCCGAAGCTCCCGGATCGCAAGCCCCCAAAATAATTGAATAAACATTTGTCCTTGTTCCCGGCGAAGGCGTAGGATTAAACACACTTACATCGTGCGCGCCATTAGAAATAGAAGTCATCGCTTGATAATTCCATGTCAATTGTGTACTGCTCACAAAATTAACAATGTGCGACGTCGGCACTCTAACTCCATCTAAATGCACCTCTGAATTTGAAACAAATCCGCCGCCGCTGATTGTAACAACCTCTGCATTGTCTTTTGAAAATGCGTAAGGCCTGACAGAACTAACAAAAAATCCACTGCCTCCAATAGTAAGATCTCTATTAGCAATTCCAGTATCAACTCCGTCGCTGGCAGTAACTCTTGTAGTGTAACCTCCGTCAGTAAACATCGGCTGATTTGCACTGCCCAAAGTTAAAATCTCTTGTTGCGTCAAAACCTTGTCATAAACAACAACCTCATCAATTGTTCCTGAAAAAGCTAATCCCAAACCTGCATTGCATTCATGCCCAAAACAAAAACCTCTTGAATTAGTCAAATCTACCAAAGTGCTGTCGGCAATGCTCCCCCCTTTAACTCCATCAATCCATACAAAAGATTCAGTCAAACTCCTTCCGACAACAGCATAATGCCAGTTCCCATCCATTAAATTAAATGGGTAATCAACATTATAACTTGCGCCAGAACCCTCATAAATACGGAGTCTTAATTTATTTGGATTAGTTGAATAACTAACAACAAATCCTCTATAAACCCCTGTTGAGTCATCGCTTTTATCTAATAAGAACTGCGCCCTCGCAGCATCTGTTCCCTTAATCCAAAACCCTATGCTGAAAACTTGACCAGCGCCAAAATTCAAGCTCGCATGATCAGGAATAACTGCAAAATCATCAACCCCATCAAACATATAAGCCCCGCCGATTTTCCCGCTCGTCGTATAAAGATTAGTTGCTCCGCTTAAACTGCCTCTATGCTGATTCAAAGAGCTGTCATAAACAACAGCAGAAGGGTCATTCAAAGAAAGATACATTTTCAAATTAGCTTCTTCTTTATTCACATAAGTGTGGGGAACATTAAAAGTATTCACCGATGAAGGAGCCACTCCGTCTTTTGTATAAACTCTGTCAATATCTCCTCTGATTGCGCCATTCTTCCTTAAATAAACATCCAATTTCATTGTATCTCCGTCGCCGTCATTAGCATTAACTTGGTAAGCTATTGAAGTCTGTCCGCTCGGCAATTGCACAGATGGGGAAACAATCGTCGCACTCGGCGCACGATTAATCACAAAACTTATTCCGCCGTAATCACTGCTGATAAGACTCCCGGCTGCACACTTAACATAAAATTGCGTTGTCCCCGGACTCCCAACATTATAATTGAGCGTATGCGTAGTTCCCGCAGCATTAGCTGTAAAAGAAATGCTCATCAAATTATAATTTACATTCTGGGTCAAAGCTGCCCTGCAGGTTGAAGGTGTATCCGTATTCAACGACAAAGGCACAGAAGTTGTCGTCCCTGCGTATCGCACGCCATTCGGCTGCCCATTAGTTATCGTCGGCGGTTCAGCCGCAGTAATTGCAAAAGCCAATTCATTAGACTCTCTTCCCGTCGCTAAATCCTTAACCCAAACAGTATTACTGCCCTCCCCCAAAGCAGTCTTATCAGACGTAGTTAAAGTAAACTCAATCTTATTTGAGCCAGTTACAACAAGTCTATTTGAGGGAATAGTTCTTGTAACCTGAATGGTTACGCCGCCAGACATAAACTTAACTTCCATATTTGAATGAAAGTTTCCTCCCTGCGGCGGGCTGTCAATAATAATAGGGGTATCTTTATTCACCGCCCCGCTCGTTGGAGTAATTCTTCCAAGCAAAGGAACATTGCAGACACAAGTGTTGCATGAAACCGGCTGGCTTCCCGCAGAAGTGCATTCAGCAATAAAGCTTCCTGCTCCAGCGCTCAAGTCGCACTGCTCTCTTCTTAAAGGCTCAAACAAGCCATTGCCGCAAACACTTAAAGTGCAATCTTTTTGAGCGCTGACAAAATTATAACAAATAGGACTATCGCAGTCAGTTAATCCGTCGCCATTGTCATCTCTGTTGTTGTCGCATACCTCTCTCGTACGAGGTGTTAAAGAAGGATTGTTGTCGTCAGGATCTAACAAACCACATTCATTATATCCTCCAGTCAAATAAACATAATAGCCGTCTCCGTCAGCATCTCTGCAAGCCGTTGTAGGCGGATTCAAGAAGCCATCGCAGTTTATATCTGTTGTTGAGCCGGCAGGTTCAATAGCGCTGGGATGAACATTCCTATCGTTATCGTTGCAATCCCAAGCCGCTTTTCCGACAACAGAAGCAGGCGCAGGAGCAATAGCATTGCATAAATAAGGATCTTTATAAGCAGGCGAAACAAAAACTCCGTCCCCATCATTATCTACACATCCCGTTGGCAAAGCCATTCCCGAACACGATTGATCAATAGTATCTCCTGTAAAGTCTACTCCAAATGGGCTGATGCAGATTGGACAAGTTCTCGCTTGAGAATTTACAGGATCAAAATATCTTCCGGCATTGCAGTCAGCAGGAGTCGCAGGACAGCCGACAGGATTCGGCGCATCATTGCAGTCAACTGGTCCGCAAATTGGAGGGTTTCCAGCAGGAGAAAAACCGTCACCATCCTGATCAGAACATATTCCCAACTGCTCCAAAGCTTTAACAAACCATCTCCTTGTTTCTCCCGGCTGTAATTGTACACCGACTTCACGTTGGCGTTGCCCTCCAGAACCAAACCACAAAAGATTAACCGTGCCGGACAAAGGAAGATTTGCAAAAGCGTCATACTCTAATTTTCCAAATCTCATAAGCGCTTCAAGATAATCTGAACGCCCATAACCATTGTCAAAAAGAGCAGGCAGATAATTCGGATCTCCTGTCTCCATAAGATTCTTTCTGGCTTGAGGATCTCCGCTCAATAAAAATCCATAAAAGAAAGCATCAGTCGGAAACTGATGATAATTTGACTGCTCGCGAAAAGCACCGGACGCAGGCAGAGGATAGTAAGGAAGATAACTCGCTTCTTTAATATACCATCCATTCCAAATAACATCAAGGTTATGGAAAAGGGCATCATAATATTCCTGTGGTAAAGGCTGTCCAACCATTTCTGCATTTATCAAAAGTCTTCCCATTTCTTCTGACATCAGAGAATTTTGCCAGCTTTGGATAGTGGGTTTATTATTGCTGGGGTCAACTCCTCCAAGATCATTAATATCATTATCAGCCAAAAATCCGTGCCATACATAATTAGATGAACGCGGAGCAAGTCTCCTCAACCAAGCACCTTCGGCAATTCTCTTCCCCATATTTAACCATTTCATATCTCCTGTTATTTCATACATAAGATTAACAACGCGCAAAGGCATAGCAGTGGTTCTCTGTTCTTCTTTAGTTCTTCTAAAATCTCCGGGTTGCACACTCCCGGGTCTGCATGTTGCAGTATATCCATTGCACCCAAAATCCTTGCTTTCTAAATCTTCAATACCAAGAAAATAATTATCCAAAGCGCTCTTCAAATCATCTTCCCCTGAAAGCAGATAGAAAAAGCCGACACCCTCTGCAAAATCATGGCTTAATGTTGTTTCCCTTCTTCCAAAACTGGAGCCGCTGCCTTCATCGTGCTTTCTAATTTTATAGTTCTCTCTAAAAGTGCTTCCGCGGCCTGTCCATACAAAAACGCGGTCAGCAAAATGATTCACAACATCCATACCATAATCATAAAATCTTCTGTCGCCGCGCTTGATAAAATTCAACGCAAATAAAGATGATGTTTCTCTATCATCGTGAGTATAAGTCGCTTGAACATTCCCAGGATTTCCTCCGCCTCTTGGATTATTTCCATAAACAGGAACTCCAAAATGATTGCTCTCTACTAAATTTTCCCATATATCTTGAGGGCTATAAGGCTGGTCAAGAAAATCATCAAGATAATTTTCATAATAATGAAATATATCGTAATCCGTAGGAGCTAAGAATCCCAAAGCAAAAGATTTCTGATATCTATCAAGATCTGCCCGCGCCAACGCAGGATATGCAAAATCATAAACTTTATTGCGCAAATTCTGTGCAGATTGTGAGGTGGTTGAAAATTTCAGGAATATTTTATCGCTGTGTCTTTTTGAACCTTCTATCTGAAAAAAACTATTCCAGCGTGTAGGCATTAAACCTATAATTAAATCGCCCTCATTACCTCTCCTAGAAAATTTCAATCCCGACGGAAATTTCTGCCAGAAATTATCAATTGCAGCAGAAATTTGTATACCATCTGAACCAGTACCCGGTTCTGTAACAGACATTCCTCCAAGCGAATGATATCCTGAAGAAGTTTGAGCTCCGTCAATATAAGTTCCATAGCCTCTAAAGGTAACTTCATACCAAGGAAGCCCGTTGCTCTGAAGCGCAGTATTTTTCCCTATATCCCAATTATGATGTCCTGAAGAATCTTGATACAATTCAACTTCATTAGCAAATGAAGAAACACTGATTATTTCCTGCCCTTCTGCCGCGCCGCCATAACCATTAACACTCCCAGGATTCCACAAATCAGGATAAAATGTCGGGTCCCTTCCATAAAGATAAGCAGAATTAGGATTAATTGTCGTCGGAATTACTAATTCCCATCCCTCAAGCTCCTGCCTTACCATTTGCTGGCTCATCCCGGCAGGAATGCCTCCGCCAGTATATCCAAGAGTAAATAATCTATCAGTATTAATAATATCATGATCAATAACAACTTCATCGCTGTTTGAAAAGAATGTGTACTCTAAAACAACTGTAAGATATTTTAATTGGTCTTTGCAATTAGGGCCTATGCAGAGAGAACTGCAAGTGAAAACAGCTTCGCAGGCAGTCGCGCCGCAAGCATTAGGATCAGCCATCTGCGTAGAGCCGCAATATGAAGGATTAACATTTACCCATGAATCTAAATAAACATCTGCTCTAATCTCAACTCTCGTCAATAATGGACCTTGCTCAACAATAGTTACTGATGACGGCACAACCCCTCTCGTTTCAATTATATCCTGAACACTTAAGCTTCCCCTATTATAGGCGCTATTAGGCAGTCTGTTAATTCTCATCGTTCCTCCCTGCGTCCCGCTGATTAGAGGATCATCTACTTGCCCGTCACTATCCTTGTCAATTAAAATTTGCTTGAAAACATTAAGGCTCGTCTTGTCAATAGTAAAAACAGCTTTGCCAGTGTTAACAATTACTTCATTGGCGTTGTTTGAAACCGATATTGGATTTGGCGCACTGCCGCGATTTACTGAAGGCCCATATTCAACAGTTAATGTCTTCTCTTGTTGAGCGCTAAGAGTAATCGGAAAAGTGAACAAAAGCATTTTTATAGGCGCAGTTGAATCATCAACGGTCGCATAATGCCTGGACAAAACTCTTGTCTGCAAAGGAACCTCATTTGTCCCATCCAACAATCTGACATTCTGCGGATTTGTGACACTATTTTCAAAAGAAAAAGGAACTCCCGTAGTTATAGATTGAGTTGTCTGATAAGCGAAATCATTTTTTACCTTTAAGCCAAAAGTGCCGGAAACAGCTTCAGGTCCTCCCAAAACCTCTCCCTCCCCCAACTCAATCGCCTCGGAAGAAGCCGAAAAAAACCCATCGCTGCCGACGACAAATGCCTTAAACCCGTCTTTTTCAATCAACCCGAAAAAATTAAAAATACTTTTCTTCTCTTCCAGCTTTTCAAATGTCCAAAAAGTCAACGCTTTCCCGCCGTCAAAAACCGCGCTCGTCTTCCCAAGCAATTTATTCCCGAAAAATCTTTTTTCAAAAACAGAAACATCAATCTCTGTTCCGTCAGAACAATGCTCATTCCCATTCAGCAAAATAAAAACCTTCTGCCCAAAAATCGCTTCAGAAATTTTGCTCTGCGAGGAATCAACAAAATTAACATCAAACTTGCATATAACCCCCCTCTCAAGAAAATTCTTTAGAGGGTTTCTTATTTTAGCCCTTGTATTAGCCGCTGAAACAGCGACACCTTCAAAATTGCCCTGTGAAGTTTCAACAGCATAACCAGAAACATCTCCGTCAGAATTCAAATCCCCATCAGTTTTTTTTATATTTCCAATAATTTCATCAGCAGCAACAGCGTCGCAATCCTCTCCTTTCAAACATCTGGAATTATCAACCGCAGCATCGCTATCATCATCAAAAGCAATCTCCGACGACAAAAACCCATTTATCTTCTCATTGCTAAAAACCAAAAACAAAGTTAAAAATACCAAAAAAAATACGACAATAAAATTAATTACCCTTCTATAAAAATCTCTTTTTTTCATTCCAAATTATAAATAAAAAGACTATTAAAACTTAATTATCAATCAATTCGTGCGTGTAATAAACCTTAATCTTATCCTGCTCCTTAAAATTTTTATCATTGCTCCAAATTGCGCAATTTAATTTCAATGCGAGAGCAAAATAGGCCATATCATCTGGATCAGGGGTAATCTTTTCTGCTTCCTCAATGTAATCAATCAATTCATCAAGAGGAACAAGAATTATTCTTCTTTTTAAAATATCAAGAAGCTTAAAGAATTCTTTATCTGTCCGCATTGTTTTTTCAAGAATTTCTTCTTTATGTTTTTCAAATTCTATAAAAATATAGTCGGGAGCAAAAAGGCAAAAATTATCTTTAAATAAAAGATTATAGCTAAAACCATCTTTAATTAAAACAGCAAAAAGTACATTAGCATCAATTACGAGGTCCATGTTGCCCCGCAATCTTTCGTAGCCTGTTGCTTACATTTCTACTTACCTCTTTTCCCATTCTTATTGCATCAGTCTTGTTAATCTTGCTTTTTTCCTTAAATTCTTTAAGGAATTCCATATCTTCTATTTTCTGCATAAAAGCCTGCCTAGCCACTTCAGACCAGTTCATCTCTGGAAACAAGTCCATTTTCTTCTTCATTTCATCTGGAACAGCCAATGTTAATGTAGTCATTTTAATATTTATTATACTAAGTGTATTTATTTATTATAAGTATAAATATATAAACTATATAAAACTTTCTATTTTGATTTATTTATAGCACTCCAATTTAGTCTTTCGGTTTTTTATTGGAGTGCTATTAGGGAACCAACACCGAAGAACTTAGTTGGTTCACTATATATAGACAATTCTGTCGCTTATATAACAATTATTCAGAATTGTCCAATTAGAGAATTCTGTACAAGATATTATATGCCCTGCAGAATTATCTATAAAACCCTAAAACTACCTCCCAATATTATCCACCTTCTCAATAAACTTATCAAACCCCTCAATATGCGAAACCCTCGCCTTAATTAAAATTCCCCGTAGAGAAGAATCCAATCTCACTCCAAGCTCCTGCAAAATTTCCTTAACTTTCATGTAAAGCTGTTTCCCTCTTCGGTCAAAATCAGTGAGGATGCACACCTTATCCTTTTTATCAAAAAAACCAACCATCTCCTCAACCCCTTCTCTCAATGAAACACCTGTCTTGTGCAGTGCATACACTCTGTAAAAACCCAAATGATTCATCGCCGCAATGTCTTTCTTCCCCTCAACAATAATCGCATAATCTTTATATCTCTCAATATCCTGCCTCAACTTTGGATTAAACTTCATAAATAAATATAAAAACAAGCATTTAATTAACTATCTGTGGAAGACAAAGAACATCAATACGCACCGGCAGAAAAAGACAAGTCAGCAATAAAAGATTATCAAAAAGAAAACTCCAAAAATCTGTTAATCAGCGAGGAAAAAGTTTTAGATAAAATTAACGACGGCGAGACCGATTATAAAAAAGTAATGATTCCTAAAAAATCAAACTATAAAACATTCTATTCAAAAAAAGCATTTGAATTTATCAAAGCGCAGGACAGGACAAAAATGAAAAACGGTGTGCTGTTAAAAATTTTAACAAGAATAAGGGAATTAAAAGAATCGCCTCATAAAAAAGAAACACTATACGGAGCCAGCACATCAAAAGTAAAAAACTTCAGCGGCATTTTCATCACCCGCATCGGAGACTTCAGATATCCTCCGGAAACAATCATCTACGAATTAGACGAAAAAAATAAAAAAATCAGCATTATCCTGATAAAAGAATATAACAAATAATTTAAACCTCTACATTTTATTAAACAAATGGAAAAAAAACAAGATATATTAACAAGGCAATTCGCAGAAGCGCGCTCGTCAGCAATTTCAGAAGTCAATTATAATCTGTTTCTTAACCTGAAAGAAAACGCAAAAAAATTCTCGGGAAACTGCAAAATATCCTTCAACTTAAGCAAAAAGCAGGATGTAAAAATAGATATAATTGCAAAAATAATTTCAGTAAAAATAAATAATAAATCTTCAAAATTCAAAAAAGAAGAATTTGCAATCATAATTCCTGAATCATCCACAATTGAAGGCAATAACATCGCAGAAATAGATTACGAAGCAGAATACAGCGCAACAGGAGAAGGTTTGCACCATTTCATAGACAGCGAGGACAGCAGCGAATACATTTACAGCGATCTTGAGCCATACGATGCGCACAAAATGTTTCCATGTTTTGACCAGCCCGACATAAAAGCCACATATGAATTAAAAGTCTCCTCACCGAAAAAATGGAGAATAATATCAAACACGCAGGAAAATTCAGTAAAAGAAAAAGGCAATGAAAAAATAACAGAATTCAGCAGGACAAAAAAATTCAGCACTTATCTTTTTCACGTCAGCGCAGGTCCATACGAAATTTTCAAAGATAAATACAAAAAAATCAATTTAACTTTGCACTGCAGGAAAACAATGAAAAAATATCTTCCGCATAAAGAAATATTTAAAATAACAAAGCAGGGCTTGCAATTCTACGAAAAATATTTTGACTTTCAGTATCCATTTGAAAAATACTCCCAGATATTTATCCCTGAATTCAACTCTTTGGCAATGGAGAACGTCGGTGCAGTAACATTCACAGAAAAACTCTTGAGGCGAAGAGCTCTTACAAGAGTTGAAAAATCTCTTTTGGCAAATGTGATTCTCCACGAAATGGCTCACATGTGGTTCGGAAATTTAGTAACAATGAAATGGTGGAATGACTTATGGTTAAATGAAAGTTTCGCAGACATCATGGCTTATATATCAATGGCAGAAGCAGCAGAATTTAAAGAGGCATGGGAAGATTTCTATATCAGAAAAGCATGGGGATATTACCAGGACCAGTTGCCGACAACACACCCAATAGCAAACAGCTCAAAAGACACCAACGAAGCATTCTCAAGTTTTGACGGCATAAGCTACGCAAAAGGCGCCGCAGTTTTAAAGCAATTAATGTTTCTCATAGGAGAAAAAAATTTCAAAAAAGGCATTCAAAATTATTTCAAAAAATTCCAATGGCAAAACGCAGAGCTGAAAGACTTCCTGTCAGCCCTTGAATCGTCGTCAAAAAAGCCGCTGAAAAAATGGGCAAATCAGTGGTTATTAACAACAGGTGTGAACACAATAACCTCAAAATGCAAAACAAAAAAAGGCAAAATAACAAAATTCAAAATCACTCAAATGCCTTCAGCAAAAAATAATTTGTTAAGAGGGCACAAAACTCTGCTTGGCTTATTTTACAAAAACAAAATTGAAAAAATTCCCATAACCTATTCTGCAAAAAAAATAAAAATAAAAGAATTAAAAAACAAGCCCCTCCCAGAATTAATTTATCTTAATTGCAACGACCAGGACTATGTAAAAACTCCTCTCAATACAGATGCAATAAATTACATTATGAACAATTTTCAAAAAATTAAAGACCCTCTGCTGAAGCAAATGTTGTTCGGCTCGTTATGGCAGATGGTAAGAGATGCAGAGATATCCCCAAAAATCCTGCTTGAACTAATAATAAAATACTCGTCGTCAGAGTCAAACTCCCCCTTGCTTGAAAGAATGTTTCTCCTAGCTTCAAGGGCATTAAATTTCTATTTAAATGAAAATTCTTTCTTAAAATATTCTGAAATTCTGAACACCCTATCACTTCAGGCACTGCAAAAACAAAAAAATGCCGTCTCTTCCGACAATAAAACTCTATGGTTCTCATTATTCCTCTCAACATCATCTGCAATAAATAACAACTCTGTCTTAATTAACATATTAAACAAAAAAATAAAATTCCCCAATTTAAAAATTGACCAGGACAAAAGATGGAACATCCTCGTCGTATTAGCAGCAAAAAATTATCATGAAGCCGAAGAATTAATAAAAAAAGAATTAAAAAAAGACAACTCTGACAAAGGCAGAAAATCTTTCGCAAAAGCAGAATCGTCAATGTTGAAGCACAAAGAAAAATATTGGAATTTATTCATCAAAAAAAACTCTCACTCATTGGATTATTTAAAAGAAGCAATGTCAGGGTTTTATTGGCGAACCCAAAAAGCAAAACTTGAAAAATACCGACATGAATTTTTCAGTTCAGTTAAAAATATATTTGAAGAAAAAGACAACCACTACTCTAAAGCATTTTTTGAATTTCTATTCCCGAACATCTTCGTCAATAAAAACGCCCTGAAAAACTCTCAAAAATTCATAAAAAACAACCCCTCAATTCATCCCTTGCTCAAAAAATACCTCGCAGAAACCAATGATGAACTTCGCCGCGGAATTGATATCCTTGAAAAGTATCCTTAATCATTCATCTATCTCAACCTTAAGTTTATATCCTTCCCCTAAAGTTATCTCATCTCTATCATTTAATCTTAAGAATCTCAAGTTCTCAATTCTATCCCCATTAACATAAGTCCCCAATGCACTCTTCTTATCATAAATATAAACTCTCCCTTCAACAATCGCAAGCATACCATGATATCTTGAAATTGTTCTCCCCATGCCAAAAGCTGAAATTTGCGCTCTTGTAAATGTCATGGCTCTACCGGCTCTGTCAATTTCTCCCTGAACTCCCACGCTGGGAATAGGAATATCATTATCTTCAGCTCTACCAAAATTAGCAACATCCCTATCTTCAAGAGGTTCTATCATATCTCCAGTCATCTCGTCAATCAATCTCAATCTCGCCATAAAAAACCAAAAAATCCCCGCTATTTAAATACTTCTGTGCTAAAATCAAAACTGAATAGCCACCCCTGAAGTCACAAGCCCCGCCCCAAAACTTACTACAATAACCCTTTTCCCATCACAGATAGTTCCATCCTCTATTGCCTCGTCTAAAGCAACCGCACAAGTCGCAGCAGACATATTTCCATATTTTTCAATATTCCTGTAAACAACACTTCCTTCCTCCTTAACTCTCTTTTCTATTTCATCAATAATTCTCCCATTTGCCTGATGAGGAATATAAACATCAGCTCTATCCCATCCAGCATCCATTTTCAAAACAGAAGAGGCCTCTATCATTTGCCTTGTAGCTTCCCTCATTACAGCTCTTCCTGCAGGCATTCTTAAAATTTTATCTTTATCTCTAAATATATAATCAAGTTTTCCTCCAAAAGGATCGCTAACTGAATATTCCGCGCATATCCCTAAATTATCTTCAGTAGGAACTAAAACAGCAGCTCCTGCCCCGTCGCTAAATAACGTGGAGTTCAAATCAGTGTAATCAGTCATTTTAGTTAAACATTCAGACGCTGCAACAAGATAGTTTCCAAGCTTTCTTAAAACTCTGGAATTAGCCGAAGCCAAAGCTTCTGGAAAGCCAGCACATGCATTAGCAATATCAAAAGCAAAGCAGTTTCTTGCTCCGAGTTTTTCCTGAATCTTGCATGCAGCACTCGGAAAATTCTTGTCCTCTGTCACAGTCGCAAAAATAATTCCTGCTAAACTACCAACTTCAATCCCGGATTTTTCAATCGCTCTAACTGCAGCCGCATAACCCATATCAGAAGGGCATTCATTTGATGCAGATTTCCTTCTTTCTCCAATTCCCGTAACTCTTAAAATATCCTTCTCGCTTACCTCTTTTGCATCAACAACCGCGCCAGTCTTATCATAGGTATTTAATTTTCTTCCCTCAAAAAAATTATTAGGAATAATTTCAGCAGGCAGATATCTTCCAGTTCCAGCAATTTTTAGATGAAGCATTAAAATTAACTTAAAACAAACTTTATAATAATTATGATATAGTCAAGGACATTAAAAAATGAGCATTTATGCCTTGACTATCAGGGGAAAAACATACATTTTTGTTCATTTATTTATGTTTTTCACTATATAACGGCCTAATTTAGTTCTTCGGTTTTTTATTGGAGTGCTATTAGAGAACCAACACCTAAAGATTTTGTTGGTTCACTATAAACAAAAAATGGTCCCGGAGGGATTTGAACCGCTGCAACTCGCAAGAGTTGAAGCCAAAGAAAATTCCGCAGAATTTTCTGCTGCCTGAAGGTTCGCAAGAACCGAAGGGGTGAAAATCCCTAAAACAAAAAATGGTCCCGGAGGGATTTGAACCCCCGACACCTGGATTAAAAGTCCAGTGCTCTAACCAGGCTGAGCTACGGAACCATAATTCTTTTAATAAGGAATTACACAATTTCTACAGAATAGGTGTTTTTAAAAGTTTACCTATAAACTCTCCATGTATTCTCGCACTTCACACACCTATAAAACTTCGTCTCCGACTCGTCACTAGACCGCGTCTGCAGCGTCCAAAAATACGCCTTGTCATTCTTGCACTTCTTGCACTTTATCTCAACAACAGGATAAGTATTTATCTTCTTCTCGTCAATAACCGCAACTCTTACAGCACTCTCTATTTTTTCAGATGATTCTATCTTAACCTTTCCTTTCGGCTTGTAGTTGCAGTTAGCACACGCTGCTCCTTTAACCCCAAGCATTATAACACTCCCGCACTTCGGACAAAATTCCATATTATCTCCAACTATCGCCCGACTAAGATTAACTACTATATTAAGTTTTCTGTTGCCTCAAATTACTTCGCAAATCTGTCTGGCATTCCGAACAAAATGTAAGCCCTCTCAAAGCGAGTTTCCGAGCATGTTCTTTCATTTTATCAACAGTTAATCTTTGCTCCATCACACAAAAATTAGTGCAATGACTCCCTAAATTCTCTTCAGTATTTCTTCTCCCGCGATAAGCGACTCCAAACATATGCCCGAGTTCATGAGTCGCAAGATGAGTTAAAAGAGGCCCAGTTCCAGTTCTATAAGTAGAAATAACTAAATGCTTGCCTCCATAAATATCGGGGAAATAAGATCCAAAACACCAGTTTAAACCAACAGCGTATAAGTCTTGTTCTGTGATAATTAATGTTTGTTTTCCTTCTTGAGCCTTGCTTGTAATAACTTCGTTAGCTAACCCTAATAAATAAACCTGCTTTCTCCTTGATTCATATGCTCTATTTTCTGCTCCCCTAACAAGGTCATATCCTTCAATATCAGTACTACCAGGTTTTGGATTAACTTCAATAATTCCATATTTAGCAATTTCTCTAAGTGCCTCGCCCACAGCCAAGCCAGCCGCGTTAGTTCTTGTCCCATCATAAATTCTAATTCGCGTCATAAAATTTATCAATCTGTCAGCTTTTTAAAATCTCCTGACAAAATTATTCCAATAAGAATACCCCTACTTGCAAAACCCTCTCTGCCCCTCTTCCCGCGCCCCTTCAAAAAAAATCAATTTAACCCACCCCAATCCCGGAAGCCGAGCAGCCGCCTTCCCCAAAACTTTATCGTCGTCAATCTCCTTCTCATGCGGCAGCTGGTCATAATTCGTCCGTCCATTATCCCCCTTCGTCCCATACGGCTCTGTTTTCACAACCCTGTGAATCACCGGAAACCTATAAACCGAATTAAAAATTATTATGTCCCCTTTATCGTATTCGTCGTCGCCCTTAACCAAAATTATATCTCCTTTATTCAGCCCGTTCTTAAATGAATAATCTTCAAAATCATCTTTTTCAATCCCTCTGCTCAAATACCAATCAGCATTGCTCTCCCACCATTTGTTAAAATTTTCAGAGTGATACATTGAGCAAGACTCAACAACAACCAGAGGTAAAGGCGTTCCCATCACAAATGAAAGCCCTGGAAAAAAAATAAACTTGATAAAAACAAAAGCCAAAATCAGCGAAACAATCCATGACTGCCATGTATCTTTTTTCAAAAACAGCCAAAACCTCTTCAAAAAATTTCCCCTGCGATTAGATTCGCCCAAATTATTTCTTCTCTCTTTTTTAAGATTCATCAAGAATTATGCAAAAGAATGTTTTTAAAATATAGCATGAGACTCAAATAATTGAGCACGATTGTCTCATGCTATACAAGAAAATTTATTGCAATTGAAATTTTCCGTACAGAGAATTACCCCTCAAAAGCAATTCTCTTGTATTCGCGGGACATAAAAAGCGATACTCAATTTTTTATGTCCTGCGTTATATTCTAATCTCCAGAACTTTCTTCGGGTTTTTTACTCCTATGTAAATATTTTCCAATACCGCCGACAGCTTTTGCTCCAGTAACAATTCCTCTCACCATTAAATCAAACATACCAACATCTTTGAAACCAATAACGTGTCCCAAGAAAACATTGCCTACCATAATTGGATTAACCCTTGTCCCGCTCATAACAACTCTTTTTCCTCTAACATCAATATCTAAATCCATAAAGCGTTCTTCTCTTACATCCATTAATCCTCTGTATCCATCTGCTTCTAAAAAATTATCCAAATTGGTTCCAGCTTCATATCCAAAAAGTCTCTCTGCTTTCTCAGATAAACAAAGAATTGTTCCTCTGTTATCAACAACAACGTATCTTCCGTCGCGCTCATTGGTCAAAGGGTTATAACCATCTTTAACGATCCTGCAAAACGTTTCATAAATATACATCTCATCAGCATTTATTCTCTCTCTGGAATATCCTATGTTCCTCATAAGCCCTGCAATTTTCTCACGAGAATCCGCGGCTTCATTATTTCTCCTTCTAAGTTCTCCTTCAAAGGATTCTATTTTTCTCCTTAGCCCATCTACTCCTTCTTGCTCTCTCCGCGCACCAGTATCTTCAACACCCATATTTCCTCCAAAAACCAAAATAAACCTACAAGTTAAACATTTCTATATTGCAATATCTATATAAAAATCCCAAAAAACCCAAACAAAAAAGTTAAATAATTACTCGCTATAAAATAATATGGATTTGATCTGCCTCGAAGGTATACAGGGAGCAGGGAAAAGCACACAAATTGCTCTTTTAAGAAAATGCATAAATGGAATTCAGGTTATTCCTGAATTTACCCAAGATAATAGATTTCAAAAAGCTTTTCAGGAGCAAACTGAAAGCTCAGAAGCGGCAATCTTACCTTTCTTAAAAATTTATAAAAGAATTCAGGGCGAGATTTACGCAAAAACAAATAACCCCGGCCTATCAATTACGGATCGCGGTTTTTATTCATTAATGGTTTTTGGTTCAGAATTCTGGAGCATAGACAAAATTGAAGAAATGGGGCTTTCATTAGGCATTGAACATCCTACAAAATATATTATCTTAGATTGTTCTCCTGAAGTCGCTTTCCAAAGAATAATCCAAGACAAAAAAAGAAGCTCAAGCCAAAAGTCTGTGATTCAAAAAAGATATGAAAACCTATCATTTATGAGACTTGTAAGAAAAAAATATCTGGAACTTTCATCTCGTCCGAATACTTTTTTAATAAACGCAGAAAGAGCTCCTGAAGAAGTTTTAGACGACATTAAAAGAATTATAGAAACAAATTGATGCTTCAAATAGTTAAGCTGCTCTCATATCCATATCAAAAATCCGAAAATCCCAAAAAACCAAAACATTTAAATACCCGTATATCCCCTAACGTATACACAACAAGATATACAAGATGGCAGATATATTTAACGAAACAATTTTATGCAATCAATGCAGAAGAAAAATGGACAATTTAGTCGTCAATAAATCCGGCTTTGAGTTAAGGGCAGTCCAATGCCCGTCGTGCAAAAAGCAGATAATTCATCCCGCAGATATTAATTCTCTTGAAAATTTCAGAAACCTAAAAGGAAAGACTTATAATGTCAAATTGAGAATGGTTGGAAACAGCCACGCAATAAGCATCCCGAAAGAAATTGTAGATTTCATAAAGCATCAGGAAGCAATGTTTGACAACATGGTTCGCCTGTGTTTTGAAGACATGCACAAAATGAGTTTGGTATTCGGCTCAAACAGCGGGGAGGAAAATTAAAATGAAAAATAAACAAATAACAATTGAAAAACCAAAAGAATTAAAAATCTTAAAAAGGGGAGACAGGATAAAATTAAATGGTGAGTTATACGAAGTCCAAAATTTCAGTTCAAATATTGTTCAGGAAAAAAACGCAAAAAAAGAAAGCAATGAAATAATCTTAACAAAAGAAGGAGAAAACTCTCAAGTATTGTTAAAACAAAAATATTCTGTGCAACAGAATAACAACTTGCAGGGCTTCAAATTATTAAGAGAAATGCACAAAAAAACAAAATTCCCGCAAGGATTTCAGGAAGAGAAAAAGATTTATTTTTCAAGCTATAAGGAGGCAGAATTCTGATGGCAGAAAAACCAGAACATATAAAATTAAAAGTCCTTGAAGCATTGCAGGACGACGCATACAAAGGCGTAGCTCGTATTGATACTGAAGTAATGCGCGCATTGAATTTGCAGAGAGGCGATATTATTTCCATCAAAGGAGAAAAAGAAACCGTCGCAATTGTTGACCGCTCATACCCGGCAGATATCGGCGAAGGAATAATTCGCATTGACGGATTAACAAGAAAAAACGCAAAAACCGGAATCGGCGAAAAAATAGCAGTTAAAAAAGCGAGCATAAAACCGGCGAAAAAAGTAACAATCGCCCCGGCACAGCAGGGAATAATGGTTCAAGGCGACCCTGAAGCTTTCAAAAATGGATTGCTGGGAAGAGCAGTTGTCAAAGGTGATTTAGTTTCTCTCGGCGGAGTTCAAAGACGCCGTGATTTAATGCATGGTATGGATGACATATTCGGCGATTTACAGGATTTATTTGGACACGGATTTGGATTTTCAGGTTTTCAGCACATAAAGTTTATGGTCGTTTCAGCGACGCCAAATCAACCGGTTGTTATAACTGAAGACACAGAAGTAGCAATAAGTCCGAAAGCAGTAAATATTTCTGAAGAAGCAATCCCTGAAGTTACTTATGAAGATATCGGCGGCTTGTCAGAAGAAGTAAAAAAAGTAAGAGAAATGGTTGAACTCCCATTAAAACATCCCGAAGTTTTTGACAGGCTCGGAATAGAACCGCCAAAAGGAGTTTTATTGCACGGCCCGCCGGGAACAGGAAAAACATTGCTTGCAAAAGCAGTTGCCAACGAATCAGAATCAAACTTCATCCTTATCAACGGCCCGGAAGTTATGAGCAAATTCTATGGAGAAAGTGAGAAAAAAATCCGCGACTTATTTGAAGAAGCAGAAAAAAACGCGCCGACAATTATATTTATAGACGAGATAGATGCAATAGCACCCAAAAGAGAAGAAGTTCAAGGCGAAGTTGAGCGTCGTGTAGTTTCCCAGTTATTAACAATGATGGACGGCTTAAAATCAAGAGGAAGAGTAGTCGTTATAGGGGCGACAAACAGAATAAACTCAATTGACCCTGCATTAAGGCGCCCCGGCAGATTTGACAGGGAATTAGAAATTTCCGTCCCGGACAAAAACGGCAGATTAAACATTTTAAAAATTCACACAAGAGCAATGCCCCTTAAAAAAGATGTTAAGTTAGACGCATTAGCAGCAAAAACCCACGGCTTCGTCGGCGCAGATTTATCGTCGCTGGCAAAAGAAGCGGCAATGAATGTTTTAAGAAAATTGCTTCCTGAAATGAATTTAGAAGAAGAAAAAGAAATCTCGCAGGAAATATTAGACAAAATAGTAATTGGAAAAGAAGATTTTGAAGAAGCATTGAAAGTTGTCCGCCCAAGCGCAATGCGTGAAGTTTTAGTAGAAACGCCAAATATTGGCTGGGAAGATATCGGCGGTCTGGAAGAAATAAAACAAGGATTAAAAGAAGCTGTTGAATGGCCTTTGAAATACAAACAAAATTTTGAAAGAATGGGAATTAAGCCGCCAAAAGGAATCCTTCTTTACGGCCCGCCGGGAACAGGGAAAACATTGCTTGCAAAAGCAGTAGCAAAAGAATCAGAAGCCAACTTCATTCAAGTCAAAGGCCCGTCGTTGTTGTCAATGTGGGTAGGAAAGTCATTGCCTTACGAAGAAGAATTAATTGTAAAAGAAAATGGAATAGTAAAAAGAATGAAGATAGGAGAAATAGTAGAAAATAAACTTGATGTTCAGGTTCTGGCATTTGACAGGGATAAAAGGATAAGATTCACAAAAATAGATGATTATATAAAACATGAACAAATGGATAATTTAGTTGAGGTAACAACCAGAACAGGAAGAAAAATCGCAGTTACCAAAGATCATTCGCTATTTTCATTTATAAACGGGAAATTCACTGATATTCCCACAAGCCATTTAATACCTAATGAAAGTTATATAGCAATTCCAAAAAATCTAAACTTGCCGAGAGAAATTATAAAAGAAATTAATTTATATGAAAATTTCAAAAAAGAAGAGGAAATTTTTGTAACAAACATTAATAAATATCTTCAAATAGCTAAAAAAATAATAGGATTAGAAAAATTAGCAAAATTAATGGGAGTCTCTAAAAAATACTTATCAGATATAAAAAACAAAAACTTGCCGATAAGCATAAAAAACTTTGATAAAGTTATAAAAGAATGTAAATTAGCAATTGACTATAAAGAAATTGGAATCAAATTAAAGGGAAGTATCTATAGTTATCCTGCAATTTTCAGCTTAGATAAAGATTTCTGGAGACTTCTCGGAATATGGATAGCAGAAGGGGACTTTAACAGTGGAACAGTAAGAATACACAATCAAAATTCTGAAATTAGAGAAGACATAAAAAAAATCTGCAAAAAATACAATCTGGAAATCAGCGAGATGAAAACATGCATTACAATAAATTCTGCATTACTGCAAAAGATAATGGAAAATGTATTTGGTATTCATGATGGGTCCAAAAATAAAAGGCTTCCTTCATTATCGTTCACTATAGACAAAGAAAGCAAGGCAAATTTATTAAAGGGATATTTCAGCGGAGACGGCTCAATATATTCTGCAGAAAGGGGAAAATTTAAAATAGAAGCCTCAACAATAAGCAAAGAGTTAGCAAATGATCTTCTTTATCTTTTACTTGATTTCGGGATAGTAGCCACATGTTATACAAAAAAATCAAAAGTCTCAAATAACGAAGTTTACAGAATAAGCATTTTAGGAGTGAAAAATTTTGAGAGGTTTATAGACATAGGATTCATAGATACAAGAAACAAAAGAATTATTCAGTATATAAATTCAAGAAAATGGGCAAGAGCAGATTTAATACCTCTATCTGGAGAGTTGTATGAACTCGCATCCCAGCAAAACAAAGTTTACAGCACAAATCAATCCATAGGAAAAGAAATGTTAAAGAACATGTTGATTATTATAGATAAAGACAAAACAAGATATAAAGAATATTGGGATTTGGTTGAAGGAGATATTTATTTGGATTTGATAAAAGAGATAAAGGAGATACCATCAGATAATTATGTTTATGATATTTATATAAAAGACGGACAAAACTTTATAGGGGGTTTCGGAGGAATAATAGCTCATAATAGTGAAGAAGGCGTCAGAAAAATATTTGAAAGAGCAAGACAGGTTTCTCCATGCATCATATTCTTTGACGAAATAGATTCATTAGCCGGAAAGAGAGGCATGGATTACGGAACAAAAGTCACAGAGCGAGTATTAAATCAATTGCTTTCAGAAATGGACGGCATAGAAGATTTAAAAAACGTCGTCGTCATCGGCGCAACAAACCGCCCAGACATGCTTGACTCCGCGCTCCTCCGCCCAGGCAGATTTGACAGAATACTTTTAGTTGACGTCCCTGACGAAAAAAGCAGAGAGAAAATTTTAGAAATTCATACAAAAAAAATGCCTTTGGAAGAATCCGTTAAAATAAAAGACCTTGTTAAAAAAACCGAAGGCTTCGTCGGCGCAGATCTTGAAAGTCTCGCAAGAGAAGCAGCAATGATTGCGCTAAGAAAAAACATGGAAGCAAAATCAATCTCTAAAGAAGATTTTGAAGAAGCTCTTGCAAAAGTAAAACCCTCTGTTTCAGAAAGCACTGCAAAAATCTACAAAAAATACGAAGAGCATTACATGAAGCAAGTAAAAGCAGGTTTGTCAACAAGTCCTATTTATGCAAGTTGAAAATGTAAAAGATATTTTTTAGTATATAAATTTATTTAAAAGATACTTTAAAGTTACCTAGGTGAAAGAACAAAATTCCAAATGAAAAATTGATTATTGGTCTTTATTTTTCTCAGTTTTATCATTATAGCACTCCAATTTAGTTCTTCGGTTTTTTATTGGAGTGCTATTAGGGAACCAACGCCGAAGAATTTAGTTGGTTCACTATAATATTAGCCAACCTAGTGTTCTTTATCCCAGAACAAAGAGCGATAATAGCAGGATTTTTATTAATCTCTATCATAGTTGCAGTCATCTCATTTTATATATAGCACTCCAATTTAGTCTTTTGGCTTTTTATTGGAGTGCTATTAGGGAACCAACACCGAAGAACTTAGTTGGTTCACTATAAATAAAACAAATTACAATGAATTAATAATTAATAAATTAACAAATAAAATAAAAGATATTTCAGATGAATTCAAGGAAAAGATTAATTATTTAAATGAGGTTTACAACCTAAAATTAAGAATAGCTATTTTAGAAAATAAAACGAATAAAAAAGCAAATGTTAATCTTGATTTATTAGATATAATAAAAATAATAATTGCAATTATTCTAATTTATGTAATAATCCAAGTCTCAAAATCTCTTTTCAATTAAAAAATAAAGATAAAAAAAATTCTAATCCCTCGTAGTAACAATCTTCTCCCCGCCCTTCAAAAGCAAAACACTATGCTCCGCCTGCGCAACCTTTCCACCAGCAATTTCAACAAGCTGCGGATATTGATACAAAATCCCTGCGTTTTCCATCTGCCTCAAAGCCAGCAAACCGCGAGTCCCAAATTTTCTATGTATCCACCTTGAGCAAAACGGCAGCGTCTTATATTCCTCGGCAATAAAATTCAAAACTTCTCTCGCAAAATTATCCCTTACATTTCCGTCGCCTTCAATTCTATAAATTCCCGACGGCTTCCCATCTTTAACCCTTCCGTTTCCATTTGTCGCAAATGGTTCAGTAGCATACAATCCTTCTTCAAGCTCGTCGTCATTCCCCAAATCATAATTCGGCACAGTAACTCCCGCATGAATAACATACCTTTCAATGCTGTGCCCCGACAAATTCCTTATTGAAATAAATCCTTTTTTCCCAATAGCATCTTGAATCTTCTTTCCAATTTCTCCAAGTCTTGCACCTATTTTAAAATTCTCAACAGAAACTTCAACGCCCGCTTCAGCCGCCTCAATCAATCTTTTATTTTCTTTGTCGTCATCCATGTCCAATGTAAAAGCAGTATCAGCAACATACCCATCTACATGTATCCCAATATCAACTTTCAAAAGTCCATGCGCAGTCTCGTCGCTGTTAAAGGCAGGAGTAGAGTGCGCCGCAATTTCATTTATAGACAAATTCACAGGAAAACCCGGCTTAGCCCCCAGCTCAAAAATCTTATCATCAATCTTGTAAGCAATGTCAATTAGTTTCATCCCGGGTTTTATAATCTCGCGGGCAAACTTCCTGATTTCCTGCGCAATTTTCCCCGCCTTCTTTATCTTTTCAATTTCTTCTGTTTTCATTTTAAATCCTAATAAACGGGGTTTAAATAATTTTACTTGTTGTTATGGATAGGATATTATCCACATATCGTGATACGATATTTTTCTGATTGATCTCTCTAAAATCATCATCATTCTATATTAATTCATCCTTAATTATAGTCACCTATGAGAATTCTGCCAATCTTCTTTAATAAAATCTTAAAGTTTATAAGTTTTATTGTGATGTGAAACATTACGGCATTCACCTATTTGTGGTCAAAGCCACACTATGATGGGTCGTTGTTATGTTTTATTTTTGTAGGGTGCCCTAATCAAGGACACAGCATTATTGCTATTGACTATAACAGGGTCACCCTTTCCTATCGTCATAGGATCATGATTTATGCATCACAACTTTCCTCCTTTCATTTATTAATATTTTAAGTTGTTGCATTTTATTTATTTTTGCTTTACTTCTGCCGAAGGCAGACTATTGTTTAAGAATTCTCATATCATCAAGGACACTGAAAATTGAACATTTGTGCCTTGACTACCTCAAGAATGCTTGCAGTTGCATTCCAGAGAATTTGATTAAAGAAATTCTCTGGACCAGTGAATCCTTTGGATTCACCAAGTCTTGATGGCTCAGAAAACAGCAGTTTTCTGCGTCAAGGGAAAAACATACATTTTTGTTCATTTATTTATGTTTTTCACTATATTAACAATTAGTAAGGTAATATCTTGGGAAAAAATAAAGCAGGAGAAGATTTGGGAAAAGAGGTTATTATAAAGCAAACAAAGATTATTTAGAAGAGATAACCCAAAATTTAGCACATCGTTTTGATAATATTAACGTATCTAAAAGCAACGATACTCGCAGAACATTAATCAAACCCAAAGATTTTTTTGAAAACTCTTATCAACCAATTATTAATTTTTGCGTCCTCTCCTGCAATCACAGCTCCCCCAGAACTTGAACTACTGCTTTCTCCGCCAGAGCTTGAACTACTGCTTTCTCCGCCAGAACTTGTGCTCCCTGATGTTGTGCCCCCAGAATCTCCTCCAGAGCTTGAACTTGTTGTTCCTGTTGATTCTCCTCCAGAAGTTGTTCCAGTACTTCCATCAGTAGATGACCAAGTCCCATCAGCATTTTGAGTATAAGTGGTTCCACCTACATAAGCCCCAGATGAATCATAACCTCCATAATCTGGTCCTACATAAACCCCAGATGAATCATAACTTCCCCATCCGCCAGTATATTCCCCAGCATAATAAGTCCCAGAATAACTATCATAGCCCCAACTTTCTCCAGAATCGTAACTCCCACCACCATAATAACCAGAATAATCAGAATAAGAGCCAGTAGTGGTTGTTCCATCAGGTGCAGTATAAGTAAATGTTGTTCCATCAGAGCTTGAAGTATAATATCCGCCAGGGCTATAACTCCCATCCGGAGCATAAGCCCCATAAGTAGTCCCATAGCTCCCACCACTAGGAGACCCTCCAACATAATACCCCCCATTAGGATTACTAGAATCAGAAACCCAACTGCCTTGAGAACCAGAGCTCCCATAATATCCTCCGGAATAACCGCAAGCCCCATTAGCACATCCATAACCTCCAGAATACCCGCTATAACTTGGTTGTTGCACTCCTCCTACAGTTGGTGGAGACACCTGCGTACCATCTACAGACCATCCTTCTTCAGTCACAATATATGTCCTTCCATCATCCCCAACAACAGTTGTCCCAACAACAGCTCCGCTTGAATAACTTCCAAACCCACTGCTATAATAACTGCCAGGACCACTATAATAAGTGCCATACCCTCTGCCATAATCACCTGTATAAGCATCAGAAGCATAAAACCCTTCTGTTGATGGACGCTGAAGACCTGGATAAGTCCCTACAGTTACCCCATCCTCGCTCTCCCAGTCCCCACTTTCTTTTTTGGTATAAGTCTTCCCGTCAGAACCATATCTCACTACCCCAACAGGGTCTGGAACAGCACTAACATAATTATGAGCCGCTCCAAATGCACGATCATAACCATAGTAGCCATAAGCGCTCTCAACTTTATATCCCTCTTTTTCTTCAGATGTTAAACTCGCAGGATTAACATTTGGAGGAAAATAATAAACCTTGCCGTTTTCAGCATAATTATAATTTCTCGCTTCATTTCCAGAATGATAGTAAGTATCATAAGCACCATAAAATCCTCTACGGGCGTGCGTTTCACTGGTCGGATATCCTCGCGGAGGCCCAACAGGATAAGCATTCCCATCTGCATCAGTTGTCATCCATCCTTTTTCCCCATCTACATAATATTCTCTTTCATCAACAATAACGCGCGTCCCAACCTTCGCAAATTCCTCTTCTCTGTAATAATTTTGATACCCATAATAATTTCTCTCTCCACTTGTTCCAGCAACATAATATCTTCCATTCTCATCCATTGTCCATGTTCTTGTTGTCCCATCCGGTAATGGCTGCTCATATGTCGTGGGATTTGCAGGATCATATCCGAAAATTCCGCTCCTCGGAACAAAAACATAATTCCCATTTCGTCCACGAGAAGGATCAAAAACATAATGTAAATCTGTTCTAAAAGTACTACGCCTTACTTCATTTCCATCAGAATCATAAACTCTTCCATAAATCCTGCCACCAGAATCAACATCCGCCCCATCAACACTAACAATTCGCCCTTCAGAATCAATAGTCTCTCCGTTTATAGGATTATAAACAAAACCGCTATTTTCAGAAACCCACAAACCCCTAGGTGTTTCAACCCAAGACTCTCCAAGAAATTCAGCTTGCTCAACTACTTCACCATCAACATTAATAATCTCGCCTTCATCTGTTGTACCATATAAATTATTTGGGGCTTCAGTAATTGTTCCTGTCTCCATTTCTCCGTCATCATTAGTCCTTGTATATTCCCAAACACCCTCATTATTATAAGTCCAAACATCTCCATTTTGCAAAACAACTTCTCCCTCTTCACTCTCAACACCAATCGGCACAGTAGGAACAGGCGGCGCAATCTCTGTTGTTCCAGCAAGGGTAAATATGTTTGTATCAGAATCAAAAGCCACTTCAGTGGAGCCAACATTATAATTGTAAGTATCTGTTTCAGGATCATAAACCGCGGGCTCATGATGCCCAATTTCAGGAGTATAAATAAGACCGGAAGCAATGTCCATATAAACAGCTTCGCCTTCTTTATTAGTAAAGGCAGGATTCTCAACCCAGCGAGTCGCTTTTCCATCATAAATAACATCATATCCAGCAGGACTATATCTAAATTCAGTTCCCCCAACAGTAGTCATGGTAGGAGCAATATCTGCATAAAATGTCTTTTCTTCTGTTCCATCAGGATTATTAAAAATAACACCGCAACCGACAAATTCAACATTAAAAGTCCCATCTTCAGTTTCATAAGTATACTCAAAATTCTCATTACCTCGCTGATACCTCTCGGGATTATAATCAGCAGGATGATTACTAACATAAGTATTTCCAAATGGGGATTCCCATGAATAACCATTAGTCCCAAACACATAAGATTTTGCCTCGTCAGAATAAACAGGATAATTAACACTATTCATATAACCCCCGCCATAAGCTGGCTCTTCAACTCCATCACCATCCACATCACTAAAAATAACATATCCTGGCGGAGAATATCTAACACCGGTAGCATAAGCAAGTTCCTGCGCTTTCATTTCTTCAACTTCAGAAACTGCAGACTCTTCGCTCTCGCCTTGATATTTTAACTTTTCTACTTCCGCATCAGCTATTCCAGCAACATCGTCAATAACAACAACAATCCCTGTCGCTTCAGTATAATCTTTATCAACATCAACCTGATATTTAGGATAACTTTCAACAATGCTCTCCCTCACTCCTTCAGTTTCATAGTCCTCAACAATCTGCCTGTTTTTGTCTTCAATTTCAAAAGTTATTTCTTCAAAAGTTCTATCAACGCTTTCATAAACATCGTCCAAAGCAGATTCTCCATCTTTAACATAGTCCCCAATACTGTTAACTAAATAATCAGCAGTCTCGTAATGGAAATATGCGTCCTGATAATTACCCTTCGCCAAACCGTCTCGCGCCTCTTGAAATTCAATTTGTGCTTCTAAATATAAATTATCCATATCTCCAAAAGATATATCATCAGATTCGGTTATTTCCTGCTTCAAAATATCAAGTCGCAAAGATGAATCAGCAATCTCATCAGCACTTACCGCATCCAGATAAAATCTTCTCTCAACACCCGCTTCATCATCAACAGCTCTGCTATAATATTCAATTTCTAATTCAGTAAATTCTCCGTCAGAGTTTTCTACAGTTTTATCCATAATCTCTTCTTGAGTATCTTCTAAAGCAAAAACAAGCTCACTTATACTTCTTTCAACTTCAGCAATTGCTTCATCCGTGATCTCTTCAGAAATTTCCCCCCTCGCAACTTTTTTCAACAAAACTTCTTTAATTTCATTAAATTTATTAACATTCTGCATCTCGCTCCAGTGCATCTCTGTATATTTATTATAAGGTGAGTTTCTATCTCCCGGCACAAAGCCATAATCATAATCAACAGAGCCAGCATATTCTTCTAAATAATTCCCGGAGTCAGCGAGAACTTGGCGAATGCTTTCAGCAGATTTTAACATCGCCTTTTTATCGCCTTCTGCAACAGCTCTCTCAAAATCAGCAATATGCTCTGCACCTACAACAACAGTCAACCTAATCTTATCTTCTTCATTGGCAAACGCTATTTTTAGTTTATTAAAAAATCCTCCGACAAATCCCTTAGACTCATAATTATCCTTGTAATTAAAGTCCCTGCTTCTGCAAGTTTGAGAAACATGATCATACCACTCTTCATCACCGCAATTTCCAAAATTATTTTTCTCACCTAAAACACAGCCCACGCCCTGCACACAATTATATCCTTCAAAACACATAGCAACAGCACAATTAAAAAGACTGCCGCCATCTTCTTCAGATATTTCTGGCTCGGTTATATCTGCAGTAGTTTCATCCGTTTCTTCCTGTGCATAACCTCCGACGACAAACAAACTGCTAATTAACAATAAACAAAACACCTCTGCGGTTATTTTCAACGCTAAATCCCCTGTCCCTCTTTTCATCGTAAAATATAAATATCATTTCTCATAGCCAATAGTGTTTAAATACTTTTCTCCTGACTCCTCCGAATCCGCCTCTCCTTCGGCACAAAATTAATAATCTTCTTCCCATCGCTAATCCCGCACCCCAAAAAATCATCTCCCCGCCGAACAACGTAAAGCCCCTTTTCCATTTCAACATCTAAATTCCAACCGTTCATCCATTTTTCCAATTGCTCGTCGTCAATTTCAATAATATTTTTTTTAATCTGTTCCTTCAAAATCCCTGCTCCATCAAAACCCAATCTTAATCTCTCAAGAGAAGTTTGAATAAACATTGGTGCAAAATTTGCAGCCTCTGAAATGGCAAGATTTTGCCGTTTCAAACACTTCAACTCGTAGAGTTGGGGTATCAAAGAACTTGTTCTTTGAGTTCTCGCAGAGAACTTTGAGCGATTTTGCAAAGTTCTCTCAAATTCCCTCTTAATAATATAAACCCCGACAACTTCAATGTTTGCAATCTCGCTAAGTTCAACTATCTCTTCGCGGCTCATGCTTCCTGAAAAAGCCCTTATCTTCTCCTTCCCAGTTTCAACCAAAAGCCACGGCATTTTTTCAATTCCATAAGTCTCGCTCAACTCCGCAATTATTCTTTTCTTATCTTTAGACGACAAAAATTTGAAATTCATTTCATCCTCCAAAACTTCTCTAAAATATCCTTATGGGTAAAAGCAAAATCAAATTTATTGATTTCTTCTCTACCAATCCATTTCAAACCATTAACTTCCCAGTTATTTCTCTTAACCCCTGAAACATCAAGCAAAAAAACAAAAACAATTGCGTGCAAGTTCAATCTTTTAACAAATTCCTCGTGAACAAAAAGTAATTTAGCTCTTTTAACATCAAAACCGATTTCTTCTTTAATTTCCCGCTTGACAGCTTCTTGCGCAGTTTCCCCCTTTTCAACATGCCCACCGGGAAGACACCATTTGTTTCCATCAACAATCCATCTGCTTCTTTTAGTAATTAGAATCCTTCCATTTTTTCTAATTACTCCAGCTACAGCGACCTGTATTCCGCTAAATCTCATTAATTGCTTAATCATTTTACTCCTTTGCCATCAAAAGCTTTATATATCTCCATATGCTCCATATTATGTAAGTGGACTGAACCCCAGAAAAGCTTTGCTTATGTAAAGTATCCAACGCTTATGCGTGTAATTTGGTTGGGAAAATTCACTACCCACTTACTTTACGCTCAATTATTTCAACGCCCTCCATTTTTCACTTATCATTTGATAATTTAATTCAACTAAATTTAATAAAATTCCTCTTTGTCTCCTTCTCAAAGATTTTAGTGCTTTCCTTCTATAAATATTTGCTATATGATCCGCATAAGAACGAATTTTAGAATCTCCTGAAATCTTTCTTAACTGACTTAATGAAATTATAAATTTACAAAAATAATTTTGATTATCTTTAAAAAGCAAATCTAAATATCTCTTAACCTCTGAATAAGATTCATCATTACATATAACCAGATTATCAAAATGATCAAGCTTATCCCAAATTAAATAATAGATACAAATAGCATATAGCTTTGAATAACTGTTATTTAAGTCTAAATTTTTATTTAGCAATTTTTTTAATTTTTTTGATATAATTAAACCTCTATGTTCTTGGGAGGGAATTATCTTAAAAGCAATTCCGCTATGGGACTTTTGATAAAACCTCCCACTAATATCAATATGCATCGTCCTGCCATCAAAATGGTTCTTTTTCATTTTATCTCTCCATTTATTTTTAAGATTTTATTAATAAAAGAATTTTTATGTTTTCTATACAAAACCCCGTCTCCGTTTGCTAATTTTGACGCTGTTTTTTTTATTTTAGAGTATTCACTTCTTGCTTTTCTATTTTTTATTAAATAATCTCTGAATAAAATCGTATTCTTCCACATTACACAATTAAACGAAACTAATTGTATATGAATCCTTTTGACAAATTTATAATTAGAATCTTTCTCAAAAAACCATCTATTTTTCTCTTTGTGAATTAATATAGCTCCTTTTTTTTGAATTTCTCTAGAAACATTCCTCATATTATCTTTTTTAACTCCTATCATTATATCAATAACTCCCTTCCCTCCTAATCCTTTAACTGCTGTACTTCCAATATAGTCCTCCAACTTAGTCTTTCGGTTGTTTTTTGTTGGAGGACTATTAGCGGAGCAACTAAAAGCCACCGAAGAATTTAGTTGGTCTGCTATATGTTCTATTTTTATGTTTTTTATATTATCTAAAATGTCTTTTTCTTTTTTAAATATCTTCAGATAATCCTTATGATATTTTTTATACCTATACTTTTCAATTTGAGTTAAGGTCATTTTATCCCCCAACTTCCTCCGTCAATTTAAACTTGCTGACAAAAAACCCCTCTGAATCATTATCCTGCGGATAAATCCTGCAGCACTTTTCAACATCTTTCTCAAATGTTTCTCCGCTCCATTCACCAATTCCCCGGCGGCATTTTAATGGCAGCTTCAACGGCTCAACCTCAACAGGAAAATTCTTCAGAGCAAAATTAACAATTCCCTCATTCTCTTCAGGCGCATGCGTACATGTAGAATAAATAATCTCCCCGCCGACTTTCAGGCACTTCAACGCAAAAGCAAAAAGTTTTTTCTGCTCCCGTGACAATTTCTTGACAACTTTCAAATTCCACATCTTAAAAGTTTTCGGCGAACTTCTCAAAGTCCCCTCGCCAGAACAAGGAGCATCCAATAATATTTTGTCAAATTTAAATCCCTTATTAGCCAACCGATTGCATAACCCGACCCCATCATTCCTCGTCGCTATAACATTCATAACCCCGCACCTTTCCAAATTAGAGCTTAATATTTTAATCCTGTCAATCTTTATGTCGTTGGCAATTATCGTCCCTTCATTATTCATCATCGCAGCCATCTGTGTCGTCTTGCTTCCAGGCGACGCGCATAAATCCAAAACAAAATCCCCGGGCTTAGGTTTCAAAACAAGCACCGGCAGCATTGAAGAAATTTCCTGCACATAAAAATACCCCAGCAAATGCTCAACAGAGTTCCCAAGCTCCCCCGGCTCAAGCTCTGACTCAACAGCCATTATCTCATCATACTCGTCAAACGGCTGAACAACTTTCCATTTCTTGTTCAATCTTTTAAGCAATTCATCAGGATTTATTTTCAAAGTGTTGCATCTTATAAAACGCCGCGGCTTTTCATGAATTATTTTGACAAAATCCGCAAAATCCTTTTCATCAGGCAAAAGTCTCCGCATCCTCGCCTCAAATACGGGCTTCATCTCATATTTATAATCCATTAAAATTTAAAGAAACTTGGAGTTTTAAGACTATGGATTAATAAAAAAATCAGTAACTTCTATTAACCGCAAACTCACTAAAAGTTTTATAAAGCATGTTTTTCTAATTTATTTTAAGATCGTGTAGCTCAGCCTGGTAGAGCACTGCTCTGATAAGGCAGGGGTCCCCGGTTCAAATCCGGGCACGATCATGTTTTAGAGAAGTTTGAATGAATACTAATGCAAAATTTGCAACCTCTAAAACTGCAAGATTTTGCCGTTTCAAACTTCTCGCAGAGAACTTTGAGCAATTTTGCAAAGTTCTCTTTACATTTAAATTGCAAAATTCCACTAATATCATTTAAAATAATTCCTCCTCATAAAAATAAAAAAGTAAAAAGAAATTTAATAAAAATAAAAAAATTAAAGTTTATTGTGCGACTCCTCGGACATTTCCTGTTGAGGTTTGTACTAAGGTGCTACCAGGGGTCGTATATCTTATTTCGATATTTCCAGCCATTGATGTTCCATCAAGAATATCTCCTGCTCCTGTGTCAGGGCAAGTAAATGTTAATGTTTGCGGACCACCTGAAGTCCATGAGGTTATTCCCGTAACCGCTGCAGTACATGTTCCTGTAGCTCCACTTGTAAGTGTTATAGTTGCGCTACCTAACGTTGCTAAATCTAATGTACTTCCCGAGTTTTGCGTAATCCTAAGATTTATGCAGTCATTATCTGCCGCAACACAACCAGAAGCAGCGTCAGCTAAGATGTTAAATTCTCCAATGTTCATCGGAGCATTCAACACCGCCGCAGAACCCGCGAGTCTGCTTGGATTAAACACACCAAAGTAAGCAAGAACCCCGATAGCAATAATCGCAGCCAAAATAGCCCAACCATACGTCATCAAGAATTCCATCGCAGCTTGTCCACTTTTATGTTGTCTTTTCATTTTTACCTCCTTTTTAACCATTATATATATTTTAAAGACGAAAGCACTTTATAAATATTGTGTTCTGACGAGGAAAAATATTTAATTTGTTAAGGGAATATACTGTTTAAAAAATTTTAATATTTTGTTATAAGTGAAAGCAGAGACAATTTTAAAAATAGATGAAACTTTTCTTTTTCATGAAAGACTTTTCAATTTTAATTATAAAACCTGAAGTCATAAAAATAACAGAAGAAATAATAAAATCAATAAATAGGAGGGGATATAAAATTATTTTTAGAATTGAGAAGAATAACTGGAGAAATACTGCAAAAAAGATTTATAATGAATTTTCTCCTAAACAAATTAAAACTTATATAAATGGTTATGACAAACACAAATTTGGAGACAAATTTTTGATTTTAGCCCTAAAACACCAAAAAGGAAGTACATTGAAAAGGTTAAACGAAGACAAAGGTAATTTTATAAGATATCAGACTGAAAATGAAAAAACTTTGAGAGCTGAATTTGGCCTGCCAAAAAAATATAATTTACAGCATCAAGAAATTACTTTTGTTTATTGCGGGATTCATTGTCCCCAAACTGAAGAAGAATTAAAATATCAAATAAAATTATTTTTCTATCCAACTGATCTTTCTATTTTTCACGAGGGTTAAAATATTTATTCCCATTATGCTACGGACCAACTTTACCCGCAAGCCGCCCCATACCTCGCAAGTCTCGCAGAATCAAGGTAAAACCAGCTCGGCTGTCCGGAAACATGGCAGGAAGCATTGTTTAATTGCGAAAAATAAATATAATCCACAATAGATCTTTGATAAATCGGCAGCCCCGCATTTGACAAATCCGGAATGTAAACAAGAGATTCTATCCCATATGTGCTGCTGCTCGTCTTCCCCTCAAGCCGGTCAATAAAACTCGGCGCATCCGTCGTGTTTATATAATATTGCATCTGCGTGTGGTTAAGAAGTGTCTGCGAATCAAAAGTCTGATAAGGTGTCTGATTTATCTTGTTGCTTATTATCCCGCCGGTGTTCAATAAATAAAAAGGATCTTCAAAATGATATATCGGAATAAACCCCGAGGACACAAGAGTCTTGTCCCACGAAGCAAGATTATTCGTGTCATTTATTGAAAAGTTTGAAATCAATGTTACTCTGACATTCCATGGGTCAGTCTGGTCAATTTTTATAGAAGCATTTGTTATTGATACATCAACATTTATTTTATTTCCCTGAATAGACAGATCATTCTGCACATCAGAAAACTTCGCGCCGTTCATTATTGTCTGCGGCTCGCCTAAAAATGTCCCGTTGTAAAACATCTCCTCAAGTCTTGCGCTCACATTATTTACATACAGCCCAGTTTCAACAATTTTATTATTAAAAACAAATATTGACCTGAATCCCGCAATAAACATTTTCCTCGGTATATCCTGCTCCATTGAAGAAATAAAATTATTCATTGTCTCAACCCTTTTCTGCACAACCTTTCTCTCTTTCACCGACGAATAAATTGTGTATGTTGCAAGAAAAAGAGAAATAATTACAATTGTCATTGATATAAAAAATACCCCCCTTTTTCTTTTCATCCTCATATTAAATCAGCTCCACGTTCTCACCTGAACTTCAGTGTGCCATGTGTAAGGAATGCCGGTTATCTGCGACAAATCTATGCTGAAAGACTGCTGCGAAAATTTCACATCAACTAAATTATCTAAATCAAAATCCAGCTCGCGGAGAAGATTATACACCGCAACTTGCAGCGCATCATTAGTGCTGTAAACCTGCTGTTGATAAGTGTAATAGCATAAACTTGTCCCGTTATATCCGGAAGGTATTGCCGTCGTCAAATTTGTCCAGTCCTCAAATTGAATTGTCCAAATGCATCCCTCTGCCGAAGGAGTTATCGGAGAGAAAGCAGAAAAATTCTTTGCAATTGTATAAATTATTTTGTTTTCTGCAGAGCCGGAAGTGACATTCGTCGGCGAAAGCCCTGTCGTCAGATTTATTGTATTATTCATCGTCGTGGAAACTAACCCGATAGGGATTTCAATAGAATACGGGTCGCCCAAAAGAATATAATTGATTCCATAATTGCTCAATTTATAAGCATCAACATTATTTATCTTAACATTATCAGTCCATCTCGGCCCTGAATAAGATATCGTCCTTGTGTCAAGCAATTTTGATCCTTGAGGAATTTCAAAAACCCCTGAAGATGCATCGCTGAATTTCTTTTCAATTCCAAGAATCAACCCAAATGGCGTCGGCTGTTCAGTATAATTGAATTCAATATATGAGTCAGGATATAATATCCCGCTCGCATTTCCTCCTGCGTTTATTGCCGTCTGCTGGAAATAAGAAAACTGGAGAATGCTCTGGCTTATATTCTGGTAAATCTGCTGCAGTTGAGTTGCATTGTCGCTTGCATAATAGCTTCCGTTTCCGCAGGAGGCTATTGCACGGAGGGTTTTCTCTGAAAAAGCGCATGTAGTAACTGGCCCAAATCCTACAGAATGAACCGTCGCGTTTATATCGCTGTTCGCCCTGCAGGAGCTGTAGTTTGCATTAAGCATTGGAGCTGTTTCATATTCAGAACATGAATCAATATCAGAACAGGACAAGCCATTTGTGGAATTCCCTTGATAATAATATCCAGGATAAGTATTATTCCATACTGCTCCATTCCAAAATACAACTCCTTCAGCCGGAGCTCCTGCAGCAAAACCCAAGCTTGAATTAAATATTAAAATAGTGTTCATATCAACCGCTGCCTGATAATTGCTGCTCCACGAAGAGCTTCCCAATTTCCGATAAATTCTATTATCTGTTGAAGTTGCAAACGCAAGAGTTGAATTAAAAATGTCCACATCTGTCAAAGTTGAGCTTCCCAAATCCTGCTGCATAGACCATGAATTTCCATTCCAGACATAAATCTCCCCTGAAGTTCCAACAGCCAATCCATAGTTCCCGCTGAATATATCAACTGCTTTTAAATCCTGATTTCCTATATCTGCATACTCGCTCCAAAGACTGCTGCCCCCTGTCCACCTAAATATTTTACCAACATCTCCGACGGCAAATCCCAAAGTGCTGTTGAAAATTTTAACATCTCTAAATCCGTCATTTCCAGTGTCTTGATATTCTGACCACGAAACTCCATTCCATTTTGCTATCTTTCCTGAATCACCGACGGCAAATCCAAGTGTGCTGTTAAATAGGTTTATCCCGTAAAGATTCTGCGTGCCCAAATCCTGCTGCAGTGCCCATGAATTTCCATTCCATTTAAATATCTGATAAGATGATGCAGCAGCAAACCCAAGTGTGCTGTTTAAAAAATCCATATTATTAATCTGACTTGCTGTAGGCGAAGTCATTGCTCTCCATTGAGAATTTGAGTACTGCGCTATCGCGCCCGATGAACCAACCTGTGAAGAAATAACTGACGACGGATCATCTCCAGAACCTTTAACATCATAGCATACTGAAGTGCTCCTTACGTTAGTAACACCATCAGTCATCGTAATTATGAATTTTTTTCTTGTTGGATCAGTATCTTTTAACAATAAATAAGCTCTGTTTATTGCGCATGACACACAAGTTGAGCCGCTCGGAGCATATGCATTGATTGTGTTGTTTAAAAGACTTATATCTGTCGTTAAATTTACATAACTATTTGCACTGTTCGCAAAAGAAACTAATCCAACTTTATTGTTCGTGCCGTTTAATATTGCCAGCACAAAATCTTGATCAATGCATTTCGCCAGACTTATTCTTTTCGTAGTTGGGTCAGTTAGCATAGGGTCGCCGCAGTTCCTTGCCGTCCCAATAGCTCCCGAATTAAGGCGCCAATCCATGCTTCCCGATGTATCGGTTATAAGAATCACGTCGGCATTTCCCGTAGCATTAATAAATATAGAAGCATTTTTGGAGCCAAACCTCAATGGAATTGTTTTGTTGCTCAAAGAAGGATAATTTAATAAAGTGCTTAATTGAGAATTCTGAATTGACGCAGTTGCATCACCGGCGCTTGAGCCGTTCCAAACAGTTATATTTCCAATATTTAAAAACGCCTCATAAGGAGAGTTGTAATGCAAAAATATATTCATTTCATTTATTACGCTCGGTGTTGAAAATCCATCGTAAACATTTAAAATTCCCTGCACACCAGGAAAATAATATCTCTTTTGCTGCGAGTAATTAACATCGCTGATATAGTTTATTCTTACAAAACCTCCTGCAATATGGAGATTATCGCCTTTAAACTCAATTAAATTGGCTCCGGAAATAAAATTCTGCTTGTGCAAATCAAGATTATATGCAGCAGGAACAAATTCCGACGGAGAAGCAGCATAAGCCCCGGAAGCTACGCCATTTATATAAAGGGTAAAATTATTATTTATTGCAAGCTCCATTTCAGCAGAAGAAACATTGCCATAATATTCAGCTCTTAATGTCAAATTTCCGTCGCCAACATAACCTCCGAGGTAATAATACTGCGTTCTTAACCCGCTTGCCAAAAAACCCCTCGCAGAAAACCCTGTTGACATGCCCGTCCCATTCAATCCGCCTATTCCGCTCACAATATATCTTTCAGTATTAACATTTTTCGCAGCAGCAAAGGAAGTTGAGTTCAAAGAAAAAATTAAACTATTATCATACCATATGCCGATGTTTTCAGGCGTCTCTAACTTTTGAAGAACTATTCCCGTAAGATTCTTAGCCAAAGAAGGATTTGTTATCGCAAGAATTCCTATCTGATCAATAACTGCTTTTTCAGGATCCACAACGCCCTGCGCAATCCATGATTGAACCGTTGAGCTCTGAACCTCTTTTATCTTCAGCGACGATAAAGTCTTTAAAATATCACTGGAAATAGAAGTCTCATGTTCGCTGGCGCGAAATTGCGGATAAACAATCAAAAGCAAAATCAAAATTATAAAAAGCGCAACCAAAGCGTCAGTACTAAAGAAAATACCCCTTTTTTTCCGCATATTTCTTTATAGGGATTTGGATTATTAAATGTTGCTTGAAATGTCAAATTGAGCATATAATTATATAATTTTCATTATGAAAAAGAATATTCATTAAAGTTTCACCATGTTGCATGATCTATTTGAGAATCATATTGGGTTATTTGACCTTTTTTTATTTCAAACATGCAAGCATTCCCTTGTATATCAAACAGATTACAATATTCTTTTCCATTATCTTCTACAAAAAGACTATATTTACCAATAGGTAAAATTAAAATGTATGAACCATCTGAATTTGATATTATTGTTTTAATTAACTTTTGTTTTTCTTCTTGCTTTAAATCACTAAGGTTTATATTATCGGAATTTGGAATTTTTCTTATATAAATCTTCTTCGATACTCCCTCTATTAAACAATCAGATGCGCAGGAAAGATTATCACAAGCTATAGGCATACAATTCCCTGATACTAAGGTAATTTTTCCAAATGATATCCCTAAATCCTGTTCTAAAAATAAATCCATAACATCTTTTTGTTGAAAGGCTATTTTTAAATTACTAATTTGATTATTAAAATAAATAAATGTTCCAATTATCCCTATTATTAATAAGATTATTGTCATAAAATAAGAATGTTTGCTCATACCATAAAGATAATTTATAAATTTATAAATTTTTACTTTTGTTGTTTTGAAGTTTTATTTGTGAAACTTCCTTCTACAACTTAATCACCTCACATCACAAACCATCATCCCAAACATACAAACTAAGCGTAACCGGCTCATCCCTATAAATCGTAAATCTGTTTATCTTTATCAAATTATCATAACTCTGCGCAGCATAATTCTTCCCTATCCCCCCCTCCAAAATAGGAACCCCTCCAAAAATTATCTCGTCGGTAAAATTAAAAAAAAATTCATATCTTGTGTTAAGTAAAGATTTTGTTTTTGCATACCCTAACGAATTAGCATTCGCATTTGCAAGATTATACAAATTCTCCAGCTTTGTTTCATTTACCTTGTTGTTATTTGTAATCCCAACTTTTACAACATTATTTTCGTTCCAATCGTCGGGAAATCCCTCGGATAAAATGCTCTCTGCAATAAAGTCGCCCTCAAAAAGCATCTCGTCAAGTTTTTCCTGGCTTTCCTGCTGGTAATTCAAAGAGTAAGTATAAAAAAACACCAGACCGCCTATAAAAATAACTAAAGCTATCATTAAATCAAAACCCCATGCCTGCGCCTTTTTTTCCATTTTAATATTTTGTAAGTAAACGGGAGATTTTTCTTTTCTGCACAGAAACGCCTTTTTTAGTTATCTCAAATTTATGAATTTTATTTGAATGTTTTGTCCCTCTCATTTTTAATATTTCAAGATATCTCTGTCTTTGGCCTTTTATAACAATATAATATAGAAGAATAATTGAGTCTGCCTCAAACTCAAGAGTTCTTGCACCAAATTCTCTCTCGCTTGTCTGATCTTCTTCAAGAGTGAGCAGCGACGTGCAGTTCCAATTGCCTGTCATGTTGAAAAGCTGAAGAGCCGCCTCTTTCTTTTCCAATTCTCTCTCAAAAAGCAGGGCGAAAGAAGTTATACTATCTATAACCATTCTTGATATTTTGTTTCTCAAGATTATTGATTCAATTGCCCCTCCCCCCTCTTCAAGCATCGTCTTAACTTTTATCGGTGCGTATTCCAAAAAAGTGAACAGCCCATTTTTTTCATACTTATCCAGATTCCAGCCAAAATTAGACATATGTTTATAAAACTGCTCTTTCTTCTCTTCAAATGTTACATACAAACATTTCTCTCCCTTTTTCAGTCCTTCAGCCAAAAACTGCATTGCAAGAATTGTTTTCCCAGAGCCCGCCCCGCCGACGATAAGATTTGTAGAATTCTTTTCAAAACCGCCCTCTGTTAAATCGTCAAGATTGATTATGCCTGTTTTAACTTTGATAGTTTTGTCAGAAGAGGGTTTGTTTTTTTCTGATTTTTTTATCTGTAATTTTATTTTCTTAATTTTAAGATTTATTTTTTTCGACTTCTTTTTTAAAATCGTTTTCTTGGCGCCCGAATTTGTTTCTCCCAATAAGTTTCTAACCTTATTTATGCCATGCTTCTTCTTCTTAAGAATAATCTCTTTTTTCATTCTTTTTTTCGTAGTCCCTGATTTTTTTAATGTTCTTTTCTTCATTTCTTTAAAAAGTTTTTGTTATATAAAAAGGTATCTTTATTAGAAATCACAAAACTCTTCAGTCTTTTACTTCAGACTTTAATGGGGAGTTTATTTTGCTCATATAAAAAACCCCTCCCCTCAACAGCCCAAATCCTACCCAATATTAAAAAAATCCGCAAAATACTTCAGCAAAAATATCCTTGACAAAAAGAATATAGCCAAGCTTATCCCCGCTATTGGCAAAGAATACTTAAGCCCCTCTTTTTCCTCGCCCTTCATAACCAAGCCGATAACAATAGAGCCGATAATGCCTATCGTCAGCAGAAACACGACAGAAAAGTAAGTTATAAAAGTCAGGGGAATATCAATCTTTGACAAAGTAAACGGCACATTAACATTAGTCTGCACTTCAGGAAGAGTTGAAAGAACATTGCTTAATATCTCAACCAAAACACTTGACAATCCGAAAAGCAAAGGCGCGCCAAAAGTTATTGCCGCAAAAATAAATATCACATACATCAAAACATTTGACGAAGCCCTTTTCTGGATAAATTCCCTTTCGCGAAGATGCGATGCAGTCTCCTCCAAAAGAATAGATATGTTCCCGCCTGAAACAATCCCCGAAGTGATTAAGTCAACTGTCTTTTTTATCTTGTCGGAATTTATTCTCTTGGCCATTTCTTCAAGGGCAAAATCAATTTCCTTGCCCGTCATAAGTTCTTTCCCAACTTTTCCTATTTCCAAATCCAGAGGATAAAACTCTTTCCTCGCAGCCATAAGTAAAGCTATTTCCGTCGTCATTCCTGCGCGGAGATTACTGGACATCAGCTGGAGAAAATCAGGAAAAACAGACTCCATTTTTTTTATTCTGTAAAACAGTTCCAATCTTACTTTCAAAATATTGTATGAGCTGATTGCAGCAAATGTTGAAAAAAAGCCGACCAATGACAGAGTAAATTTATCTGTGGAAAGATAAACCAGCGTCGCAACAGCAAGAGAGGCAATTATTCCAAATATAAATGTAATCTTCCTGATTTCTGATTTAAACTTCTCAATGCTTTTTTGTCTTACTTTTATCATTTTATATTAGCGTCGGGCGCGCTGACCTGATTATGCCGAGGAACATTATTTGAATAAGAGTTACGAAAACAAAAAGCGAAATATACATTGCAATAGTAAGATTCTTTTCAAGGCTCACCATTGAAGCTATTATCGTCAGGAAAGTTACCGCAAGAGCCGGAAGAATTATTGTTATCAGCATATAAAACATTATCAGCGGATTCAATTTATTGCCGTAATTCTGAATCTGAATTATCTGCTCTTCGTTTATAAGTCTTATGCTGTCCCTTATAACATTTGAAATATCGCTCCCTGCTTTCATACCGTTGCTTATCTGCCAAAGAGTGCGCCTAAAAAACGTAGATGGGTTTTTTTCCCCGATTTCTTCAAGAACATCTGCCTGCGGAATTCCGACATTTATTTTCCTCACCACTTTTTTAAATTCCATGCTTAGCTCTCCGTAATCAGAAGAAGATATATTTACCAAAACATTAAACAAAGGAATTCCCGAGCTTAACTGGACTCGCATGTCCTCAAGTGCAGAAACAAGATTTTTCTCAATGTTTCTCTGTCGTCTTGTAAAAAATATTCTTGGATAAACCATTTGGCTGAAAAAAATAAACAACGAAGCAGAAAGCGCCAGTACAAAAGCCATTAAATAATATAATTTCACATGTAAAACTCCAAATACCGTCGTGAAAATAACATAAAGTAAAATGAAAGAAAGCAGAAAGCTCCTCGCCACAATATTAAGATACTCCTCCCTCTTAATTCCAGAATCAGAATTCTCAAGATAAAAAGTCAGCTTTGAATCTTTTTTATATTTCAGAATCTTCCTCGTCAAAATCGGTTTTCTTTTCAGCTTCTCCAGACTTGATATCGTAAAAGGTATATGAAATCTCATTTTAAATTATTGACTTCACGTCGTTTTTTCGCATTATCTCCATCAGGTATTCTTTATTTTTATAATAAAGATTCATTATCTTCCCCATTTGTTCAAGATTCCTTATATTGTTCTTTATCATCCACGACAAAATTTTCTTCCTTTCCTCAAGGTCGCTGTTTATCTCTCTGTCAGTCATGCTGGTATGCCTGCTTATTTCTTCAAAAAACTTTGAGCTCGCACTGTGCTTGATTATTTTGTCTGTTTCAGGCGACCACCTGTATAAAGTATTTGCTTTTGCTGTATCTCCCTCTGTTTCTACTTCTGCAATCTGCAAAATTCTTCTGATTCCTCTCCTCCTGTCTCTGAACATCACAACATTCAAATGTATTGCACTTAGCAGATTTGGAGGAATGTCTAAAGGAGGATGGGTAAGTCTTGATATTGTTTCCGTCGCAGAATCCGCGTGCAGCGTCGCATAAACTGAATGTCCTGTGTGCATTGCTTCAAATAAGACCATTGCCTCATCGTGTTTTCTCATCTCTCCCAAAATTATTCTGTCAGGCCTCATTCTCAAAGAGTTTATAAGAAGATCAAGCATTGTAACACTGCCTTTTCCTTCAGGATTTGGAAGTCTGGTCACAAGAGGAGTCCAGTACAAAAATTCAGGAAGCATCAATTCCCTCGTGTCTTCTATTGAAATTATTCTCTGATTCGGAGGAATAAACGCCATTGCAGCATTAAGCAGGACAGTTTTTCCCGACGCTGTGCCCCCGGAAATAATTACATTCATCTCATATTCAATAGCAAGCCACAGCAGCGCAGATACCTCAAGGTCGCAAGTCTTGCTGTTTATCAAATCTATTATGCTGTAGGGGTCGCGGGAAAACTTTCTTATTGTTATAGTATTCCCTTTTGTATTTATCGGGTAAAGAACAGAATTAATTCTGTCTCCTGTTATCAAATGCGCGTCAAGCAAAGGATTCAAAACAGTAATCTGCCTCCCAATTCTCCTCGCAATTATATTTGAGTAATTTATTATAGACTCCTCTTTTTCTATAAATATATTGGTATTTATCCACCCGTATTTTTTAGTAAAAACCCTGATTGGCTCCTTCGCAGAAACAATAACAATTTCTTCAAGGCTCGGGTCATTAATTAAATATTCCATCTTGCCCAAACCAAGCATCTCCTGCATTAAGCTCCCAATAAGAAAATCCTCTGTTTCTTTTTCAATATTAGGAAGCTTCTCTTTTATAAGAAAAGTTGCATGCTCTCTGAATTTTTCCTTAATTGAAATAAACGCCTTCGGATCAACAAGCTCCTGCATACTTATAGAAGTAATAGAAATCAGCTCGTTTCTTATCTCACCGAGAAGAGTTGCCGTCGCTATGCTTATTTCAGGAACATGAATATGATACTCAACACCAAGCTTTTTTTTCATAATTTCTATTTTAACTTTTGCGCCGTCTGATTCAACGGCATAAGTCTCAAGCATCTCTCCCTTATCGCCTTTATCGTCTTCTTTTAAAATTTCATGTGCCAGAAATCTATATGTCTGCGATTCTTTTTCTTTATCTTCAACCTGCTTAACAGATTTTTCTTTATCATCCCCGCGTTTCACAACTTTTTTATCTTCTTCATGCTTCATAATTTTTTCAGAATAACTATGCGAAATCTTATCACCATGTTTCTTTAAGACTTCATGTTTGTTATGCTCATGCTTTTGGTGCTTTGAAAAAACCGGCTTCACACTGCGATTTGCAACATGAACTCCATGCTTTGCCTTATGCTTCTGACCTGAATGCCTTTTTTTGTGAATTAATTTGTGTTTCCTTGCCATTTGAATATTTTATTACTCCTGATTTAATTTTAACTTGGGATCGCCCAATGTAGGGTAATGTATCGTCGCCAAATTCCCATTTTCTAAAATTTTGCTCCAGCTCATTGCAGTATTTGCATCTATACCAAAATATTTTGAAATTACAGGGATTGCCAATACTTTTTTTTGCTGCAAAATTTCATACAAGACATCAAGGTCAGTTTTTGATTTTGATTTAACTATGTGCACTTTGGTTTTTCCCATAGACTCCATCTGTTTTTTTTCAGATTCGGCTTTTCTCTTCGCGCGAATCAGCATAAAGAGCATAGCAGAAACCAACGCAAGCCACTCAAGTATTATAACCATTCTGGTATTAGACGAAAGTTTTTTTGAGTTCTCCTGCACATCTTTGAATATCGCTTTGCCAGATATGCTTCCTTCATCAAAAGAAGGGAGTTTCAGCCCGTATAAATTATAATAGGTGTGAAAAAATAAGACTAATACGATTAAAAACAAAAACATTCCTAAAACTTTTTTTTTACCGCCTTCTTTTTTCATTGGAGAATTTAAATGCCTATTTAAGTTACTAATAGGGTTTATTTTATAAACTTTACTAACTTATTATCGTTATGAAAAAGAGCGCGCAGATAAGTCTTGAATACCTGATTGTCGTGAGTTTCGTCGTTTTTGTAGTAATAGCAATCATGGGCATTGCGATTTTTTACACGTCAAGCTCGCGCGACAGAATAAAAATAAACCAGCTGCAAAATTTCGCGAATAAAATAATTAATTCAGCAGAATCCGTTTACTTCGCCGGCGAACCATCAAAAGTCACAATAACCGCATTCCTGCCGGAAGGCGTCACAGCATTTGAAATTAACTCAAATAACTTGGTCTTCAGTATCCGAACAGATTCAGGTTTAACAAAAATCGCATACCCGAGCGAAGTCCCGATATTAAGCACTTCATCAATAAACTCGCTTAATTCAGGCATTAAAAAAATTGAGATAATCGCGCGCCAACAGGATGTTTCATTTGCAGAAGCAAGCTGAATCAATAAAATATAAACAAGATGAAAAGCAAAAAAGCCCAATCCGCAATTGAATTTGTAATTCTCGTCGGAGTTGTAACATTTTTCTTCGCCAGTTTCATGCTCGTGCTTCAGGCGAATATTTATGAAAAGAACTGGGAAAAAATCAACCATCTGACAAAAGAAATCGCCCTCAACGTCCAAAACGAGATTGACATTGCATCAAAAGCAATTGACGGCTACAGAAGAGAATTTGAAATCCCTGCAAAGATTCAATATTCCGATTACGAAATAAGCATAGTTGACAGCTTTGTCTACGTAAAAACCAACGACGACCTGCATGCCCTGTCCCTGCCCGCCGCCGAAGTTATCGGGCAGCCGATAAAGGGAGTTAATGTTATTAGAAAAACCAACGGAGAGGTTTTTTTGAATTAAACCTCCTCAAATTCCTTCTCTTCTAACTCTCTTTTGTTTGTTTCTATCATTTTTATAATTCTCTTTGCCATATTTCTGTTTCCTCTAAAATCACCTGGTGTCAAAGCAGTATTTACTCTTCTACCAAAACCTTCTTGTTCAAAATGTCCGTGTTTTCCCCCGATTTTATAAACCAGATTATGCTTTCTCATCACAGATTTTTGGCGATTATCCGGCGCGAATCTCCAATCTTTAAAAGCAGAATAAATATCTCTTCTTTCTTCAGTGTTTAATCTATAATTTTCTTCATCTTCTAAACTTTCATCTTCATCTTTTTCAGCAATAACAACTGCTTTCTTAATTAAGTCTTCCAATCTTTTTTCAGTGCCTTTCATTGCAGTGAAAGTAGCAAAATTTTCAGGATGCTGATAAGGGTCAAAATCACTAATCTCAAATCCATTAGCTCGTTCTTTCAAGCGAATAAAATTAGAGCGATAGCGGGCTAAATCACTTTTTTCCATAATTAACAAATCGGGATTTTTACCAACTAATAGCTTTATTAATTGACTATCTGCAACTGGAGATAATTCAGTTATAATATCATCTAATGCTTCTAATCTTGTTAATCTTGCAATTTCAAAGCTTTTTTCAGAAGTAAAGTTGTATTCTGTCTGCAAGTAGTCTATCATTAATAAGGTGTCTTCGTCAATTTGCTTTTCTTCTTTTTTACTTTCAAAGTTTTTACTTAGAAAAATAGAATCATCTTCTGAAAGGAAACCTTTTTGATGCAAGCTGTTAATATGATTTGAAGCGTTTCTGTTTTCAATTAAATCCAATTTTTCTTCTGCTTTTTCGTTGAGGAATCTTTGGTATTCTGTATTTGGTTTTTCTTTAGCTTCTTCTTTTTTTGCTTCAAGCTTGTAAGTTGCGTATGCAAGGACTCTTCCTTCTTCTGTTTCAAAATAACACCCATTTAGTTTGGGTCCGTCAAGTGAAGAAATAATTTTTTTAGCGGCTTCTTGCATTTTTTCTTTGGACGTTTTGATTGGATAACCCTCAATTTCTCTTGTGATTATCGTGGATTCTTCGCAAATTTCTTCTATCTTATTTTTATTTAATAAACTATCAACTTTTTCTAACATTCTAAAAAAGTAAACACCTTTGCCTTCAGTCAAGTTTTCAACTATTTGCCCTATTTTACCCTGCAATTCCTGCAAAATGGCCTCATATCTTGTTGTATCTGCTGCATAACCAGAACGAATAGCTTCTTGAACATATTTAATTGGCCTTCCAAAAAGGTCTTTTGTAGAATTTATAAATCCCATTGTTATTGTAAAAAAACTACTGTGGGTTTTTCTAATTTCATATCTCTCTCTTGGAGTTAGATTTTCATCATCTTCTTTTTCTAATATCTTTAAACCTCTATCAATAAACTTATTTTTTTGTGAAGAAAAACTACTTAATCTGTCTTCCAATTCTAAAGAACTCTTCGTAAACCTCTTAAGAACTCCGTATCTTTCTTTGTCCCGCTGATTTCTTTCTGCAAATAGCTGCTGGATAATTCTTTCTCTCTCTGCTCTATGCGCCGTGCTCATTTCTTCAGTATAATCTACCATGAAAGTTTACCTTAAATTGAACTTATAAACCTTCTTGTCGTCTCCCTATAATTAGGAATTTTTAATAAAAGACAATTTTATAAACTCTCATTTTTGTTTTATTTTATGGCGTTAGAGATTATTGAGCAAATGCGCGATAGCAATAGCTTTGCCAAATACGTTGAAAAACATCCCGATATTGTCGGACGGCTAAGTGTTTTTTTAGGGGAAAACCCCGGTGCCACAAGCGATGAAATCAGAGATTCCGGATTTAGCGCATTATTAGAATATGCTTCCATAAATGAATTAAAAAGTCATTTTGGCGTTGACAGAAAATATTGCAAACCAAGAAAACTTAGTGATGAAGAAATCAAAAGAAGATATGAAGAATTCAGGCGATTAGTTCAAGAAACGCAGGGAAGATTTTACGCGACAAGCTTATCTTCACGAATAGATAATTTAATTACAGAAGAATATGAGTGCAAATATTATCGCGCGGTTTTTGATGTTTGTCTAAATGGAGACAGAGAATACAAAACAGAGAATTTTATCCCATTTGCAAACTATGCAACGCGTTGGTTTATTATGAAGCAATTTACAAGGCATGGTATTCACCTAAGCGAGGACGAGAGAGAAGAATTTGAGTCTGTTTCTTATAAATTAATTGTTAAAGTTAAAGAAAGTATAGATTTATCATATCCCTTAAAAAGAAAGGCAAATTTCTTATTGGGAGCTTGTTTCAACGAGTTAGAAAAGTGGAAAAAAACAAGAGAAAGGCAGAGCAGACTAACAACTATTGCAGATGAAGAACTCTTGAATGTATTGCATAATAACCAAGGAGCCAAAACTGACAGAGGGTCTATTGACGATTTTGTTGATGGCACGATTTTGTCTGAATCCGTTTCTAAAATATTTTCTAAAGATAGATATTTTACTGAGAGAGTAAGAGATATATTTTTTAGGAGAAAGGTTAATGATGAGACCCTTGAGAGTTTAAGTAAGAAGCATAGAATTTCACGGGAAAGAGTGCGGCAAATAGCTGAAAGAACATTGAGAAAATTGACCGAAAAGTTGCTGGCCTTGTCTGCGAAAAAGAGATTGGATAAAATGAAATTAGAAGGCGCATAGATTAAAACCATACGGCTTAACACATCCAATCTAAGTTATAGCACTCTAATTTAGTCTTTCGGTTTTTTATTGGAGTGCTATTAGGGAACCAACACCGAAATCCGAAGCTTCGTAAGAAGCAAGGACTTGCGGACGCAGAACGTTCGCATTGGATTTAGTTGGTTCACTATAATTGCGGGCTTGACTTGTCAAGAACAAAAGGTTTTAAAAACCCCCATAACACAATTTAGCCATGACAAAAGGAATGTACCATTATATAAAGCAGGCGTGGAAAAAGCCTGACATTCAAACACTTAGAGAAAGAATGATTGACTGGAGAAAAGGAAACGCATTAGTTGTTGTTGAAAAACCATTGAGATTAGACCGGGCGAGAACGCTTGGTTACAAAGCAAAAAAGGGTTTTGTCGTCGTCAGGGTAAAAATCGCGAGGGGTGGGAGAAAAAGAATCAGAAAAGGTGTCAAGGGAAGAAAGTCAAGAAAAACAACAATTAGAAAAACCTTGAAAATGAGCTATAAATGGGTTGCAGAAATTCGCGCCGCAAGAAAATACAAAAATCTGGAAGTTTTAAATTCTTATTGGATAGGTCAGGACGGAAAATATTATTTTTACGAAATAATCATGGTTGACCCGAATATGCCTGAAATTAAAAACGACAGAACAATGAAATGGATTTCAAATGGTAAAAATAAGAAAAGAGCAGAGCGCGGCTTGACCTCTGCAGCCAAAAAATCGCGTGGTCTTGTCAGAGCTGGCAAGAGTCCGCAGTTGAAAGTTAGACCAAGTTTAAGGTCTTGGAACAGGCGCGGGAAATAACTAATTTATATTATATATTTAGGAGAATTTATGAAAAGATTAAGATTCGGTATTGACCACGACGGAGTTTTAAGCAACCCTTGGGAGCTTTTTATTAATTGGTATAATGAAAGATATCAAACAAGATTCAAAGTTGAAGATTTTTTAGCTCCTGACAGTACAGCGATATTTGGAAAATCAATTGAGGAGTTAAGCGCAGATACTGCAAGTTTTTATGACGAACATGGCTGTCTTAATCTCCCGCCTAATCCCGGAGCGATTGAAGGCATACAGGAGTTAGCAAGAATTGGTGAGATTTTTGTTGTGACCGCCAGACCAGACATTTTTTTAGCTGATTCTTATTCATGGAATAACAGGCATATTTCTAATTTAGTTAGAGAAATGTTTCTTGCAAAATGCCATTATAGAAAAGAACTAACAAACCACAGAAAAAACAAATCTGAAATCTGTTTGGAAAGAGAAATTGACTTAATGGTAGATGATGATATTAATAATGCAAGATACTGCGCTGAAGCAGGTGTTAGGACTCTTCTTTTTGACAATTATAAAATAAGGAATAGCATTGATTTGCCTACAAAAGCACGAGTAGTCCACTCATGGCCTGAAGTCGTCGCCGAAGCCAAAAGATTAGTGCAAGGTTAAATTATAGTCAAGGACATTAAAAAATAAACATTTATGCCTTGACTATCAAGGGAAAAACATACGTTTTTGTTCATTTATTTATGTTTTTCACTATACTTATCCTCTTCATTATCTTGGTCTACTAAAGTAGGATTTGTCCAACCCTTTACTAACCAAGAGCTTGATTGAATTTTCTCGCCGCCTACATTATAAAAAATTTCAATAGAATATTTCCTGCATATTTCCTCTTCCGCACATTTTATAATAGTTCCGTCATAATCTCCCCCCTTTGCAAACAATATTTCATTACCTTTGTATAAATTTGCAAGCATTTCAAGAGTTGCATTTTGAGTTCTATTTTCATCAATGGAAAGAACTGCTTCATCAACACATCTTAACGCTTTGACAATTTCTAATCTCTCATTTTGCGGCATAAATGGCTTGCCTTTTTTTAGTTCTGCTTGCTTGTCATTATTCACTATTGCGATATGATAATCTCCCAACAATTTTGCCGCTTCAAAGCACCTTATATGCCCGATATGTAGAGGGTCATAATATCCAGAGGTTATTACAATTTTCATTTGATATTGATTATTACATAAAGATATTTAAGTTGTAGTATAGATAACTCCCTTGATTAGTATAGTGTTTTGGGAATTATCTATTACGAGAATTCTGAACAAATTTTATTCTAATTATCAGAATTCTCCATAAATAAATCTTTATTTACTCAAATTCTCTCGCTCAACTCAATCTCTTTCTTCAAATACTCCTCAATTTCCTTAGGATGCAAACGGCAATGATGCTCAATAAAAGAAGCGGACATATGCGCAGAATGATGAACCCCTTTGTTAATAACTCTTTTTCTTTTTTCGTCAACATAATAGCACCAGCCTTCAACCATTTTATTTCTCTCGTGAATTTCATGCAGAAGTATAAACTTTCTTTCTTCAACAGAAATGTCGTCGTCAATCCAGATTTCATTTTCAGGAATAAACGGATAAACCTTGTCGTGCCCGCCTTCTGTAAAATCAACAAATAATTTATCTCTAACGAGCCGTCCGTTGACAATCCAGACACTGACTTTACCGCTGTATTTCTTTAATAAGGTCTTGCGTATTTTTTTAATTAATTCCTCATCATGCTCATATTTATTCATCTTCCCTAAAATAAAATCATCTTTACTGCGCTCCCTTCTCTCAATTATATCTGCAATTCTCACTGCATCGCTGTATGAAAAACCTTTTTTCAGCGCGTTGATAAGCGAAACCATGCTGTCAATATAATACTTTTTCTCGTCGTCGCCCCCGTGCTCTTCGTCAATCCATAATTCATTATACGGAATAAAATCAAACCTGTAATGATGCCCGAAATTTGTAAACTCTTCATTAACATTTGTCCGGATATAATTTCCGTCAACTATCCAGACATCAAATCCCGCAAAAGTGCAGTATTTTTTTATGTAGGGTTTTTTCATGTATTATCTATAATAAATCTGGTTTATTAATTTTGTTTTCTTCCTTATTCTCCTTCCCCGCCTGCTTCTCCCTCCAATTCGGGTCAAATACAAATTCCCAAGGCCTTTTTCCTTTGCGAATCGCCGTTAAAACAGGCAGTCCATTTTCAGAAACTTTATCTGTTTTTTTAATCAAAGAATTCGGCGGCAGCGAATAAGTTGCAGTGCACGACGGATAATTAGAACAGCCGACAAAATATCCTCGCGTCTTTTTTGAATATCTGATTGACAAATTCCCATTTTTGCAGACCTGACAGGGCATTAATGCACTATTCTCTTTCTGCTGTTCTCTCAATCCCTCAATTCCAGACAATATATGCTTTCCTATTTCAATCTCGTGCGATTTAAATTCTTTTGATATATCTATAATTAATTTCTTAACGCTTTCCAGAATTTCTGTTTCTTTGTGCTCCAAATCTCCTTTTGAATTTTGAATCTCTTCCATCTTTTCTTCAAGCTGTCTTGTTAAGTCTTCATCAATAATTATAGGAGAAAATTTCTCAAGTGCATCAATTAATTTTATTCCAAGTGGGGTTGCCTGAATGCTTTTTCCGTCAAGATAGCCGCGCTCAAACAAAATATCCACAATCATTGACCTCGTTGATTTTGTCCCCAAATTTTTCTTTTCAAGAATAGAAACAAGAGAAGCAGCAGTATATCTGTTCGGGGGCTGTGTCTCTTTCTCGTCAAAAATTATTTTTTCTATTTTCACTCTGCCGTTTATATCCGGCAAAACTCTTTCTTCCATTTTAGTCGGATAAACCTCTGTCCATCCTTTATTTAAAACAACAAGCCCTGATGCAATAAATTTTTTCCCGTTGTCAGCAGTAAGAGTTATCTTTTTATTTGCAGTAACAACGTCAGGCATAAAGCATGAAATAAATCTTTTTACAATTAGATTATAGAGTTTCTCCTCGTCATCATTCAATTTCTTAAACTCGCCAGTTGGATAAATAGATGGGTGAGCAGGATCTGTTTTTGCGCCTTCAACCGGCTTTTCCCGCACAGCCAGTTTCGCTTCTGGAAATTTTTTCTCCAGTTTTTTCAATATTTTTTTCGGCTCAATTTCCTTGGGAATTTTCTGCGACGATGTTCTAGGATATGAGATTATCCCATCTAAATACAAAGATTGCGCTGTTCTCAAGGTATTTGAAGGAGAAATTCTGTAAAGCCTATACGATTCTCTCTGCAGCGTCGTCAAATCAAAAGGATGCGGCGGCGCAAGATTCTCTGTTTTTTCTTTCGTCTCTGCGTCAGCTTCTTTTATGCCCTCAAATTCTTTAAGTTCTTCTTTCTCAAATATATCTTTTGGATGCTTGAACTTAACCTCCTCTTCCGGCTTCGGCACTTTTGCAGTCTTCCAATCTATTTCAGCAAAAACCTGCCAATAAGAAACAGATTTAAAATTAGTAATCTCTTTATCTCTATTGACAATTATTTTTAATGCAGGTCCCTGCACTCGCCCAATAGACAAAATCTTAAACGAGCCGACTTTTTTTATCGCTTCCATCAAAGCCCGCGACAAATTAATTCCGTAAAGCCAGTCTATTTTATGCCTTGTCTCGCCCGCATACGCCTGCCCCCAATCAAGAGTCGGCATCAATTCTTCGTATGACTTAACAAGCTCGTTCTTCGTCAAAGTAGAATACTTCATCCTTCTAGCGTCTTTCTGCCCTGCAATAAACCTCAAAACATTCCAGCCGATAACCTCGCCTTCAATATCGTAGTCAGTAGCCAAAATAAATTCCTTCGCTCTTCCGACTAATTTTTTCAAAAGCATAAAATAATTTTTTGTAAACGCCGCGCCTTTGTTGTTGTAAGAAGGCACCCACTCCAGATTAAAGATAGGCCAGCCAGTTTGCCCCTTCACATAAGTCAAGCCGAAAAGATGCCCTACAGCAGACGCAACAATTATTTTTTCGTTGTTGCGGTAAAGTTCATAAAAAGGAACACCATTTTCAGAATACTTCCTGGCGCTTCCCAATGCGTTAGCAATCTTGTTAGCCGCCTGCGGTTTTTCAGTAATTATCAGGATAGAATCTCTCTTCGGCTGTGAAATCCTCACATCTCCGCCAGTTTCTTTTTTTGTTTTCCTTTTCGTCTTTTTTTCAAAATCGCTCTCTTCTTCTTCAGCATCAATTCTCCCTTCCTTCTCAATCGTAGTCAGCTCTTTTGCCGACGGCTTTTCTTTCACAAGCTTCTCTATGGTTTGCTTCGCATCAGTAGGTTGGTATGAATCAAGGGCCATTTTAATCTATATTGTCAAGGGGACTCCTCACGTTTTTTATAGATTGTTGTGATATTTGAGTGTATATCTGTGTCGTCTTTATATCTGAATGACCGAGCAGTTTTTGAATCATCCGCAAGTCAGTGCCTGCTTCAAGCAAATGCGTCGCGAAACTATGCCTCAAAAGATGAGGATACACCTCTTTTGTAATCTTAGCTTTTTTCGCGGCGGTTTCTACAACCGCCTGAATTGTTGCTGTTGTTAATTTGCCTCCTCTTTGTGAAGGAAATAATATTTCTTCCGCATAAAGCATGCAATAATGTTGCAATTCATTCTTTATGCTATTAGGTAATTTGACAAATCTATCTTTCCTGCCCTTTGCTAAATGCACATGAATTAAGTTTTCATTAAAATTAATATCCTGTTTTTTTAAAGAAATTACTTCAGAAACGCGCAAGCCGCAGCCATAAAGTATTTTTAAGATTAGTTTATGCTTTATATTTTGAGTTTTATCAATCATTGCTCCAATTTCGTCTTTTGTAAGTATTTCAGGGAGTTTTTTGTTTCTTTTTGGCCTTGGAATATAAATTTTATTTCCTAAAACATTTGAAAAGAAAAACTGGATTGCAAAAATGTCGTGACTGATTGTTGCAGGCTCTTTTTTCTTTATTTCATTTTGGATATAATGTTTAACTAAATCTTGATTTAATTCTTGTTCTTTAGAGAATTCTAAAAATTTCATTACAGAATTAATATAACTTTTATTTGTTCTATGAGAAAAGTTTCTTATTTCCAGTTCTGTTCTAAGTCTTTCAAGAAGTTCGGTAATTTTATCTTTTTGCATGTTTTATTAAGCGTAATATTATATAAATATCTTTCTAATAGCCCTTTTTGGTATGTTATCATAAGTTTAGTTATGATAACATTATGTTATATTCAATCGTCGTGTAGAATTATCAAGAGGGATTTCCTAAGTCCTTCGGACATATTGCCTTTTTCTACGGAAAAAGAAATTTAACAATAAATAAACAAACTAAACTGCCTTTATATACTAACCTTACTTTAACCCTACTTTGTTAAACACGATTTAACTTTCTTGAATTAAGTAAGCCCTACTTATAAATACCGCTTACTTTTAGAAAGATTTATAAACTAAAGCTTATAATAGTTTACAATATGGATGAAAGAGAATTTACAGATTCAAAAACCGGAAAATTAGTTTGGGAACAGAATGGGATGTATTACAGATTTGAGCCTAATCATCTACCTTTCAAAGAGTTTATGCCTAGTCAAAATCTAATAAATTCTTTATTAAATACCGCTTTAGTTTTGGGAAGGTTGGATGGGCAAACCCAAAAACTTTCTCCTGAAGAAGTAACTTTGCTTAGGATGCCATTCATTTTAAAAGAAGCAACTTTAAGCTCAGAGATAGAAGGAACAAGATCTACCTTAACTGATGTTTACAAAGACGAAAAACAAAAAGAAACAGATGTGCAAAAAGCATTAGATAATGAAGAAATTAGGAATCATGCACAAGCACTCGAGTATGGGTTAAAAAATATTAACCAAGAAATAACAGAAGAGATTATCAAAGAAATGCATAAAATTCTTTTGCAAGGTGTTAGGGGCTCTGATAAACAGCCGGGCGAATATAAAATAACTCAAAATGCAATTGGAAAAAGGCAGGATACTTTAGAAACCGCAAAATTTGTTCCTGCATCTCCACAAAATACTCCTTTTTTAATGAAGAACTTTGTTGAATTCGTGAATAATGATAAAACTTTAAATGCGCTTTATAGGATAGCAATAGCACATTATCAATTTGAAGCAGTTCATCCGTTCAGAGATGGGAATGGGAGAATTGGAAGACTTTTGATTATGCTTATTTTATGCAAGGAAAAAATTTTATGCCAGCCACTTTTATATATCAGCGAATTTTTTAATAGGAACAGAAGCACGTATACAGATTCTCTTTTTGATGTTAGTTCAAAGAATAAAATAGAAGAGTGGATATTGTTTTTCTTGAAAGCCTTAGAAGTTCAGGCGAACAGCTCTCTGCAATTGATTCAGGAATTAGAGTCATACAAAAAATACCTACAAGAAGCAATGGCCGGAGTTTCGCAAAGCCCAAAAATGCACTTAGTGGTTGAATTAATTTTTAAAAACCCATTTATTACTATTAAAGATGTTGCTGATGAAATAGGCATGACTTTGCCAGGAGCGTCAAATCTTGTTCATAAGTTAGAGCAAAAAGGAGTTTTAAAAGAGATAACTGGAAAGAAAACCAGAAAGCTTTTTGTAGCCCAGAGAATTTTAGACATTATGGAGAGCAAACAAAAACTTTAATAATTGTTTATAATTATTCATAATCGAAGTGAAAAGGTCTTATGGCCAAAAAAATAATCGCCACTGGCATAGCACATAAAGTGCCTGTTGATTTAAGAAAAGCTCTAACTTCCAATCCAAATGCGATTACAAAATGGAACGACCTTACCCCTCTCGCGCGTAACGAGTGGATTTGCTGGACCATTTCTGTCAGAAAATCTGAAACAAGACGCGAGCACATTGAGAGAGTCTGCTCAGAGTTAAAAGAAGGAAAACGTCGGCCTTGTTGCTGGCCCGGCTGTCCGCATCGTTAAAATATTCGCTGATATAAAAAATAAACAGCCCAAACATTTTATCCCCGATACCTCGCCAACCCAATCCAATTCTCAAAAACCCTCCCAAACAAAATCAAGCCGCCCTCTTAGCCACCTTCATAGAAACCGCAGTCAAAATAACCATAAGCAGAATCTCGCCCCCCAAATACAAAGCAGACATACCCATTTCCATTATCGGCGCGCCGAACAAAATAACTTTATTCAGCGCAGTAGCAGTAAGCACCAAAGGATTAAACTGCGCAATATATTTTATATTCCCTGTTATTGATTCAACAGGAAGAATCGTGTTTGAAAGGAACATCAGCAAAGAAGCGGCAATTATTGACGCAAGAATCGCGGTCTCCTCCGACTTGAAAGTGTATCCTATAAACATCCCGAGAAGCGTAAACACCGTCCCGCCAAGAAATACAATGAGCAAAGACTCACCAATCACCGGCGCAATATTTATATTCGTCAGCCAGAAAGTCCCGGCAAACAAAACAGCCAGCTGCAGTAAAAGTATAAGCATAACTGTGATATAAATTCCGAAAACAAAAGTAGAATCGCGCGTCGGTGTTATAAAATTCCTGAAAAAAGCTTTTGTTTTCTTCTCATTAAGAACAAGCGTAGTAGATAAAATAACACTGCCAAAAAGCACAACTAAAGAAATCAACAGCGGAAAAATATAATTCCAGTTGCTCTCCTCTGCAGTCAGCGGCTTTATCGTCGTTTTAATCGGCGACGCAACCTTTTCAGCTTCAGTGATTGTAACGCTGTTAAGTTCATTTAATATTGTTTCAATATTTGTCGCGACTCCAGTAATTATCATACGTGCTTTAGCAGATTCTTCAGTAATGCTCTGCGCAGTTTCTGTAAGAGAACTCTTTGAGTTGTCTATCTCCGTCAGGTCGCTGATTGCCTGATCCAATTTCTCATCCAAGTCGTCCTCCGCTGAACTGCTCAAATTAAGAGAATGCAAAATATCTTTCGCCTCGTTAAGTCCGGCAATTGTATCATTCACATCAGGAATATTTGAAGCAATTTCCTGCGTGCTTTCCTCAATCACCCTCGCCGTCAAAATCGCATTATTCAACCCTTCTCTTTCATTCGGCAAATCCTCTTTAGCGCTCGCAATTGTATCTATAAGATTCTGCGCCAGCACAACGCCCAATTCAGATGCCTTTGTTTCTATATTTTTATTTACTTTATTCACCAAAATATAAGCAATATTCGTCCTTGAATTATCAACATAAAAAGTCGCCGGCTGTTCATTGCCCTCTGTTGAAAGCGCCTTTGGAAAAACAATGCAGATATGAGCCGTGCTTTTCTTCACAGAATCAACACAAGCACTTTCTGTTTCAAGTTTCTGCACAAAAAATGCCTCAGACTCAAGATTTTTTATTATCTCGTCGCTTAAACCGCTGTACTCTTCAGAATAAACTCCAACATTTATCCCGGACAGCGACGAAGAATTAAACGCAGTCCCAGCCATAAACACTATCAATATCGGAGCAAGCAAAATAACAAGCGCAGATATTTTTGACCTCCCGAATATTTTCAGGTTCTTTCCAATAATGCTAATTAAGCTTCTCATTGCTCTCCTCCTCAACATTCTCCAAATGCCCCTCAATAACTTCTAAAACATCGTCGGGCAGCACAGCTTCTTCGTCTGCATGCTCTCTCAAAACTTTTTCTATCGCTTCTGGAGTTATATTTTTAGGAACCTCTGCTTCAGGGTCTTTTATCTCTTTAATCTTTTTTATTATCTCGTGCTTATCGTCTTTCTTAAGATTCTTTATTCTCTTTACCAAATGATTTATCTTTGATTCATTTTCTTTCTCAATCTCGTCCCTTTTCTGTGAAAAGATTTTAGTGAAAACTCCTTCAATATTGCTTTTGCCGTATTTTTGTTTTATCTTTTTAGGGTCGCCTTCTTCAATAATTTTTTTGTTGAACAAAATTGCAATCCTGTCGCATATCTCATCAACCTCCTGCATAAGCTGCGTCGTCAAAACAATTGTCGTTCCTTTTTTGTTTATATCTCTGATTAAATTAAGCATATTTTTTCTTAGTAGAGGGTCAAGGTCTGCCGTCGGCTCATCCATAATTAAAACCTGCGGATTGTGCACCAGCGCGCATGCAATGTCAAGTCTTTTTTTCATCCCGATTGAAAGATTTTCCGCAAGAGTATTTGCAGCAGCCGAAAGCCCGACGAGCCTGATCAGTTCATTATATCTTTCTTTAATAAAATTATTTTTCAGTCCATACAATTTTCCAAAATGAAAAATATTTTCTTTGACAGATAATTTCTCGTAAAAAGAGCCGTCTTCCGTCGCGAAGCCGTATAATTTTTCAATGTCGCCCATTTCCCTGTTTATATTTTTTCTTAAATATGTGACTTCGCCTTTCGTGGGCTTGTAAAACCCTACAAGAAGTTTTAGTATTGTCGTCTTGCCCTCGCCTGAAGCGCCTATAATGCCGACGATTTCTTTCTCCGGAATAGTCAAATTAATAGCGTCAAGAACCTGATTCTTGCCGAACTTTTTGCTCACCTCTTTTAGCTGAATTAGCTCATCATCCATAACATGGAGAGTATATTCCTACTTTTAAATATTCTTCTATTAATTATTAATTGATAATGTAACCTTATCGTCATCTGGTTTTTTACCAGAAGCTATTAAATAACACCTATAAATTCAGCATTAATGTTTGCAAGCATAATTAATCTTTTACCCTCGATAAATCTCTCAACTTAATATTATCCTATCAATAATCCAAATTTTTAATAATTATTTCATGATGCAATTTTGGACAAAGTGACGTTAACTATATAATATCTTATTAATCATATTATAACACTAACAAAACAAATCCCAAAATCACCCCAATCCAAATTCCACATTCAGCCCTTTTTCATTTATCCCATAACCGCGCAGCGGCAGATTAACAGGGATATTTGCAACATAAACCTTGTTTTTTCCTATTGCCTTTACCTCATACCCATTTTCAAGTTTTGAAACAAAAATATCATCAATATTTTCAATCCCCGGCGCCTTAACTTCATAAACAACTTTATCGCTGAATCTCCTGACATCTGCTTTTGCGTCTGACCTCGGCAATTTAGCCATTCTATTAATCTGCTCATCTGTGATAACCTTTCTTGCTTTTTTCTGCTCTTTATGTTTGTGCGCAACAGGCCCTCCAATTCTTATGCTTATTCCGTTTGGAAATCTCTGTATCTCTGCGTTGACATTTTTATCCTCAAGAGTATCCCCTTCAAAATTATTCATCTGTCTCTCAAGACTTTTAGCAAAATTCTTTATCAAAGAATCAATCATTCTCTCACTTATCCCCAACCCGCCACCCCCAATCAAAGGCGCCCCCAAAACCTCGTCGCTCTTTCCAAGCATCCCAAAATCCCGCATATCTTTCTCCGGATTTCTCAAATCGCCTCCGCAAAAAGGGCAAAAACTATAACTCTCCTTCAGCTTCCCTTCACATCTCCCGCATCTTTTTCCATTGAACATAAATTTATTATATAAGCCGAAGCTTTTAAACTTTCGTATATAACACTCCAATTTAGTTCTTCAGTTTTTTATATTCACCCCCCATGTATAAAATTCTTAAACCAAACCAAATCCGACCGAACCATCTTAAACGGATGATGCCAGTCAACACTTAACCCTTGTATCCTGTCGGTCTTTCTCTCTTCTTTTATCTGCGGCAAAAAGAACAAAGCATTCATTATCATAAGCAAAGAAGAAATCAAAAAAACAAAAAATATCGGCTTCATAAAATCAATCTGCAGATATTCAATTAAAAATCCCCCCGCCAAGCTCCCTATCAAAGTCCCGCCCCCCGCAAGCAGCGAAGTGTAAGCAAAGCACAGCCCCCTTTTCTGCGGCGAAACAGAGTCGTAAGAAAAATTAGTAACTGCAATTATAAAAGCAGCGTTGGCAATCCCTGAAATCAGCCCCGGAAGCAAAATCAAAAGTATCGGACTGCTTATAAAAATCCACAATATCGGCACAATAGGAAACAAAATTCCCGAGACATACATCAGCTTGACATTCCCGTACTCGTCGGAAAACTTCCCCGCCAAAGGATTAAACAAAAGGTAAAAAGCAGTAGAGCTCATTGAAACAATTGTAAAAGTAAAATAATTAAAGTTAAGATTATCAAGCATATAAACAGCAAAAAACGGCGACGACAACATTACAGAAAAATAAAACCCCGCCTGAAAAAACGAAAACTTCCCATAATTATCAAACCTCTTTACAAAATCTTTAAAAGAAAAATAATATCCTTTTTTAAGAACAAGCTTAGGATTGAAAATTTTCTTGACTAAATTCCTCGCAGTAATTCTAAAAACCAAAGATATCACAAAAATCAAAGTGAACCCGGCTAAAACATATCCGCGCGTCTTAAAAATATCCAATATAAATCCTGCGATAATAAATGTAACAAGCCCGACAAATCCGTTGATCCTGTTTTTTTTGGAGAAATATTTTCCCTTCTGCTCCGACGGAACAATATCGCCAAGCCATGAAAACCACGCAACATCACCGGCAGCCCAAATGTATGAAACAAGAACAGCCCAAACCAAAATCAAAAAATATGGCAGATAATTTAAAAGAAGCCCTTTCCACGACAAATAAATAATAAGAACCATCGGAATGTAAAGCAAAATATGAAGCAGTTTTGAAAGCAGAATAATCCTTTTTCTCGGATATTTTTCCATAAGTCTGCTCCCCCTCAAATGCCCGAGAGGAGTCATCAGCCCCGAAAGCGCGCTCAAAAGCCCGACGTGAAAACTATTCCCGCCGACAGCCAACGCAAACGGAGTCATGTAAGAGCTTGACATACTTATTGCAGTTGAAGTCAAAGACCCCTCCGCAAGAACCGTCTTCATCGCCTTCTCCTTGGAGTGAGTCACATAATTAGAATCCTGAATTACGATCTCGTCTTTTTTTCTCGGCATGATATAATTATATGGGATTAGTTAATAAAGATTTTTAAAAACCTCCTGCATAAATAAAAATGCGCCGACAAGCAAAAACTTTTAGAAAAAGTTTTCCTCTGGCTTTCAAAACTATAGTCGACGACTTTAAAATTTTCCCAATTTGTCGTTGACTATTTAGGGAAAGACCTATGTCTTTCACTATACAATTGCTTTTGCTTTGCAAAAGTTATCTGCGTATGCACAGAACTAAGGGAATTTTTAATTCCCTAAATGCGCCGACCGGGAATTGAACCCGGGTCGCGAGCTTGGGAAGCTCGAATCATACCATTAGACCATCAGCGCACACAAAAACCCTCTGCACAAATCTTTAAATATCCTTCGCTAATTAAAGTTTTATGGCAACAAGGCAAATCCGTTGGAACGTCCGCTCTGAATCAGAGCCGGAGAGGCACGAATATCTCTTATTAATAATCAACGACGCAAGAGAAAAAGAAAGAATTATCCAAAAATTAATGGAACAGCTCGCCCCCACAAATGATATGAAAATAGTTACAGAAGGAAGAATAGATAGAATTCCATATGAACTAATTTCATTTACAAGCCCGCATCCTAAATCAAGAATAAGCTGGAGCAAAGTCTATCGGGGAAAAAGCGTCAGAGATAATAATCTCTATCAAAGAAGACATCCAGACGATTTAGAAAATTATATAATTGAGCATATTGCGCAATTATCAAGGTAATCAGTTAAATTTTTATACAAACTTCTTATAATCTTTATATGAAAAAAACATTTTATGTCACAACCCCGATATACTACCCTAACGATATCCCCCATCTTGGCCACGCTTATACAACAATTGCAGCAGATGTCTTAGCACGCTGGCACAAATTATTAGGCAAAGAAGTATTCTTCCTGACAGGCACAGACGAGCACGGCAAAAAAATAGCAAACGCTGCAGCATCACAAAACTTATCTCCAAAAGAATTTACCGATAAACTAATTCCAGAATTTAAGAAATCATGGGCGACATTAAACATAAAATATGACAGATTTATAAGAACAACAGACAAAGACCACGAGAAAATAGTCAAAGAAATATTGCAAAAAGTTTATGACAAAGGCGACATCTACAAAGGGATTTACGAAGGGCTGTATTGCGTCGGATGCGAAGCCTACTACACTGAAAAAGACGCGCCAAATTTAAAATGCCCCATACATGAAAAGCCCCTTGAAAATTTAAAAGAAGAATCTTATTTTTTCAGATTATCAAAATACCAAAAATTCCTTCTTGATTTGTACAAAAAAAATCCGGAGTTTATCTCTCCAAAATCAAAGCAAAAAGAAATAATTAATAGGATAAAATCTGGATTGAAAGATTTCAGTATTTCAAGAACATCATTTGACTGGGGAATTCCCTTGCCATTTGACAAGAATCACGTAACCTATGTTTGGTTTGATGCGTTAATCAATTATTATTCTGCAACAAGAAGCTCTAAAAGTTTAAACAAATTCTGGCCGGCAGATGTTCATATAATCGGAAAAGATATACTTTGGTTTCATTCGGTATACTGGCCTGCAATGCTAAAATCCGCAGGAATTGAAATTCCGAAAAAAGTATTTGCCCACGGCTGGTGGACAATAAACAGCAAAAAAATGGGAAAATCAGCAGGGAATGCCCTAAACATTGACAACCTTGTCAGTATTGCAGGCGTTGATTCTGCCCGCTATTTCTTATTAAGAGAAGCATCTTTTGGCGACGACGGCGACTTCTCCGAAGAAGCTTTAATAAACCGCCACAACAACGAGCTCGCAAACAAACTGGGAAATTTAGTTTCCCGCGTTAGTGCACTCGCAGAAAAATACGGCCTGGAAAAAACAAAAACCTCTCTAAAAATTCCAGAAAATAAAATATCTAAACTAATTGAAAACTTGGAATTTGACAAAGCCCTAAATGAAATCTTTTCATTCATAGACAAATGCAACGAATACGTCCAGCACAAAAAACCATGGGAGACTCAAGACAAAAAAGTCCTCTATGAATTAGCAGATGCAATAAAAAACATCGCGATCCTGTTAAGCCCCTTTATCCCCGAAACCGCGGAAAAAATAGCTGAAACTTTTAATTTTAATATCTCATTGGAAGAATTAAACAAACCATTAAAGATAACAAGGGTTAAAAAGTCGGAAATCTTGTTTAAAAAGATATGAAAAAAATAATTTTATTTGTGTTATTAGTTATAATCCTAATTGGAATATTTTCATTCTTTATATTTTCGGGTGAGAAAGATAAAACTAATGATAATAAAATACCTCAGGGGAATAATCAAAACATAATCGGCTTATGGGGTTCTGTTGAATTTTATATGATGGACTTAACTGCCAACCAATGGACTATCATTACATCCCCACAACAAACTTTAATTGAGTTTTATAACGATGGAAAAATGTGTGGAGAGATTAGCGGTCCGCCAGAATATAATTGTTTCAGGTATGATACTTATCAAGTTAATGGAAATATAATTAATGTTCAGCAGACAGATGTTGTTGGACCCCCTACCCGTTTTGTTTATAGATTCATTGATAATAAACTAGAATTAATTGGACAAGGGCAGGATCCAACAAGCCGACAATGGACTGATTTCTCAAAGATTATTTATGAAAGAATAGAAAGAAGTTAAAATGCCAGAAGAAAACAAAATCACCTTAAAGAACTTCCAAAAACTAGATTTAAGAGTAGGCAAAATCCTGGAGATAGAAGACCATCCAAATGCAGGCAAGTTGCTAGTCTTAAAAGTTGACCTCGGAGAAGAATCGCCAAGAACAATCGTCGCCGGCTTAAAAAACCATTGCAAAAAAGAAGAATTAAAAAACAAAAAAGCAATTTTCATCGCGAATCTTGAACCCGCAATAATACGCGGCGTTGAAAGCAACGGCATGATTCTCGCGGCTTCAACAGAAAACAAAGAAAAAGTTGTTATCCTTGTTCCTGAAAAAGATATTGACGTCGGAAGCAAGGTTAGTTAAAATCAACTTAGTCTTCTTAAAACAGTCCTTGGCAAAACTCTTTCAGTCAAAGCATGAGCAATTTCTTCTTTTGGAATATCAAGCTCTCTTCCAACCCATTTAATATATCGCCGAGATTCTTTTAATAATTCGTCATCTCCATTTTGAGAGACCTTTTCATATAACCCTAATAAGTTATTATTAATTTCCCTCAACATCTTTTTATCCTTTCTCTGCTCTTCAGAAAGGTGAGGTAAATCCCCATAAACAAGTCCTCTAAGTTCTTTAGCATAATCTCTTCCATTTCCGTCATTCATCAAAACCATTTCAACTCCCTCATTTGCATCAACAGCAACATTTTCTGCCTTTAAATTATTTTCTATTCTCGCATATCTACTATTCTGGCTTTCTAATATCCGTTCAACCCTTCTTAACAACCCGCTATATTTTGCAACCCTATCCAAATCATCATCCAACTTCTTTTTTAATTTAACCGAGTAATCATTTAATTCTCCCAAAATACCTCTTATCATTTCATCACTCAATCCATCTCTCCCAATCTCCTCCAAATCCGCTTCCAAAATTCTCGCATAATTAGTAATATTAACAAGACTTTTATCATTTCTTAAGCGAGTAATAACCTCTGTTGCTCTTCTCTTTAATCCATCATCTCTCAATTCTTCAAAAGCTTCACCAGCATTATCAAAAGACTTATAAGCTTCAGCCAATAATTTAGCGTTTCCTTCCTCGTCGCCTCTTCTCAATCCTTCATAAAAACCCGCAGCCCCAACAAGAACCTTATTATGAATAACCCTCTGCTCTTTGTTTTCTCCTATTTCTTCAAGTTTCTGCCTGCTAAAATCTTTATAAATTTTTTCAGAAAGCAATTCAGGTCTAACTACCCTCTTCCCAGCAAAATGCCTTTTATTCTTCTTCCCAAAAAGCTTGCCAATTAATCCAAATACCATTAAAACCCTACAAAACCTTATTATTTAAAGTTTTATGTTGTGTAAAAAAATTTCATCTCAATAATCAAAATCCGAAACCGATATAGAATGTGCCATTAGCAAATCCTTAATTTTTTTATATCTCCAAAGATTTTTATTGTCAAACTCGCAATCTAAATATTCATTAAACTTGCCATACTTCATTAAAAAGGCATTCTTTTCATCAATCAAATAAAAATCTTTAATATCTACACCAAACTCTTCAATCTTTTCTTTAGTTATAATTCTTATATCTATGCCATATTTAACTCTTTTTTTATAAACATACAATGACCACTTAGTATACTCATTTAAAGGAAATTTAACCAATCTAACCCATGAGAATTTTACCCCCTCTTTAACCTTGGACTCAATAAACTCATGCCATTCTTTCATCAAATCCATATCAATCTCGTTTTTTTCTCTCCATTGTTTCTCAATTTCATTTTGCAACACATCACTTCCATCAGAAAAATACTCCTGTAACGCTTCAAATCTAAATATCTCATTGCCAGATTTGTCTAATTCTTCTCCTAAATCCATAACTAAATTAATACTCCGATTATTATAAATAATTCTATATTTTTATAACAAAACAAATCATCTCCCAAAAACCCTCTGCATCAAACTCGGCTCCCGATAAGAAATATTCCCAATCCTCGCCGCAATTCTTTTGTAAGCCCTTGACGACTTTGAGTAAGGATAATTGTGCAAAACAGCGTCCTTATTTCTCAAAGATGCAAGAACCTTATTATCTTCAGGAACAACGCCCAAAATAGGAACATCAAGCATCTCCTGAATATTTGAAACTGACATTTCATGTCTGTTTCCTTTAACCCTCGTAACTATAACCCCCTTAACACTCTTGCCTAATTCTTCCGCCATTTTTATCGTCTTCAATGCATCAGTTACAGCGGTAATTTCAGGATTCGTCACAACAATAAGCTCGTCAGCCGCCTCAATTGAACTTATCGCTTCCTCGCCAAGCCCCGCAGCCGAGTCAAAAATAACATAATCAGCCATCGTCCTCAACTTTTTCGCAATTTCTTTCAGTTTCTTATGATTAAGTCTTCTTAATTCCTTAACAGACAAAGAACTCGGAATTATTTTTGTCCCTGACTCATGCTCATAAATAGCGTCGGAAACATCTGCTTTGCCCATCATAACATGGTTCAGATTCACCGGCACAATCGGCGCCCCAAGATGCAGCCCCACATTTGGCGTAGTTAAATTAGCATCAACAACAATAACATCTTTCCCAAAAAAATTCAGCGCAGCGCCCAAATTAATCGCAGTCGTAGTCTTCCCCACACCGCCCTTTCCAGAAGTTACAGTAATTATTTTCATAAATTATTATTAATGTCATTTAAGTAAAACAAATTATTTGAGATAGCTTATAAACCTTTCTAAGATTTCCGCGTATTCGCCAAGTTTCTCGAGGTTAATATTAAATATTTTATCTTGATAGCTGACTTTCAGATTCACGCCCTTCCTGAATTCGCTCTCCCTGACTTTGTCAAGCTTCTCTATATCTCTAAAAAACTCATATAACTCCAAAGTCTCAGCCGCAACAGAAACATCAGCGTAAATTTTCTTCAGTTGTATCAACTTAGCCCTCGGCGCATCAGGCACAGGCTTCCATTTTTTCCCCGCCTTAACAATAAGCACATCAATCGCTTTGTCAATCATAACTTTCCATCTAAGCAGTAGATTTATTATTACATCACAGGTTTTGGTATACTTAAGGCTTACATACAAAAGATGGTCGGCACTAATTTTTTCCTTAATAACATCATCCATAGACATATATGATCACCATTTAGTGAAAATAACAAGGATTCAGGTCTTTTTATACTTTTCTAAAAAAACAAAGGAAAATCACCTGCTATCACTTATTAGTAAAATTTGGAATTTTAGCTATCTATAAGTTTCAAAATAGCTTCTGCAATACAGGAAACTTGCTCGTCCATCACAAAACAATCTTCAAGTTTACTGCATAAGGAAGAAATTTAGCCGCCAAGTTTTAAAATTGCTTCTGCAATACAGGAAACTTGCTCGTCCATCACAAAACAATCTTCAAGTTTACTGCATAAGGAAGAAATTCACTCTCTGTACTTTTATAATCTTTCACATTCTCCCATAACCTTGCATTCTTCCATCGCGAGCCTTTCTTTTAACTTCCACATCCCAGCAAAGCCTATCAATTTTCCCAGGAAAACTTGATCTGCCCCAAGCAAACAAGGCATTTCTATTATACTGATCTATCTCAGTCATATAACCTATCGCCTCTGCAAATTCTCCATTGGGCTCTATTCCTAATTCACGATGTGCTTCCCCAAGCCTTCTATAAACTTCAGGGTTAACAAAATGCTTTCTTAAAATTTCATGAATCTTACCAAATAATTCGCCAGATCTATTTCTATCTTTAGATCTTTCAATTACTTCAACAACTGTTCCATCAACAATTAAAACATTAGGTCCAACCAATCCCCTACCGCCATCTACCATATCAGAGGGTTCATGCAACTTATCAATCTCAACAAGTATTAATTCAAGAGACTCCTTATCACTATCAGATAATCTCACTTGACAATAAGGGTCTTTTAACATTCTACTAAAATCATTATTCCTAAGCCATAAATATGCTGACAATTTATAAGCCACAACTATTTCAACCTAACTGCCTATTTAATAATTATTATGTTTATTTAGAGTATAATGGATTATCAACTTCACCCACCCAATTTTAAAATTGCTTCTGCAATGTCTCCCCCGCACTCATCCAAAACCCCCCGAACTTCATCCTCCCCCTTTCCCGTCTTCTCCATAACTAAATTAACATCGTCGTCGGAAATCCCCCCGCTTTCTTCCTCCCTTGCGTCTCCAGTAATCTGCCAGCTCTCCTGCCCATGCATAACAACTTTCATAACATTAGGATTTTCAATTATAATGTTCCCGCTGTCTCTTTCAATTACAACCCTGTTTGCTTCAACCTCGTCCTGCTTAATACCGAGCTGTTTCATCATTGCCTGCATCTTCTTCGGATTCAATCCGCCAAGTCCGCCTAACATAAATTTCTTGAGAAAACTAATTATTTAAATCTTTATTTATTATAAAATAAGTCTTCAAACCAAAAATTATCCGCGCCATGCTTTAATATAATGCACCAATTTAATCTTTCGGTTTTTTTTATTGGTGCGCTATTAGGGAACCAATGCCGAAAAACTTAGTTGGTTCACTATAAATACATCATTTTTACATCAAGATACTAATAAAATAAAATCAAAAGAATAACCTATGACCAAATTGATTTAAGTTAATAATTAGTCCTGCTATTGATTTGACTTAACCTTTCTTCGTCGCAATTTTCTCCCCGCACTCTGGACAAAACTTTTCATCCCCTTTCAAAACAAAAGCGCAGTTAGAACATTTAATCGGCTCAACTCTTCTTTCAATAATTGTCTTATACCCAAGTTTCCCGCCAGAAAGAATCTTTGAAATAGCGTCGTGGACAGCCGGATTATCCATCTGCTCCCTTAAATCTAAACAGCTTCCCATTTTCTCTTTTTAGGTTGTATTAAAATTAAGTATTTAAATTATAGTAAACGCATTTAATTTTTGTATGTTTTTATGCGTTTGCTAGACGTCAAGAATCTTCGCGAATTTAGATTCTTGAGCGCCTCAAGAACGCAATTGTCAGCATTCTTGATGTAGCCGGATGCATACGATTATTTAGTGCATTTACTATATTTGCGCAGGTTTCTGACCTTGTTCCACAATATTTGAAGTTTCTTGAAAGCAAATTTCATATCCTCTGTCGCACATAAATTCTCTAGCATGACTTCCCTTTACAAAATAATGCAGATTTAATTTTTGGACACTTAAATCTTCAGGAAAATGTGTAGGCCTTCCTAATCTCTGCGTTAAAGTCCTGAAAAATCCATCGCGATAAATAAAACCATCGCCAATTCTCAAAACAGGTCTGCTTCTTACAAAAATTCCTTTATCAATATCATTATCAAATTCACCATAATCTCTAAGCTCGTAAGACGATCTAACCCCTCTACCCTGGGCTCCGTTTGCAAAGCGGTAAACTAAAGCCACTTTTGCTAATCTTTCATCTCCTGCACCTCCATCATTATTTAACGCTCTTACCAATGCTCCGAAAAATTCTTTATGTTTTGGTTCAGGTATCTCAAAAACTCTTAATATCATAAATAATGCAAATAGACTCTATTTTTAAATATTTATATCATCAAGCCCCAATAGGCCAGAAAATCTTCAATGCCAAAACAAAAACAATTATTGCAATTAAAAAACCTATTACCGCCGACGGAGAAAATGTAAGCCGGCTTTTATATTCTGCATCATATCTCATCAAACCGCCGAATGCACCGGGCATTTGTATTTTATTTTCTACCATTTTTATTTATCCTTAATTGAAAAATGGTAGACTCAAAAATAAAATATTTTTGTTGTCAGCCATAATTTATAAAAAGATAAAGAGTATAAAAACTTATTGATTTTCTATTTTGAGTTTTTCATTTCAATAGACAAAAGGCACAAATCTCCAAGTCCTTTTCATATAATCCTTGTAGCCCTCCAAATTCCTGCACAAAAAATCCTCTTCAATTTTTATTCTGTATAAAATCGCAGGCAAAAACAAAACAAAAATTAAGAAAACTCCAAGCAAGTTTTTTAACGCCAAAGAGAAACCAATTAATTCAAGTAACAAACCAGTGTAAGACGGATGCCTTATATATTTATAAACACCTTTTTCAATAACTTTTTGTTTTTTCTGAATCTTCACAACAGGCACAAAGAAGTTGCCCAATATATGAACGGCCCATTGACGTAGGGCAAATCCGAATAACAAAATTGCAAAACCAATGTAAGCGAGAATTTTTGAGTTATATAAACCGATGTTAAAATAGTAAAGAAAAAAAGTAGCCAACAAAATAAAATAAATAATAAAAGTAATAAAATATAATGTTTTTTTATCTTCTTTACTATCTCTATTCCGAAAAAATATTCTCATCTCAAAAATCAGCACGATTGCAAAAACAAACCAAAAAATATACCTAAAACTCACTTCTCCTCCAACTTCCTCAAAAACTTTCCCTTATCTCTCCCAGAAACTTCCTTCCCCCACAAAACAAAAATCCTGTTGATGCGGGACCAATATTTTCGCGGCACAAATTTCATAAGCTCCTCTTCTGTCTTATTCCTATTTTTAGTTTTAACAAATCCAAAAACATTTGATATTCTATGCACATGCGTATCAACAGTTATTCCGTCTTTTCCATACACCTCGCTCAAAACCAAATTTGCGGTCTTTCTACCAACGCCGGGAAGTTTAATTAAGTCATCAAGAGTTGAAGGAATCTTCCCTCTAAAATCCTCAACAAGCATCTTTGCAGAACCAATAACATTCTTAGATTTTGTTTTGTTGTAATTTAATCCCTTAAAAATTTTTAAAACATCTTCGTATTTTGCCTCTGCGAGAGCTTCTAAACTTTTATATTTGTCAAACAAATTTTCGGCAATGCGAATCGTAGTCTCGTCCCGTGATTGAGCAGACATTATCGTCGCAATTAAAATCTACCAATCCTGCCCCCAACCCTCGGCAGCAAGTCTCTTTTCATATTTCAAATATTTTTTCTCGGCTTTTTTAAATATTTTCAGAAAATATTGTCTTTTGTTCATACTAAAAATCCTCCTTAAAAAATTCACTAACGCTGTTAATAAATTCTTTTGTATCATTTCCCATATCTTCAATTGCATTGAAAATAATTTCATCATTAATCTTGCCGTATTCATGAGCCAAAATATTTCTCATCCCCTTCGCGTCTTTCAATTTTGCAGCTAAAATCTCAGAAATTATTCCAGCATCTTTCAAAATATCAAAAGCCTGCTTGTCATCTTCAGGCGCAGGCAAAGACTTTTCTTTAATAACCAAAAAAGCTAAATCAACTAAGCTTTCAATAATTATCTCCAAGCACCTTTCACACATTAACCTGATCTTAAAATTTCCGGAATATCTTTCAAAATCCCTCGGATTGACATCGTCAAGTTTCTCTAAATACTGCTGAATCTCCTCAATTTTATCATTAATTCTATTTATCTTATTCATTTTTTATAAATAACTCTCCCATAAGCATCAATTTCATTCTGAACTTTTTCCGGGAGAACATTATAAACCTGAATATCAACTAATTCATTTACTCTCCCAGAAACATAAACTCTGAATTCAGCAGCCTCCTTAGAGTTAATCTTGTTAAACTCAACCGCCATATCAATATCAGACCTGAATGTTCTCTTTCCTTCAATAGTAGAACCAAATAGAATAATTTTTTTAACCCTTGAAAAATATTTGCTGTTTAAAATAAATTCTTTAGCATCTTCAATAATCTCTTTTATTTGAGCACCATATTTTAATCCGAATTCATTTTCAAATTTTCCCGCATCTTTAATAAATTCAAACTTTTTTCTGATGTCTCTTGAAAGCCGGTTTTTTTCTGATTGAGTTAAGGAGATTCCAAAAAGCTGTTTTTCAATTATTTTAAGTTCTCTTTCTCCGAATATCTTTCTTGCTTTGCTCTTATTTTTCCTCAAAAATTCAATTAAACTCATATCTTAATGTATAATATAACCTTTATAAAGGTTATTATAACTATAATCAGGGTTATCATTTAGTTAGGATAACCTACTAATAATTTCTTCACTAAAACAAAAAACCTTAAAATACCTTTCTTCCTCACTCTTTCATGGCCTTACCAACATTAAATGAAATAAAATCCTGGTCTCCAGAAATAGAAAAGCAAATAACAGAACAATGGAAAAATTCAGAGCAATTCAATATTTCTCCAAATACAAAAAAGAAAATCTACTCAATTGACACGCCGCCTCCATATGTTAATTCTCCTGTCCACATTGCGCAGGCAGTTACCTACTGCTACATGGATTTTTTTGCGCGCTATAAAAGAATGAAAGGATTTGATGTATTATTCCCCCTTGGCTTGGACAGAAATGGGCTTCCAATTGAAATGGCCGCAGAAAAAAAGTTTAATATCTCTCCATTTAATATGGAAAGAGAAAAATTTATAGAATATTGCGAGAAAATAATAAATGAAAGCTCAGAAGACACAAAAGAAAGTTTCGCCAGATTGGGAATTTCATTCACATCATACAAAGAAGGAAATCATTTAGGTTCTATTTACAAAACAGATTCTCCAAAATACCGTACTCTAACACAATCAACATTCATAGATTTATACAAAAAAGGTCTGATATATGAAGAAGATTACCTGACAAATTGGGATCCAAAATTAAGGACAACAATAGCAGATTCAGAAATAGAACGGGAAGAAAAAGAAACATTTCTCAATTATGTAAAGTTTAAAATAAAAAACTCAAGTGAATCAATAACTATTGCAACAACGCGCCCAGAGCTATTATGCACTGCGGCAGTAATTATTTACAATCCTTCTGATAAAAGATACAAAAATCTCAAAAATAAAAAAGCAATAACCCCTTTGTTTGATATTGAAGTTCCAATAATAGAACATCATGAAGCAGACCCTAATTTCGGTTCAGGGCTTGTCTTTATGAGCAAAAGCGCCGGCGACCAAGATGCCGTTCGTTTCTTAAGAGAGATGGGAATAAAGCCGGTTTCAGCAATAAATTTAGACGGAAAAATGAACGAGCATGCAAAAGAGTTCCAAGGGTTAAAAACTAAAGAAGCAAGAGAAAAAATAATTGAAAAAATAAAAAGCTTGAATTTGCTGGAAAAGCAGGAAAAAATAATCCACTCTGTGCCCATAGCAGAGCGTTCGGGCGCTGAAATAGAATTTGTATCAATTCCGGAGTTTTATTTAAAACAATTAGAATTCAAAAAAGAAATAAAAAAAATTGCAGGAGAAATAAAATTTTACCCAAAAGAAGCGAAAAAACTTCTTAATAACTGGATAGATTCTTTAGCAATTGATTGGCCTATTTCAAGACGAAGATTTTATGCAACGCCGATTCCACTATGGCATTCCAGAGATAAAATTTCCATTGCCCTGCCTCCAAAGGGCAGATATTATATTCCTTGGAAAGAGTCGCCTCCAAAAGATGCAGATATTTACAAAAATGAAAAGCCGACTGGAAAAAAAGTAAAAGATTTTCCAAATTTAAAATGGGATGGTGAGACTCGCGTATTGGATACTTGGATGGACTCATCAATATCAGAGTTTTATATAATAAATTACCCGTCAGATTTCTCAAAAAAAGCATTCCCTGTTTCTTTAAGGCCGCAAGGAAAAGAAATCGTAAGAACATGGTTGTATTACACTCTGCTTCGCGGATATCTTGAAGCTAAAAAACCTTGTTTTGAAGAAGTTTGGATTCACCAGCATCTTACCGACGACAAAGGAAAAAAAATGTCTAAATCAAAAGGCAATTTAATAAGCCCAAAAGAATTAATAACTCAATTTGGAGCAGAAGCAATCCGCCTATGGGGGGCAACAGAAGGAAATCTTTCAAAGCAAGACCTGAAGGTTTCAAAAGAAAGAATACAGGGAGAATTAAAAACATTAAACAAAATCATTAATGCAGCAAAGTTTATTCACCTATTCCAAAAGCCAAAAACAAAACCAAAGTTAACCTCTCTTGATAAATTATTTATTGATTGCATAGAAGACTTGACGCAAAAAACAGAAAAGAATTATGAAAATTACGATTTTTACACTCCTGCTTCAGCGCTTAAAAAATTTCTATGGGAGACGCTGGCGTCAAATTATCTTGAAATTATAAAGTCTCGTGCATACAATCATGAGAATTTATTTTCAAAAGAAGAACAGATGTCTGCGCATTACACCCTTCATTTTTTGCTTGAGCGTTTCTTAACTTTAATCTATCCAATCATACCTCAAATAACCTCCACTATAGCAAAGGAAAATAAAATAGACCTTCTGCATGAGAAATTCCCAAAGCACACAAAAGTTTCGTCAGATTTAAAACTCATAAATAAAATTTTAGATTTTAATTCACTCATCTGGAAAGCCAAAAAAGAAAAAGGCATTTCATTAAAAGAACCAATTGAAGGAATTAAAATTCCTGCTGAACTTAAAGATTTTGAAAAAGATTTTATGGAGTGTCATAGATTGCGATGATAATGTATAAATTTGAAGAGGCTTAATAAAATATGGGAATGTTTGATTATATTAAATGCGAGATTAATTTGCCTGACACAAATAAAAAAATGCAAAAAAGGATTTTTCAGACAAAAAGCTTCGGATGTTTTTTAGATACTTACATCATTACAAAAGATAAAAAATTAATCCTCATATCAAAAGAAGGAAATAAAACAATCACTTACCATGGCGATATAAACTTTTATACCTCTACAGGGAGTCATGAAGATAAAACATTTAAATGGTATGAATACGTCGCACGATTTACTAATGGGAAAGTTGAGAACATAAAGAAAATCACAAAACCCAACCTTTATTAATCATTCTTCTTATGTGTAAAAATGGACGACAAACAAAAACTTCAGCTTGAAGAAGAAATAGAAGAGCTTGAATCCATCAGAGGGAGGCACACAGAGCTCGTAACAGTAATGATACCGGCAGGTTTCAACATTCATGTAATTACAAAGCAATTAGAAGCCGAGAAATCAACTGCAGCGAATATAAAATCCAAACAGACAAGAACCGCAGTAGCAGACTCATTGGAAAGAATTATCCGCGAAATAAAAAACTACAAAAAAACCCCGGACAACGGCCTTGCACTATATGCAGGAAATGTTTCTGAGAATGAAGGCACACAAGACATAAAACTCTGGGCAATAGAGCCGCCAAAACCCCTCAACGTCAGAATGTATCGCTGCGACCAAACGTTTGTCACAGAACCATTAAGAGAACTGCTCCAAACCGACGAGGTTTACGGGCTCCTTGCAATAGACAGACAGGAAGCGACTATCGGAACATTAGAAGGCAAGCAAATCAAAGTAATTAGAAAATTAACTTCAGGAGTCCCCGGAAAAATAAAAGCAGGCGGCCAATCAAGCCAGAGATTTCACCGAGTCACAGAAGGGCTCGCAAAAGAATTTTTCAGAAGAGTTGCAGAAGCAATGAAAGAAATATTTTTTGACATGCCAAGATTAAAAGGAATTCTCGTCGGCGGCCCAATTCCTACAAAAGAAGAATTCCTCGTAGAAGGAGACTTAGTAACAAAACTAAAAGAAAAAGTAATTGCAGTAAAAGACATCGGCTATGTAGATGAACATGGGTTGAGACTATTAGTTGAGTCATCGCAGGAAGACATCGCAGAGCAGGAAATAATAAAAGAAAAAAAGATTCTTGAAGAATTTTTCAACACCCTCGGGAAAAACCCGGACAAAGCAGTCTACGGAGAAGAAAAAGTAAACAAAGCTCTTGAAAGAGGCGCAGCTGAAAAAATTCTTATCTCAACAAAATTAAACAAGCATGAAATCGCAGCAATTGAAAAAAAAGCAATAAATATCAGCGCCCATGTAATATTAATATCAACAGAAACCGACGAAGGCGTGCAATTTTACAACATCACGAAAGGCGTCGGGGCTATTTTGAGATTCGCGCTGGAATAATTATTTAAAGAATTTAGTTAACTTCTCCTCAGAAATCTCTTCAACATTTAAATTTCTCGGATAAAAAATAGAACCATAATTTATATAACTCCCAAAAGGATGCAAAACCCAGTTTATTTCATTTCCAACTTCTATTATATAATTATCACAATCTTCCATAACAAACTCATCAATAACTCCTGAAATTAAACTAACAGAATTTGAAGGAATCCTTCGCAAAGTTTTTAACATATCTTCACAAACAACACTGACAGGAATATGTTTTTTATCATTAAATTCTTCAGGTTCTCTCTTGATATATTTATCTAATTCTCTTAGTAATTTCTGAGCAAAAAAAGGCTCAACACCTACATAACCTCTTGCACCAGCAATTCTTGCAAACTCGTATCCTGCAACACCCCCTCCAGCACCTAAATCAACAACAACTTTATCTCTTAATCCCTTACACCAATTAATTAGTTCTCCATCATATTTAAATTTATCAGTAACATATCTGAAAATTCCTCCATCAGACTCAACAAGACTCCCAAAAGATAAATCCCTTCCTGCATCAACTTTAGCTATGAGTCCATTCTTAATATGGTCATGACTCGGTAAATCTCTTGCATCTATTTGAGGTATCTGTTCTTCAACAGGAACAATCAATCTTTCCATAAAGATCCTTCAAAAACATGTTATTTAAATCTTTCTATTTTATAACTAATAAGTAGTTACTTTATGATTTATTTGATAAACACGTTTTAAGAGGACTTAATAAATAAAAATCCTGAAAACACAAAAATCCTTATAAAATCACTCCCTATAAATTATCCATGTTCAGAAAAACTTTAGAATCAATCGCCTTATCAATTCCTTTATTAAGCTGTGGAATTCTTGTCCCAACCAGCGAAGACCCCTTTGTAAAAAATTTAATAGAACAAGGCTACAACCCTTATCACTCCGGTTCCTGCGGCCCTAATGCCCTTCATAAATTATTAAAGCAATTTGAAATTTATGCAGAGCCGAAGGATTTAAGCAGAGAAATTATTGAACAGAGCGCAATTGGAAATATTTTAAGAGCAATACCTTCGCTAGTTGACAGCGATTCAAGAAAAATAACCTGGCCGTGGGAAATAGAATCAATTCTTGAAAGATATTTAGGGGAAAGATATCAAATTAATAAAAAAACAGGAGCGCCAGACGAAATGGACAAATATTTTGCCAAAGCCGTCGGGGAAGGTAAAAAAGGCCTGATTCTTTTAAAAAAACGCGCAAAAATGGACCATCACTGGGCAGCTTTCCCAAGCAACCAATATCTGCTGGCTTTTTACGGCAGCGACACAATTGTGCTTTCAGTTTATTCGGTGGAGAAAAAATAAGATAAAAACAAACTCCATCCCCAACCACAACAAACCATATAAATCCCGCAATACCTACCCTATCATGGAAGTGAAAAAAAAAGACTTGGAGCTTGAAGCAAAGAATTTCTTTGAGTCCTACAAAAAAGAAATAGGAAAATCAATAAGAAAAGAAAACAAAGTCATTTACATAGATTTTAAATCCCTCGCCAAATTCTCGCCAAACATAGCCGACAAAATAATTGAAACGCCGGAAGAAATACTCGCTATCCTTGAAAATGTTCTTGATGAAACCGGTCTTCTAAAAGGTTCAAGAATTAGATTGGTTGACATGCCGCAATCCGCCACAGTGAAGATTCGGGAGATAAGGGCGAAGCATCTTGATCAATTAATAGTCATAGAAGGAATAGTCCGGCAGGCATCTGAAGTCCGCCCCCACGTCGTCAACGCAAGATTTGAATGCCCCACATGCGGCGCAATTTTATCAGTCCTCCAAATAGAAAAAAAATTCAGGGAGCCGTCAAGATGCTCATGCGGAAGAAAAGGCCTTTTCAAACTCCTGTCAAAAGAAATGGTTGACGCTCAAAGATTAGTAATAGAAGAATCCCCCGATTCATTAGATGGAGGAGAACAGCCAAGAAGAATAACTGTCTTCCTAAAAGAAGATTTAGTAGACCCAAAAATGGAAGAGAGAACAACTCCGGGAAGCAGAGTAAGAATCCTCGGGGTTTTAAAAGAAGTCCCAATACCTCTGCAAACCGGCTCAATATCAACAAGGTTTGACCTCGCTGTTGAAGCAAACAACGCAATTCCTTTGGAAGAAAGTTTTGACGATCTCAAAACAACAGAGGAAGACGAAGAGGAAATAAAAAAATTAGCAAAATCCCCGGAGGTTTTTGAGAGATTAACTTCAAGCATCTCGCCAAGTGTTTATGGCTACGAAGAAGTCAAAGAAGCATTGCTTTTGCAGATGTTTTCAGGCATAAAAAAACAAAAATCAGACGGAGGACACACGCGCGGAGACATTCACGTTCTTCTCGTCGGAGACCCAGGTGTTGCAAAATCAGTCACTCTAAAATTCATATCAAGAATCGCGCCAAAAGGAAGGTATGTTTCTGGGAAAGCCGCGACGGGCGCGGGATTGACGGCAGCTGTAGTAAAAGATGAATTCCTAAAAGGCTGGTCATTAGAAGCAGGCGCCATGGTTTTGTCAAACAAAGGAACAGTCTGCATTGACGAGATAGAAAAAATGGACGAGCACGACAGAGCAACAATGCACGAGGCAATGGAACAGCAGTCTGTAAGCATCTCCAAAGCAAACATCCAAGCGACATTGCGCTCCGAAACATCAGTCCTCGCCGCAGGCAACCCAAAGTTCGGAAGATTTGACCCATACACTCCAATCCCCCAGCAGATAAATATCTCGCCGGCGTTGTTAAGCAGGTTTGATGTAATTTTTATTTTAAGAGACCTGCCAAATAAGGTGCAGGATGAAGCAATAGCATCTCACGTTTTAGAAGAACACAAACAGAGAATAGTAAGGGATGTAATTGCTCCAGAATTTCTAAGAAAATACATCTCTTTCGCACGCAGACTCAAGCCCAAATTATCAGATGAGGCAGTTGAAGAAATAAAAGACTTCTATATAACATTAAGAAACAAATCAATAAGTTCAACAAACGAAATAAAACCCATACCAATAACAGCAAGGCAGTTGGAAGCAATAGTTCGTTTGTCAGAAGCCTGCGCAAAAATCCGCCTAAGCAGCGAGGTCACAATACAAGACGCAAAAAGGGCGATAAAACTTCTTAAATTTTCATTAACCCAAGTAGGCTACGACGAGGAAACGCAGACGTTTGACATAGACAGAGTCACAACAGGAATCCCGACGTCAAAAAGAAGCAAAATCGTAGTTGTAAAAGAAACAATCTCAAGAATGGAATCCCGCATAGGCAAATTAATCCCCCTTGAAGAATTAGAAAAAGAACTAGAAGGCAAAATGTCAAAAGAAGAAATTGATGAAGCCATAAACCAGCTCTCAAAAATCGGCGACGTCTTCAGGCCCAAGCAGGGGTATATTCAGAAATTGTAACCCAAAACAACAATCCTTAAATAACCCAATAAATATCTACCAAAATGCCTGAAGAATTCAAAAGACATATAGCATACAAATTAAAAATAGGTGACTTATTAAAAGGAAATATAATCCTAGACGGCGAGAGATTCAAATTTCTCCAGTTAAACGACAGGCAGGTGGCAAGAGTAAACGTCGTCGCAAACATAACTGACAAATATATTCAAAATGAAGAAAAAAAATTCGCTTCAATAACTCTTGACGACGCAACAGGGCAGATAAAAATCAAAGCGTTCGGCGAGGACATTGAAAAGTTCACAGGTTTTGAGCAGGGCGACACAATAATGCTCATAGGATTATTAAGGCAATGGAACAATGAAGTATATATCACTCCTGAAATAATAAAGAAAAAAGATCCATCTTACCTTTTATTAAGAAAACTTGAGACAGACCTTGAAAGCCCGAAGCCAATAGATAAATCGCAGTTAAGCGAAATAAAAGACAAAATAGTCAGCATAATAAAAAGAGAAGAAGAAAGAGGCGGAGCTGATATAAATGCAATTACAGAAGAATTAAAATCGTCGTCAGAAGCAATAAATCGGGAAATCCGCAGGCTTTTAGAAGAAGGTATAATTTATGAGCCGAGGCCGGGAAAGGTTAGGTATCTGGGATAATCTTATAAAATATAGACCATCTAATAAAACATGAAAAGAAATCTTTTAATAACATTAGGCGGGGCATTAACTGCGATAGGTTTTTATTTAGCTATTTATAATCCTGAAGAGAATAAAACGAAGAACATATCCTATAGTAATTCATCAAGTAAATTAAAAGAAAGAAAATTAGAAGATTTTGAGGATTTAAAAAGAATAGAACTACTAACTGAAGAAATTACTTCAATAAATAGGGGGCCAATAAATGAAGAAACAGAAAGATGGCCGGAGAGATTGGAAATAGCAGATAATATTACCAAATCCTTTTCCACACCATATCCGGATTATACTGCTCACATACAATTAATCAGGGATATGTTAGATGAGCTTGATGATACTGAACAGGATCTTATTGAGGGACATTTTAATAGGATACTTGTAAAAAACGGCGTTATAGCTCACAAATTTGTAGATCGTACTTCGTCTTCAAATAGTTATTACTTCTTAAGAATTGATGTAAAAGATAGCCCCACATTTTTTCCCAACATGCAAAATCTAAAACTTACATTTTTCTTTAGAGACTATCAAGAATCTTCAAGGATGGGGGGTTATGTAAATGGTTCTGTTATAATGCCTGCACAAGAAGAATCCGATTCAAGAATAGATGAACAAAAAATATTATTTGGTTATGAATTGGATCCTTATAAAAGAGATATATATGGAGGGCATAGATTTTGGTGGACACAACGTAAATATCTCAATTATCTTCCAAAATTTTTTTATAGACTACATTCAACTGTTGAAGACTCTTATGACACAACCTACTCTATACCTGATGGAACAGTAGAGAGTATCAAAAAAAGTTTAGAAAAAATATTTTGGTTTTAACAATAATCCCCTACTTCCCAAAACTCCCCTTCCTCTCCCTATTCAACCTCAAAGTCAGCCAAACAATAAACACAAATGCAATCAACAGCAAAACAAACCTTATCCAATTAGCAAAGTTCCTCCAATTAACAGCAGAGCCCCAGAACAAAGCCCAAATTCCCGAACCAATCAGCGCGCTCCCGACGGGCTCAACACTCAAAATAAAATATCCAATCAACAAAACAATAAGCCCGGCAATTAAAGAAATTATAAATACAACCTGCGAATGCGACTTCAATTCTTCTTCATATTCTTTATTGCAGAAGTCGCATTCTTTCACGCTGACAGCACATCCTTTGTCGTCGTAATTATAAACCGGCTGCCCCCCATCTATAGAGCACTGGCTTTCTTGCTCTCTTAACTCCGCGCTAAAACTGCAGTTTGCACCATAATCCACGCGGGATGGAATATTAAACTTCCCTAAATTGCAAAAATCTTCATACTCTGGACTCGGATTAAATGTCTCCACGCCCTGCCACAAAAGCAAGCCAAACACAACTACAATCCCAACTCCCAAAATTAAATTTTTCAAATTCATATATCTATATAACAATTTGAATATATAAATATTGTTAGGAGAAGATAAAGTAAACTTATCGTCATCTAATTTTTTATCAGATACCCTTAAATAACCTATACAGATTTAGCATTAATATTTGTAAAGATAATTTATATTTTACCCTCGATAAACCCCCTAACTTAATATTACAATATTTATAATGCAAATTTCTAATAATTATTTTAGAATGTGATCTTAGACAAAGTGACATTAACTATGCAATATCTTACAAAAACATCTGCCCATACTTAGGCCAATGAATCACAAGAATATAAGCGTGTAAAATAGCAAAAACAAGCGCAAGCCAAGTCCCTGTAAAATCAAGAAAAATGTGAAACAAAAGTATATTCGCAGTTATCGGCGCGAGTAAAACAGCTCCAAATGCAGACCATCTATCAAATATAAAAGTTAGTCCTGAAATAAAAAATATCACAAGCATAAAATAAAACATATATCCTGTCGCGAACAAAGCAGCCATAAAAGCCGCCCCTGCCTCGTTAAACTGCGGCGCAGGAAAAAGCTGAAAAAAACCGCTCACTGGAATAAAAACAAGATAGAGCCCCAAGATAATTTGAACTGTCCTCACTAATTTTTTGTTTCTTAGATTCATTATTAAGATAATGGAAAAGGATATTTAAATTTGTCTATGTAGTATCCCGAAATTATTTCCCAACGACAGATTTTTGGTGTTTCTCATTTTCTCATCTTCCTTATGAATGCTTCTGACGGCGTTTCCAGTTTATCAAAGTTCAATGCTCTGTGTGGTCTTAGGTCGTTGTACCAATAGATAAACTTTTCTTTCGTATCGAATGCGTGCCTGTTTCTGTCGTAGCATTCAAACCACTTTTCAATCTTGCCGTTGCTTTGCGGGTGTTTTATTTTGCAGAGTATCTGTTTAATCTCTCTTGATTTAAGGTAGTCTCTGAACCTTGAATCAGCGTCGACAATGTTGCTTGTGAACGTTGAGCCGTGGTCGCTTATACATTGTTTTATCTGCCCATGTTTCAAAGCTTCTTCCATTCCGATTATAGAATTATCTGTTGATTCTTTTTCATTCTCAACCAACGCAAGCAGTTTCCTGCTTGCATCATCCTCGACGCCAAAAATCCAAAGCCCATTGAGATAATGCCAATCAATATGCACTGCAGTGAGGCTATGCCGTCGTTCATATCTTATCCAGTTTTTCTTTCGCTTATCTCTCTTTCCTTTCTTTTCTGCGTAGCCAAGATAAACCAAAATCTGATGAATCCTGTTATGGCCTATGTGCTTTTTGTAATCTCTGTCAATCAATCTTTCTAAAGTGTCCGCAGACACCCTGTACTTTTCAAAAGCATTCTTTACAAGAATAATCTCCCATTCTTCAAAAGGTTTCCGAGGACGACCGGCAAGTTTCCCTATCTCCGGCATCTCTCCTGTTTTATCAAATGCCTCCTTCAGTTGATAAACTCTTCTCACACTTATTTTAGCAACTTTCCTTGCTTGATAAACTGTTTTGCCATCAGCAAGCCTTCTAAGTGTTTCAGTCAGCTTTGCCTGTGTCAATTTCATAGAGCTGTTTAGAACAGCCTTATGAAATAATTTCGGGATAACACAATTTAAATTTGTCTAATCACATTTATAAACCCCCTTCAAGAACAATAATTATGACTGACCAATATTCACAATTATTAAAAGAAGCCTACTCAAAAATAAAAGTAGTGGGAACCAACTCTGAAAGATTTGAAATCCCGAAAGTCGCCGGAAAAGTCGCCGGGAAAAACACAATAATAACAAATATATCTGACATCGCCGCGTACATAAGAAGGCCCTTGGAGCATTTAGTAAAATTCCTGCAGAAAGAGCTCGCAGTCTCCGGAAAAATTGACAACTCAAATTTAATCATGAACACAAAATTAAACTCGCAAAAAGTCAACGAAAAAATAGAGCAGTACGTGAAAGAATTTGTTCTCTGCCACGAATGCAAAAAGCCCGACACAGAAATAATATCTGAAAAGGGAATCAAGTTCAAGCACTGCCTTGCCTGCGGAGCCAAGTATCCGATTAAGAGTAGGGTTTGATTAAAATTAAAGATAAGTCCAATAGCAAAATGCACACTTCATATTAAGGTATTGGATGGGCATTAATTATAGGATCATTAATAATTCTTATTGAGCAGATATTTTTTGTTATGCTTCTGCCCGAATCTTATTATGGATTAACGGAATTTATAACTAATTGGAATTTTTATGAAAAATATGTAGGACTATGGGTATATCTGCTAAAAGTTTTTATAGAATTATGGGTTTTAATTGTTGGGATAATTCTAATAAAAAGCAATAGATATTCAAAACAATTGCTTTGGGTTGTTTATTTTTTTATTACCTCTTTACTTATTGATTTTGTTTATAATTTATTTTTGCAGAAATATTCATTTTTTAATTTAATTGAAGCTTTTGTTTTATATTACTTATTTATTTATAAAGATTGGAAATTATCTAAAATAATAAAAGGAAAAGTAAAATCCCCAAAAATGTAGTATCCCGAAATTATTTCCCAACGACAGATTTTTGGTGTTTCTCATTTTCTCATCTTCCTTATGAATGCTTCTGACGGCGTTTCCAGTTTATCAAAGTTCAATGCTCTGTGTGGTCTTAGGTCGTTGTACCAATAGATAAACTTTTCTTTCGTATCGAATGCGTGCCTGTTTCTGTCGTAGCATTCAAACCACTTTTCAATCTTGCCGTTGCTTTGCGGGTGTTTTATTTTGCAGAGTATCTGTTTAATCTCTCTTGATTTAAGGTAGTCTCTGAACCTTGAATCAGCGTCGACAATGTTGCTTGTGAACGTTGAGCCGTGGTCGCTTATACATTGTTTTATCTGCCCATGTTTCAAAGCTTCTTCCATTCCGATTATAGAATTATCTGTTGATTCTTTTTCATTCTCAACCAACGCAAGCAGTTTCCTGCTTGCATCATCCTCGACGCCAAAAATCCAAAGCCCATTGAGATAATGCCAATCAATATGCACTGCAGTGAGGCTATGCCGTCGTTCATATCTTATCCAGTTTTTCTTTCGCTTATCTCTCTTTCCTTTCTTTTCTGCGTAGCCAAGATAAACCAAAATCTGATGAATCCTGTTATGGCCTATGTGCTTTTTGTAATCTCTGTCAATCAATCTTTCTAAAGTGTCCGCAGACACCCTGTACTTTTCAAAAGCATTCTTTACAAGAATAATCTCCCATTCTTCAAAAGGTTTCCGAGGACGACCGGCAAGTTTCCCTATCTCCGGCATCTCTCCTGTTTTATCAAATGCCTCCTTCAGTTGATAAACTCTTCTCACACTTATTTTAGCAACTTTCCTTGCTTGATAAACTGTTTTGCCATCAGCAAGCCTTCTAAGTGTTTCAGTCAGCTTTGCCTGTGTCAATTTCATAGAGCTGTTTAGAACAGCCTTATGAAATAATTTCGGGATAACACATAAAATCCCCAAAAAGAAACATTTATAACAACAAAATCACAATAAAATAAAGCAGGAGGTAAAAAAAATGTCTACACAAGGATATTGCGTTAAATGCAAAAAGAAGGTTGAAATAAAAAACCCAGTTGAAACAAAAACAAAAAGGGGCACAAAGATAGCAAAAGGTAAATGCCCTCACTGCGGAACAACCGTTTGCAGAATGGGCGGAATTCAAAAATAAATCTATAGTTAACGACTTTAATTTTTCCCCAGTCTGTCGTTGACTACAGCAAGATTTGCTTGCAATTGCAAATATTGTGTGCTCAAGAACTTTGTTCTTGACATTTAGGGAAAGACTTTTGTCTTTCACTATAGATTTATTTATTATTTATAATCATGTGGATTAAAATACACAAATCTTACAGAAATGTTGTAGCTGTCTGTGACTCTGATTTAATTGGAAAAAAATTTGAAGAAGGCATAAAACAGCTCGACGTAAAAGATAGCTTCTACAAAGGAGAAGAAATTCCCCGCGAAAAACTAATTGAGGTAATGAAATTTCAGTCAAGAGAAGACTCAACTTTTAATATTGTCGGCGAAGAATCAATAAAAGCAGGAATAGAAGCAGGAGTAATTTCTGCGCAGGGGATTAAAAGAATTAAAGGAATTCCTTATGCACTTGTCCTATTGTAAGCTGAAATCATCACATTTAAAAACAAAACTCCTCAATAATTTAAATGGAAGACAAAAACAACTTCGGCGACTTTGAAGAAATTCATGAAGAGTCTTATAATGAGAACGGCCAGGACGGGCAGAATATTCCAGTAAGAGTGAGAATGCCTCGCAATAAGGAAATGATCGGAGTAATAATTCAAAGGCTCGGCGGCAACAAAATGGATGTTAAAACTACCGACGGCAAAACAAGAAACTGCCGCGTTCCTGGAAAATACAAAAGAAAGCTGTGGCTGCGCCCGAAAGATTTCGTTTTAATCACACCATGGGAGCATGACGGCAATAAAGGGGACGTTATCTACAAATACAGACCGGCAGAAATAATCCAATTAAACAAAAAAGGCGTCACAAAAACCCTGACAAATGAATTCTAAATCCCTAAATATGAACAATTCTGTCGCTTATATGGCAATTATTCAGAATTGTCCTATTAAAGAATTCTGTACAAAGGTTATATCGCCTACAGAATTATCTATACAATTAAAAACTATTTGCAATTAAATAAATCATGGAAAAAATATTTTTAGAAAAGCCTGCAGAAGCAAAGAAAGAAAAAAGATTTCTGGAAAAGCAGTTAAAAGTAAAAATCTCTTTTGAAAACAAATTTGCGGTTATAGAAGGCGAGCCGGTAAATGAATACGAAGCAATAATGGTCTTTGAAGCAATAAACCTCGGATTCTCGGCAAGAACAGCATCATTAATCACAGATGAAAATTTCATATTTGAAAAAATAAACATGAAAGATTACACAAAAAGAAAAAATCTTGACGTTGTCCGAGGAAGAATGATCGGCACGCACGGCAAAACCAAAAAAACAATAGAGCAGATATCTGGAAGCAAAATAAAAATAAAAGATAACACTGTTGCAATAATAGGCCCGGCAGAATCAATTTCAAATTCAATCACTGCAATAACAAATATAATAAGAGGCTCAAAGCAGGCAAATATGTATCGGTACCTTGAAAGAATAAATACTGAAAAAAGAAAAAGAAATTTTTATAGATAATTCCCTTGATTAGACTAGTGTTTTGGGAATTATCTCTCACGAGAATTCTGAACAAATTTTGTTGTATAGCATGAGACTCAAATAATTGAGCACGATTGCCTCATGCTATAGTCAAGGACGCTGAAATTTGACCATTTGCGCCTTGACTATCAAGGGAAAGACATACAATTTTAGTTAATTATTTATGTCTTTCACTATATATTCGCGGGACATAAAAGCAATGCTCAATTTTTTATGTCCTGCGTTATAATTATCAAAATTCTCCATAACAAATATTAAAAAATTAAAAATAAAATTAAGAGGATAATTATCTTCTCCTCGCAGTTCTTCTTGCAGTTGTTCGTCGTGCAGTTGTTCGTCGTGCTGAACTTCGTGCAGTGGATCTACTTGCAGTTCTTCTTGCAGTTGATCTTCGTGTAGAAGTTCTTGCTGCTGTTCTTCCTGCAGTGGATCTCCTTACAGTTGATCTTCGTGTAGAAGTTCTTGCTGCTCTTCTTGCTGTCATATAAATCACCTCTTTAAATAAAATAACCAATCATTATATTTAAAACTTTCTACAATTTTTCTTGCAGCAAATATCATAAAATTCAGCATCTGATTTTATCGTCGGAAAATCACATCGTTAATTTTGCGCAGCAAACTCAAATCAAAAATCAATTCTGCAAAGCTCTGCATACAAGAATTAAATCTTAATTCTGCGCAGTCTCAATAAATAAAAATAATTAATGCTCTAAACTGCAATTCCAAAAGCTTTAAATAAATACCCTCAAACCATTAATATGTTAATGTCCCGGTAGCTCAGTCGGTAGAGCACACGGCTGTTATAAGCAGTCTAAATTAACTTAAAGACACCGTGGGGTCAGAGGTCCGAGTCCTCTCCGGGACGTTTTTAATAACATATTTAAACAAAAAAATCCTAATCACTTTATGAAAAATGCCTTAAACAAATTCTCACAAAATAAAAAGTTTCATCATCATGACAAAAAACATAAATCAACATTTTTTGAAGTAGCTCTGCTGATAATAATTGTAGTAATTACATTAACGCGTTTAATCTCCTGGGAAGAACCAAAAATAATAATTTATCTTATTCCTCTTTTAACAATTGTCTTTTTATTTATCAAAGTCAGGCATATCTTAAAAGAAGGCGGAACTATTCTTGAAGATTATACAACTATAATAATAATCTTAATATTCCTGGGGTTATATATAATTCTCAAAGGTGAAATAAACTCTGCACTTGCTTTGGTTTTTATTTTCATGCTGATTTATTCAACAGGATTAATGATCTGGTTGAAAACAAGAATAACTTCCAAAAAAATAACTCATTTCATTGTTAGTTATATAACAACAATAATACTGACTATTCTCTTATTTGCAGGAGCGTATACATCTGGAACAGGATCCTTTATGGAATCAGGGCAGCAATTAGAATTAAAATTTCGCGACGCCATTTATTTCAGCGCAGTTACATTTACAACCGTCGGCTACGGAGACATTGTTCCCTTAGGAATTAATCGCGCTTTTGCAGCTATAGAAGCTCTCCTCGGAATAACAATTAATACAGCTCTCATCGGCTATATATTAGCATCAGGCAAAAATAACGGACATTAAGGGAATTATTATAAATTATTTTCTTTTATCTTATGAATTAAATTACAAAACATCCATAAAATATAAAACATATTATAAAGACATTAAACATAATAACTAAAAATAAAAACTCTCCCTAAATGACTAACCAAAAAACAGTTCTCGTCGGATTGTCAGGCGGAGTGGATTCCGCAGTTGCAGCTCTGCTTTTAAAAAAGCAAGGATACAAAGTAATCGGCGCATTTATGAAAAACTTTTCAGAAACAAAAAATAAATTAACAGGAGAATGCTCCTACCTTGAAGACAAAAAAGATGCAGAAAAAATCGCCGCAGTCTTGAATATCCCATTAAAAATACTCAACTTTGAAAAAGAATACAAAAAATCTGTTATCATGCCAATGTTCAAATCATATTCAAAAGGATTAACACCCAATCCAGATTCACTCTGCAATAAAATAATTAAATTCCCCTTATTATGGAAAGAAGCAAAAAAACTAAAAGCAGATTACATAGCAACAGGACATTACATAAAAAGAATAAAAAAAGGAAGCAGATACTTTTTAAAAATTCCGAAAGACAGAAATAAAGACCAATCATATTTTCTTTACAATCTAACTAAAAAAGATTTACAGCACACATTATTTCCAATAGCAAATCTGAAAAAAAGCAAGGTCAGAAAAATAGCCCAAAAAAACAGCTTCCCAAATTACGACAAAAAAAGCACGTCCGGGATTTGCTTCGTCGGGAAAATTAATATGAAATCCTTCCTAAAACAAAAAATAAAACCAAAAAAAGGAGAAATTATCAATCCAGAAGGCCAAATCCTCGGCACCCACGAAGGAATAATGTATTTCACAATAGGCGAAAGAATGCGCGAAGACGCAAACGCAGCAATAAATAAAGAATTCAGAAACAAATACAAATCTAAATTATATGTCGTTGATAAAAAAATAAAGTCCAATATCTTAGTAGTTGCGCCGGAATCTCATCAATCAATGTTAAAATCAGAATTCTGTATAAAAAATATAAACTGGATAACAGAAAAACCAAAATTTCCGTTAAAGGCAAAAATTAGAATACGCCATCTCGGTGAATTAATCTCCGCAAAAATCCGGAAAAAAAACAAAAAAATCCTCTGCGAATTAAAAATGCCAATCAAAGGGATTGCAGAAGGCCAATCTGCAGTTATTTACAAAAGAAAATACCTCCTCGGTGGCGGGGAAATTTATTATTAAAACAATGATAGACCTATCAAAATTTACTTGCGCTATAAGTTAAGTAAACCGCTCAACATAACCTATTCAAACAATATCCGTAACTTTATTTTACTCTAAAATAAAAATAAAATAACCTTAAAAACATCAACAAGAGCCATGCTAATTTAGGTTAATAATTGCAGTCCCTATAGTAGTTTAATTTAACAAAATCAACACATTTTTATATTCTCATTAATAATTAAATTCATGGACTTAACCAAAGCAATATCCGCAAGACGCTCAATAAGAGAATTCTCAAATAAAAGTGTCCATTGGGATAAAGTATTAGAAGCCATTGACGCGGCAAATCAGGCGCCATTCGCAGGCAATATAAATAATTTAAAATTTGTTATAGTTTCAGAGAAAGAAATGATAAACAAAATAGCAGAGCACTGCCAGCAGGACTGGATTGCCGACGCCAAACACATCGCAGTAGTCTGCTCAACACTTAAAGAAATTGAACTGCAATACAACGACCGGGGAAAAATATATTCAAGACAGCAGGCAGGAGCGGCAATACAAAACTTTCTTCTAAAAATAACTGAGATGAAGCTCGCAGCATGCTGGATCGGCGCATTCAGCGACGAATCAATAAAAAGCGACTTAAGAATTCCCGAAGAATACAGCATTGAAGCAGTAATCCCGATAGGTCATCCAAAGAATAAAAGTCCAAAAAAAATAAGAAAAGCATCCCTTGAAAGCAGAATATTCTGGGGCAGATGGAAAATAGATGAAAAACCGATGTTATACAAAGACCCGGAAGCCTAAATAATCTAAAGGTAAATTATTCCAATAAGAATATTTCTGTCAAGAAAGTATTTATAGATATAATTTTTATAGTATTTATGACAAGACAAACATTAATAGGAAAATATAACTTAACTAAATATATTTCGCCTCCTAAAAAACCAAGAGGTGCGACAACAGAACTTGAAGAATTAATTTTTACAGAAGCTGTGGGGATAGAAGTAATAGCCAGAAGGTTATTAAGCCAGAGAATAGCGCAACAAAATTATCGCAAAATTGATCCGGTATTTCTCAATATGCATGGAAATCAAGTATGCGAAATGGAAATTAAACACCCCAAAGCTACAATGAGAATTCAAACGCCTCGCTTTGCAGTATATAATATTAATAATCCTTCATGTGAAATATTTGGGAGGTTATATGGCAATGAAACGTACTTCCCTGATCTTTGCGTAATGGCTAAAGTAAGGACGCCTATCGCACCAATATTAGAAGATGGTTTAATTAAAGCTGTGGATATTGTAATAGCACAACAACAAGAAAACATCCATTCACGCCCAGTTGAAAAAATAAAATACCCTGAAGTATTTAGCTATTATGATAGTATATTTAGATTTGAAATAGAATGGATGCTTAAAAGCAAATTCGTCGGGCTTCTACCTTCCAGCGTTAAAGAAACAATCAGAAAAAATAGAAGATTCTTTATGGATGATATGTATGTAATTGCAGAAGCTCAGAGATGGGCATGCGAGGTTAGTGAACCAGTGAGATTAAACAGAGATCCTTTATTAGTAGGCGTTCTTGGAGATAATTGCTATTTACTTGATGAATTTAATTGCACTCCAATTGAAGATTATGTTAGAAGAGAATTCACAACATAGAAACGGAAAAAAAATAAAAAAAAGGAACAAAAAATAAATTTCCTTCAATGTTCAATTATCTGAATATTTCTATTCCTAAATCAGACATTTCTGCAGCGCTGTGCCCCATGCTTTGATGCGGAAGCTCTTTGCCTAATACGTAAGGAGATTTAACTCCGGTCATTATTGTTATAACTCTAACTTTGCTTCCAAAATCTTTGTTGATTCTGGCTCCAATAATGACTTGCGCTTCAGGGCTCAAATTCTCCGTAACAAGCGAGCCGACTCCTGAAAATTCCTCAAGTTTAAAGTCAGGTCCGCAGGTAATGTGAATCAATGCGCCCGTCGCACCGCGATAGTCTACATCCAATAAAGGATGAGTCAATGCCTGTCTTACTGCCTCGTCAACTCTCATTGAACTGTCAGATTCACCGACGCCAATAACTGCAACATCTCCGCCTTTCATTATAGCAGAAACATCTGCATAGTCAAGGTTAATCAGTGAAGGCAGAGTAATTGTCTCAACAATTCCCTTTATCATCGTGCTTACCAATTCGTTGGCGACAGCAAATGCCTGCTCCATTGGTAAATTGGGGGCAATATCAACAAGTCTGTTGTTGTTTATACCAATTGCATTGTCAGATA